>Ga0256407_10001597_pt1 | contig 46669 bp, 44 predicted proteins | sample RumenRJG_04DNA_FD_193489 | JGI IMG/M metagenome (GOLD analysis project Ga0256407, IMG submission 193489) | Bovine rumen microbial communities from Lethbridge, Alberta, Canada - RJG_04 | ecosystem: Host-associated > Mammals > Digestive system > Stomach > Rumen | place: Canada: Alberta...
AGGATACATTTGTATTTTTTCGGTATTTATGTTTATTGCTCCTTCATTAGGGGTTATATTCAACCATTTTAACGTGTCAAGAATATATTTTTCTGCGCCTTCAACAAAGCGTGTTTGGTCGGTGTCTTCAATGCGTAATATAAAGTCCCCATTATATTTTTTTGCAAGAAGATAATTATACAAGGCTGTTCTTATCCCACCGAGATGCAGCATCCCTGTAGGGCTTGGTGCAAAACGCGTTCTTATACGACGAAAAAACAAATAAAATATGTAATCTTTTTTTATATGTGTTTGTTAAATAAATATTTTTGCAATATGCATGTCCTTAAATATATTATTATTCATTTGATACATGATCCCATTGCTTAATGAGCACAAAAGACAAGAATAAATCTAAAACACATTTTAAACAACCTAGAATTGATGAGGTTAAGTCTTTTTTAAATTCTTCCCGTATAATAAAGTTTATTGTTGATGATATTGTTGATACAAGAGTACACGTTGTCGCTATTTTATGGAGTGTTACTTTTTCACAGAGTATTCCTTTATTTAAAAAGAAACCAAACAATATTAACACCCATCCAAGCAAATTGGTTATATTAGTGATTAAGTATAATTTATTGTCATTAAAATTTTTATCAAAAAATAATATCCTAATTGTTTCATATCCTGCGTAAATAGAACTTATACCTATACAACCTAATTCAAAAAAATGTAATAGCGATATATTATTTATATTTAGTGGTCTCTCCAACCCGTGCCAAAGACTATAGTCAAATTCCATGGCGTTAACTTTATTAGAAAATGACATCAAGAAAAAAAAACAGAAATAATATTTAAACTTCATATCAGCTATTAAAAAATGAAATTAATAACGTTGTGCTATTGTAAAGAACAGCATATATGTGTAATAAATAAGGAATAAAATTGTCAATTTTTATAAAATAATATTTATTTTTTAGATAAAGCCTTTTTAGCTCAGTTGGTAGAGCACTTGTTTCGTAAACAAGCGGTCGTAGGTTCGAATCCTATAAAAGGCTCTTCCAAAAAGGAATATTATAAAAGAAATATTATATATAAAATATTAATATGAGAATAATGTCTTTTGTATTATTAACATGTTTTTTATTTTCTTCTGAGGTTAAAGCTAGCGTATCTTTAAATTCTAATATAACGAGAATATGTGCTCAAAGGCAGTTTTTTCTGAAAAAAGCAGTATCTATGATGCATATACCTTTGCCGTTTTTTTTAAGAATAAAATTTAGAACACCTTATATTTTTGATTTAGATTTTCAACAAAATTTTGATATAGCTTTTGTTAGGGATACAAGCAAAAATGATTACACGTCGTTTATCTCTCGTTCTAGTTTGCAAGTCTCTAAGCGGAAATTGATAAAGACGATTTACGAACGTGTGGTTTTCTGTTTTGATTTTTCTATACCTTTTTTATTTTTTAATGTAGCTCTCTTAACAAAAGAGGCTGGGAAATTTAAGTTTTTTCATGCCCCTGAGTATGAAAATAAAAAAGGCGAGAGGGAAAGAGGAAGGTCTTTTTGTTCTTTCCCTTTTTTCTTCACATGTAAGAAAGGCTATTCTTTATATTGGTTTGCTGATTTCTGTGGTCATAAAGAAAAAAATATAATATCAAATTTATATCCATTTGCATGTCTTTTTAGTTTTAGTTTTGATATTTTGGTTTGTTCTTATCTGTCTTGTTGTATTAAAATCCCATTTGATATAGTTTTTTTCATCTTTTTCTTACCTTTTACGTATCTTTCCTTAAACAAGATATGTAAAAAAGAAAAGGACGATATAAAGGAAAATAAAGAAGGACCAAGTGATAATAAAAAAAAACTTCACTCAATAATACCTTTAGCAATAAGTAAGATAATGTCATTATTTAGTTTTTCAATAAAAATTTTCGACAAGGAGGAAATAGAGGAATAGTCTTTAGAATTATTTACATTATTATTCCTCCTCCCACGACATCGTCTCCTTCGTACATAACAGCGCTTTGACCTCTAGTTATAGCTTTTGTTGGTTCTTCAAATTCTATTTCTATTGTATTATCGGTTATCTTCTTTACTTCTGCTTTATGCCCTGGGTCATGATATCTTATTTTTACTGTGCATTCATACCCTTCTTGCAGTTTTTCGTATTTTTGTAGGTTTATATTTGTTATCATCATTCTGTCTTTGTATAAATCTTTTTCTTCACAGACTATTATTTCATTTGTTTGTGCATTTATTTCTTTGACATATACTGGGAAGCCAAGGGCTATCCCCAGTCTATCACGCTGCCCAATTGTGTAGAATGGAAGGCCTTTATGTTTTCCAACTACTCTTCCATTAAATAAAATATCCCCTCCTTCTATCTTTTCTACTCCCAATGAATTTTTTATATACTCTCTATAATTGTTGTCTTGGATGAAGCATATGTCCTGAGATTCTTCAGCATTTATATATTCTAGAATATTATTATCTTCTGCTATGTTTTTTGTTTTCTGCTTTGATTTTATTTCAGAAAGTGGGAAAATAGTTTTTGCGAGGTATTCTTGTGGGAGCATCCACAACATATAAGATTGATCTTTATTTTTATCCTGATGTTTTTTTATGAAGTAACGATCATCTTTATATGATACTTGCGCATAGTGACCTGTTGCTATTTTACACCTCGTGCTTATTTTTTTTGCTTCGTCGTAGAGAAGCTTGAATTTAATTTTCCTATTGCACAAAACACAGGGGTTGGGGGTATCCCCCGACATGTATGCATCTATAAAAGGGCATATTACTTCTTTTTTAAAATCAGTATGTATGTCAATGAAGATGTTAGGGACCTCTAATATCTCTGCAAGTTTTCTTATTTTATCTTTAAAAATCTTAGCTCTTTCTTCTTGCTCGTCGAGGATGGAAAAAGACAATGTCGTCACTTCATATTCTTTTTTTAGTAAGAGCGTTGAAACACTACTATCTACTCCTCCACTTATTGCAACCAAGATATCATCTTTCATAGGTTCATGTTTTTTTTTTTATTTTTTCTTTTCTTGTAACATGTCTTCGGCTGTGATATAGAAATCTTTATCATCTTCTACAATAAGTATTGAAGCTTTATTCTCCTCTTCATTTCTATATTCTTCATTTCCAGTAGGATTATCAGGCACTTTAGATACGATTTTAGAATTCACCATCTTTATAGACCTTGTGTTATTGTCGAGAAGTATAGTTTTGTTCCCCTTCCCACAATACACGCTAGAGTTAATTTCATTTTCTACCATGAAATCTTCATAAAAATTTTCAGGTATTAGGAATCTGCTTCCTTCCTTTGTTATTTTTTTGTTCCCTGTATTGTTGATTAATAGTTGGTTAGAGAAAACTCGATTGTGTTTCTCGAATGTTTTTTCATCTTCTTTATGAATTAGCGATGGGAGCCCTGAGATGTATTCTTTATTGTCGATTATATAATCTCCTTTTTCTGTCTCTTTTATTACGAAAGGTGGAGTGTTTTGTGCGCAATATACTCTCTTGCCGTTTTCAAATGTAAAAAGGGCGTTATAGGACATTGATTTATAAAAATATTGAAGCTCTTCTACCCACCCTTCTTCCAACACATATAATTCACCATCTTTTTCCGAAAATAGCTTTATGTCGATAAGCTTTTTTATTAATTTTTCATTTGTATTCCCATAAATACGCGTGGTGTAGTCTTTATCTCCATGTATAAGAATAACTTTATTGATGAATATTCTCGTGAACAGAAATATTATTGACATGATATACAGCATATCATTATCATCTTTGTGATCACAGAAGTCTCCTAAAAAAACTATGAAGTCTATTTCATCTACATGTCTTATACACCATTCTAAAACTGTGGAAATAAAAGCAGGGCCGCTTAAAGAACCTATAAATACTATCTTGTTTTTTACATTGTCAACTTTTACTCCAACGCTTTTTTCGAAGTCTTTGTATGTTGGTTTAGGGTCTTCATCTTCGGATCCTAATTTCAGATCTTTTAGTTGATTATACCTTAAGTTGAGGAAAAAAGAGTATGCATTTGCAATGTTATCTCCGAAAGTAGATACGATGAGGTTTTTTAAAGCCTGAGATATTGGTACATTTCCCAATATTTTTTGTTCTCTAATGATTTCTTCATATATTTTTCTTTGGAAGTCTTTTTTCCACTTTCCAATATTAATACCATTTTCATCAATAACATTTTCTTCTTCTTTTTCTCCATTCACAGTATTGGCTGTTGAAAAAAAGACGAAAATAAAAAGAAAAAGAAATGTTCTTATTTTGTGTTTGCTTTTATTTTTTGTATGCATATATTTTTATTTTTTTAAAAAAAGTAGAGACTAGTTCTTACCTTTTCTTTTTTTTTATGTGTTCAAAGGACTTTTAATGAGTCTTTATGCCATATGTTTTTTACACAAGACAAAATAACAAGAAAGTGATGATAAAATAGACTGGAATAAAAGGCTGTAAAAGATATCTTCTTCTTTTTTTAGTAAATTTTTACAAAACTATAATATTTCTTTTTTGTTTTAGTAACTGTCGTTTTATAAACAATGCGAAGAAACGTTGGGGTTACAACGGTTACGAAAACTTTTATATGGATTTAGGAAGGTTTGTGAAGTCCTCTGCAGGATGTTTTTTTGTCTTTTATGAAAAGGGGAATTATGATATTGTGTGTAATAAGTTAAAGCAGTTGAGATTTTTTTCAGGGGAGAAAAGGAATGCTTGCTTGTTTACTAATGATGTTGCTAGTGTCCTTGAGTATATGAAAGGGCATGGAGCTTCTAACTCTTTTAAAGGTGTTTTTGTTGGTAGTTTTTACAATCTTGCATATGATTTTTTAAAGAGTAACAATATTGTGGGTATTGCTGATTACAAAACTGAGGAACATGTTGCTCATATTATTGAGGATTTATTTTCTAAGGAATCTGTTTCTGACATGCTAGATGTAGAAGAAGTAAAAGTGGAGTTTTATAAGAGAGAGTCAGAGCAGTTTTTAAAGAGCCAATTAGATAAAAATAAAAATAAAGAGGGGGAAGAAAGTAACCTTTCATCAAGTATAGTTTTGGGGAAAGGGACAAGAGCAGAAGATAATGCTCGCATGACCTCTCTTTATAGTGCATATTTGGAATGTAAAAAAAAATGTTGTTTTGTGGATGGTGAAGACGTTTTGTTCTTCTTGTATAAGAGGTTGAAAGAGGATTCTCATTTACGTGCTGCGTTTTCTCTTTTATTACAAGCTGTTTTTGTTTTAGATTTTAGCACTCTAACTCCTTTACAGCATATTATTTTACAGGAATGTTTTTCTTCAGGAAGTTTATATGTTTTTTTAATCGATGCTAATGAGAAAAGCTATCTAGATCGTGATTTTGGAAGTAAAATGTCGGTGTGTTTTCCTGGATCTTTTTTCTTGGATTTTTCTTCAGGTGATTATTCGATGGATGTTTTTGATTGTGCCAATGATTTTTTAGAGATGGGGTATGGTCTCACACGTGTTCACGAAAGCACTAGAAATAAATGTTCTTTGAGGGACAAGGATTTTGGTGAAGATATTCCTTTTAGTATTAGTAGGAGGTGTAGTAATAAGGATTTTTTTGATGTTAATGTGCGAGATAAAGAGAAGGTAATAACCTTCCTTTCTTCAACAATAGATAAAAAGGAAGTGGATCTTATTTCTCTTGTTATAAGGAACGTAATTAAAGAGAATAAGATTTCTCCTAGCGACATTATTGTTTTCACAACAAAAGAAAAGTGTAATACTGTTATAAAGGGGCTAAAGAAAGATGGAATAAAGGTTTCTGAGAATGGTAGTATTGGTGTTCGTGTTGAGGATATAAAAAATGCTTGCCGAGTAGATGGTGCTATGTATGTTTTTATTTATGGATTATCTTCTTCTAAGATCCATATTACGAAGGAAGACTTCTATTTCGCCTTGTTGAGTGCAGCGAGAAAGGTTTTTTTATCATATTCTTTAATGAGTAATGTTGGTGGAGATTTTGTTAAGCTTGTTAGGAGCGAGTTCCTAGATATGCTTAGTCCAAGATATGTAAATGAGGATGTTTTAACAGCAAGTAAAATCTCAATTTGCAACAAGGAATTTTCTTTTAATAATAATAAGACTACAGTCTTTTCATATTCTTTTATAAAAAAAAGGTCTATTGTTGGTAAATGAAAGTTTCTTTTGTTTGTTAATAATTTCTAGGCAGGATATATTTTTGTTGTATATAGTACATATGGATAATTTTATTGATAAGGAGTTTTTAGTTAGGTATTTGAATTCTAATTCTCCAACAGGCTATGAAGTTGAAGGGCAGAAGATATGGGTTGATTATATTACAAAATATGTTGATGACATTTTTCTTGATTGTTATGGTTCTGCAGTTGGAATTATTAACCCTGATGCTGAGTATAAGGTTGTCATTGAGGCTCATGCTGATGAGATTTCTTGGGCTGTTAATTATATAACAAAGGAGGGGTATATATATGTTGCAAGAAATGGAGGTTCTGATTTTGCCATCACTTCATCTATGCGTGCTCTTATACATCTTGATGATGGGCGTAAGATCCCTGCAGTCTTTGGTGCTACTCCTATACATTTGAAACGTTCACGAGAAGAGGAGAGAGTCCCTGATATTACTTCTACGGTTCTTGACTGTGGGTGTGATAGTGACGAGGAGGTTAAGAAGATGGGCATACACGTTGGTTCTATAGTTACGTTTGATGCTGATGTCTTAGAGCTTAATGGCGGGAAGTATATTGTAGCTCGTGCTGCAGACAATAGAGCAGGAGGAATCGTGATAGCTTCTGTTGCTAAGTTGCTACATGAAAATAAAGATAAACTCCCTTTTGGTTTGTATGTTTGCAATTGCGTTCAGGAGGAGGTTGGACTTTGTGGTGCTAGCATGATTGCTCATAGGGTAAAACCTAACTTAGCTATAGTCACTGATGTTACGCATGACACTCAGAGTCCTTTTTATAACAAGGTGAAGAGTGGTGATATTTCTTGTGGACAGGGGCCTGTCTTGGCTTATGCTCCTTCTGTACATCATAATCTTTTTAATCATATAAAAAACACCGCAGAGAAGAATAATATCAAAATACAATATGATTATTGCTCTGGTTATTCTGGCACTGATACAGATTCCTTTGCTTATTCTAGAAAGGGTATTCCTTCAGCGTTGATATCTCTTCCACAGAAGTACATGCACACAACTGTTGAGATGTTTAAATATGATGATATTAATGCTGTGGTTGATTTGATGTATAAATCTTTATTGGGTCTTTCCCCAGATTTTGATGTTCAATATTTTAACGTTAAAAGAAGAGATTAGACGATGTCTGTGGAGAATGCTTCATTTATCTTTAGGGGGGGGAAAGAAATATTTTTTGTATATTGTGGATTTTATAGCTATGAATTCTTAACATGAGATTCATGTTTGATTTTTTAGCTGTATCGTGGAGGTCTTTTTTGAACCTTATTTTACCTAATTGTTGTTTACATTGTGATGTTGCTATAAACGATCGTGGCGTGTTCCTTTGCAATAAATGTTTAAAGTCACTTCCATATACAAATTATCATCTATATCCTTTTGATAATGAGCTTGTATCTTTATTGAATAAGAGTGTGAATATTCATTCTGCTGTGGCTATGTGTTATTTTTCTGACGACAACATGATGCATAATATAATACATTTGTTAAAATATAAAGGCATGAGTAAGTTAGGGTACTTTCTTGGTGAAACTTATGGTGATATTTTAGTTGATTTTGATTTTGTACGCAGGTATGATGTGATTGTACCTATCCCTTTGCACAAGTCTAGACTTAATCAGCGTGGCTATAATCAGAGTGAGATGATAGCTCGAGGCTTAGCCAGCAGGTTAGAGATTGATGTAGATACTGATAGTGTTATGCGGATAGTTAATACGACATCTCAGACGAATAAGAATGCTGAGGAGAGGATGAGAGACATGCAGGGAGCATTTAAGGTTGTGAAACCTTCTAAATTGAATGGTAAGCATTTGTTGTTGGTTGACGATGTTGTGACTACTGGCTCCACGATGATTTCATGTGCACGTGAAATATTAAAGTCTTGTAGGCGTGTTAAGGTTAGTGTTTGTTCTATATGCCGTACGTGTAGGGATTAAAATCTTGTAGTCTTTTGTGTCCTTGTCGTGAAGTGTTGTAGACTGTGTCTAGTACATGTTCATATTATTTTGTATTTTTGTTTTATATTAAAATAATGGCACGGATTATTGGGATAGATTATGGGTTAAGTCGTGTGGGGTTAGCTGTTACAGACAGAAGTGGAGTTGTGCCTTTGCCTTTAAAGACTATCCCACCAGATGAATTGATCCCATTTTTACAAGATTATATTGGAAGAGAAGATGTTGAGAAAATAATTTTAGGGTTCCCTGCTGATGTAGATCCAAATGAGGAGATAGTTTTAGCAATAAACAATTTGCATGAGGAGTTAACAAATGTCTTTCCAACTATGCCTATTATATTTGTTGATGAGAGTTATACTTCAAGGCTAGCTTCTTCTTATGCATATAAGTTTTTATCTAAGAAAGAAAGAAGAGATAAGGGTGTGATTGACATGCTAAGTGCTGCTTTGATTTTACAGTCATATATGAATACGCATGATTGTAAGTAAGTGTGGTTTTTTTTGTTAACCTAGAGGATATTTTCATGTTGTTTTATGATTTCAAATGGTAAATCTGTTGGCGGTGTTTTGATATTAGTATTGTTGGTTCTTTTTTTCAATAAAATTCACAATCTTATTTTAGAATACGAGGATGCAAGATTTGCTGAGGTCGCCAATATAATTAAGCAAAGAGAGGGGAAAAGAATATGCTAGAGTTTTGTTCCTATTAGTTTTCTTTTTTATTTTTCTTTTCTTTTTTTATTTCTTCTTCTTCTTCTTCTTCTTTTATTTTTAGCAATTTTGAGACAAGAGGTATTGTTGTCCCTTGTAACATGAATGAGAAAACAACTATTATATAAACAATGTTAAACATCTTGTCTGCATGTTTTATTCCTGCTAAAACAGGATATGTTGCGAAGACTATAGACGTTGCTCCTCGTAACCCTGCGAAGGAAAGGAATATCTTTTCATTTTTGTTGAAATTATTTTTCCACAAACATAGGAAGACACTAATAGGACGAACAATGAAACTAAGAACCAAGAATACTATTATCCCTTTTGGTAGAAGGGTTGTTAATTTACTTGGTGATATTAACAATCCTAGGCTTATGAACATTATCATTTGGAAGACCCATGCTACGCTATTATAAAACCAAAGCAACCTTTCTTTGTATATAAACTTGTTTTCACCTAATATTATCCCTGCGATGTATACTGCTAGGAAACCATTTCCTCCAATATAGTTTGTCATAGAATACGTGAACATGGCCATTGATAGCGTAAAGCCTGGATAAAAAGATTCATTGTTGAGGTTTATTTTTTCTACTAGCATTTTCATTGCTTGCCCCATATATATGCCTATAAAAATACCTATACTTATGCCCTGAAAGAACATTACTATTCCGTTTTTTGTTGACATTTTATTTCCACTCATTAGGCTTATGAAGAATATAACTAGGAAATATGCCATGGGGTCGTTACTTCCTGATTCGAATTCTAGGAGTGAGGCTACATTCTTTTTTATGTTAAGGTTTTTGGAACGTAGAATGGAGAACACTGCAGCTGCGTCTGTAGATGCTACTAAAGATCCCAAAAGTAAGCTTTCTTTCATTGAGAAATCATCAATGATATAATAACTACATACTCCTAATAATATAGCTGTTATTGCCACGCCAATTGTTGCTAGTATTAATCCTGGTATTAATATGGGTCTTATTTTCTCACGGTTTGTCTCTAGCCCACCGCTGAAGAGTATAATGCTCAATGTTATTGATCCTAATATTTGTGCGGCATATGCATTGTCGAATTGTATCCCTCCAATACCATCCGATCCTGCAAGCATGCTTATGCCAAGGAAGATTAGAAGAACAGGCACACCTAGTTCATTTGACACCTTACTTGCTATTATACTTAAGAATACCAGAATAGAACCTATTATTAAAATACCTTCAACTGAAAAATTACCCATTGTTATTTATATAAATAAAAGGAAAAGATTTAAAATTTAAATATTTGTAGTTGTCATTTGTTGTATTCCTCATATAATTCCCATGATCCTTCTTTATTTTTTTTAAGAATACGTTGGTTGGTTGACCCTCTAAAGAGAATGTCTATATTTCTTTTATCTATCATGAATGGCCCATCTACTATTACATCTATCTCTTTCAATAAATCTTTATATTTCTCATTATCTTTTATTTCTTCGATTGTGAATCCTGTGTACAGCCATATCGTCTTATTAAGTCTATGTATCTCCTTGGCTAGAAGTGTTAGATTCTCTATATTTTGATAAAGAGGATCTCCTCCACTAAACGTCACATTGAATTTATTTGCAACTATTTCTTCTATGATGCTTGCTATGGACATGCTTTCGCCAGCATTCATATCCCACGATTCTGGATTGTGGCAATAACGGCAACGATGCTCACATCCTGCGAAGTATATAGACGTTCTCAACCCAGGACCATCTACTGTCGTTCCAGGGAATATCTTAATAACTCTTAGTGTTTGGCTGTAGTTATTCATATGTCGCCTTTTTGATGTTTTAATCTACTTTTTCTTGCTCTGTGCTGTATTTTTTCGTATGCACAACTCTATCTTTTAATTCTGCAAGTTTAGATGTGTTCCACCTGTCTGTTGTGCCAATAATATACCCTGTAATTCGTTGTATTGTATCTATTTTATTGCTTCCACATTTAGGACATTTTGTTAGGTTAGCTATTGAGTTCTCGTATCCACAATCGAGGCATCTATTACGAGTGTGGTTGACAGAACCATACCCCATGTTGTTTTCGTCCATCAAATTGACAATATCTTTTATTGCTTTTGGATTATGTGTTGCATCACCATCCATCTCAATGTAGAAAATATGTCCTCCAAGTGTTAACTCATGATAAGGCCCTTCTATTTTAGCTTTCAATTGAGGGGAGCAGTGAAACCACACCGGAACATGATTGGAATTGGTATAATAGTCTTTGTCTGTAACTCCTTTTATTATTCCAAAATCTTTTCTATCTTGTTTTAGGAACTTCCCACAGAGGCTTTCTGCAGGTGTTGCTAACACTGAAAAGTTTAAATTATATTTTTCAGAGAACTCACAGGCCTTATCTCTCATGTGTCTTATTATCTTCAAGCCAAGTTCTTGTGCTGTTGGGCTTTCCCCATGATGAAAGCCCGTTAAACATTTAAGGCATTCAGCGAGGCCTATAAAACCTATTCCTAAGGTTCCATGCTTTATTACCTCTTCTATTGTATCTTCAGCTTTTAGTTTTTCTCCACCCATCCATAATTTGGACATCAGAAGAGGGAACTGTTTCACTTTAGCTGTTTTTTGGAAATTATATCTTTCAATCAACTGCATTGCTGTTACTTCTAGTGTCCCGTCTAGCAGCCTCATGAACTTATCTATGCATGTTTTTCTGTCGTTATATCCTTTTGATGTAATAATAGCTATACGAGGAAGGTTTATAGTGCTGAAAGAAAGATTCCCTCTTCCTATTGTCGTTTTCTCTCCAAAACGATCGTCAAAGACACGTGTTCTACAACCCATTGTTGCTACTTCATATTTGTATCTTTCAGGATCGTTTGCGTCCCATTTCTCATGCTGGTTGAAGGACGCATCGAGGTTTAGGAAATTTGGGAAGAATCTTTTTGCTGTTACTTTACATGCGAAGTCATAGAGGTCATAGTTAGGGTCTTCAGGGAGGAAGTTCACTCCTCGTTTCTTTTTCCAAATTTGAATAGGGAATAAAGCTGTGGCACCACTCCCTACTCCTTCATATGTAGCATTAAGTATTTCTCTTATTATACAACGTCCTTCTGCAGAAGTGTCTGTACCGTAGTTTATAGAAGAGAATACTACTTGGTTTCCACCACGTGAATGTATTGTGTTCATATTATGGATGAAGGATTCCATGGATTGATGAACACGCTTTACAGTCCTATTTATTGCATATTGCTTTACAACATGCTCTATGTCATTGAAATCTTTAGATGATATATCTTTTTTTATATAGTCATCAATTTCTGTGTTGTATAGACTTGAGAAATCTTTATCTAGTATGTCTTCAAGATTTTTAATTTCTTCAATGAAAGTTTTCCTGACGTATGGAGCAAGGTAGAAATCGAAGGCTGGTATTGCTTGCCCACCATGCATTTCATTTTGTGTACATTCAAATGCTATACATGTAAGAGTACACGCTGATTCTATTCTTTTTGCTGGTCTGTTGTCACTGCACGACACAGAAAATCCTTTCTCAAGAATATTGTTTAGGGGGTATTGTACGCATGTGAGGCTTTTGGTCGCGTAGTAGTCTTTATCATGAATATGAATAAGGTTGTTTTTGACAAAAGAATATACTCTTTTATTTTTATTTTTTAACATTTCGTCAACATACAATTTAGATATTTCTGATGCAAATTTCATCATCATTCCTGCTGGAGTATCTGCATTCATGTTACCATTTTCACGTGTGATGTCATTACGCTCAACAGCGGAGATGCTATCTATGATTTTGAATATTTTTTCCAGTTCACAACCTTTTGAAAAGCGGTTTATAATTTTTTTTAAGCACATAATAATGAATTGTCTATATTAATATACTACTTCAAAAAAAATAGATATCACTACTTTTTCCTGGGAAAAAAATTTTGTATTTTTATACTTTCTTATCTCCGCTTTTTTCTATGCATTTTTGTAATATTATTATCTTGGATGGAAGTTATTACTAGTCACGCATGAAAGTATTTGGCGTTGAAACTAGTGATAGATATTTTATATTTCTAAAATTCAGAGGTATTATATTTTTTATGCTCGTAGTAATTTTTTATTTAAAAGTGGGAAAAACATAAAAAAAGATTAACAGTACCATTGATGATAACTAAAACACATACAGCAACTACATATGGTATTGATGTTAATATTGTTTCTATAGAGGTTAGCATTGGTCAGGGAATAGGTTTGTCTGTTACAGGTCTAGCTGATAATATAATAAAAGAGAGTCAATATAGGATAGAGTCAGCGTTAAAACACATAAGATGTGCTATGCCTCGTCAAAGGGTGATTATAAACTTAGCTCCTGCAGATTTAAAGAAGATTGGGTCGGGCTATGACCTCCCTATAGCATTATGTATCTTGCAAGCATCTTCTCAGCGATGTTTTTTTAATTTAGATAAGTATATAATCCTCGGGGAGTTATCTCTTGATGGTTTTCTCAGACCTATAAAAGGTTCTTTGGCTACAGCTCTCACTGCCCAAAAACAAGGATTCACGGATATTATCCTCCCTGCTTCTAATGTCTCTGAGGCAGCAGTTGTTGATGGAGTGAATGTCATTCCTGTAGAGCATATAAATGATGCAATAGAGTTTCTTTCTGGCGTGCGTAATATAAGCCCCGTAAAGATAGACGGCACATGTGTGCTCAATGATAGGAGGGAGGAGAATGATTTAGACTTCGCAGACATACAGGGCCATGAGGATGTTAAGCGTGCTCTTGAGATTTCAGCTGCAGGAGGACATAATCTTATTATGGTTGGTCCTCCAGGGGTTGGGAAGACTATGTTGGCAAAAAGGATACCCTCGATTCTTCCTCCCATGACATTAAATGAGGCTCTAGAAACTACATGTATATATTCTGTTGCTGGGAAACTTAAATTGGGATCTATAATGACCACACGTCCTTTTCGTTCTCCTCATCATACGATAACATATGCTGGGTTAATAGGTGGAGGATCTATACCTCAACCTGGGGAGATATCTCTAGCGCACAATGGAGTTTTGTTTTTAGATGAACTCCCAGAGTTTATGCGTAGTGTTCTTGAGGTCCTGCGCCAGCCTTTAGAAGAACGTAGTGTTACCATTTCACGTGCGCAGATGACTGTATCTTTCCCTGCTAACTTTATGCTTATTGCTAGCATGAACCCCTGCCCTTGTGGGTATTACAACCATCCAACAAAGCAGTGCGTATGCCCTAATGGGGCTATACAGAAGTACTTGAATAAGATAAGTGGGCCTCTTCTCGATAGAATAGATTTACATATACAAGTATCACCTGTTTCTTATGATATTATTTCTTCTGGAGTACGTGGTGAAAGAAGTGTAGATATTCAGAGGAGGGTTATAAAAGCCAGAGAGAGGCAGATTTCTCGTTTTGGTAATTCTTCAATCTATACTAATGCTATGATTTCTACAAGCATGATTAGGGATATGTGTCCAATTTCCTCTTCTGGTCGTGAGCTTATTAAAATAGCTATGGAGAAGCTGGGGCTTTCTGCAAGAGCTTATTCTCGTATTGTTAAGGTTGCAAGGACGATAGCTGATTTAGATGATAAAGATAACATTTCTGATGAGCATATATCTGAGGCAATACATTATCGTAGTTTAGATCGTAACAACTGGGGAGTTAATTATTGAAAAACATCTCGTGAAAGATAAACTTTTTATATAATATTTTTATTATGGAGCGAAAACTTGAAGCTGATTATAAATTATTACGTCAGATAAGGGACATAGATATAACTTTTTCTAATGATTCTAGCTTTGAAAATAAATTTAAGGAAGATCAGAAAAAGCATGATGAGGAGGTTTCTTCTATAAATACTAAGATCGCTGAAGTAGAAGGAAGTAAGTCTGAATTAGAAGGAATTATACAAGAAGGTTATGCTAAAATTGAAGGATATAAAAAGGAAAGGGCGGAGTTAAGTCCACGTGGGCAAGAAGATGAAAAAATGATGTCTCTGGATTTATCGATACAATTGGAAGAAAAGGCAGTTAAAAAGTATAAAGAAGAGCTAAGTAGTAAAGACGAGGAGATAAAGATGTTACATGAGAAAGAGGCAGATATAGAAAAAGCATTTGAGGAGTATAAGAAAATGATAAATGAGAATAATCCTTCCTCCACTGAAGATATGCAAAAATTACGTAATAAGCGTTTGGAGTTGATAAGCCAATTAGGACCTGAAGCTTCTTCTGCTTTTCAAAAGGTTTCTGGGAGTGTTACTTTTCCCGTTGCAAGTCTTCATGATGGCATATGTACTAACTGTAATCTTGAGAATATTGTTAGCATGCAGGTTGCAATAAAATCTATGGCAGAGATAGTCACATGTGAGTATTGTGGAGCTATATTGGTAGACGTTACGTCTTCGGAGAAAGAAGAAGAATCAACAGAAAAGGTAAACAATTAATTTATTATAAAATATATATAATATATGGATGATGTAAAGGTTGTTGGATATAAGAGGAATGATTTTAGAAAGCCTTTTTTGAATGAAAAACGTAGAGAAGGTTATGTCCCTGGGGTTATGTATGGTGTTAGCTCTCCACGACATTTTTTTGTTCCTATATCTTTACTGGAACCTATAATTTACAACAAAGAATTAAGACTTATTAATTTTAATTTAGAAGGAGAGATGCATAAGTGCGTTGTAAGAGCCGTGCAGTCCGATCCTGTAAATGAGGGAATAATACATGTTGACTTTTATGAGTTTGATCCTAATAAGAAAATAAAGATGAATGCTTATGTTAAACATTCTGGCTTAGCTGAGGGAGTTCGTGCTGGTGGTGTGTTGATAGTTAAGAAGGATATTGTAACTGTTTTGGGGGTTGTTGGTAACATTCCTAATTGCATTGAAGTTGACGTTACTAATTTAGCTGAGGGGAAGAATATACGAGTTGAGGATATTGAGAAAAGTGATAAATATACAATCTTAGAAGACGGACGTGCGCCTTTGTTTACTATAAGACCTGCACGAAAGTAAGGGGTATTTTATTTTTTTGGTTCCATGCCTCTTCTATCTTTTGACGAGATAAAAAGCAAGCTAGAACATGCCAACGCGGGTATTTATTTCCTTTGTGGTGATGAGACATATCCTTCAGAAGGGATTATAAAATTTCTACGAGAGAGGTTTAATGTTGTTACTTTCTATGCAAATAAGTGTGATGATGTTGAATTAAGTAATGAGTATTGTCAGCCCTCTATTTTTAATGATAAGAAGGTTATTTTAGTTCACGCTCTCAATGATTCTACCTTTTTACTTAAGGATAAGTTGGATAGTTTTGTATCCTTCCTTCAACGTGCTGATGAAACTAATAATACTAATATCTTAGTTTTTACTTATACGAAGAAGCTTACACCAAAAGAGAATCTTTATACTATCTTTGAGAAGTATAATCTTCTTGTGTCAAATGTTTTAACGGCTGATAAGAAATTAGGTTATTTAGACTCTTACTGCAAGAATAATAATATAAATATTGGTAGTGATTGTCTTTCTACACTTGTAAAGAGTGGTTGTTCTTTACGCGAGAGTTTGGACTTCGTGAACTTGTATAAGATCTGTGGAGATGTGGATGATAATACTTTCTTAAAATGTTTTTCTCGTACGCAGAAGTTTGATGCTTTAGATTTCATGATATCTTTAGCGAATAGAAATAAAAATAAGATATGCTCATTTCTAAAGTCATTTAATAATGCTGACTCTTTTGAGGTTATTCCTTTCTCTAGTTTGTTATATACCTTTTTTTTAAAGACTTTGCTTTCCAGATATTCTTCCTCTGCTTCTTTTTTATATAAAATATCTGTTAAAAATTATTCTACTTCTACAACCCTGGAGATATTACACAGGATAAAATATCTTGATGAGTGTTTAAAAGGCTTGCATTCTCACATAAAACCTTTCTCTAATGTTTTATTTCTGTTTAATTTTATTTTCAGAGATAATACTAGCCATAAGCTGTGTTAAAGGTTTTATGAAAATGATTTTTTTGCTATTCATGTCTCTCCCATGCTTAGCACGTAATATTTTTCATTATTACGAATAAAAAAAAGGGTGTGACAATGTTAATAGCCAATCCTTGCTGTATTTCTACCCTGGGGTGTTGTTGGCGATGACATTCCACACCTTTAAATTTTATATTTCTATATTTATACTTACGCTACTCACAAGATTTATCTTTGATAAGCTGTCGATTACTTCTGGAGAGTTTGAAAGTATACATATTAACACTTTATGAGTAGTTTGTTGATATCTCTCATTTGCTTCTTTATATATGTGTGTTGATTTTTTTAGTGTGATTCTATTATTTTTGTTTGGAAGAGTTACAGGTCCTTTATAACTTATTTTCTTTCTTTTAAGTTCTTCCATTATTTCTTTCAGTGCATTATGAAGTAGCAATATATCATACGATTGTAATTTAAGTATTATCTGTCCTTTCTCCATAAGATTTTAATTCTTTTTTTTTGTTTTATCACTGTTTTTTACAATTAATTTAACATACGCATTTACGTCGCTAAATAAATTAATTTGCACATTGTATTCTCCTTCTTTATCAATCTTCTCATTTATGATTATATTTTTCTTGTTAATTTCTTGTCCTGTTGTTTTTGTTATAAGCTCTGCGACATCAGCGCTTGTGATAGATATTTTGTCTATATCCCCTTCGTTTTTGTATTCGAGCACAATCTTCTCAAATTTTTCAGCTATCTTTAGAGCCTCTTCTCTTTGTTTTTCAATTTTCCTTTGCTTTTGCTTTTGGTTTTCTTCAGCAGTTTTAATGTTTTCTTTTGAGCCAGGTATAGCAAGATTCATAGGTATTAGAAAGTTTCTAGCATATCCTCTCTTTACCAATACTATGGTATCCTTAGCGCCTAAAATGGAATCTTTTGTTAATACACATTTAATTTTTGTTGACATATAAATATTCTATTTTAGATTATCTCCACAGAAAGGAAGGATGGCAATCTGTCGTGCACGTTTTATTGCCTCTGCTACTTTCCTCTGCCATTTCTTCCTGTTGCCAGTAAGACGTCGTGGTAATATCTTCCCTTGAGGGTTTAGGAATTTAAACAGGAAAGAAGTGTTTTTATAGTCTATATAGTTCTTGAACCCATACCTATCAAAGCGGCAGAACATTTTTTTTGTTGGATCTATATATTTGTTTTTCTTCTTCTCTTCCTTTACAAGTACTAAAGTCTTTTTAACTGTCTCTTTTTTTTTACGCTCAGTATCGTTATAATCTATTGCATCTTTATTTAGTACAACGATTATGTCTCTTATTATTTGTTCATCCCGACGGAAAAGAGTATTTAGCTCACTAATTTTATCAGGTGTAAGTGTAAATTCAAAATAGTAATAAAAACCTTTTTTATTCTTTTTTATCTCGTAGGCAAGAGTCGTCATCCCAATCTTTTCTGTGTAAATAAGAGTCCCTCCTTTCTCTTTTATAAACTCTTCCACACGTTTTATGCTATCATTATATCCCTTTGTTTGTACTGCGGGATCAATGATTATCATGCCTTCATATCTTCTAAACTCTTCCATTTATATTTTATTTTTTAATGCCTTTTTATTTAAAATTACAATAATTTATAATTTATTCTTTTTTGTGTTGTTGTATCTCTATCCCTGACTGTCACTGTATCGTCCTCTAGTGTGTCATAATCTATTGTAATACAGCTTGGCGTTCCGACAATGTCATTCCTAACATATCTTTTCCCTATAGACCCTGAGTCATCGTATGAGCACATATACTTGTTTTTAAGTTCTTCGAATACTTCCAGGGCCTTCCCTTCTAATTCCTTTTTTTTCATCAGAGGTAATATCGCATATTTTATTGGTGCAAGATCATTGTTTATTTTAAATATTATTCGTTCTTTTTCTTCCTTTTTTTCTTCCTTAACAAATTCGCATATGAGCATTAAGATTATCCTGTCACACCCACATGATGTTTCAATGATATGAGGTATATATTTCTCGTTTGTTGCCACGTTGTCGACATGTAAATTCTCTTTTGACATCCTCTCATGGTTCGTGAGGTCGAAGTCCCCCCTGCAATGTATCCCCTCTATTTCCTTGAAACCAAATGGGAATTCATATTCGATGTCTACAGCTGCTGAGGCATAATGTGCCAGCTTCTCATGTGGTTTAAAGCGTAATTTCTCTCGTGGGATGTTAAGAGTATTCACATACCAACTCATTCTTTGCTCCTTCCAATATTCGAAATATTTCTCATCCTCCTCAGGAGTTATGAAAAACTGCATTTCCATTTGTTCAAATTCCTTCATCCTGAATGTTAGCTGTCGTGCTATAAGCTCATTCCTAAATGCTTTTCCTATTTGTGCTATACCAAAGGGTATTTTCTGGTGGGTGGTGCGCATGATGTTTAGGAAGTTGACGTATATACCTTGTGCTGTTTCAGGACGTAGGTAAAGAGTATTATCATCAACATCTTTACAGCTAAACATGAGGTTAAAACGTCGTGCTGCTGTCCAGTTGCACGTCCCGCTATCTTTACACTTTATCCCTTTTTTTATGAACCACTTAGAGATCTCTTCTATTTTATTTTCGTTTATAAGACTATTACACTCTTCAAAATCTGACGGAGATATTTTCCCCTCTTGTAATAGCTGTTCTATATACACATCTACCCTATATCTCTTCTTCGAATCTTTATTGTCGATCATGAGATCATCGAAGTTGTCGATATGCCCTGACGCATGCCATATGTTAGGATGCATTATTATTGCCGAGTCTATATTCACTATATTATTGTGCTTTTGCACCATCTCCTTCATCCACGCGCTCTTTACATTCTGTTTGAGCAAAGAGCCATAGTGTCCATAGTCATATATTGCTTGCATTCCTCCATATATCTCACTCGATTGGAATATAAATCCATAATCCTTGCAGAAGGTTGCGATGTCTGATACTGTCTTAAACATTCTTTTATATATATATGCTTATTTCTTTTAAAAAATTTATTTATACTTTTATAAAGAATGTTAATAAAAAATTGATGATGTTGCCACTTTAATGTAAGAAAGGTAACTATTCTTTATAAAACTTCTATAAGGTCTTATACATTTGTGTTAGGAAGTTCCAGAGGAAGTCCTTTCCTATAAGACTTTTATCTTTGTTCTTTATCATTTCTAGTATTTCCTCTTTCTTGAACCATTTCAACTCCTCTATTTCGTCTCTATTTATTTTTAGCGAATCGATGTTTATGTTCTTCCTTATTATGTAACCTTCAACGAAGATATGACAGTTTATTGCCCCTTCTGAGAAGTCGGATATAGCACATCCAAAATGTTCAATTTCTCCTGGTTTTAATTCTATCCCTATTTCTTCTTTTGCTTTTCTTAACAATGTTTTATAGCAGCTTTCTCCTGTTTCGACATGCCCTCCTATGGTCTTATCCCACTTCCCTGCTGATATTTTAGAATTAGCTCTCTTTTGTAAGAGGACATTATTGCTTCCGTCGAAAATGAACCCATAGGATATTCTATGCCATAGACCCGCTTCGTGTATTTCTTTTCTTGTTTTAACTTCACCTATAAACTCTCCTTTGCTGTTTAGGACGTCAATTTCCACAACCATATATATTTTTTATAAATTTTAAAAACATGATTTCTAATTCTACAAATAAAAAAACACATTTTCTGATTTTATAACTTCTTTCTCTTGATTTATGTTTTGACTTTTTCTTTAAACTTTTGTTAGGATAAATAAAAGAAGTGTCTTTTTGCAGTAGTTTATTTATTTCTAGATTGTTATTCAAGCCTTTCCCTCAAAATTAATTTTCTGTTCAAGTACACTTTCTTTACCATTCTGAAGGATACTATCATTCAAACTGTCAAGTGTGTTAGAAACCGTTTTATAAGTAAGAACATCATAGAATGTACCCAAATGATGCAACATGCAATATAAGAGTTCAACTATAAACCCTGTGAGGTTGTATAGAAGTATTAGTTTTTATCATCTTTTTTGAGAGAAACTTTCTTTCTTACTACCAGTTATTATTAATTATCTTATTTTTTTTATTGTACTTTTTATTTATACTGTTTTTTTCCTTTTTCAGTTTACTATTTTCTATATTAACTTCCACTTTCAGTTTACTAATTCCTATATTGCCATTGTTATTTATATTGTTTTTTTCAGAATCCTTGATGTTATCTATATTGTCAATTAATTCCTCCTCCTTTTTCACTTTCTTCTTTTTTCCCTTTTTTTTCTCTTTTTTATTTTTTACTTTTTTTTCTTCACCATTGATATCCTCATTCAATAAAAAATTTTCCTTTTTAGAATCTTTTTTAAAAGCATTATCGTCACAATGTTCCGGTAAATTTTCCTCCTTAGTTTTGTTTTTAGGGTTGCGAATCCTTGATAAAAGTATCACGTCAAGAAGTTCTGCTATTATCCCTGAGAAGTTAATTGCAAAGTAAATATCTTTAATTTTGATATTGAAGTTGAAATTCAACGAATTAGGAAGGGTGTAAAATATAGACTTTGCTAAGATCCATTTCCAAGGACAAACATCATATTCATGGCGATCTATTTGATACTGGAATATTGTACAAAAGATGCTATATATTACACTTGCAGGATTTATGTTTATATCAAGGAAAAATTCTTTTTCCTTCGTATAATTTGGCATAAATTTATTCATAAAATTTAGCATAAATTTTGGCTGCCATCTATATCCCACACATAAAATATACTTGCAAAAATACACTTTGTTCAATTCTATGTCTTCCAAATGATAGAGTGAATTTGCATATGACCATATCAAACTAACAAGTGGCTTTGCAAAAAAACCAAACCATCTCAGCGTTTTAAATATAGAAATACGTCTTTGTTCTTTTTCTAATTCGGCTTGTCTAGCAGCAATAAATTTTAATAGACTTAGACTTTGATGATGCTTTAATATTGTTAATTTGACTGTTCTAATACCTTTTTCTAATTTTTCTTTTTCTTTAAGCCTTTTTTTATAAAATTTGATTATTGTATTTGCTGCTGCTCTCATTCTAAATTTTTCATAAGCTTGTTTGTGTTCTAACCTTATTTTTAAATAATGGATCTTAGGGGTTTTTAATGAATTGTGTCGTTCCTTCTTTTTGCCTTTGGTTTTATTAAGTTTGTCTAAAGAAAGAGACCGATTAATTTTTTCTTTCTTCACTTTCTTTTTCAATCTTTCTTCTTTTTCTTTTGATTCTTTTAATTTTTTAATTTTTTCATTTGCTGTGTTAAAAATTCCTTCTACAAAATCTCCTATTTCTTTCTCTTCAATTTTAGGTTCTTCTTTTTTATCTTCTATCTTCTCTTCTTTCTTATCTTCTTCTTCCTTTTCTTCTATTTCTTCTTTTTTTAGAATATTATTCACAGGCTTTCCTTCCTTTCCTTTAAGTTTTGCTTCTTTTTCATTTCTATCTTTTCCCTTTTTTCCCCCAGTTGGATCTTCTCCTTCTTTATTATCTTCTTCTTCCTCCTCTTTCCTCTTTTTTTCTTCCTCCTCTTTCATCTTTCTTTTTGCTTCTTTGCGCTGCTCTATTTCTTTCTTAAATGCCCGTTTTAGTACAGGTTTTATAAATTTATTTTTTTCCTTTTCGTTATTAAAAGAGGTAATTTGTTTTCTTTCTTCTTTTGTAAGTTTCTTTTCCAACATCTCTTGCAAAACTTCGTCTGGAATATTCTCTTCTTCTATTATTTTATTTATTTCGTTTAAATCATCATCTTCTTCTTCCTCTTCTTCGTCGTCTTCGTCGTCTTTATCTCCTTCATCTTTTTTCCTTTTATCATCTTCTCCTTTTCTCCTTTTTTCTTCTTCCTCTTCCTCTTTTTTTTTTTTTTCTTCTTCCTCCTTTTTTCTCCTAGCTTCTTCTTCTAATTTTTTTTTTTCTTCCTCTTCCTTTCTCCTTTTTCTTTCTTCCTCTTTAAGCCTTTTTTCATCTTCTTCTTTTTTATGTTCTTCAACTTTTGGAATATCAGCTTTAGGTTCTTCTTTTTTATCTTCTTCGGTTTTAGTTTCCTTTTTCCCATCTTTAAAAGGACTGGTTCTTTTTTCTTCCTTTTTTATTCTTTTAATATTTAGTTCCAGTAATCTTTCCCTTTCTTGTGTTTGTTTTTTTAGTTTCAGTAATTTTTCCTTTACTTGTTTTTCTTTTTCTTCTTCTAATCTTTTTTCTTCTTCCTCCTTTTTTCTCCTAGCTTCTTCTTCTAATCTTTTTTTTTCTTCCTCTTCCTTTCTCCTTTTTTCTTCTTTTTCCTCTTCTTTAGGATCCTCTCCTTCTTTCTTATCTCCCTTTTCTGTTCCTTGTTTTTGCTCTTCTTTATTATCTTCTGTTTTTTTTCCTTCTTTATTACCATTTGCTTTGCTTGTTGCATTTTTTCGTCGTTTTTTTCTTTTTCCCCCTGCTTTTTTTCCCGAATTTACTCCCGACGTATCATACATACAATAACAATCATTTCCCGTAAGAAAAGACAGGACTAAGATAATAAAAAACAGTTTTTTAATTTTACACAAACTTATCATATATCGCTTTTATATTCAATGTAATAAGAAATTTTCCGATAACTTTTATATATAAAAAAAAATTATAAAAATCTTTTCAAAGATACATTCATATTTCTTTAGAAAGTCTCTATTGTTCTTAACGTCCATATTGTCTGGATGGAGAAGATAATTCTTGAAGTATAATATTATTTTAATTGAGTGTAGTATAGAACGTTACTACTGCAAAACAAAAAATATCCAGAAGATACTCTTATTCCCCATCTTCTTCGTTGCTATATGTTCCTTTGCCTGTATCCTCTCCTTCGTACTCACATGAAGAAATTATTTCTTCATTTTCTTTTTCTTTAAAAAACACGACATATACACTCAATATAGCAACTACTATAACCAACAAACTTATTGTAATTATAGAGATTAGTTTTTTTGCTCCCATAGTTATGTCTGATAATTTATTTTTTCAAAAAGTAAGCTCTTTTTTAAAATTTTTTTCCTCACTACGATATTGTTTTCAAAGCTATGTTCCCAGCTAGTATCTTTTAATTCTAGCATGTTCTTTATTTTCTCTGCTGTGAACGGTAGGAAGGGTTCACTTACTATCCCCAGTTTCGCTATTATCTGTATGCATGTATTTAAGATCTCTTTTGTTCTGTTCTCGTCTATTTTCACTTCCTTCCACGGCTTTGTATCGTCTATGTATTTGTTGCCTATCTTTGCTATGTCCATAACCCCTTTTAGAGCATCCTTGAAACTAAATTTTTCTATGTTCATTTCAATATCTCTTATAGCATTATTAACATCTTCTAGCGCTTTAATATCCTCGTTTTTGCTACTTACTATTTCATCCATCTCACCATTGAAATATTGTTCCAGCATAGATATTGACCTATTTACGAAGTTACCTAACGTTGCTACGAGTTCATTGTTATTACGACTTATAAAATCCTCCCAAGTAAAGTTGGAGTCTTTATTCTCCGGCATGTTAGCGCAGAGAACATATCGTAATACATCTTGTTTGTCAGGATGCTTCTCTAAGAAATCCTTAATCCATATGGCATGCTCTCGAGATTTAGATATCTTCTGCCCTTCAAGGTTCATGAACTCGTTTCCGCAGACAACATCCGGCAGTATAAACCCTCCATGTGCTTTGAGCATTATCGGGAATATTATGCAATGGAAGACTATATTATCTTTACCAAGAAAATGTATTAACCTCGTGTTGGTATTTTCCCCCCACCAGTCTTTATACTTTTCTCCTAGAAGCTCTTTTGTGAAGGATATATATCCTATGGGTGCATCAAACCATACATATAGTACCTTCCCTTCTGTATTGTCTATAGGCACAGGTACTCCCCAGTCAAGATCTCGTGTTATGGCTCTGTCTTGTAAACCTTCCTTCAACCACGATTTACATTGCTCATAGACATTATCCTTCCAGTCACTATGCTCTTCTGTTATCCATTTTTCTACCCATTCTTGATATTTTGATAGTGGAAGATACCAATGCTTTGTTTTTTTTTTTACTGGCTTCTCTCCACTCAAGAAAGAACGTGGGTTTATAAGCTCATTTGGCGCGAGGGTTATCCCACATTTCTCGCATTGGTCACCATAGGCATCGCTGTATCCACATTTAGGGCATTCCCCACGTATATACCTATCTGCTAGAAATTGCTTTTCTTTTTCATCATAATACTGCTCCGTTTCTTTTTCTATCAATTCTCCTTTTTTATATAAAGTCATGAAGAAATCACTTGCACATTCTTTGTGAAGAGGACTTGATGTTCGCGAGAAGATGTCGAAGCTCATTCCTAGTCTTTCAAGACTTTTCTTATTTATGTTATGATATTCGTCAATTATCTCCTGAGGACTCACACCTTTCTTTCTTGCTGATATTGATATAGGGACACCATGCTCGTCCGAACCGCAGATGAATATGACCTCCTCTCCTTTTTTACGTTTATATCGTGCATAAATATCCGCCGGGAGAATATTCCCTGCTATGTGTCCAATGTGCAACTCTCCATTAGCATAGGGGAGCGCTGCCGTGATAAGTGTTTTCCTCTTCATAATATATATTTTTACGGAGTTTCAGAGGAAATATTATTGAATATTGATGACAAGTTCTTATTGTGTTATGTTGTCTATTTTTAGGAGTATAGTTTTTATGTATGCGCTTTACTATATAAGATATAGTAGTTTTATTTGCGAGGTGCATAGATATTCAATAAGACTTCTCTCTCATATGCTTAGGAGTGTCTTCTTGCATAGTAGGCGTAAATTTCTAATTCTATCCACTTATATAAAATGTAATGTATCGGAGAGATTGATAGGTAGAAATTTTTATTTATGCGAATGTTAATACTAAATGTTAAGAAAGAGAAAAGAAAAAGCTGAGCCATATTCGGACTGATAATTTTAACATCAATAATCCAGAATGGGATAACTTTTAGTAAGCTATAATAGACATCTAAATATACATTTGTTGTTATTTTAATTTTTATTCCACCATAAACAAAAAACTTCCCATGATACAATCCCGATTTTCTTAAGTTATGTTTTGTGTAGTGATTATATATGGAGGTACATATCCAGTCTATAATGTTTCCTCTAAATCCAAAAAGAAAGCCGTTTTTCCCAAGTATTTTTTCTGTTACAGTTTTTATTATATTATTCTCGTGATTAACTGTATTTATTCTCGTACCTATAGCTATGTTTTTGACTGAGGAAAATATAGATAACAATAAAAATGATCCTAATATTGTGTGTTTCAATTTTATATTACGAAGTTTTGTCATATTATAGTTGTTGCTAATAGATCATATGGCTGGTACATAGCTATGCATTTTATATAATGTTATCAGTATTAAAATGTGTATGCTCTTGAGGTTTCCAACAATATATGTTAGAAAGGTTAAATTTCTGCGGAAGATCACGTCGTTGGAAATTATCCAACAAATATTTTGTTATTCCACTATGCAACAAGGACCTTCTATTATGAAGAAGACATATACGAAAAAATGACATTGGTTTGAGACAAAAATAGAAATTTTTATAAATGCAGATATTAATATCTAAGGATAATATTAATATTATGAATGGCAAATCTTTTTTAGTAAAATCTAGGGATAAAAAACCTTTAGTTAAAATGTAATATACAAAGAGGTTAGCACAGAGATTCAATAAGCTAAAATATAAATCTAAATGAAAGTTTTTTGTAATATTTATTTTTCTCCCAAAATAAACAAAGAATTTACTACGATACCATCCATTTTTTCTCTTATTGTGTTCTGTGAAGTAATTATATAGCGATGTATATATACTACCTGCAATGAACAAAAGGCTGTAATCAAATCTACAATTTCCTAATTTACGATATTCTTTTAACATGCTCCGAATATTATGGAACCTATACGTGTCAGTTTCGAGAACAAAAGGAGTTGTACTTGCCAACCAACTATCTTCAGGGATATTCGCGTTATGAATAGTTATGACATAAATAGTATCCCCATTTCTATCATGATTTGCAGCTATGTTTTTGGTAGGGGATAATAATGATAATAATAAAAATGATACTAGCATTGTATATTTCAATTCTATATTACGAAGTTTTGTCATATTATAGTTTTATTACTGATAGATTTTATTTTGTTGGATTGTTATCGTGAATAAGTTTTCTCTTCATAGATATATTATATCTACGAGATTTACGAGAAGATGTTATTGAATATTAACTATGTTTTTTATTTTTCTGTTGGATATGGTCTGTATCAATGTCTTTTTTGCTGGAGGAGAAATATTTATGAGATTTATTATTTTATCTAAATTTTAGAAAAATAGAGTTTTTTACAGTATGGAAGTTTTTATTTGCGCGGTGCGTAGATATTCAATAAGACTTCTCTCTCATATGCTTAGAAGTGTGCATAGTAACCGAGAACCCCTAATTCAATTATTTTCCATATAATGTAATGTATCGGAGAGATTGAAAGGTAGAAATTTTTATATACGCGAATGTTAATACTAAATGTAAAGAATGATACAGGTATGAGGAGTGGAAGATATTGACAATTGTAAATGAAACCATCAAAAAAAAGAAAAGGTAAAAGTTTTAGTAAGCTATAATAGATATCTAGATATATATTTTTAGTTATTTTAATTTTTATTCCACCATAAACAAAGAACCTTCCATGATACAATCCTGTGTTTTTCTCATTATGCTTTGTATAGTGATTATATACGGAAGTACATATCCAGTCTATGATGTTTCCTCTAAATCCGAGAAAAAAGCCGTGTTCCCCAATTATTTTTTTTGTTACAGTTTTTATATAGCTTGTCTCGTCGTTTGGTTGCTCTGTAGCTACGTTTGGCTGTAGAGAGAATAAAAATAAGAACCCTACTAATATTATTTTTTTTAGTTTTATATTACGTATTTTTGCTATCATAGTTGTTGCTAATAGATCATATGACTGGTATATAGCTATGTATTTTATATAATGTTGTCAGTATTAATATTGAATAAAGGTGTACGTCCTTGAGGATCTGTGTAATCACAACGTATGTTATCGAAGTTAAAATTCTGCGGAAGAAGATCACGTGTGAATTGACTCAACAAATATTTTGTTGTTACACTACGCACCAAGGACCTTTTAATATGAAAAGAACATATATGAATAAGAGACATTGGTTTGAGACAAAAAAAGAAATTTTTATAAATGCGGATATTAATATCACAGGATATTGTTTTTAATATTAGGAATAGCAAATCTCTAGTTATATATATACACTCAAGGAGGTTAACCCAGAAATTAAATAAGCTAAAATATAAATCTAAATGAAGGTTTTTTGTAATATTTGTTTTTCTCCCAAAAAAAACGAAGAATTTACTACGATACCATCCTTTTTCTATCTTATTATGTTCTGTGAAGTAATTATATAGAGATATACGTGTACTATCTACAATGAACAAAAGTCCGTAAACATTCCTAAATATTTCTAAATCACCATATACATTTAACCTGCGACTAATTGCACGTAACGTATTTATGCTTCTGCAAGCAATATATTTTTTCGTCGTTGTATCCGCGTTATTCTCTTTAGAATCAGTTATGATATAAATAGTATTCTCATTTCTGATGTTATTATTTGTAGCTATGTTATTAGAATTCATAGCTGTGTTATCATGCGCTACGTTATCAGAACTCGTAGCTATGTTTTTTGTAGTGAATAATAGAGAGTACAATAAAAACCATCTAATAATTATATTTTTCAGATTTGTGCTACGAAGATTTGTCATATTATAGCTTTGCTTTAAATTTCCTGTCATATTCTTCAAGATATTCATTTATAAAGATTCTTGCTGGGTTAATTACTAGCCATTGTGCAAAGAAAGCACATAAAAGCAAATGGTAGATAGAGTTTGCGAGAGGTGTCCCCTCTTTTTTACCCGTATTTTTATTTTGAGTTAGTTTGTAAAAGACACAAACTCCCAAAATCGTGAATGTAAGAAAAATCTTTTCTGATGTTTCACCATTGTAGTATATATAAAAAGGGTTTACGAATCTCTTTAAGGCTTCCTTCACTATTTTTTCTTTTATTTTTTGATCCTTCTCTAGTATTGGATTGTATTTGTTATATGGATTCAAAGAAGCTATTACTTCATTGTTAGTGAAGAAACAATAATAAATAAAAATTAATATTTTTAAAAAAATGATATAATTGTTTTTCTCCATATTATATATATCATATATTGTTTTCTTTATGAAAGTGAGTATTTTTTCTAAGGTTTCGGTTATCTTTTTTGTTGCGTTTTTATTTGTGAATAACGTTTTCTGTGCAGAAGAAGAGCTTCCTCAGAGGGTAGTTTATGTTAATGGCTCTCATTTACTTCCGTTGATTAGAGGGTATAAAAAGGTTATGGCTGATATTTCTAGTATCCATGAACAAAAAAAACTAGAGCTTCAAAAAGAATATAGTGAGGTGGCTACCGTACAAGGCGAACTGGACGAGCTTCGTAAGTTAATTAGAGGGCATGAGGATGATCCAGATTTTGTTGATCCAGCTACAGGGGAAACACTTTCTGACATACAAAGGAAGATATCTGATAAAAATAGCTTTGTAACAAAATTTCAGGAAAACGTACAGAGGGTTCAAGATGAAATGGAAGATGTGAAGAATAACCTTCTAGCTCCTATAAGAGCGCGATATAAATCGATTCTTGAAGCGTTTATAAGAGAGAAAAAGCAAAATGAAAGGATTTCTTATATTATATTCGATAAGAAAGATGTTGTTTGTGCTGATTTAGCTTTTGACATTACAAATATTATTGAAGCACGTATTAAAGATGATAATGAGCGTAGGGCAAGGAATAGAAGGAACAATGCTGCAGGTGAACCTATAATCAATGCTGCAGGTGAACCTATATCTGGACAGGAGTAAAGAATCTTTTTCACCTGTAGCATAATGCAACCATTTATATAAAATTTTACAATGGATATTAAGACCATAATGCAAAGGATTGTTATCTTCCTTTTTGTTATTATTTTGTTTTTATATTCTGTTCTTTTCTATTACAAATCACAACGAGAGCAAGAAGCTCAAGAGTTTATTTATCCTTCTGTTGTTGAGTTTGAAAAGGGTAAGTTCTACAATGCTTTGTACGGTGCTTCAACCATCACCCACGGATTTTATAGTTTCATGCTTAAATATTATGATACATATGCTGGTAATACTTCCCGTATTTATGCTGGGGTGTGTTTTATAAATTTAGGCCAATATGAATTAGGTATTAAATGTCTTCTTTCTGCTAAAGTTAAAGGTAAGATAATGAAATCTAAGGTTTTATCTTTTTTAGGAGATGCTTATATGTGCATTAAGGATTATACTAGAGCTTTAGACCTTTATTTAAAGGCTGCTTCGATATATGATAATGACATAGATACTCCTTTATTCCTTTTTAAGGCTGTCTTTGCCTATGAGAAGCTTGAGGAATATGACATGGCTTTGTCTTTGTTGGAAGATATTTTATCAAAATATAAGAATAGTGAGAAATATAGTGAGTTCCTTGCTGAGAAGAAAACTCTTGATTTTGTTGTTAAAAATAAGAACAAATAAAAATAGCTAGTTTAAAGAAAACTATGTTTTTTCTTTATTCATTTTTAATATGAATATTTTACAAAAATTATTATTTTTATTTGTTTCAGTTTATATTTCCCATTCTATTGATATTCGTGCTGAGGAAGATATAAATGAGGAAATAAAGTCAAAGTTAAAAAGAAATTCATATGGTGGCTTTTCTGAGAGCTTTGATTATTCTGTATCTAAGGATGCGACTATTGATAATGTTAATAATATATTAAAACTTGGTGGGGATGCCGATTCACGAGTATTCCTAAAATCTAAGATAAGGCCTTTGTCGTTACTTTCCAACACAGCAACAATTGATTTAAATAATAATACAATAATGGCGTCTGCTGAGGAGAAGACAGATAAAAAGACAGGGAAGAGAATACGTTCTCGTGTAGAAGTAAAGATTAACAACGACAGAGTTTTATTCGCCGACAAGTTTGCCTATAATTTTAGTTCCCAAAATGGATTTGTTAATGATGCTTTATTCCTATATAAAGATTATGTTATACGTTGTCAGAAGGCCCGTATGGATTATGATGGAACATTTTATGGAGAGAATGTTTTCTTCACTACGTGTAAATATGCATATCCTTCTTGGGGGTTTACAATAAAAAATGCTGTATATAATAAAAGCTTTATTTTAGGTAAGGGTGTTGGCTTTATGTTCTTAGGTAAGAAATTGAATATCCCAATCCCGTTTATATATTTTTTCCCTGCGAAGGAGAAGACAGGATTTGTATATCCTACGGGTATTTGGTTTGATACATTTCACGGTCTGTATTTTGACCCTGGTTTTTATTTTTACTTTGGGGAATGCGCCGATCTCCTCATTCGTCTTAAGTGGTATACTTCTGGTTCTTCTGAATTGTCGGTAAGGCATCGTTACATAAAGAACGGATCTTATGAAGGGAATGTTTTCTTTATATATAATTTTGTTAGGCTTGATCCTTATTCTACTGACACTTCTAGCAGTAAGAGGTCTCCTCTTGAGAGTTATTTTTTACAGTGGGATAACTCTTCTCACCTTAAGTTTTATACGAATAAGGTTAGAGTGTCTCTTTTTTCTAACGATTTGCATAGCCAGAATCAAAAAGCCGAGTTTTCTCTGGACCATAGTTTTTTGAGGATTCCTTTTTTCTCTAGAATACCTTTATCTCATGGATACAATAAGAATTTCAAGACTAAATTAGAAACATGGGATATCATCGATACATTTCTTAGTCATAGTTTTAGTTTTTTAAGTATTTTTGATTTTAATCCCTCCTTGCGTTTCAAATCCAGGAGCTCGAATGAGGATGTTGATGTTTATGTTCGCGATGAAAATGATTTTGATTTTGATGATGCTGATGATGCTGAAGATGAAGATGATGGTGGTGAAGAGCTTGTTTTCTATGGTCCACAAAATAGAAAGAAAAAAGTAGACACCTCTAAGTTTTATTCTGCTTCTTGGAAGGATTACTTTAAAGAGGATTACTGGATGAAGGTTTGGGAACAAAGAAACAGTGGGGCTGATATTAATTTACCTCTCTATATTGACGTGAGAGAGTTAAAATGGATTAGGATTTATTCATCTTTAATTTATAATGCCAAGCTTTATGGGTCTTTTTTAAGGAAAGGCGAAGATGGGAAATATGTACTGCATGATCTTTTAAAGACAAACAGGAAATTAGCTTTCATACACGATTTTAATTCTTTATTAAATGCTACTATTTCCAGTCCTGAATTTTCTTTTAGTTACAATACAGGTGAGGTTGTCTCTTTTGTTAGCATTCCCGTATCATTTTCTTATTCTCCATCTTCTGAGTTTATGCATGATACTAATAAGTTCCCTGCGTCTATTGTAAGTAAGGTTAGGTTTTTTGAAGTTAAAAAGCCTTATGAGGACGAGGGGGAAGATCAGGTGAGCATCTTCTCTCATTCTGTTTTGGGGAATGTAAATAACTGTCGAGAAGGCAAGTTAAAGTTTGGTTTTAATTTTCGTTCATATTATAAAGGAGAAAGCAGAGATAAAATTTTTTCTTTTTCCGTATCAGGGGGATATGATTTTCTAGCAGACGATAAGAAGACTTTTAAATGGCAGAATATAAATATTAAGATTGATGCTCCTTTTCTCCTTGGGTTTAATTATGAAACATCGATAAATTTATATGAATATGCGCCGATAAAGAAAAATATAGAATTGCAGATAGATAATAAAAATAATATTAACCAGGATAGTAACGCAATTAATATTATTGAAGACAATAATATTGCTAATAATGCGGCTAATAATGAAGACAATGATATTGATGCTAATAAAAATGTAAAGAAGTATAGAAGGACAGGTGAATTATTCTGGGATCATAGTAATGAAGGCTTTAAGAAAAAGAACTTCTTATACCATCGTTTTGGTTTTAACTTACCAATATCACAATTGGCTTCTAAACATCCATTGAGAGATTCAGATGGCTATTCACGTTTTAATATTCTAAACAATTTCTATTTTGTTTTTTCTTATAATTTTACTTATGCTTATAATCCTGTATATGATAAGCAGCTCGTTTCCCATTCTTGTAATTTAAGGCTTAATGGCAAGCTAACGAAAAAATGGGAGTTCTTCTCTAATTTAAGTTTAAGGAAGAAGAATGATAAGCCTCTTGAATGTGCTAATTCTTATTTTGGGATAAGGCGTGTTCTTTGTGATTGCTGGATGATTTATATTTGTATTTCTTATGATAAGAACAATATCTCCAAGAAGAAAGATTTTAGATGTATGGTTAGCTTGAGGCCTTTGGATGATAATATAAGTATCTTTGAACAAACTCGTGTCTTTAATGTTGGTGTCTAGCTAGGGATGATGTGAAATTATTTTTTTCTTTTTTAAAAAAGTGAATTTTGAGAAGAACATGATTTAAAGAATGATGCTTCCTTTTTATTTCTGCTGTGCATCATCCTTAGGATTCTTTTTTTTTATTCCTGAGAGCATCACAGCGACTGTTATTATAAGCGCTCCTAATATTTTTTCTTTACTTACTTCTTCGTGTAGAATCAGGAAGCTTAAGGTTATTGCAAATACTGTTTTAGTGAAAGCTAGGAGTTCTAATCCTGCTATTTCCTTTACTTTTTGCACTCCATGTATAAGACAATAATGATGTAGAAGGGTTAACAGTGATACGCATAGGACGTACTTGTTGAATAGAAGTTTCAGATCTAGGCTGTTTTGGAATATGAGTATTGTCGTGCCGTATATGAAGAACACCATATATTCTGCACATATTGTTTCCATTGTGTTTTTTCTTTTTATGCAATAATAACGTCGTGTGATGTTCCCTATGGATGATATGAGAATATAGAACAAGAGCATACATGTATTTTTGCTATTGTACAATGTATTCAAATCATTCATCGTTACTGTCATTTTCTTTGTGTTTGCGAGGTATAGCCCACATATAGCCACAAGAAAACATATTACATATTTTATCCTAAATTTCTCTTTTAGTAATAAAACTGCAAGAAGGCATATTATAAAAGGCTTTATCAATGCTGATATTTCTATTGTCGATATAGGTAAATATTCTGTTATTTCTGATTTTACTATTGCGGACATTACTGGTAGACCTAGTAGAATCAATTGCCATAGAGATTTTATATTTATAAATTTCTCCTTGAAACTGAAGAGAGGTTCATTTTTTATTTTTTTGTAGAAATAATAAACGAAGAAGATCGTGAGGTTTATAATGTTAGTGTGGAACATTACCGTTACTATCTTTGTGTTAGGTATATAGTTGCCTACTATGAAGAATTTGGTTAGAATATATGATGCAGCTGAAAAGAATGCTGATAGAAGTGGGTAGAGTGCTATAAACATAAAATAAAAATTATTGTATGTCTTTATTAATTAAAATTGTTATTTTAAATTCGAAATTATAACCTTTTTTATTTACTTCCGCATTTTTTTCTTCTACATTATTTACTGGCGCATTTCCTTCTACATTTACTGCCGCATTTTCTTTTTCATACGTCTTCTTGTAGTAATCTTTTATATATGTCAACTCAAATAAGGCTCCGATTTTTTGTATAAAGAAAATAACACCAATGCTGATTTTTGCACAGAAAGATATGTTTAAGAAATCTGGGAAGGAGAACATGGAGAAAAAATCTTCCCAATTGAAAGTAAACTCGTTTTCTTCACCTTTTCCATTATATCTTTTTAGAGAGAAATGTCTACAAAAAATAGTTGGTATTCCTGAGGAGAATATTAATGGGCAAATAGAGCTTCTAAAACTACAGCGAAAATCTTTATTTTTAGTAAATGCATATTCATATGTATATTTAACAAGTTGTAATGATAATTTGAAAATGTCAATCCAGGCATAAAATTTTCCTCCATCATCTTTCCCATCTGCAATTTCTTTTGGGAAATTCTGTTTACAATAAGGACATTGATTGTGATTGTTTATCCATTTTTCTAAACACTCTCTGTGATGCAAGTGGACCATTTTATTCTTGTCCTTGACGTCTTTGTGCCCTACAATAATATCGCCACTATTTGATACAACATTCTTCAGACAAATTGTGCAAATGTTGTTCCCCTCTATATCTCCATCAACTTGCGAAAAAGCAGCATTAACATGTTCTTTTTTTAAAACATATCCACAATCTATATCAAAAAAAGGAGTTCTTGATACACTATGTCTTCCTTTATGATATATAGTGTAAATAGTTTTACCGAATTTTAACGATCTTATTAAATCCACATAAAAACTGCGAAAATATAAAAAATACCATATAATGTTTGAAATTTTTTTATGTGGTATCTGAGTAAGAAACGATATAAAATTTTTTTTTAATAGCTTGATGCCGATGCTGTAACCATCGAATTCATCAATATCAACTTTTTCCCCATTTGGTGAGAATAAATAACCAGCCCCGCTTAAAGGAAAAGTTTTATACATATCAACTACTTTTTTAAAGACATTTGATCTTTCCGTTGGAGCGCAATACGTTTTTATTTGTAATCCCATTGTCGTTAACAAGAGGAAAATAATTTTACCTTTTTTTGCCATTCCCATATATATATGTATAATAAATTTTACAGTGCTAACATTCCTTTTTTTATTCATACTGTGTTCATTTATCTAGAATCAATTTTTCACTGTATTAAAAGCATCATAAAGTAAAAGAAAGTATTATTTTAAAAACGCACAAAAAGGATTTTTTTAGTTAAAAACTCTTAACTGAGATATTCCAGCTGCACCTTCCGGTACAGCTACCTTGTTACAACTTAACCCCAATCAACGACTCAATTTTCGTTGGCTCCAATTACGGTCACCAACTTCAAATTTTTTCCTCTTTCATGGTTTGATGGGCGGTGTGTACAAAGTCCGAGAACGTATTCACCGCGTCATTGCTGATACGCGATTACTAGTGATTCCAGCTTCATGTAGTCGAGTTGCAGACTACAATCCGAACTGGGGCGTGTTTTAATGATTGAACATTCGTCGCCGAACATTAACATTCTGTGCACGCCATTGTAACACGTGTGTAGCCCTGGATGTGAGGGCCATGCTGATCTGACCTCACCCTCTCCTTTCTCCCGCTTACGCAGGCAGTTTGCCTAGATTTCCCGTCATTACACGCTGGTAACAAGGCATGAGGGTTGCGCTCGTTTTAGGACTTAACCCAATATCTCACGACACGAGCTGACGACGACCATGCAGCACCTTGCACTTTGTCCCGAAGGAAGATTACATCTCTGTAACTGTCAAAGGCATTCTAATCCAGGTAAGGTTCCTCGCTTATTGTCGAATTAAACCACATGTTCCACCACTTGTGCGGACTCCCGTCAATTTCTTTGAGTTTCACCCTTGCGAGTATACTCCCCAGGTGGATCACTTATCGCTTTCGCTTTAACTCCTACTCGTCTCCTTAAGAATAAGGATAAAAGCAGAAATTTAGTGATCATCGTTTACTGCGTGGACTACTAGGGTATCTAATCCTATTTGCTCCCCACGCCTACATGTCTCAGCGTCAATAATTAAACAGTAACCTGCTTTCGCTATTGGTATTCTTCGTAATATCTACAGATTTTACCCCTACACTACGAATTCTGATTACTCATTTAACATTCAAGCTTCATAGTCTTAATGGCAGTTCTAATGTTGAGCACTAGTATTTCACCATTAGCACATGAAGCCGCCTACACATCCTTTAAACCCAATAAATCCGAATAACGCTTGCACCCTACGTATTACCGCGGCTGCTGGCACGTAGTTAGCCGGTACTTATTCGTGTGGTACTTTCAAGTAACTCCGCAGAGTTAGTTTTAATCCCACACAAAAGCAGTTTACAGTCCTGAGACTGTCATCCTGCACGCGGTATGGCTGGGTCAGGCTTGCGCCCATTGCCCAATATTCCCTACTGCTGCCTCCCGTAGGAGTCTGGCCCGTATTCCAGGGCCAACGTGGGGGCACTCCCTCTCAGGACCCCTACCAATCGTCGTCTTGGTGGGCTTTTACCCCGCCAACAAACTATTTGGACATATACTCATCATACATCGATAAAATCTTTCATCTAAAGGGCAATGACCCTCTAGACATATAGGTTATTAATCTCGATTTCTCAAGGCTATTACCTGATGTATGGCAGATTATATATGCATTACTCACTCGTACGCCGGTCGCCAACAATCTTTTCGTATTTACATCTTGTATTGCTACTTAATATAAATACGGAAAAACCTGCTGCCCCTCGACTTGCATGTATTAAGCCTACCGCTAGCGTTTATTCTGAGCCAGAATCAAACTCTTCCGATATATATTTTGTGTTTTAAAAACACTTCACGATTTATTTTTACCTTTTTGTGCTATTTATAAAATAATACTTTCAAAGATCAAATAATCAATCAATATATTATCATATCGTAAAAAGAAATAAAATATATGAAAAAATAAAAAATCTTTTTAAACTTTTTTTACATACATAGTATGTTGAAGAGTAAGTTGTTTTTTTTTAATTTCTTTATTTTCGCTTTTTATTTTGAAAGCTTTGCAATGAAAGAGAGTCTTTTAGAGCGATCTGGTGGAGGAGAACATATTGAAGAAAAAATTGGTCGATTAAATATAAATAATAGCCCAGAGATTTCTATAGGCAATACTATTAGTAAAAATATTATTAATGAAGGAAGTTTGATTCAAGAAAATATACATGGAGAAAATCTTAATAGCGCTTTGATTCACCAACAAAATATTGATATGAATACCTCTGTGCCGGTTAATCTTAATAACAGCAGTTTTATTCCCATTCAAAAAGATGAAGTGGATCCATCTAAGAAGGATAAAGTAAACTATTTTATCGTAGGATCTGATAAACCCCTGAAGAAATTCAACAAATTAGTTCATATTTTTTTCTATTTTGTAATTTCTCCTCTTTTAAATATAAACAATCTTGATTGGCGACATTATTTCTTTCAAGGGCAACTAAATAGGGGTGGTGTATTTTTTTATTATGGATTATTAAATTTTGGTATAGGTTTTAACAGGAAGACTTTTTGGGATACATGCTCTTGTCGTATTATAGGTCTAAATCTATTTCAGTTTTTAGGAAGTTTTGTTTTGTATTTTTTTGTTGACCAGCACGAGAATATAAAGACGCGTTGGAATAAGAAAGGAGGTTTTCCCTTTTTCTTATTTAACGCTACATACTTTGAGGAATATATTGGTAACATAGACAGCGAAAGTGAAATACCAGGAATTGTGCGGGAAGGTTCTTTTATGAGTTTTATTAGTTATTCTTTTGCCATGTTCCCATTTCTCTCATTTTTCACTTTTGATTTTCAGCTTTTTGAATATTTAAGCTTTTCTCTTAATGTTGGGTCTTTTTTATTTTTGACTGTTGCTTTCTTTATTTACACTTTCTATAGACATACTGGAAAACCTTTTGGTAATATCTCAAATGTCGTTAATAAATACGATAACATATTTAAAAATCTTAAAGAAATTGAACTAGATACTATTGTAGAAAATTCGCTTAAAAAGGAATAATGAGGTGTGTATTTTATTTGTTTGTTTACTTTTTATTTGCACAGTTAAGTGATAAACATTCTAGACATCTTTTCTTTTTGCAGAAGTTATTATAAACCTCTATTAGGGCTTGTGATTCTAGGGCGTTGTTTGGTTTTAGAGGTTCCATTTTGTTAACTATATTATTTTGTTCTCCCTTTATTTTTTTTAGTAGGTCTGTATTGATTTCTTTTTTATAATGTATTTGTTTATATGCTTCCTGCATCTGAAAAACAGTATTTATTGTTATGTTTTCAATTATGGATGAAGAGATGGGAGGCGTTACTTTTTTCAGGAGGGTAATGGTTATTTCGTCAAGAGAGTTGTTGAGTACTTTTTCTATTGTGAGGAGATCCTTATATAATATGTCTGTGAGCTGCAATATCCTTTGTGTTGGGAAATTTTGTGGACGAAGCCGACTGAAATGCCAGTTGATGTTTTGAGTGTCTAGCTTGTATTTTGTTTTTAGTAGAGAATATGTCTTTTTTGTTTTCTCTAGTTTTTTATCATAGTTTGTCGAGTTTTTATAAAACCTTTCTATTAAGCCTGCTTGCCCTAATAAAAGAGCAAGGATATTCTCTTTTCTCTCTTTGTTTTTGATAATGATCTTATAAGATATTGACCTTGCTAGCTCCAACATTTCTTTATTATTGACTTTAAAACCAAAGTTGAAGAATAACAGCTGTAGGAATGTTTCTTCCCAGTTCCCTTTATTACTATCTAGGAGTGAGAATATGAACCTAGTTTTTCTTTCCATTCTTCTTTTTACTATTTTCTCAAAGTCAAAGATTTCTTCTCCCGAACGGAACTTGCATGTATTAACTCCCCCCATTAATAATAACTCCAGATTTTTTATGTTCTGAGTTGATATGTAGTCCGTTAACAATAGAGTTGGGATTTCTTTCCCGTCGTTGTAGAATGCTCTCTTGTCGTTTTCTAGTACTACATGCAATATTACATTATCATAAGCCCTGTCGAGATTGTGTTTATGTGAGTACCATTCCGATGATTTCTTATGTATCTCTATGCCTCCATAAACCTCTGTGCCTCCTAATAATATGTGTCCATTAATAAAATCTGGCCCTGAGTTTGTGTTTAGATTCCCTGGAAACAGTATTTCTATTCTTTTACGAGATGTAGTTTCTAAAGGCTTATTTTTGTTGAAAAATTGATATTGCCATATTTGCTGTATGAAAGCTTCATTTAAGCGTTCCATTCTCAATTTTCTTGTTGTAGTTTTCACTTTGTTTCTCACCATTGTGAAGAGTTAGTGTATATTTTTATTTTTTTATGTTGTGGAATAATATCTTTTTTTTGTACCATTGGTTAATTTTTATTTTAATTTTTATTATCATATTACTATAAACATGGAAGGTAGTAGAAAAAGGATAAAAATAAAGGATTCTCTTTTGATGAAATATGGTAAAGGGGCTTTGTCTCGAAATAACTTATGGAAAATTGAGGAAGCTGTTAATGCTATTAAAGAGTATTCTTCTGCTGGGTTTGATGAGTCTGTTGACATTACCGTAAAATTGAATCGCGGGAAAAAAAAGTTAGATTCCGCAATTAGAGGTGTTGTTGAGTTACCTCATAGTAATGGTAAAAAGAAGAAGATTCTTGCCATCTGTAAGAGTGGTGATGAACAAAAATGTTTAGATGCAGGTGCTGCTTATGCAGGTGGAGATGAATATATTGAGAAAATATCCCAGGGTTTTTTGGATTTTAATACTGTAGTTGCTGATACTGCTATGCTTCTTAAGGTTACTAAGATTGCAAGAATATTAGGTACCAAGAAGATGATGCCAAATTCAAAAACGGGGACTGTGTCTCCTAACATAGTTGATGCAATAGAAAAGATTTTGCGTGGGCAAGTTGAATATAAGAGTGAGGATACTGGAATTATAAAGGCTAGTGTTGGTAGGGTTTCTTTTGACGTTGCAAAGATTGTTGAAAACGTTGTTGCTTTTCTTTCTGCTTTAACTAAGAAGAGGGATAGTAGTAGTAACACTCTTTCTATTAAGAGTGTTAGCCTATCAAGTACTATGGGTTTTAGTTTTAATATTAGATTTAGCGATATACTTAATAGAATATGAAAGAGAGTAAGGTGTTCATTGTTGATGAACTGGTTAAATTTTTTAAGGAGTACGAATGTTTTTATATTGTTAATATTTTTAGTATACCTGTGAATGATACTAATTCTTTTCGTAAAAAATGTTTTGAAAAGAACGTTGTTTTCGAGGTTGTGAAGAATAGTCTTATAAAGAAAGCTTTAGAGAAGAGTGGATTTGATGCTAAAACAATAGAATCCCTGGAAAGTCAATTAAAACTTTGTTCTGGATTATTGTTCGTTAAGGAGGATTATAAAGTTCCTGCTGAGTTGATTTTTGATTTTCAGAAGAAATGTGAGAAAAATCAGTTAATCCTTAAATGTGCGTACGTTGCTGGAGAATTATTTTGTGGGAATGACAGCTTGAAGGTTTTGAAGAACATGAAGAGTCGTAAAGAGCTTATTGCTAATATAGTTTATTCTTTGAATTATGGTATTCGCCAGGTAATGTCATCTTTAAAAGGAGTGAATTATAAAATTTACGGAATTGTTAAAAATATAGCAGAAAGAAGTTAATATATTATATATAATTAAAAAAGATATGGCTAACGAAGAAAAAAAAATGGAAGGTATACAAGATGGTAGCAACGATAAGATAGAAAAGCTTGCGGATGTGTTATCTAAACTGACTATTGTGGAGGCTCTTGACCTGTGTCGTGCAATGGAGAAGCTAGGTTTCGAGCCTTTAGTGCAACAGGCTTCTGTGCAGGCAGCAGCGCCTACACCAGCAGAAGCTCCTGCTGAGGAGACGGAAAAGTCTTTTAATTTGATTTTAAAAGATGTAAACAACCAAACTAAACTTACAGCTATGAAGTTGGGTAAAGATCTTTTCGGCTTTAATCTGCAGCAAGTTAAGGAGCTTTTTGCTACCCCTGGTTCTACGTTGGCAACTAACGTTTCTAAAAAAGATGCAGATAGTTATATACAACAGTTTGCGTCTGCAGGAGCTACAGTTGTTGCAGAATAAAATATTATTTCTTTTCTTTATAGCGTGCCGCATAGAGAATGAAGTTCTTTGCAGGTTATATTTGATTTTTTTTGGGGGATTAGCTCAGTTGATCAGAGTATCTGTTTTGCAGTCAGAAGGTCGCGGGTTTGAGTCCCGCATTCTCCACGCAGTTCTCTATGATTGAGTTGATGCCTATTTTTTTTGTGGCTATGTAGCTCATTGGTAGAGCAATGGTCTGAAAAACCATGTGTAGTGGGTTCGATTCCCCCCTTAGCCGCGCTTTTTTATGTTTAAAAAAATATATTCCCTTTTTGGATTGTTATTCCAATACTTTGTTAATGGACTATTAATAATAGCTCCTTTTTTTCTTACTGTTTTTGTTATTTCTTATATTACTTCTTTTTTTAGAAACATCTTTGTTCTTGGGTACTCTGTTTATTATGTCATCTTCTTTTTCTTTTTTATAACTTTCTGTGGATATTTCACTAGAAATTTTTTTCTCTCAACCATGTATAAGATAGTTGAGTTTTTTATTAGTCGTATTCCTTTTATTTCTTGGATTTATTCTTCTGTTAAGGATGTTACAATAGGTGTCGTTGATAAGCGTGTTAAGTTTGATAAACCCGTGCTTGTGTATATAAATGTTCTTTCAAAAACTTCTGAGGATATAAAGAAGATTGGTTTTATAACTAATGAAAGCGCAAAGGGCTTTGATCTTCTTGATGAGGTTGTTGTTTTTGTTCCTCAGCCTTTTGGTTTTTCAGGTGAGCTTCTACTTGTGCCTAGAAAAAATCTTTCTCTTATTAATAATTATGAAGGTATCGATGTTTATAGATTTATTGCTACTGCTGGTTTTTTTGATATAAAGAAAAAGGTGAATAAAAAAACGGATACTAAGATTACTCCTACTTCTGGGGTTGTTAACAAGACTAAAACTACAATAACAGATTCTAAGTTTTTTTAGGACCAGGAGGCCCTTTTTATTGCTTTTATATTTTGTCCGCGGATTATGTTTTCCCGAACTTATTCAATACTAGTTATATCTTCGCTCTCTATTTCGAAATAAGATTGAGCGTGTGCGCAAACAGGGCATTTTTCTGGTGGTGTTTTTCCTGTGTGTATATATCCACAGTTCCTACATTTCCATTTATATATTTTTCTACCATCACCTTCAAACAATATTCTCTTCCGCAACAAGTGGAGTAGATTTTGAAATGTTTTTTCATGATTCTTTTCAATTTCTCCCACGAGATAGAATTTCTCAGCTATATCGTCAAACCCCTCTTCCTTTGCTATTTCAGCGAAGTGTTTATAGATATTTGTATGCTCTTCGTTTTCGCCTTTAATGGCTTTTTCTAGATTTTCTTCTGTTTTCCCTAAGTTTAATGCTAGTTTATACCATATTTCAGCATGTTCTTTTTCATTGTTGGCTATTTCTGAAAATATTCCGGAAATATACTCATACCCTTCCTTTTTTGCTATACTGGCGAAATACGTGTATGCATTTCTTGCTTGAGATTCTGCTGAAAATGCTTGCAATAGGTTCTTTTCTGTCTGTGTTCCTTTTAACTCTTTCATTTTATAAATATTATAAGAACTTAATTATTATATTTTTCTTAGGTAAGCTATTCCAATCTTCCTTTCTTTTCTTGGCTACCTCTTCTGTTATTTTCCCTTTTTCTATTCCTTCTTGCAAATGTTTATCTAGCAATATCCCTGCTTTTGAGATAAGAGATCTTGCCGTATTAGTCATTTTAGCACCATTTCTTAACCATTTTAATATAGATTCTTTATTTACTGCTACTATTGTATTATTTTTCATAGGGTTGTAGTAGCCTACTTTTTCGTTTACCTTGCCAGATTGTTTTGAACGCTCCTCAGTAACTACCAATGTATAAAAAGCTTGTTTCTTTTTCCCTTTTTGCTGTAATCTTATTTTCTTCATATTTTTATAATGCTTTTATAACGTTAGCATATAGCTTATTATGTCTTTTTTTTATATCAACAATACCCTGAGCTACTGCGTATAGTGTATGATCTTTTCCCATTTTAACATTTATTCCAGGACATATATTCATTCCTCTTTGGCGAACTATAATGTTCCCAACAATCACTTCTTGCCCTTGATAACGCTTAAAACCTAATCTACGTCCTGCAGATTCACGTCCATTGGTACTACTTCCACCACTTTTCTTATGTGCCATATATTATATTTTTACCGAATTTATAGCTATTGTTGAATATTGTTGTCTGTGTCCTTGTCTTTTTTTAAACCTCTTACTTCTTTTTTTCTTGAACACTTCAATCTTTTTACTTTTTACACATTCCTTCGATATTGAATAGTCAACATTCCCTTCTACACAAGGTTTCCCTATTTTAAAATTACCATCATCATCTTTAGCGAAGAGAATCTTTATGTCTTTTTTCTTATTTTGATTCATCTTCGGGACATTTACATTTCCGGATGATCCTTTTTGCACAAACTGCTTTCCTAGAAAACTAAAAATAAAATACATATTTTTTATATAAGCATTTTTTTGTTTTTATAAAAATATTTTCTTTAATACTTTTGTGTATTAACCTTAATTACAAATATTTCTTCAATATTCTTGTGTATCCAACCTCCTCATCATATGATATTTCACATTTTTTCAGACATGCTTTTATTAAGTTAACACTTTCTTTTTCTTCCCAAAGAGCTTTCATTTGATTTTCTATGCTGTTAAAATCGTCATCTAGGTTTTCTATGTGTTCTTTTATTTTTTTTGCTAGATAGTAGCATGTATAAAAACCATCATTGCTTAATTGAAAAAGGTCTGTAAAATCTCCCTCGTTGAGTTTTTCGAATATTTTCTTTTTTGCTTTTATGGACTTCATATCATCAATTTTTGTTATGACCATTTCAAAGTTTTTGAATATTCTCTCACTGCGTTTAGGATTGTTTTTAATGAATATTGAAACTTGAGAGAGCGTATCTTCTATGTCTTTTCTTTCTTTTATTTTCTCTAAAAGAAAATTCCAAAAGGCAGTAATGTCTTTTTTGTATTCCTCTTTTTTTTTATCTGGAATAAAAACATATTCGCAACGAAAATCCATTATTCCATCATCTCCTATCTTTTTGATTATAAAAAGTCCTTTTGCTGTTTTTATAGTGCTGGATATCTCGTTTTTTTTCATCCTGAAGATAATATCTCGTACATTTTGAGGGAATATAGACCTTTCGTTATCATATTTATCATTTATCTCTCTAGCTTCTATATCTTGTATTTCGTTTTTAAGAGCAGATATGTCCCATTCTTTTTCAGTTAAGAATTTTGATACTTTTTCTGCTTTTCCATAATCATGCGTTTTTATTTTTATTTCCCAGACTATATATTTTTCTGGTATTTTTCTTAAGGTACCATTCTTTTTTTTCTCTTCATAATATTCTCTGATTTCGTCAATTGAGAAATTTTCTTTTTTGTTGATACTGTCCATAAAACGTTGATACATGAAGTTTTCTATTTGTGTTTTTTTTATTTTATTCTCGTAATCCTTGAGAGAATAATTGCCTATTTGTTTTTGAAATACTTCTTCATCGCCATTGCATTGATCAAGGATATTATTCATTTGTAATCCTATTTGTTTGTCTATTTGTTTTGTTAGCATCTCCGATTCTTCTTTCCCAAGTTTTTTCCCGAACAACATTGCTATCTTGTGTTTAAAAACATCATCAAAGATATCTTCTTTATCAGTATAATTTCCGGTCATATTATAATAGCTAGCTAAGTTCTCCACGTCAGATTCATAAATGGAAATACAAAAGTTACTATTTTTGGGTCTTATTGTGCATATACATTTGTCTAAGACTTTACAATTTTCATTTTCACTAATATCCTCTGCGTGGATGTATGATGAACTTAAAAAAGTTAATGGAAAAAGTAAAAACAATTTAATGCGCATAAATGAATATTAACTATTTTAAGACTATTTATCTAAGTTTTTTAAGATAAAAAAATGTAAAAACACAAATTTCTTTAATTGTTCGCTTCTATAAAAACAAAGAATGTTGTTTTTCTTTCAAGGATAAAACATTTTTGCAAAAGTAAATTTTTACTATTTTTTTTAGTATATATAACATCGGTATATACATTAGTACCGTTTTTTAGGTGTAGTTTTTTCAAATAAATTTTTTCATGCTCAAAATAGTATTATATTCTTTTTGTTTTTTTGTTTACTTCCAATCAACGATTTATGCGTCTGCTAACAAAAGAAAGTTATTAGTGGAGGATCCTCAATCTAGTCAGCAGCAAATTAAAAAAGGTGTTCTTTTTGAATATTATAAAAAAAAAATCAATGATATTGTTGAGACGCATGATAAAATCATGAAAGGGAAGGAGATGATGCCGAAGTGTCATATATCACAGAAGGAGCTAGTTTGTAGTAGGAAGTATAAAGTTGTAAGTCCTTTAAAGAAGAAGCATAAATTGAAGTATAAAGTAGATTGTCGTAGTATTGACAGAGAAGCAAAGGATAACCTAATACTTAAAAAGAAAGTATGCAATGGTAGTCTTGATAGTGAATATAAAAAAAAAGAGAAGTATATTCTCAAAGAGGGGGCAATATTGCAGAATGACAATATAGAGCAGAATAAAAAAAAGCGGCAGGATGAGAAAAAACTAAAGAACGGGGATATAGAATGTATTGCTAGTATTCCTGGTTTAAAAAAAAAGGAAATAAAAGTCTTTGATTGTCGGGTAGATGGAGGTTATACTAGTAGGCTTTCTCATCTTAATTCCCCCGAAGACATGAAGAATGGTTTTTTTTATAGCGGCAAAAAGTTATTTGCGCTTAAGACTATTAAAAAAAACAAGAAAAATAAGAAGGATGTTTTTGGAAAGACTTGTCAGCCATTAAAGAAAGGAGAACATAGAAAAGTAGAAAGCTTTGATAAGACTTGCAAGCCATTAAAGAAAGGAGAACATAGAAAGGAAGAGGATAATACAGATAGTAACGAGAAGGTAGAGAGAGAAG
>Ga0256407_10001599_pt1 | contig 46612 bp, 45 predicted proteins | sample RumenRJG_04DNA_FD_193489 | JGI IMG/M metagenome (GOLD analysis project Ga0256407, IMG submission 193489) | Bovine rumen microbial communities from Lethbridge, Alberta, Canada - RJG_04 | ecosystem: Host-associated > Mammals > Digestive system > Stomach > Rumen | place: Canada: Alberta...
GAATGGTGTTGTGGCTGTTCGTTTTACCCTTCCTGAAAGTACGACAACTTGGAAGTTTATGGGATTGGCCCATGATAAGGAAATGAAATATGGAAGTATAGAGGACGAAGTTGTTGCTAATAAAAAGGTGATGATTCAACCTAATATGCCTCGGTTTATACGCGTGGGCGATGAGGTGAAGATAACCGCTATGATAACGAACTCCTCTTGCAAGAAGATGAAGGCTACGGCAAAACTTCTACTCCTTGATGCCGAAACTGGTAAACAAGTATATTATCAGACGCAGAAAGTAATGATGTCAGGAAATGTAGATTCTGAGACTTTGCCTATTACTTTCGATTATCAGGCCACGGAAAAGACGCCGGCTATATTAGTTGCTCGGATCAGTGTAGAAGGTGGGGAATTTAGTGACGGAGAACAACATTATCTTCCGGTGCTTAGAAATTCAGAATTAGTAACTTGTACCAAGACTTTTACACAGGTGAATGCTGGCCATAAAGTGATAGGTATGGCTGGTATGATACCGTCAACGGCTCAAGGAAAGGCTAGTTATACGATAGAATATACCAATCAACCTGCATGGATGATGATACAAGCACTTCCTTCTATTAGCAATCCATGTGAGAAGGATGCTATCAGTATGGCTTCTGCTATCTATGCCAATACGATAGGTAGGTTTATCTTGAATTCCAATGAACATATCAAGAAAGTGGTAGAGCAGTGGAATGCAGAAAAAGATGACCGAAATTCGTTGACGAGTAATTTGTTGAAGAATGACGAACTGAAAGTTCTCTCTCTCGATGAAACACTATGGTTAAGTGCTGCAAATCGTGAAGTTGAAAATAAACAGAAACTGATAGAATTCCTCGATAATACGGGTATGGATGCTCGCTTGAAAGAACAAACAAAACAATTGAGTGTTCTGCAAAATGGTAATGGATCGTGGAGTTGGTGGCCTGGAATGCCTGGAAGTTTGTATATGACGGTGGCTGTAAGTGAGACGCTTGTCAGACTAAATCACCTTATTGGAATGCAAACCTCAACTCGTAATATGCTGACCCTTGCCTTTAAGTATATGTCGGCAGAGATTCATAAGGAGGTTGTTGAAATGAAGAAACAAGAGAAGAAAAGTAATAAGAATATCATGCCTTCTGATGTTGCTCTTCATTATCTCTATTTACTATCTGTAGATGGACGAACACTAGATATACAAACTCAAGAGGATAAAGAATATCTGTTGGAACATCTTGCAGATGAGCATGCTATGCTATCGATTTATGGTAAGGCGAATGCTGCTGTTATCTTGTCTCTAAATGGAAACAAAAAGGCCGCAGAACAGTTACAAAGTTTGAAGGAATATACGGTCTATCGTGAAGAGATGGGACGCTATTTCGATACCCCAAAGGCTGAATATAGTTGGTTTGACTATAAGATTCCTTCACAAATCGCCGCCATAGAGGCTTTGCAACTTCTCACTCCTTCCGACAAGAAGACTATAGAAGAAATGCAGCGCTGGCTGTTGCAGTCGAAACGTACACAAGCATGGGATACACCTATTAATACTGTAGATGCCGTATATGCTTTCCTGAAAGGAAATGAGAGATTCGTAGAGGGAAGAAAATCAGAGAATATTATACTGAAGGTTGATGGAAAAGTTTTGGATGCTTCTGATAGATTAGGTTATGTGAAATCTGTTGTTGATGGTAGACATCAAACCTTGGAGGCGGAGAAAACCGGTGAAGGAACTAGTTGGGGAAACATTTATGCACAGTTCCAGCAGAAGGCGAGTGATGTAGAAAATACTTCTACAGGAATAAAGATAGAACGTAAGATTATCGCAAAAGATGGATTCTCAATAGGTAATCGTGTGAAGGTTCAACTTACGATAGTTGCTGATCGTGATTATGATTTTGTAGAAGTTGTAGATAAGCGTCCTGCTTGCTTTGAACCCGTAAACCAACTTAGTGGTTATCGTTGGGGATATTATGTTTCTCCAAGGGATGAGACAACAAATTACTATATTGATCGTTTAAGTAAAGGAATACATAAGATAGAAACCGAGTATTATATTGATCGTGCTGGCAAGTATCAAAGTGGAAGTTGTGTAGTTCAGAGCGCATATAGTCCAGAATTTAGAGGCATTGCTAAGGGCGAAGTGATAACAGTAAAATGATAAGGTTATGAGAAAAATCATCTATATAGTTTGTGCTCTTTGTGGATTTTCTACAGCGAATGCGCAAAAGATTTCTATGGTGACGGATGTCGCAGATTGTGGACAGGTCGTATATAATCGACCCGTTACTTCATCTTTTGAGATGCAGAATATAGGTTCTAAACCTTTAGTTATAAAAACTGTAAAGGTAAGTTGTGGATGTACTGTTGTTGATTATCCTCAGAAGCCAATAGGTGTAAATGAAAAGTTCTCTGTGAATGTTACTTTCGACTCCAGACAGATGGGACATTTCAATAAGTTGGTTGGGATTTATAGCAATGCAGATAAAGAACCGCTTATTTTGACGATGCGAGGCGTTGTCGTTAGGGATGTTGTTGATTTCTCGGGTAAGTATCCTTATCAGATGGGAGGACTTGGCGTTGACAAGGATAATCTGGAATACGATAATGTAAATAGGGGAGAACGACCTGTTGAACAATTACATATCATCAATAAGAGTAATCAAGTTCTTACTCCTAATATGTTGCATCTTCCTCCTTATTTGTCTGCTGTGGTTTCTCCTTCGAAATTAGCCCCTGGACTTAGTGGAACGATTTATCTGACATTGGATTCCAGAAAGCTTCGTGATTTCGGACTTACTCAGACCAATATTTATCTGGGAGATGAATTGGGTGATAAAGTTTCTGATGATAATGAGATTTCCGTATCAACCGTATTGCTACCTAATTTTCAGAAGTTGACAGATGAGGAGTTGGTAAATGCTCCCAAATTGCGGTTGTCTCAGGACTCTGTCGTCTTAACGGATATAAAAAATAAAAAGGGAAAGTGCATCATTGAGATCAGTAATGTCGGGAGGTCTACATTAGAGATACGCTCATTACAGATGTTCACTGTGGGATTGGAAGTATCCTTGAAAGATACAAAACTGGCTCCAGGTGAAAGTACAAAAATGAAGATTACTGTATTGGCGAAGGCTCTGAAAAAAGCACGTACAAAACCAAGAGTTCTCATGATAACGAATGACCCAGATCATGGTAAAGTGATGATACCAGTTATTGTAAAATAGAATAATAGAAAGAAAATATATTAGATAAAGTGGAAGAATTAAAGATTGAAATTGATAACGGAAGTGGATTCTGTTTTGGTGTAACTACTGCGATAAAAAAAGCGGAGGAAGAACTTGCTGCAGGCAAAACCTTATATTGCCTTGGCGATATTGTTCATAATGGCATGGAGGTGCAACGTCTTAGTATGAATGGTCTTGTGACCATCGACCATGAACAGCTAAAAGAACTCCATGATGTAAAAGTATTGTTGCGAGCACATGGAGAACCACCTGAGACTTATGCTATTGCACAAAAAAATCATATTGAGATTATCGATGCAACGTGTCCCGTTGTCCTCCAGTTGCAGAAACGAATAAAGAAACAGTATGCCGAGAACCCTGATGCTCAGATTGTCATCTTTGGAAAGAATGGTCATGCTGAAGTGTTGGGATTGGTAGGACAAACAGAAAGTAAAGCTATTGTCATTGAGCGATTTGATGATGTGAAGAAACTCGATTTCGAAAAGGATATCTACCTTTATTCACAGACAACAAAAAGTTTGGATGAATTTCATCGTATTATCCAATATATACAGACTCATATCGCCGAAGGTAGAAAATTCAAGAGCTTTGATACCATCTGTCGACAGGTTGCCAACCGTATGCCTAATATCGCAGGGTTTGCATCAAAACATGATCTTGTACTTTTTGTGAGTGGCCGGAAGAGTAGTAATGGTAAGGTCTTGTTTAATGAGTGCAAAAGCGTGAACCCTAACAGCTATCAGATAGAAAGTAAAGAAGAAATAGATTTGAAATGGTTTGAAGGCGTAAAAACAGTAGGAATATGTGGCGCAACGAGTACTCCAAAGTGGCTTATGGAAGAATGTCGTGACTATATATTACGAAGTGTGAAGAAATAGGATAATAACAAAGTTTCCATCGCTTATTTTTGCGGCGTTACGGACAGTCGCCTGCTGTCTATCGTAAAAATTTGAAATAGATAAGTGATGATGTAACATAAAATGAAAAGGGTAGCTTCTCACGAAGCCGCCCCTTTCTCATAAAACAGTAATTAACTCAAAATTTATAATCTATCGTTTTACCTATCGAAGATGATAAATTAACATAAACAAAAACTTAATCATCTTACTTTAGTGCAAAGATAAGTGATTATTATGTAACATCCAAAAAAATCAAGGAAATCCGTGATTTTTTTATTGTGTTTAGCATTTGTTATCACTTAGCGGCTTTTTTGTAGGCCTCTATTAACCATTGTTTTTGTTCTGTAATTGTCATATGGCTGTTGTCCAGCTCAAGTGCATCTTCTGCTTTTTTCAGAGGTGACACTTCGCGATGGGTATCGATGTAGTCTCTTTCTTGGACATTTTTAAGAATATCCTCGTAATCTGCAGGCATACCTTTAGCCTGTAATTCATCGTATCTACGTTGAGCTCTTACCTCAGGTGAAGCTGTGACATATATCTTTAGTTCCGCATCTGGGAATACTGTTGTTCCGATGTCACGACCATCCATCACGATACCTTTTTCTTTTCCCATTTGTTGTTGTTGGGCTACTAAAGCTTTGCGTACGAAAGGTATGGTTGCTATAGGACTTACATGATTGGAAACCTCAAGTGTACGGATTTCTTTTTCTACAAGTTCTCCGTTGAGGTAAGTGTCAGGGCGACCTGTTGAAGGATTGAATTTAAAGGAAATCTTGATTTCAGGCATCAACTTCTCTAATTCTTCGACGTTGATTTTGCCGTTTGCATCGAATAAGTGGTTTCGAAGTGCAAATAATGTCACCGAACGATACATAGCACCTGTATCGACATAGATATAACCTATCTCTTTGGCCAAGTCTTTGGCCATGGTGCTCTTTCCACAAGATGAGAAACCATCAATTGCAATTGTTATCTTTTTCATATTCTTTATAAGCTATAAGCTGCGTTTATAATCATACTATGGCTTGAAATGTGATATTTCCCGTAAGCCAGATTTAGTTTAAATCTATTTAGATATAGTCCTGCGCCAAGACTGAGTCCTGCGCCATGACTACTTTCTTCCTCACCGCTCTGTATTTTCATCTCGTTGGCTCTTCGAAAGTTATATCCTAACCCTACCCATATATCTTCGGATAGAAGAATATCCATTCCTACCACGGCGTGTTTGATGAATTTATAATTCCAATGATTCAAATCCACAAGTGTTGCTGATATGCGGAATGGGGCGTTGATGAGCCTTTTTGTCGTACCGATTTGTAAATCGATGGGCATTCGCTCAAATTCCTCATTGTATGCCTTTAGTTGGCCACCAAGATTTTTTGCTGTGATAGAAACAGACCATTCCTGATCAGGATTATAATAGTTGAGGCCTAAATCCACTCCTAACGCCAAACTGTTGTAATCGCCAATATATGAAGTAATCAACTTAGCGGCGATTCCTCCTGCAATATTGTGACCTAAAAGATAAGAAAAATATCCGGCAACGGAAATGTCTTTGGCAGAGAATGTCCCGCTAACGATATTGTTCTCATCCACTTGCTTCATGTCTCCATAATTAATGTATTGGCCAGAGATGGCGGCAGAAGCTCGTTCGCCGAAATTCCGATTGAAAGCTACAGAAGCTGTGTTACACCCCGACATATAGTTCATGTAGTTGAGGACGATAGTCTTGTCGCTTACGGAAGATAGCAAAGATGGATTACTGAAAATAAGAGATTCGTCATCTTCTATCAAAGATATGTTGTCACCACCAAGAGCTGCTGTATGAGCGCTGACCGGAAGACGAAGAAAATTATATTCTGTCTGACTCTCTTGGGCCATGGATATTGTCGAAAGAAACGACGAAAGGATGACAAAAATGACTTTTTTCATTTAAAAATCCAAATTATTTTGCAAAGATACACCTTTTTTCAAATATAAGAAGTAACTTTGCGTAAGTTTTCGTTATATATAACGATAAAGTAAAAGAAATATTATCACTTTGGAAATAAAGAAATCTATACAGGTAGACCTTGAAGGAAAACGAGCAACGGGTTTCCTATTAGGGTTGATATTAGCCTTATCGCTTATCTTTGTAGGCTTGCAGTATACTACGAGTCCTGATGATTCTGGTGCTGATGAAGATGCTTTGGAAGATATGGCGCAGGATATGGAGATACTTCATCAGGAAGATCAAAAGGATATGATTTCTGTGGAGCCTACTGCTGGAGCTGCTTCTAAGGCAATTACAGAGAAGGTGAAAGCTGTAAATCAGCAACCTCAAAGTGCCGAAAAAATTAGCCCTAATACTGGTGTTTCTCTAGATGCTAATGCCGAAGGAGACGGAAAAGAGCAAAAAGGCGAGGTGGCTTCTTCGAATATTACGACCGCATTGCCACAACCTCTTACCTCTGATGATAATCCTTATCATTTCAGAGTTGTAGAACAGTTGCCTGAATTTCCAGGAGGATGGGTTGAACTGATGAAATATTTGCATAAGAATCTGAAATATCCGGCTCTTGCTGAGAAACAGAATATCCAAGGCAAAGTCGTGATTTCTTTTATTATCAATAAAGATGGTACGATGGCTGATATCAAGGTCTCTCGCTCTGTAGACCCATTGTTGGATCGTGAAGCGTTGCGTGTGGTAAAGGCTATGCCAAAATGGAAACCTGGTGTCATGTATAACAAACCATGTCGCACCCTCTTTGCTATTCCTGTTGTATTTAAAATCTAATAATAATATGTTGACAGCTGATGAAATTCTTGCGATGGTAAATGATTATTTGGATAAGTTGCCATATAATCGTAATCCGAAATCCTTGTATGAGCCAATAGAATATGTTCTCTCAATGGGTGGAAAACGTGTTCGTCCAACCTTGATGTTGCTGGCTTATAATCTTTATCGCGAGAATCCAGAAAAGATATTGATGAGTGCAATAGCACTCGAAACATACCATAATTATACTCTGCTGCATGATGATTTGATGGATCATGCTGATGTGCGTAGAGGTAAACCTACCGTTCATTGCAAATGGGATGCTAATACGGCAATTCTCTCTGGTGACTCAATGCTTGTGCTGGCTTATGAGCGTATGGCACAATGCGATGCAGAACATTTAAGTGATGTGTTGAAACTCTTCACCGAGACTGCTTTGGAGATTGGTGAGGGTCAGCAGTATGATATGGAGTTTGAAACCCGTAATGATGTGACAGAAGACGAATATATCGAGATGATTCGTCTGAAGACAAGTGTCTTGCTTGCTTGTGCTCTCAAGATGGGTGCCATCTTGGCCGATGCCTCAAAGGAAGATCAGGAAAACCTATATAAGTTTGGTGAGCAGATAGGATTGGCTTTCCAGTTGCAGGATGATTATCTTGACGTATATGGTGACCCGAAAATCTTCGGTAAGGCTATTGGTGGTGACATCACGTCTAATAAGAAAACCTATATGCTTATTAATGCCTTTAATCATGCTAATGCAGAACAGCGTGCAGAATTGGAGAAATGGGTTTCTGCTGTAGATTTCGATAGAAATGAAAAAGTACAGGCGATAACTCGACTTTATAATGAAATCGGTATTGATAAGATGGCGATAGACAAGATAAACTGGTATTTCGAACAGAGTAAGAAGTATTTGCAGGCTGTAAGTGTTAGTGAAGAGCGAAAAGAAGAACTGGCACACTATGCCGAGAAAATGATGAAGCGTAAGTATTGATGATGAACTATACTTTCATAGATACACATTCACATCTCGATGGCGAGGAGTTCAAAGAAGACTTGGATGAGGTCATTGCTCGTGCTAAAGAGATGGGTGTCTCAAAGATTTTTCTTCCGGGTGTCGATAAGAATAGTATCGATAGCGTCTCGAAGGTATGCCGAAGCTATCCCGAATATTGCTTGCCGATGATTGGTTTGCAACCGGAAGAGGTAGAGGCAGATTGGAAAGAGGTGCTGAATGTCATGAAAGAACGACTTGACCGTTCTATCGCCCAAGGAGATACTGTAACAAAATATATAGCAATAGGAGAGTGTGGACTGGATTTCTACTGGAGTAGGGAATTCGAGAAAGAACAGTTGCAAGCCTTTGAAGAACAGGTAAAGTGGTCTGTAGAGACTGGCCTCCCTCTGATGATTCATTGTAGAAAAGCTCAGAATGAACTACTTCATATCCTGAAAGATTATGAGAACGATCTTCCGGGTGGCGTATTCCATTGTTTTACGGGAAATCAGAAAGAGGCCGAAGAATACTTGAAGTTTGACAAATTCGTTCTAGGCATTGGAGGGGTACTCACTTTCAAGAGTAGTCATCTTCGTGAAGATCTCCCTGCAGCAGTTCCTTTGTCGCGTATTGTCTTGGAAACCGACAGCCCATATATGGCCCCTGTCCCATATCGCGGAAAACGTAATGAGAGTGGATTCGTAAAGGAAGTTCTGAAGCAGTTAGCCCTTTGCTATCAAGTATCAGAAACAGAGGTCGCACAGATTACGAATGCAAATGTAAAACGTGTTTTTGGAATCTGATTATGAAGGCGTTAGGAAAGAGTCTTTTATGCAGTTAACTACATCGGCTTATGCAGTTAACAGTATCAGTTTACGAAGTTAATTGCATCAGCTTACGGAGTTAACCGCATAAAAAGAAAAGTCTGTTCTCGATGAAAACATGAGCCGACGAATAATTAAAGATGTTTAAAATAACATGAGAATTTATAATATATAGTTTAAAAACAATATTTTTGTAAAACCAAAAAGGGAAAGATGCTCGAGTGGTTGAAGAGGCACGCCTGGAAAGCGTGTAAACGTCTAAAGCGTTTCGGGGGTTCGAATCCCCCTCTTTCCGCTAATTGATATGAATATGAAACAGAATCATCTAATAGCAAGAATTACAGCTATCATTTTTCTATTGTTTTCTTACGCACCTGTCATGATGGCGCAGGATGAAGTGGGTGAAGGTGGCTTTCATCAGGCTTTGAAAACCAAGTTTATCGAAGGTAATGCCGGCTTTATGTCGCTTGTGGCTTTGGCTTTGATCATCGGTTTAGCTTTTTGCATAGAACGCTTGATTTATTTAAGTCTCTCAGAGATTAATGCAAAGAATTTGATGAAAAAAATAGAAGAGAAAGTACAGAATGATGATATAGAGGGCGCGAAAGATTTGTGTCGCAACACGCGTGGCCCTGTAGCATCTATCTGTTATCAAGGATTATTGAGAATCAATGATCGTATAGACAATATAGAACGCTCTATCAGCAATTATGGCTCTGTACAGGCCTCTAATCTGGAGAAAGGCTGTTCATGGATTACTTTGTTTATCGCCATGGCTCCTTCACTTGGTTTCCTTGGAACCGTGATAGGTATGGTAATGGCTTTCGACCAAATTCAGACAGCCGGTGATATTAGTCCTACAATCGTTGCTGCTGGTATGAAAGTAGCTTTGATAACAACAATTTTTGGAATCATCGTAGCTTTGATCCTTCAGATGTTCTATAATTATATACTCAGTAAGATTGAGCATTTAACAAGCCAGATGGAGGAATCTGCCATTTCTATGTTAGACATCATTTCTAAATATAAGGAGGGAAAATGAAATTCGGTCGTAATTTAAGAAAGAAATCAACGGAGCAGTTGTCCCAGCGAATCTTTTATGGCTTGTTGGCCATAACGTTGCTTGTCTTCTGTTGCTTTTTCCTGATAGGTTACGATGAACCATTTGTTGATAACCCAGACTTTAACGCCCCTCTTTTCACCGATGTGCTTATTCTGCTCATGTGGGTATTGTTCTTGGGCTCTGTTAGTTTGTCGGTTTATTCAATCATAAAGGATTACCGTACAGCGCCGAAGAATGCAAAAGATGAAGACGGAATACCAGAAGCTAAAATCAATCACTTCGTTTGGGGTGGTACCGCTGTAGCTTTGGTATTGACATTCTTGGTTTCCTCTTCAACTTCGATGATTATTAATGGTAAACCTTTTAGTGATTGGATTTGGCTTAAGGTTTCAGATATGTTTATATTTACATCAATATTATTGCTTGTCATCGCATTCGGAGCTGTAGTATTTGGTGCTACAAGATATATCAGGAGAGAAAGAAAATGATATTTAAGCATCGTCATCGCGAAGTTCCAGGTCTAAATACAACATCAACAGCAGACATCTCTTTTATGTTGTTGATCTTTTTCCTTGTCACAACATCAATGGACACAGACAAAGGTCTTAACAGACAGTTGCCTGCCGAAAGCAAAAATAAAAATATTGAAACATCGATGGTGGATAAGCAAACCACAATGATGCTAAAACTTACCGCAAATAATCAAATTCTGATGAACGAAAAGCCTGTTGATGTGGTGCATCTTCGTAAGTATGCTGTTAATTTCATAGAGAAACATGGGGCTAAACATTTAATATCTTTGGAGTCTGATCGAGAAGCTGACTATAATACATATTTCAAGATGCAGAATGCTTTGGTTTCAGCCTATCATGAAGTGAGAAATCATGTTTCTGCTCGTCTATATCATAAAATGTATGATCAGTTAAATCAAGAGCAAAAGAATACAATTAATGATAAAATTCCTAATCGAATCGCTGAATCATATGCAAATGCAAGTGTAGACTCTGTTGCAACGAAAGGAGGTAACCTATGATCGATTTTCATCATGGGAATCATCGTGTTCCAGGATTGAACACATCCTCCTTGCCAGATTTGATATTCTCTGTGCTCTTCTTCTTTATGATTGTAACCCATATGAGAAAGGTTACATTAAAGGTGAAATATCAAGTGCCGCAAGGTACAGAACTTACGCGACTAGTAAAGAAGTCTACTGTGACATCCATCTATATCGGTAAACCTGCATATGGGATGGCAAAGGTTGGTGATTATTCTACAAAGATTCAAATGAATGATAAATATATTGATGTAGCAGAAGTTACCGATTATGTTTCTGCCGAAAAAAATCGTATGTCACCTGAAGACATGCCGCAGATGGTTGTATCGATAAAAGCTGATAAATCTACCAAAATGGGTGTTATTACTGATGTAAAACAAGCATTGCGTAAGGCAAAAGCCTTAAAAATTAGTTATTCTGCTATAGAGAATAAAAAGTAGAATACTATCAATCTAAAACAAAAAAAACAGAAAAAGTTGCAAAAGTCGTGTTTTTTAACTACCTTTGCAGCAAATTAATATAATAATGGCAAAACATAATTTAGATTCATTGGATAGAAAAATTCTGAAGCTGATTGCTGCAGATGCTCGTATTCCATTCTTAGAAGTAGCTCGTGCTTGTAATGTAAGTGGTGCAGCTATTCATCAGCGTATTGCTAAGCTACAGGGATTAGGTGTTCTTAAAGGTTCACAGTTTATTATTGATCCTGAGAAAATCGGTTATGAAACTTGTGCATACGTGTTACTTTATCTGAAGAATCCTGAGGATCATGACAAGGTCGTAGAGAAACTGAAGAAAATTCCAGAGGTTATTGAATGTCATGCTACTACGGGCGCAATGGACTTGTTCATCAAGATGTATGCTCGTAATAATCATAATCTGATGGAAATTATTCATGACCGCTTGCAGCCTTTAGGTTTGTCACGTAGTGAAACGATTATCTCATTCAGTACAGACATAGACCGTCAACTTCCAATTCTTGATGATTTCGAAGAGGAAGAGTATGATCTTGATGATGACGAGGATGAAGATTAATATTATTGCTGCTGTTGCAGCGAATCGCGCTATAGGTTATCAGAACCAATTGTTGTATCATATTCATGAGGACTTAAAAAGATTTAAGGCCCTCACGATGGGGCATACAGTTATTATGGGGCGTAGAACTTTTGAATCTCTTCCTAAAGGTGCCTTGCCTAATCGCCGTAATATTGTTCTCAGTAGAAGTAAAGATAACTTCCCAGGATGTGAGGTATATGGCTCTCTGTCTGATGCTTTAAGTCATTGCGCAGATGATGAACAAGTTTATATTATTGGCGGTGCAAGCGTTTACGAAGAAGCGTTAGAGATCGCTGATCGTCTTTGCCTTACGGAGATTGATGCGACCCCAGAGAAAGCTGACGTATTTTTCCCTTCATATCAGGGGTGGAAAGAGGTAAGTCGGCAACAATATGAAATCGACGAACAACATCCTATAAGATATGCGTTCGTCGACTATGTAAAGGGATAATTTTTTATCCCTTATTTTTTTATACAGATACTTTTCCGGGAATATGTGGCCATGGGTCGTAATCTGTTAACTCAAAGTCCTCATATTTGAAATCAAATAGATTCTTTACCTCTGGATTCAAATGCATATGTGGCAGTGGACGAGGAGTGCGTGTTAATTGCAACTTAGCCTGCTCAAGATGGTTTAGGTAAAGATGTGTGTCACCAGTTGTATGGATAAATTCCCCAGGTTTGAGTCCTGTAACCTGTGCCATCATCATCAAGAGAAGAGCATAAGAAGCGATGTTGAAAGGAACACCAAGGAAAGTGTCCGCACTTCTTTGATACAGTTGAAGGCTTAATTTCCCATCGGCAACATAGAATTGGAATAAACAATGACAAGGAGGCAGAGCCATATCATCAACCTCGGCAGGATTCCATGCAGAAACAATCATTCTGCGTGAGTTGGGATTGTTTTTAATCTGCTCTAGAACATTTGTTATTTGGTCGATGGTGCCACCCTTATAGTCAGGCCAAGAGCGCCATTGATGACCATATACAGGTCCGAGGTCACCATTCTCATCAGCCCATTCATTCCAAATTCTGACACCATGTTCCTGTAGATATTTTACGTTGGTATCTCCTTTGAGAAACCATAGCAGTTCATAGATGATAGATTTGAGATGTAATTTTTTTGTTGTAAGAAGCGGAAAACCTTCTTCAAGGTTGAAGCGCATCTGATTACCGAAGACAGAAAGAGTGCCGGTACCTGTTCGGTCACCCTTCTTGACACCTTCTGATAATATTCTGTCGAGTAGATTTAGATATTGTTTCATTATTATATATTTGGTCGGTTTTTATATCAATTTAATGACTTCCGTGGGAACCTCAGGTAAATGTGAACTTTTGATTTTCCATTCCTGAGGATAAAGGTTGTTGGCTCTGTTACCAATGTTTTTTGCAAATCCAATAGGAATGTTCTGATATGTGATCAAAACGATGCCTTTGGGAGTATCTTCTGGAAGTACGATTGCCTCTTTCCTTAAATAATTGATAGCTTGTAGCCAATCAATATTTACCATAGGATATATATCCTTATCGGATAGAATAGACAGCGCCTTTGACTGGTCTGGAATTCTGTTCTTGCCCTTTATCGTGTCCTCTTTGATACCATGCGTTAAAACATGGAGTCCTTTGAATGTCCCCTCATAATCCTTGTGTTGATAATGATATATGTAATCCCCATGCTTGCGGAGTACAGCCATGAACAACCCTTCTCCAGAAGTTTTGCCAGGGATAAATCGATAAACAGGGTTGTCGTCGATCAAACTTCCTGTAATGTTCCATTCTTCATGAACGGGAATATCAATGAAGTCAGCTCCGAGTTCGTTTGCTATCCAATTGACATTCTCCTCATCTTCGTGAGCGTTGAATGTGCAGGTGGAATAAATCAATATGCCACCAGGCTTTAGGCATTCCCAGATGTCACTGACAATCTCACGTTGAAGTTTCCAGCATTTCTCTACATTCTGCAAACTCCATTCATTGATGGCCCCTTCATCTTTTCGGAACATACCCTCTCCGGAGCAGGGAACATCTGTGAGTATGACGTCGAATTGTAGTTTAGACTTCTTATAGTCGCGTGGGAAATTGTTGGTAACGGTGATGTCCGGATTACCATATTTCTGGATATTTTCACTCAATATTTGAGAGCGAGTCTTCATTGGCTCATTACAAAACAACGTGCTTCCTTCGGGTAATGCCGACATGGCGCATGTCGTTTTTCCTCCAGGAGCAGCACAAAGGTCGAGCATCGCAATAGGCTTCTTCACAAGTTGCCGAAGAACATGGTCTAGAAACATGGATGATGCTTCCTGCACATAATAAAGTCCTGCATGTAAGAGAGGGTCGAATGTGAAGTTTGGTCGATCTCTCAGATACCAAGCATCTTTGCACCAAGGCACAGCTTTTTGGCTGTCAACGACCTGTATGTGACTGGTATCATATTTCCAAGGGTTTAATCGAATACTCACAGGAGTATCAGATTGAAGGCCGTCCATCAAAATATTGAAGAGATCTTCTCCCATCAATTTTTTGGTATATATTTTAAAGTCTTCTGGAATATTCATATCATTTGCAAATTTAGGAAAAAAAACTAATGCTTGCAATATCTGATGGAAAAACATTATTCGAAATGAACATTGAAATCTTCATCCGATTGAGCGTTCTTCTTCTGGCCAGAAGGGGAATGCTTTAAATGTCCTTTAGAATCAAATAGGTTGTAAGTCGTACGGAGTACGACAAATTCAGTTCTTCTATTTAGTTGATTACAGATATCTTGTTTTTCTTTTGATTGATTTCTGATAAACTCTTCTGTAAGGACATCATTCTCTTTGAGCCATGGATATTTCTCAGTGAGTTTTTTACGAATGACTTTAGGTTTCTCTTTACCATATCCAACAGCCGTTAGTCGGTCCTTAGCTATACCATGTCTGATCAAGTAATTTACTACAGCTTCTGCACGTAGTTGTGATAATTTCTTATTGTATTCTCGGGTTCCTTTATAGTCACAGTGAGAACGTAATTCTATCGTTACATGTGGATTCTCGTTGAGCAGATTAACGAGTTGGTCGAGAGCTTTCTGTGATTGAGATGTCAATGTCGCCTTGTCGAATTCATAGAAAATGTTGTCGATTAATACAGGGGCAGAGATTGAAGCCAAAGGAAATTGTAGTGTATATTCCTGGCTTTCTTCAACTTTAGGAATTGTGATTTCTTCTTTATGATTGAGGAATCCTTTACATGTTGCCATCATGAGATAACTTACACCTGGCTCCACTGTAATATTGAAAGAGCCGTCACTTAACACAGATACTTTCTTGTTGAGTCCATTGTTGCTGATCAAGTAAACCTCAGCAGCAGGTAATTCATATCCATCGGTCTCATATACCCATCCTTTAATGGTCTGTATAATTTCTGGATTATTAAAAGAATAGATATGGTCGTAGCCACGTCCGTCTTTTCGGTTTGAACAGAAAAAGCCCTGATTCAGTGTACCTTCGAAAGTCATTCCAAAGTCATCGCCTTCAGAATTGAGGGGGTATCCAGGGTGAGAAATATGATATTTATGTGTCTGAGGATCAGTCTTGGCGATATAAATATCTAAGCCACCCATCCCGGGATGCCCGTTCGATGAGAAATAAAGTTCACCATTAGGCCGAAATGTAGGAAACTCCTCGTCACCAGGCGTGTTGATTGGTGTGCCTAGATTTTCTACACCGCCCAGTCCCGTAGGTGTAATGCGTGCCCTCCAGATATCCAGTCCCCCTAATCCACCAGGCATGTCACTTGTAAAGTAAAGCCATTTCCCATCAGGAGAGATGGCTGGGTGTGCATAACTAGACAATGTATCTCGGGTTAATTCTACGACAGCCCCCTTTCCCCATGTCGCATCAGAACGTTGCGAAACAACAATTTGGGCATATCTTGGATTTTGAGGGTCTGTGGAGCATTGCGTCAGATACATCTCTCTTCCGTCTGCAGAGAAACAACAAGCACCTTCGTCAAAAGTTGTATTTACTCCTGAGTTGAGAACCTCGGGACGACTCCATCTTCCTTTATCGTCTTTCAGAGATACATATATGTCTCCGGTCTTGGTACCCGTGATACTACTCAAATCGTCTCCCAGAGATTCGTTGCGTGTAGATGTGAAGAAAAGTTGATCATGATGGTCACCGTAGAGCATAGGCGAATAGTCATCGCGCCTAGAATTGAATATATCCATTCTCTTGACCTTATATCTGCTGCCTTGCTTCTTCCAAAGAGGAGCCTTTTGCGCGGAAATCAATCCATTGGTTACCAAGATATTCTCAGGCAGAGAGTCCTTCAATTCTAAGAATTCTTTTTCTGCCATTTTGTATTGACCGTTCTTGAGTAACAGTCGTGCATAATTTATTTTATCGTTAAGTGAAGTTTGTTTATATCTTATAGCATTAGCATATGCAGAAATTGCTTTCGGAGTAGCGTTTATCTTGTCATAGCATATAGCCATCTTTAAAGCTCGTTTGCTACGATTCTCTCGCTCCTTGACAGGTGTTTTTAGATATGCTTGTTTGAATTGTTTTGCTGCATCGTAGTATTCGCCTAACGCAAGATGCTCTTCGCCTTTTTTGAGATTGTATTCTAATCCACAATTTGCGAGACTGATGCAGGCAAATATTGTAAATGCCATCGAAAGAAATCGATGGCATAAATAATCATATGTATTTTGATGCCAATTCATATGATGATAACGTAAGAAAGGTTATTTTATTTGAAGGGAAGTCGGAAAGTACATCCATTCTTCCAGTTACTACAACCATATGCCGTTTTCCCCTTGATAATCTTACCTTTTCCACATATCGGACAAACTTGTCCTATGATAGAATCATTAGGCTCTAGTTTAACGGTAGGACTATTTGAAGATTCCTTATCTTTAGAACTCTTCTTCCTAGTCTTCTTGGAAGTTTTCTTTTTTACTTTCAAATCCTCTTCGGAGAGAACTGTTACATGTCGATTGCTGTTGTCTGAAAGAACGTCTTTGACAATCTCGTTGATCTGAACTTTGAGTTCCGAGATAAACTGCGCAGGATCATAAGTACCATGCTCAATATCACGAAGTTTCTTCTCCCATATACCCGTCAGTTCACAACTTTTAAGGAGTTCCTCATGGATAGTGTCTATGAGTTCGATACCTGTAGGTGTCGCAACGAGGTTCTTACGTTCTCTGCGGATATAGTGTCGCTTGAAAAGCGTCTCGATGATACCTGCTCTAGAAGAAGGACGTCCAATACCATTTTCTTTGAGAGCAGCACGAAGCGTTTCGTCTTCTACGAACTTTCCGGCTGTCTCCATGGCTCGTAATAATGTAGCCTCAGTATAGTATTTAGGAGGAGTTGTCTGTTTCTCAGTCAGCGTTGGCGTATGTTCTCCGCTTTCTCCCTTCGTGAAAGTAGGAAGAGTGCGCTCTTCGTCACCTTTCTTATTATCTTCGTCATCATCTTGTTTCACCTCTTTTTGATAGATGACCCTCCATCCAGGTTCTAATATTTCCTTTCCACTGACTTTGAATTCGATATCCTCTACTTTTCCTATTACTGTGGTTGTAGAGAATTTACAGTCAGGATAGAATACAGCGATAAATCTCTTTGCGATTAAGTCAAAGACGTTCTGCTCAATATTCGTAAGTCCAACGGGAGAAACTCCTGTCGGGATGATAGCATGGTGATCGGTTACTTTGCTTGTATCGAAAACCTTCTTGCTCTTGGTTAATTTCTTGCCAAGGGCAGCAAGATTCTTTATCGGTTCTAGATATATCGGTTGACTACCAATTTTAGTCTGACTTAATCCATTGAGGATGTTTGGGCATTTAGGATAGATGTCGTCACTAAGATATTGTGTGTCAACACGAGGATAAGTAGTAACCTTCTTCTCGTAAAGACTTTGGACTGTGTTCAAAGTCATCTCGGCAGAATATCCAAATTTCTTGTTACATTCCACCTGTAATGATGTAAGGTCGTAAAGATGAGGCGGAGCTTCGTTACCTTTCTTCTTTTGTACAGAAGTTACGCAGAATGGTTTTCCTGCTATTGTTTCAAAAGCCTTTTCTCCCTCTTCTTTGCTGGTAAATTTACCTTTTGTTGCGGTAAACTGAGTGTCACGATAGATCGTAGCAAGTACCCAATAAGGTTCCGGTTTGAAGTTATCGATTTCCTTTTGTCTGTTTACGATAAGTGCAAGAGTAGGGGTTTGAACTCTTCCGATGCTGAGAACCTGACGGTTCTGTCCATACTTAAGCGTATAGAGTCGGGTTGCATTCATACCGAGAATCCAGTCTCCGATGGCCCGGGACAGTCCGGCAAGGTAAAGGGAATCATATTTATTCTCTTCTTTTAGTTCTTGGAATCCTTGTTTGATAGCTTCATCGGTCATAGAAGAAATCCACAATCTCTTTATGGGACATTTTACCTGAGCTTTTTGCATGACCCATCTTTGAATAAGTTCACCCTCTTGCCCGGCATCACCACAGTTGATGATTTCATCAGCTTGAGAATACAATTTTTCGATGATACCAAATTGTCTCTTGATACCATCGTCATTAATGAGTTTGATGCCGAATCTTGGAGGAATCATAGGTAAAGCCGCCAAACTCCAACGTTTCCACATTGGTGTGTAGTCGTCGGGCTCTTTTAATTCGCATAGATGACCAAATGTCCAGGTCACCTGATACCCATTTCCTTCCATGTATCCATCATGCGAAGTTGTAGCTCCTAAAATACGGGCAATGTCTTTGGCTACGCTTGGTTTCTCAGCAATACATACTATCATGAGGGCAAAGTTACTAAAAAATAATAATTTATGTACTATTTGGTTTCTTTTTTCTTTTTTTATTGCTACCTTTGGGAGCTAAATATTGTATTAAACCTCATGGTTAAAATGAAAATAGGCTTATTTATCCCTTGTTATGTAGATGCTTTGTTTCCGGAAGTAGGAATTGCTACTTATAAATTACTAAAGCATTTTAATTTGGATGTTTCTTATCCTGATAAGCAGACATGTTGTGGACAGCCCATGGGAAATGCTGGCTTTGAGAACATGTCGGTGGAACTTGCAAAACGATTTGATGAGAAATTCAAGGACTTTGATTATGTGGTAGCGCCCTCTGTATCTTGTTCCGCTTATGTTCGCGTTAATTATCCAAATCTTCTTAAAGGACAGCACGAGTGTGTTACCTCGGATAAAATAATGGATGTTGTAGAATTTATTCACGATGTGGTGAAACCGGATTCGCTTCCAGGGGCATTTCCTCATGTTGTGAGTGTACATAACAGTTGTCATGGTGTAAGGGAATTGAATTTGTCATCTCCGTCAGAACAGAATATTGCTCCATTTAATAAAATTATCGATTTACTTCAGTTGAAGGATGGTATCACGATAAAAGAGCCTGAAAGGAAAGACGAATGTTGTGGATTCGGTGGCATGTTTGCTGTGGAAGAACCTGATGTTTCAACACGTATGGGTATAGACAAAATCAACAGGCATATCGCTACAGGTGCAGAATATGTAACAGGCCCAGATAGTAGTTGTCTGATGCATATGAAAGGTATTGCCAATCGACAAAAGAAGGATATTAAGTTCATTCATGTCGTTCAGATTTTGGCAGCAGGTCTATAAATTGATTTCTAAGTATAGTTATGAGTACAAGTCATAGTAAAAAGTCAAAAGAAATCTTAAAGGATTTTGGGAAGATAACCCGACATGATCAAACCTTTTGGTCGGTACGTGTAAAAAGAGATATTGTGGCTAAGCAACTTCCCGAGTGGGAGGAACTTCGTCAGAAAGCTAGTGAGATCAAGCGGCACACGATTAGTCATCTCGCTGATTATCTAGAAGAGTTTTCTAAAAATTTAGAGAGTCGAGGTGTTATTGTTCATTGGGCTAAGGATGCTCAGGAGTTCAATGAGATCGTTTATGGGATCTTGGAATCGCACAAGGTAAGCAAGATGGTTAAGTCGAAATCTATGCTTACTGAGGAATGTGAGATGAACAAGTATCTCATGGAGCGTGGTATTGATGTTGTAGAAACCGACTTAGGTGAGCGTATCATCCAGTTGTTGAATGCTAAACCTGCACATATTGTTATGCCTGCCATCCATATCACTAGAGAAGAGGTTGGTAAACTATTTGAAGAGAAAGGTATCTCTAAGGAAATAGGTAATTATGATCCGACATATCTTACACGTTGTGCCCGTCATCATTTGCGCGACCAGTTTATGGACGCTCAGGCAGGTCTGACGGGATGTAACTTTGGTGTTGCAAAGACAGGTGATATTGTAGTATGTACGAATGAGGGTAATGCAGATATGACTACCTCAATGCCAAAGTTACATATCGTAGCAATGGGTCTTGAGAAGTTGATACCTGACTATGATAGTTTGGCTGTTTTCCAGCGTCTTCTCAGTAGATGTGGTACAGGACAGCCGACAACAACATTTACTTCCCATTTCCGTCAGGCACGTCCAGGTGCAGAAATGCACGTTGTCTTATTGGATAATGGGCGTAGCGATATCATAGCCAATCAGGAGCATTGGGAAACATTAAAGTGTATCCGTTGTGGTGCATGTATGAATACATGTCCAGTGTATCGACGCTCTACAGGTTATAGCTATAGTTATTTCATTCCAGGTCCTATTGGTGTTAATTTAGGTATGCTTCATGACGAGAAGAAGCATAGCGGAAATGTAAGTGCATGTTCACTTTGTTTGAGTTGTGATTTTGTTTGCCCTGTTCATGTGAATCCTGGAAGTCAGATTTATTCATGGCGTCAGCAATTGGATAAGATCGGTACGGCAAATCCAGTGAAGAAATTCATGTCGAGAGGTATGAAGGTGTTATATGAACATTATCCTCTTTATGATACGGGATTAAAGTTCGCACCTCTTATTAATAAGTTACCATGGGCTATTGTTGGTAATCCAAAGCTCAATCCTTGGTGTGTGGGACATGATACCCCTAAATTTGCAAAAGAATCATTCCATGAGTTATGGAAGAAAGGTAAAGTAAAGTAATTATGAAGAAAGAACAATTATTTGCCAAACTTCGTGCAAATACTCATGTACAGTTTGACATGCCTGATATACAAATGGATGCCATTCAATACGAAGACACTTTGAAGCAGTTTGAAACAATTACTCAGTCTGTAGGTGGTAAAGTATTGGAGGTAGAAAAGGGAGCAGACCTGAATGCTCTGATAAAGAAGAGCTATCCAGATGCAAAGATTATAGCAAGTAATGTTCCCGGAATTCTTGCACAAAGAAATCCGGATACCGTTGCTGAGGCTCAGGAACTGAATGGTACCGACGTTGGTGTTGTTCGTGGAGGTCTCGGCGTGGCAGAGAATGCCTGTGTATGGATACCACAGACCATGAAAGAGAAAGCTGTTTGTTTTATCTCTGAAAATCTTGTTATTCTTCTCAATAAGAGAGATATCGTCAATAATATGCACGAGGCATATAAACGAATAGAGATGGATCCAAAATATAATTTTGGAACCTTTATTAGTGGCCCAAGCAAGACTGCAGATATAGAACAAGCTTTGGTGATGGGAGCGCAAGCTGCCAGAGATGTAACGGTGTTCCTTTTAGACGAATAATATGATCAACCGATATGGAATCGGTTGATAACGTTTACGATATACTTAGCATCCTCTGTCGTCATGGTTTGATTGCATGGGATGCTAAGTTCTGTTTGATGAATTTGTTCTGTTATCGGTAAATCGAGATTTACCAATTCTTTATAGCAATTCTGCTTATGTGGCGGAATAGGATAATGAATCATAGTCTCAATACCATTTTCTTCCAGATATTTTTTCAATTCATCGCGTTTGTCACAGAATATAGGAAAGATGTGATAAACATTATCAGCTATAGGATCGAATGATAGAGAAATATTTGGGTTGCAGATATGTTCTATATAATAGTTAGCAATCTTCCTTCTATAATTGTTCTCCTTATCCAGATATTTGAGTTTCATATTTAGAACAGCAGCTTGTATCTCATCAAGTCGACTGTTTTTTCCTTTGAAAGGGAAAACATATTTCTTATTGCTTCCATAGTTGCCCAAGGCTCTGATCATATCAGCCAGTTTCTTATCGTTTGTGGTTATAGCTCCAGCATCACCCAATGCTCCCAGATTTTTCCCGGGGTAAAAGCTATGGGCAGAAGCATCTCCTAAGTTACCGGTTCTTTTATCATAATATGTACAGCCCTGTGCCTGCGCATTATCTTCGATGAGCAACAGATTGTGTTTCTTGCATAATTCAGCAATAGGTTCACTCATAGCACATCGTCCATACAGATGTACCAATAAAATAGCTTTTGTTTTTTTCGTTATCGCTTTTTCTGCCAAGAAATCATCAAGTTCGAGCGAAGAATAATAAGGGTCGACGAGAACAGGTTTGAGATGATTCTCGGTGATGGAAAGTATAGATGCGATATAAGTATTTGCAGGAACGATAACTTCGTCATCATCCTTTAGCCGTCCCAATTCTTTATATGCTCTGAAGATAAGAGTCAGAGCATCAAGGCCATTGCCACATCCGACACAATAGGCAGAACCAATATAACGGGCATAGTTGTTTTCAAATTTAGAAACCATCTTTCCCCGAATATACCAACCCTCGTCTATTGTTTGAGAAACAGTTTTATGTATTTCTCCACGATGCATTGCCGTTATCTTTTTGAGCGGTAAATAAGGAATTTTATATTTCTTCATATCTCATCTTATAATGTATATTCGTACCAATCGTAGCATACACCCCTTCCACCAAATCCTTCTTTCTGAAAGATTAAGTTTCTGTTTAGTGCACGACCGTCTCCGTCTGATGACTTTCCGAAGTCAAAGTATTGCCAATCTTTATAAACCTCATTCAGGAGATAATCGATAATGATGTCGATAGCCCCGAGCATCTTTCCTTCTTTTGAGACAGATATATATTGGGTATGCACCACCTGAGGAGTTTCGTAGATAAGTACTCCACCTATAGGTCTTGTTTCTTGATAGGCCAAATACAGTTTGATATTCTGTGGAAATCTGGATTGCAGAAGTTGTATTTCTCGAAGAGAATGTACAGGAACAGCATGATATTTCTCATGAAGGTTCTGAGAGAGAATCTTCCAGAATGTTTCCAAATCCTCGCTCTCTTCGACCCTAATATGATGATGTCGTGCTTTTCTAAGCCCTGATTTTCTGGATTCAGTCCACTTGATTCTGTTTTCCATCATGATGGTAGAAGATATATGTCTCTCGATGATGCGTGCGTTGCATATATTGATGAGCGCATACAAGTCCTCTTCTGCTGGAATGCGATGATAGATCCAAGGAATGGCTTTATAGATGACCTTATCAAAACCATTCTTTTTAAGAAATTCATTTATAGCGGTAAAAATATCGCAGACATTAGCAGTCGTAACACTCATACTTGTGATAAGTCCACCATAAGTTAATCCAGCATGAGTCCATAACGTATGCTCTTCTCTATTTGCAGGAAGAAGAGCCACAACCCTCTGTTTGTGAAGAACGAGAAGAGAATAATCAGAGAATCGGTCTTCATGGTAATCCATGTAGTTACGATAAAACAGGAAAGTTCCTTGTTTCGAAATATCAACGAAATGGTTCCAGGTTTCTTCAAACTCTTTACGATATCTTTTTATTTCGAACATTCCAGATATTTTATATATTCTTGATAATCTCTGATATAATCATCTTCGGAAAATTCATCTTCGGCTAAAACCAAGCAGACTGCTCCACTGGAGAAGTCCTCTAAAGTTCGCCAAATCCCTCTGTCAACGATTAATCCTTGGTCGGGATGATTGAGAAGATAGGTTTCTTCATCTTTTCCATTGTTGAGTATTACGGAGAAAGAACCACTTATGGCCACCAACATCTCCCTACAATGTTTGTGAGCATGCCCTCCACGGTAAGAACCACTAGGAATATCATACGTCCAATATACCCTTTTGATATTGAAGGGAACATTCTTATATTGTTCCGCGACGGTAAGGTTACCGCGCGGATCAACAATCTTAGGTAGGGTTATTAATTTCCCTAATTTCATTATTTCTTCATATAAGGATCTGTTCCCAATACAGTTTTGGCAAGGCGCTTGGCCTTATCACGAAGAGCATTAATATCGCTTCCAATCTCATCATAGCAAACGACCACACCCATACGGCGTCCGATATGTGCCTCAGGCTTTCCGAAAATTCTTACGCGAGCATGGTCTTCCTTACATACTTCCTCCAGATGATAGTCGAGAGGCTCTTTGGATTCTACAGGAGAAAGTATTACGGCAGAACATCCGTTATGTTCGAGATGAATGGCAGGAATGTTGAGACCCAATACAGCACGTAGGTGCAGTTCGAATTCGCTCATATTCGTAGAATGGCTCAATGTAACCATTCCTGTGTCATGAGGGCGTGGACTCAACTCAGAGAATATGACTTCTCCTTTCTTAGTGAGGAAGAACTCTACCCCCCAGATGCCATAACCTGTCAATGCTTTAGTAACCTCGTTAGCCATATGTTCAGCAGTCTTTAAAGCTTCTTCGGATATTTGGTATGGCTGCCAACTCTCACGATAGTCGCCACCTTTCTGGATATGTCCGATAGGAGGACAGAAGAGGGTAGGACCATTTTTCTGGGTTACCGTGAGAAGAGTAAACTCACTTTCGAAATCGATGAACTCTTCGATGATGACTTCTTTTACGTCACCACGAGCCCCTTCCATAGCATTTTCGAAAGCCTCTTTCAGTTCATCATCGTTATGAACATAACTTTGGCCATGTCCGGATGAAGACATCAAAGGCTTTACAACGCATGGGAAACCGATTTCGTCAGCAGCATTCTTGAACTCATCAAAGGTCTTAGCGTAGAAATATTTTGCTGTTCTTAGGCCCAGTTCTTTCGCAGCGAGGTCACGGATAGCACGGCGATTCATTGTATAGTTCACCGCACGTGCAGAAGGAACCACCTGAATACCTTCCTTCTCGAAATCGAACAACCGTTCTGTTCTGATAGCCTCAATTTCTGGGACGATGATGTCAGGACGGTGTTTTTCAACGATTCGTGCCAGTTCGTCGCCGTTCAGCATGTCAATAACTTCACATTCATCGGCAACCTGCATGGCAGGTGCTTTAGGATAGTGGTCGCAAGCGATAACATATACCCCTGCACGCTTGGCCGCGATTGTAAATTCCTTGCCCAGTTCTCCTGAGCCTAACAACATAATTTTTTTCATAATGTCTTTTAGTGTTATTTTGTTGTATCTTAGAGTGTTCGTCCGTGACGATCTTCACCATACATGATATCGTAATATTTTTGATAATCACCAGATGTAACCTCTTCTATCCATTGTTGGTTTTCCAGATTCCATTTGATGGTCTTGACGATACCGTCAGCGAATTTTGTTTCAGGATACCAACCCAGTTCATCTTTTATCTTCGTTGGGTCGATAGCATACCGCTGATCATGTCCAAGTCGGTCAGCCACATGAGTTATCAAGTCATCATTGATCCAACTGATATCGATATCACCATTGGCATCTTTAACCTGTTTTTTAAGAACGTTTCTAAGTTCCTTATCATTTTCCATCATGTCATGGATAGTCTTGATGGTAAGTTTCACGATGTCGATGTTCTTCATCTCATTATGTCCACCCACATTGTAAACCTCACCTTCGCGACCCTCGCGTACTACCATATCAATAGCCTTACAATGGTCTTCTACATACAACCAATCTCGTACGTTGAGACCTTCTCCGTAAACAGGAAGTTTCTTGCCCTCCAAGATGTTGTTGATCATTAAAGGAATAAGTTTCTCTGGGAAATGGTAAGGACCATAATTGTTAGAACATCTTGTAATTGTTACAGGCATATGGTAAGTGTCTCGATAAGCCATGACAATCATGTCAGCGCTGGTCTTGCTGGCAGAATAAGGACTATGTGGACAAAGAGGAGTCTTCTCCGTGAAATATCCTTCTGCACCGAGCGAGCCATACACCTCATCGGTAGAAACCTGATGATAGCGTTTCCCGGTCTTCCATGTAGGATATCCGTTCTCATCCTTTCCGGTAACCCAGGCTCTGCGTGCAGCATCCATAAGATTCTGCGTGCCCAGGATATTTACAGAAAGGAACAATTGAGGATCTTCGATGGATCTGTCAACATGGCTTTCAGCAGCAAAGTTGACAACATAGTCGATGTCATTTTCAGCAAACAGTTGGTCAGCGAGTTTTCTGTCTCTGATATCACCTTTTACGAAGAAGCAACGCTTATTGTCGATATCATCCTTAATCGTTCCCAAGTTTCCGGCATAAGTCAATGCATCAAGAACGATAATTTTGATATCTTCATTTTTATATTTTTTGTTGAGAAGATACTTGATATAGTTTGAACCGATGAAGCCTGCAGCTCCAGTTACTAGATATGTTTTCATATTTCGTTATTTGATTATTCTATAATACAGAATTGTTTTTTCCTAATTTAATAATTTCGAGGTCTTCAAATTTGTTACCGTCAATGGTCAACCTCACTACAGTTCTTTCCAGTTGCCAGCCTTGATGTCCGGCTGCTCCCGGATTGATATGTAACAAGTGGAGGTCACGGTCGTTCATGACTTTGAGAATATGAGAATGTCCACTGATGAACAAGTCAGGTGCGGAACCGATAATCTGACTTTTCACAGAAGGATCATATTTGCCCGGATATCCTCCGATATGTTTCATCATCACGTTGACATTCTCGCATTTGAATCTGAGGAGCTCCGGATATCTGCATCTTAAATCTGTACCGTCGCAGTTTCCATAAACGGCACGGAATTTAGGTTTCATCTCCTCAAACTTGTCTGCAACATATGTGGAGCCGATATCTCCCGCATGCCAAATCTCGTCGCATTCGTTCAGATAATATTCATATTTCTCATCCCAAAAGCCATGGGTGTCGCTGATAATTCCAATCTTCTTCATAGTGAGAATCTTTTTCTGATAAAGTCTGCAATAAATTTCTCAGTATCCTCGATTCCTAAGATGGACGAATTGATACAGAGATCATAGCTTTCGCTATGTCCCCATTTCTTCCCTGTATAATAATTATAATAGGTAGCACGTTCCGATTCATGCTCTTTGATGAATTTACGAGCTTCGTTTCTTGTTAACTCCTGACGCTTGCATACACGTTGTATTCTCTGGTCGATATTGGCAGTAATAAAGACATTGACCACATTCTTCATGTCTCTGAGGATATAGTCTGCGGTGCGACCAACAAATACACAATTACCCTCTTGGGCAGCCTCGTGGATAGCATCACTCTGAAACTTATACAGACTTTCCTGTGAGAACGTGTTGTTGTAGAAGTTGCCTCCACCGATCAGAGGTAAATGTATATGGAAAAGATTTTTCAGAAATCCTTTCTGTTCATCATTTTGTTCAAAGAACTCTTCAGAGAAACCACTTTCTTGTGCAGCAAGGTTTAGAATCTCCTTATCATAGAATTTGCAATTGAACTCCTCGGCCAGTTGTTTGGCGATGATGCGCCCTCCCGAGCCTATTTGTCTTCCGATATTAATGATTATCTTTTCCATAGTCAGGTTTTATTTGATTTCTGATTTTCTTGATATACCTTGTCACTATAATGAATGCGATGACAGATGCCATGAAGTCACTACCGGGCATTGACATCCAGACACCGTCCAGACCTATGAATACTGGTAATATAGCGAGTAGAGGTAACAATAGTAATAATTGTCTGCTTAATGACAGGAATATACTGATCTTTACTTTTCCGATACATTGGAATAGATTGGTGGTGACCATTTGGAAACCAATAATCGGGAACATAAACATGTTGTAATGAATCGCGGTCTTGGCGATATTGATCAGTGTAGGATCAGTGGTAAACATACGTGCTATTGTTCCTGGAATCAGCATACTGAAGAGCCATCCCGTGGTCATTATGCAAGTAGCGCCGATAACAGAAAGTTTGAAAACACGCATCAGTCGGTCAATTTGCTTTGCTCCGTAATTGTAACCGGCTATCGGTTGCATACCTTGGTTCAAACCGATGACGAACATGACGAATACGGTAGCTATAGCATTCGAGATACCATAAGCGCCTACGGCCATATCACCACCATATTTTACGAGTTGATTGTTTACGAAGATGACGATGATGCAAGCACATACGTTCATCAAAAACGGACTGATTCCTATTTCTATGATATTCTTGACGAGTGCCGTTTTCAGTTTATAGATACCCTTTTTCAGATGCAACATTTCTTTTTTGTTGCTGAAGGCCTTCATCTGCCAGCATAATGCCAGAGCCTGTGAGATGATTGTTGCAAATGCAGCGCCACGTATTCCCCAATGCCACCATAATATGAAGATGACATCAAGCAGAATATTCATCGCCACCGTAAAGATCGTTGCCGTCATGGCCATTTTGGGTTTAGAAGCTGCACGGAGCACGGCATTCATACCAAGATACATATGACTGATGACATTTCCGGTAAGGATGACCTCCATGAAACTGCGAGCGTATGGAAGGGTAGCATCGCTTGCACCGAAAAATCTCAATATCGGGTTGAGAAAAGTAAGACATATAATCGTGAATCCAATACCGATGATCAGGTTCAAGGTAATCGTATTGCCCAGCAAGTTTTCTGCGGTCAGATAATCCTTCTGTCCTAATTTCACGGATATGGCCGTTGACGCTCCCACACCCACAGCAGCGCCGAAAGCACCGGCAAGATTCATGAAAGGAAAGGTAATGGCCAGACCGGCGATAGCATCCGGTCCTACGATCTGTCCGATAAAGATTCTGTCGATGATGTTATATAGTGATGAGGCAGTCATCGCTATAATAGCAGGGAGTGCATATTGCCAGAGCAAATGCCCTATAGGTTTTGTGCCTAATTCTAAAGTTGCTGTTTTATTACTCATACGTTTGCAAATTTACAAATTTTCTTTGATACAGATTAGAATTAAAGAATAAAAAGATAGTTATAATTTTGTATTTTGGTTTAATTGTATTATTTTTGCACATCGAACACTTTAATGATCAAGGCGATGAAGAAATGTATTCTTATTTTTTTATTAATGCTTGTGAGTATGTTTGGATATGCTAGACATATGGAACTTGTTTCTTTCCCTGGTGGAAAGTGTATTCTCTATCGTCTGTATCTCACAGATAAGAAAGGAACGCATTTCTCTCTTGATGATCCATCACAATATCTTTCTTCCCGTGCGATACAGCGACGTATCAATCAGCGCATTGCGATAGATTCTACCGACCTTCCGGTCTCTATTCCCTATTTGGCTGCTTTGAAACAGTATGGAATAGAAATCGTAGGGAAGAGTAAATGGAATAATACCGTGTTGGTTCGTCTCTCTTCGGAGAAGAAAACAAAGATATTCCACGAACTTCCTTTCGTGAAGGCATTCAAAAAGGTATTCGAGGCTCCCGATTCAGTAAAAGAAAGTGTTCGTTCCCGTTTCCATAAAGAACTGAGCCAGTGGCAAGCCATGTCCAGTGACTATGGAACTTCCGAGAAGCAAATCAAGAACCTTAACGGTATTAATTTGCATAACCAAGGCTATCGGGGTGATGGAAAGATGATAGCCATCTTCGACGGTGGATTTATGAATGTCGATCGCATATCTGCTTTCCATGATATCAATATGATAGGATATGCCGATTTTGTGTATCCCAAGTCGTCTAATATCTTTCAGGAGATGGAGCATGGCACGATGGTCCTGTCTGTTTTAGCGACCAATTCTCCTAATTACTATGTAGGAACAGCCCCTAATGCTTCTTACGTTTTGGTCCGTTGCGAGGATGATCGCACCGAAAGTCCGGCCGAAGAAGACTATTGGACAGAAGCTGCCGAATATGCTGACAGTTTAGGCGTTGATGTCATCAATAGTTCGTTGGGCTATCATGAGTTTGACGATAAGACCCTGAATTATTCTTACGAAGATCAAGATGGCCATACAGCGATGATATCCCGCACGGCATCGATGCTTGCAGACAAAGGCATCGTCCTTGTCAATAGCGCAGGCAATGAAGGTATGGGAACATGGAAGAAAATAAATTTTCCTGCCGATGCCGAGAACATCCTCACGGTAGGTGCTATAAACGACAAAGGTGTGAATGCTCCATTCAGTTCCATTGGCCCTACTGCCGATGGAAGGATAAAACCCGATGTAATGGCTTATGGAAGTCCCGTATCTGTAATCTCGGGTAGGGGAACGATCATCAATGATATAGGAACTTCATTCTCTGCACCGTTGGTTGCAGGAATGGTAGCTTGTCTCTGGGAAGCTTTACCTAATTTTACGGCCAAGCAGATTATCGAATTAGTGAAAGAGTCTTCTAATCGTTATTCCAATCCCAACAATATCTATGGATATGGTGTACCTGATTTTTGGAAGGCTTATCAGGAAGGACAAAAGCTGACGAAGTGAACAAACCTCTTACATTATACGAATTGAATATTCAGATTCGCGACATCATCGAAGAAACGATGTCGGAATCATATTGGGTACAGGCAGAGTTGTCGGATGTCAGAGAAAATAACGGCCATTGCTATATGGAACTTATTCAGAAAGACGAACATTCCAACACTCCGATAGCCAAGGCCCGAGCTTCTTGTTGGCGTAATACGTGGATGCTTATCCGTCCCTACTTTGAACGTGTGACCGGACAACCCATGCATTCAGGTATGAAAGTTCTTTTGCAGGTTCATGCCCAGTTTCATGAGAACTTTGGATTTTCTTGGATTATAGAAGACATAAATCCCGAGTTTACGATTGGCGATATGGCTCGTAAGCGTCTGGAGATTATCCGTCAACTGAAAGAAGAGGGTGTATATGATTTACAGAAAGAACTTCATATTCCCATGTTCGCCCAGCATATAGCCGTAATCTCCAGTGAGACGGCGGCAGGATATGGCGATTTTTGTGATCAGTTGATAAACAATGATTTCGGTTTTCATTTTGCAACGCGTTTATATCCGGCGATAATGCAAGGTGAGGGGGTAGAGCAGAGCGTCATATCCGCCTTGAACCGGATCAACGAGGATATAGAACAGGGAGTGCCCATAGATGTTGTCGTGATTATCCGAGGTGGAGGTGCCACAAGTGACCTGTCAGGTTTTGACACCTTGGAACTTGCAGAAAATGTCGCAAACTTCCCAATACCGATCATTACCGGTATCGGCCATGAACGCGATGAGAGCGTACTTGATATGATATCCCATACGCGTGTGAAAACGCCTACGGCTGCGGCCGCCTTACTTATAGAAAACCTGATGGAAGTATGGCAGACCGTACAGAGCTTGGAAGATCGCATAACGAGTGTCGTCTCAGATCGCATCAAGCGTGAGTATCAGCAGTTGGAACATTTCTCCAAGACAATCCCACTGCAGTTTGCGATGCTCCAGCAGAAGAACCAGTTTCAGCTTGATACCATTACGAATAATCTTCGGCCTCTTCTTAAACGCTATATGATGCAGGAATCCCATCAATTGGAGATGTTAGGTCAGCGTATAAAGGCTCTCGACCCGCAAGTATTGTTGCTGCGCGGATATAGTATAACCCTTCATGACGGTAAAGCAGTGCGTGATGTGAAGAAACTGAAGTCGGGCGACGAAATAGAGACCCGAGTAGCTTATGGTACTATAAAATCAATTGTAAAATAGTAAGGATATGGATAAAGACTTGAAATATGAAGATGCAATCCGTGAACTTCAATCATTAACCTCGAGATTGGAACAAGGAAATATGGATGTTGATTCCTTAGGAGAGCAACTGAAACGTGCAAAGTTTCTCATACAATATTGCAAGGATAAGTTGACAAAGACGGATGAAGAAATCAAAAAGATACTAGAAACGTCAAAATGATAACGCTTTTTATAAATAACTATTAAAAAGGTTGCAGTATATCAGAAAAACTTTGTAAATTTGCATCAATAACAAAGAACTTTTAAATATTTGTGTTATGAAAGATTTAGATTGGGCTAATTTGTCTTTCGGTTATCGTCAGACTGATTACAATGTCCGCTGCTACTATCGTGACGGCAAATGGGGCGAAGTTGAGGTTTGCTCCGATGAGTATTTGAAATTGCACATGGCAGCAACTTGTCTGCATTACGGACAGGAAGCTTTCGAGGGTTTAAAAGCATATCGTTGCCCAGATGGTAAGGTACGCATATTCCGTGTTGAGGAGAATGCTGCTCGTTTGCAGAGTACTTGTCGAGGAATAGTAATGCCTGAAGTTCCAACAGAACTTTTTGTTGAAATGGTAAAAAAAGTGGTTCGCTTGAATCAGGAATATATTCCTACTTATGAGAGTGGTGCCACACTTTATATCCGTCCTTTGTTGATTGGTACAAGTGCTCAGGTTGGTGTTCATCCTTCTAAAGAGTACTGCTTCTTGATTTTCGTTACTCCTGTTGGTCCATACTTCAAGGGTGGTTTTGCATGCAACAAGTATGCTATCGTTCGTGATTGGGACCGTTCTGCTCCTTTAGGTACCGGTATCTATAAGGTAGGTGGTAACTATGCGGCTTCTCTTCAGGCTCATACTTTTGCAGCCAAAAAGGGTTATAGTTCAGAGTTCTATCTCGACTCTAAGGAAAAGAAATATGTAGACGAATGTGGTGCTGCCAATTTCTTTGGTATCAAGGATAATACCTATGTTACTCCTAAGAGTACATCAATACTTCCTTCTATTACCAATAAGAGTTTGATGCAGATTGCGGAAGATTTAGGATTGAAGGTGGAGCGTCGTCCTATTCCGGAGGAAGAACTTGCTACCTTTGAGGAGGCCGGAGCTTGTGGTACCGCTGCCGTTATCTCTCCAATTTCACAGTTGGATGATCTTGATACGGGTGTTTCTTACAAGTATGGTGAGAAACCGGGTCCTTGGTCTACCAAACTCTATGAGACTCTTCGTGGTATTCAGTATGGTACTGTGGAGGATAAGCATGGATGGACAACTGTTGTTATCGAATAATATTTTAAATTTAGTAATAATCTTTTAAGGAAAGGAGGGGATGTTTAAACCTTCATCTCCTTCTTCCTTTTTAATTAATCACAATCATTTTATGGATACTATTGGAAATTACAAAAATCGTGCTCTTGCATCTTTAGACTCTAATTGGGGTAAGGCCGTGTGTTGTACTCTTGTTTACATGGTTTTATCTTATGTTGCCCAGCAGATGTTTCTCAGCTTTTATGATGTGAGTACACATGAATACACTTTTTCTGTTTTTGTACCGTTAGGTGGAGTCTTTGCTTTGCTGTTGTTCCCAATGAACTGGAGTTTTCAAACTTTATTCTTAGACATTGTTCGTGGACAGAAAGCAAGTGTTGAGAATTTGTTTGATGGTTATAAGGATGGTAAATTTGCTAAGACCTTCTGTTTGGGTTTATTGGTTTCAATTTTCGTTTTCCTTTGGACCTTGTTGCTGATCGTTCCCGGAATCATTAAGTCTTATTCATATAGCATGTCTCCTTATATATTAAAGGAAAATCCAGATATGGATGCCTTGGAGGCTATCAATGAAAGTATGCGTTTGATGGATGGTCATAAGATGGAGTTGTTCCTTCTCGATTTGAGTATGATCGGTTGGGCTATCTTGTGCTGCATAACTTGTGGTATCGGTACTTTGTTCTTAACACCTTATGTTTATTCTTGCCATGCTCATTTCTATGAGGATCTCAAGAAAGAGAATATGTAATATTGTAAATAGTATAGTAAAAACCAGAAGGTCTACTTTTGAGATAGGTCTTCTGTTTTTTTATGATATTTTAGCTTAAATTACCTTTCATACCTTAAATTCTACACTTACAAGTGTGCCTATAATTGGTGAATTTAGATTTAAGGATGTCCTGATTACGAATACTAAAAATATGAGCAAAATGTAATCTATTGAGTATCAGATGATTATACTTTTGGTCACCAGCTCCTTTTTCATAATATACCGGGAAAATCGACTTATTCAGTTAACTGCATAAGGCTATATGCCTATTCGTGCCAGTTTACGAAGTTAACTTCGTAAGCTGATGAAGTTAACTTCATTCGGAAAGACAACCTATAGAGAAAGAATTATTTGTATTTTGGGGGCTTTAGAGGCTCCGGATTTTGCTAGAAGCAATAAAAAGCAGTGCATGATTTCTGTTAACAGTTTCCGGATAAAGCTTAAATATTACAAAATGTCGTAGAATGAAAAAGTCACTAACACATGAGTGCTGGTGACTTTTTTATCAGAAAATATTTATAATATTCTTCCGTGAAGACTAAACTTGAGGACAGGGTATATCGTCAACTTGTTTAGAATCTTGGAGATGTCGTCGTCAGAATCCTGACCATTAGATTTTTTCAACTCATAATCGGCTCCTTTATCATCCTTATAGTATAACTTAGGTGTTCCGTGGAATTGAGCACCCAACTCTACTCTAAAGGCCAGTCTACTCTTCGGTACGAGTCTGCCTACTCCTAATCCTACATACGGACGGAATCCGCTCACCTTGGCATAACCGTCTACATCTCCGTTTTTGCTCACTGGAAGTGCATACTCATCGAGGTCAAGGTTGATCTTTACATCTTCGTATCTCTTTCCATAATCCAACCATTTCTGATAGTAGTCTGCGATATCGTCGTTGTGTCCTTTCAATTTGATCAGTTGGTCACCACCGAAGGAGAACCCTGCTGCAATAAAGAATGAACTACGGTTAAATGGATAGTAATCCAGTCTGACGTGTCCTGTAGTACGCCCGATATTGCCCTCTACCTTCACTTCTCTGATACGGAATGGTGTTCCGTCAGGATAGGTCAAGTCACCTACGGATTTATCTATCTTTATATCACCTTTAACCTTAATGGCAGGCATCTTGTCGAAACCAACGCTGATATCGAAATGGTTGCCGATAGGGGCTGCGATATTTGCTCCCCATCCTTCGGTACCTGCACTCAAACCAAGGCCAAAGGTATTAAAATAGCCTAATGATTTCTGGGCTGATACGCCCGTGAATGGCAATAAAGATATTGCCAGCAACATCATAATCTTTTTCATCGTAATTACAGTTTCTAGTTAATAGAAGATCATTTATTATTGGCAAAAATAAACATTAAACTAATACCAAACAAGTGTTTCTTTGTTTTTCTGTTATTAAAAACTCTCATACACCAAACCGTATATGAGAGTTCTTGTTTATTTTAGCAAATCATGAATTATTAATTTCCTTTCTTCTCATTTAACTTATTATTGAAAAGTGTAGCAACAGCCTCGACACTATCAGCATGTTTATACTCCATGATTTCTGTTATGTTGTTTTCCTTATAAGCTTTAATTTTTAGAACATCACCTGACAATTGCAAAAGATCAGCTCTCATATTTTCTGTACCGACTGTTATTGTGATAATACCATTGCTCAATGTCCATGTTGCATTTGTAAGTTTCGAGTCTGCATTCCAATTATTTTCAGCACGAGCCCAATACTCTCCGAATATACAAGTACCATCGGAAGCTTTAAAGTCGATAACGCTAACAGATAATTTTTCACTAGTATTCTTTAAGCTATACCATACACCTTCAAGTTGAGCAGCGGTAATAGTAGGGTCTGGGGTATCTGAAGTATTAGGGTCACTAGGGTTACTTGGTGTTTCTCCACCCTGTCCGGTCTTATCCTTTAGCTTTGTATTGAAGACACTCAAGGCCTCTCCGGTATTATTAATGCGTTTCATTTCAACGATGTCAGTCGTTCCGTCATCAAAATGACGCTTAATCTTCAAAGTAGTTGAAGATAACTTCAAGATATCTCCCTTCATAGTATGCTTACCATCCGGTGCATCAACGACAGCCGTAAATGTGCCATTGCTCAATGCCCATGTCATCTTAAGGTCGTAGGTAGACGGAATCCAATTCTTACTTGCCTTAGCATCATTTTCAAGATATCTACCATTACCATTGGCCTGGATATTAAATATAAAAACTTCAAGGTCATGGTTGCTCTCTGTAACGCCATACCATATTCCTAAAATCTGACTTTCTGTAACTGTAGGGTCACCTCCACCACCAGTATCATCGTCGTCACTACCACAAGCCACAAAGGCTACCGAACCAAATACCATGCAAAGCATAAGGGTAATTAATGAAAAAAACTTTTTCATAAGCCAAAAAATAGTTAATAGATGTTTATACGAATATATTAATTATTGCTATGTTGCCATAGTCTATAGTTCTTACTGCGTAAAGAATAAGCAATTTTGTTAATTTTATAGATGTTTATGCGTTCTTATTTTTGTAACGGCAATTATAAAAAAAACTAAATAAGTTCCAAAAAAAAGACGTTTTTTTTTATCTTTTTAACTAAAATATTGCTGGCTTGCGGTAAAAAATAAGGTTCGTCGATAAAATCAATGGATTTATCAGACGAACCTTATTTTGTAATATGCAGAATTAAAATGACGCTTTATTTGTGCGTGTCGTTTCCGCTTCGTTTATCTCGATGATAGCTTCTGTAATCATCGAGTTCTATTTCTACTTCAGGTTCTTTCAGTTCCCCCTCTCGTGGAAGTTGAAACTTCATATATTTAATGTTGAGGCCCCGTTCTATCCACATACTCTCATAATAGGTCTGGATAGATAGAATCTTGCGAGTTTCATCATCGATACCCTCAGTATGATACAAGTCATTGGTAGAGAATACTACAGGCAACTTATTGACATCAACCATATATTTGGTGTATGTAAATAAAAAGTTAGAGTCCGTTTTCAGATGAATGATGCCATGATCCTTTAAGAAATGGCGATATCGCTCCATGAAGAAAGTACTGGAAAGACGCTTATGCTCATTCTTCATCTGAGGATCACTGAAGGTAAGCCAAATCTCGCTCACCTCATCTAATCCAAAGAAACGGTCGATGATTTCTATATTAGTACGCAGGAAAGCGACATTCTTCAATCCGGCTTCGATCGCCTGCTTTGCTCCTGTCCACATGCGTGCACCCTTGATGTCAACACCGACAAAGTTCATGTCAGGGTATAGCTTAGCTAACTCTACAGTATATTCACCCTTACCACATCCCAATTCGAGGACGATAGGGTTGTTGTTCTTGAAGTATTGCTCGTTCCAATGACCTTTCATCGCAAAAGGTTCATTACTGATGACAGAGAATGGATATTGAAAAACATTCTCGAAAGTTTCCATCTCGGCAAATTTGGCGAGTTTTCCTTTTCCCATAATGTTAATACTTAATATGATGTTACTGGAATTACATAAAAGATACGGCTAGGATCATGATCGAACATGATTTGGTCGAGAATGACACGATTGCTGGCCGCCTTGATATATATATGGTGACTACCCACGTAAAGATCTTTGTTGATGGTAGAGATAACCTGTCCTCTAACAAAATCTTTCTTGCTTGGGTCTATGTATATGGTCTCCCAATTACCAAAATCCACACGTATTTGTATCTGGTTGGTGACGTTCGGGATGGTAGCTATTCGGATGGCATGGATGCCCTCTTGTCTTGTGTTGAAAGTGTATTCCAGCACATCGTTCTGATGGAGTACAATGGCATTGTTGCTATGACCCAACATCGGAATGGTAGTAATCTCTGCAGGCCCGGATGCGTACGAGATGGCATTGAGCGCAATACAGTTGCCCAACTGCTTTCTGAGCGGCTGCAAGTCATACTGATTGGTTGTCGCATATTGCTTCACCTGTTTATCCGTTAACTTGCCAGGGAGAATAGGTTCGACACTCTTGATGCCAAGAGGATCGTTGATTTCTTTTAGTCTTTGATAGGCCTTGAGACTGTTGGCTGCTGCAGCTAAAGCCTCCTCATCCTTATAGAATAATCCCGGACGGGCAATGTTGCGTGCCTCTTGAGCCTCGAGGTTCATCTCTGTCGTCGCTGCAGCAGCAATGACCGGATATTTGATGGCTGCGAAATAAGCAATCTTATTGTCGGGATCTACTAGGCGGTCTATACTCTCTATTCGTCGACTTAAATCCTGATATGCTGCAATATATCTCTCTAACTCATTACCAAATTCACTCTCATTGAAATCTGCATGAGCAAGAAGTTCCGGTTTGCATATTCCGATCAGACGATAATAGTCGCTCATCAGCGGCAAGAGTTTACGAGCCACCAAGTCACCAAACAACTGGGTGAGCCAGTTCTTGTAGTGCGCCTCCAGATTTTGTGCATTCACATATTGAGAGTTCCATGCCATATCCATGATGAGGGACAGATCGTAAGAGGCAACCTTAGGAAGGTGACATCTGGTTATCCACATCTTTGTATCATGCGTATCGATGGCATTCTGCAACTGTTCATACACCACACCCGGTTGTACGGACGAAACGTTGATATCATTTTCCCTTTCCGAGATATATCCAAGATTTACGAAGACCGGATGTTTCGAGCTCTGATAGTCGAGTGTCTGTATGCCATAGTTGTCCGCTATCTTTCTGAAAGATTTGCTACAGATGAGTCTTTCCTCAGAACGATTGTTTGCCATGATGCAATTGCCCCGAAGTCGGACGAGGAGTCGGAACATCTTCTGATAGTCCTCGATCTTAAGAGTTTCCTTGCCATTAGGGAGCAGAGCGATGCCACGATAAGTTACCGATGGCCATTGAGTGGTCTGGAAAGATTTATCGATGGCAAGATACCTTACCTTCTTTGGCATAGCCTTGGTCACGTCAATCCATGGTGAGATACCGGCCATTCTGGATAATTCCAGTATGCCATAAGCAGTACCGATAGCGTTGCTTCCTACAATTACGATTCTGCCATTTCTTACACCTAAATAGAAAGCATCGGGCTTGGCAATGAAATTCTGGTAGGAGATATGATAAATTTCCAGATTCTTGAACTCCTTATTCGACATCATGTCCAACTGATAGATGTCGATGATTCCGTTATTCCGAGCGGTCGCCTTATGGCCGGTCTTAGCTTCCATATCACTGGCAAACATGTTGACAGCCTCACGGACAACAGGTGAAACTTTTTTCTGTACATTATAGCTTACTGCATATTTGCCATTATACCAAATCAGGTCGGCTGCAGAAATTTTGGAGTGAATGGAACTAAAAAGCAAAAGTCCCAAGAACAGTATATTTTTTATTCTCATTGATTGCAAATTCATTGATTGCAAAGTTACTGAAAAAACTTGTAAAGAGCAACGGATTTTGGAGAATTAACGCAATTCGGCCTGTAATAAAGGCAAGACGGGGAAGAATGAGGAAGTTCAATTTTGGGCAAAAAGCAAATTGGGGAGGATTGGTGAAGGAGTTAGGTTGCCAAATCGTAACCCAATTGAAGACTTTGAAGACGAGGAAAGCGATAACGCAAATCGGAGCAAAACGGCGCACCTTTCACCGTCCTTTCACCGCCCGTTTCTTATTCCGCAAACTGCTACATTTTGCATAGCGATGGATGCCAAAAGAAATAGTAGTTTTGCAGCCAGAATTAAAAAACGGAGTAAGAAACATGAGAAGTACTTTTAACATTCTGTTCTATGTGAACAAGAGTAAGGAGAAGAACGGTGTGGTGCCTGTGATGGGCAGGGTAACGATTAACGGGACTCAGTCGCAGTTCAGTTGTAAGAAGTCGATTCCGCTTGACATGTGGGACGTGAAGGGTAATTGTGCCAAAGGCCGTAGCAAGGAGGCATTGCAGATTAACCGCGAACTGGATAACATTAAGGCTCAGATTATCAAACATTATCAGCATCTTTCTGACCGTGAGGCTTTCGTGACGGCTGAGATGGTGCGCAATTCTTATCAGGGTTTTGGTAGTGAGTACGAGACTTTGCTGAGTGCTTTCGAGAAGGACATTGCCAACCAGAAGAAACGTGTGGGCAAGGACAGGGCTGCAAGCACGCTTTGGGCTATGGAGCGTTCGCGGAAGGATGTGGCAGACTTCATTCAATCACTTTACCGTCGCACTGACCTGACAATGCTTGGTAACAAACTCAACGATTCATTCAAAGACATCAAGAAAGCATAACGATTAACGATTCACAAAAAATTCAAAGCAGAAAGACGAATGATTAGCGAAGGCTGTCATCCGTCTTTCTGCGTTATATTCCCACAGCACACGAACCACTGACGGCTCTTTTCTTTTTCCCTATCGTTTATATGCAGGATGATAGAAACTTTCCAGAACTCTCTCCAAATCACTCTCACGATAAAGCACTTCGCCACCTAATAATATACAAGGTATCACACCATCATTGCGGTATTCCTGTAGTGTTCGTCTGCTGACCTTCAGAATCTGTGCCACCTCTCTGTCTGTCAGGTAGCGTTCACCATCAAGTAATGGGCGATAGTTTATATAGGACAAGCAACTCCTTCATGTTCTCCAGCACGTTCTTAACACCAACGTTATGAGGCATTATCAGTTCGTTCATAGGCATTCCGTTTTAAGATTACACATCTTGCTATCCTTATCCCTACCATCCACAACATACAGAATTCTCTCCACATCCTCAGGTTTGTAATACACCTTACGATAGATTTGCGAAAACGCTAATGTTCCGTTATCCCGTAAGGTCTGTAATGTTCTCGGACTGATGTTCAGTATCTGGCATACGTCCTGGTTGTCGAGCCAGTCGCCCAACTTCTTGCCTGTGCCTCTATCTGCCAATGCTCTCATTTGTGCGACGAAACTGTTGAAGCTCGTCAGCAGTTCCTCGTAGGTACTGCGCTCAATTGATACAACTTCCATGTCTTGTTTATTTTTTGAAATTTGCGGGTAAAGGTACACTATATTCATCAGACGTGGAGCCTTTGAAAAATCCTGTTCATGAAATAACAATTCAACAAATTCCCTAAACTATAAAACCATTCCACTGAGCTTGCTCTAACATGTGTAGCCATCCCTGTAGCATCTGATGCTAAGTGGGTAGTAGGCTACCCCTATTGTGGCGGTTATAGTGGCATCTGGCCACAAACTGCGTATTAGGCTACACCCTTCTATAGCATTGTAAGTGGAATTCTGTATGGAATGGTGTCATATTCAAGAGGAAAAGCTATCAATTATCTTAATTTATGTTCACAATTCATCTTATACTCGGTTTTATTACGTATCTTTGTGCACGAAACTCCCAATGTTGGGCAATAACAACTAAAAGCGACATGGAGATACAAAGCTATAACAGGCTAAAGGCTGCGATTAAGCGAGAGCAGAATGAAGTTCACTTCAATTCTGCCGAGCGTGAGCAGGCTCGAACGCAGTTCAAGATAGTACTGGCCGAGAAAGAACTGGCACATGGCTCTCTGAGCAGATGGGCCACAGCATCAGCACCGTTTCACGTTGGATGACTAATAAGGTACAGCCCTCAGTGGAACAGCTCTACGAGATTGCAGATCATCTTGATGTTGATGTAAGGGAGTAATTGGTGACATCAAAATAAACAATTATTTCTTTTTATAATGAGAATAGAACTAGTATCCCTGCGCTACGACTTGTATGGTAAAAGAAGACTTGAACAGGTTGTAAATATTATTAATAATTCCGAAGCTGATTTGATACTGTTTTGTGGACATACAGTTAGTGATTATAATTGTGATTCTATGGAGAAACTAATAAATAACAAAAAATCATTTATTGTTTTTGAAGTTAAATCTGTAGTAGAGAGTCAATTTGTAAATTTGAATAATTGTTTGTACACAATAAACCGTGGACATGTTCAGAACCTTTTTACTAATCAGTTATTCGCCACGTCTGAAGAAATAGAAAACAATGTATCCTTGTGTGAGCGCTTTGTTTATGAATTAGAGACAAGGAGACGAGTTATTTTAAACGACAAGAAATTCCTTATATTGCAATGTGGTGAACTAAATATCATTAAAAACATTCAGAAAGAAGATAATCGTCCTGTATTTCGATTAGCTCAAAGTAAGGAGTTAAAAGAACGATTTGATAATTTAATGAATGATACTGATATAATATTGAATCCTATCCATACTCCCATGGGTAATCAAGGGAAGATGAAGAAGCGAAGGGAATATCTAAGTGACAAAAATAGATACTACTTCTCTACAAGTCAAAATGACACAAGAGAAATAAAAGGCAAAAAGAAAACAATCCCTATGGATTCTGCTGTATTGCAATATGCGTTGCATAATGGTATTGCACTTCAGGAAGAACGATATGATACAACTTCTCTTTACACCATACGAGTGTTTGACATATAATTTAAACTTATTCAATCATGAAAACGGATACTCTTCTAAACTTATATCAGTCTTACACACTGACAAAAGTAAGTGAGTTAAACAAGCAAAGTTTAATTGCACTTTATGCTCAGAATGAACAACTGAGTCAATTGAACGAAGAATTGACTAGGGCAAATCGCACTACAGAGCAAATTCTTAGGAATCAGATAAAGGAAATAGAACAAAAAGAGAAACGTCGTTATTTCAAGAATATGACATTCAATCTTTCTCAAGCATTGGATTTGTTAGAGAATGAAGAGAATGTCAATTTTAGATTATTTGCATCAGGGTTATTCCTCTCGCCTATTCGCGATATGGCAAAAGATGCAGTTCAAGAATTGGAGGAAATTGCGGATAAAGAATATGCACAGAATATTGTTAAGAGGACAAATGTATTAACAGAAAGTGACAAAACTATCTATGACAGTTATAAAAATACTCCCTGGGCAACTTTTCTTTCTATCAAATCTCAAATAGAACAAGATCTTAAAACGAAGAAAAAAGAGATACGTCAGATTTCGGATCATCTAAATGAAAAAGAAATAATAACTAAAAAGTATAAAGAAAAAGAGAAAAAAACTAAAAAAGCAGAAGGATTTGAGAACTCAACTAATGAGGGGAATGGAAAAGGATGTATGGGTTGTTTTATTACAACAATTGTGCTATTATCTCTTTTCACAATTGGAACGTATTGTACACAAGATTATTACCTAACAAAAGGTGGTATTGTGTTGTTGGTACTATCAATTCTTACTTATTTCTCTCCTATTATTGTTAAATATTTAAAGAAAGTAGAATCATTAGCAGGTAATGATACTAAAGCTAATACAAAAGATGAAACTCTTGAAAATGAGATTGAATCACTTGAAAATGAGATTAAATCTCTTTCTGATGAACTCACAAATCTAAAACAAGAAGAAACAAGATTAACTACACAATATAATGAACTTCTTCAAGAGATTACTGCAGATTGCCCCAAATGGGAAAGCAAACTCAGTGAGATTGCAGAATTTATCCCACACAAAGAAAAGAAAAAGTTAGCGAATCTAGATCCCTTATTTACAGAGGCGGCAAAACTTATAATTAAAAAGAAAGATACTTCTATTTCATTAATACAAAGAAAGTTTGCTATAGGTTATAATCGTGCAGCCAGAATTATGAATCAATTAGAAGAATGCGGAATTGTAGGTACTGAAGAAGGGTCAAAATCAAGACAGTTGTTATGTGAGGCCGAAGAAGAGCTATCGGAATTGATTAAAGTGTTAACATAGTAGACAATTATTAGCCTTTATTAGGCAACCGGGGCTTTCAAACCGTTGTTGTAAGCGATAGAAAAAATAAATGTTATATCAATATATGGCTAGACGTAAAGAAATAAGAAATAGCACGGCTGAGTTCCTTATCTTTCAGATAGAAGGGAAGGGACAAGGGATAGAGGTGTACTATAAGGACAAGACTGTGTGGTGTACCCAGAAGGCGATGGGTATGTTATTTGACTGTACCTCTGACAATATAAGTGTGCATTTGCAGAACATCTATGATACGGACGAACTCAAAAAGGAGGCAACTACCGAGAAAATTTCGGTAGTTCGACGAGAAGGTAACAGGGATGTCAACCGTACACTTCAGTTTTACAACCTCGATGCTATCATCAGTGTGGGGTATCGTGTCAATAGCATCCGAGCTACTCAGTTCCGCCAGTGGGCCACAAGTATACTTCGTGAATATGCCATTCGTGGTTATGTGCTGGACAGAAAACGAATGGAGAATGGCACGTTCTTGGATGAGGACTACTTTGAACATCTGTTAGCAGAGATTCGTGAAATTCGACTGTCTGAGCGACGTTTCTATCAGAAATTGACGGATATCTATGCGACAGCTATCGATTACAATCGTGATGCGCCAACAACAAAATTCTTCTTCAAGATGATGCAGAACAAGATGCATTATGCCGTTCATGGACACACAGCCGCAGAGTTGATAGTAGAGCGTGCTGATGCTGAACAGGAACACATGGGGTTGACAACCTGGGAAAATGCACCTGACGGAAAAATTGTCAAGACAGATGTGTCGATAGCCAAGAACTACCTGAAAGAGGTGGAACTGGCAGACATGGGGCAATTGGTGAATGGTGTACTGGAATTGGCAGAACGTATGGCTAAGCGCCATATCCCTATGACAATGGAGGACTGGGCCAAACAGATTGATACCATCTTGGCGGCAGGTGGTAATGAAGTGCTGCAAACAGCAGGTTCAGTAACAGCGGACGAAGCCAAAGAGCATGCTGAGACAGAATTTGAGAAGTACCGCATCGTACAAGACCGTTTGTTCCAGAGCGACTTTGACAGGTTTCTAGGTGAACTGCCTTTTGAAGGTGAGTAAGATTCCTGTATGCAACATGTCATTACGGTAGAGGGACGTAGCCTAATACGCACTTTTCTAGCAGGTGTCACAAAAGATGCCGCAGTCAGTTCAAGAGCGTTGAGCAAGCTCAGACAAAAAAGATGTGAATAGATTTGGTTCTTTCAAAAAGAATGGTTACCTTTGAGACTATGTCTCGAAGTTACTCTCGTTCGAAAATACTCAAATAAATTTGGTATTTTGCTCACTTATTCGTAACTTTGCATCCGATGATGAGCTATAGTACGGCTGGTGGCTCAGCATCGGGTGTTCATTGAATGCATTTCATAGCAGAATGTGGAATTGAGTACGGTCTCCAATTCGTAACCCAGTTTTTCCTCAATCCCCTAAACTGCCTTTATACAAAGAAGAGCTGAGAATTCTTCCAAAGTTACGAAAAAACAGTGATTTACTGAAATAAATTAGTTTTTATTTGCTATTTCTTTAAATAATGGGTAACTTTGCGGCAAAAATTAAACGTATGACATTATATCCAAAATTGATAACTGATGCCCTGGCTACGGTGATTTATCCAGGTACAAAGAAAAATCTTATCGAAAGTGAAATGCTGGCCGACAGTATTCGCATCGATGGTATGACAGTAAGTTTTACTCTGATTTTTCCTCGTGATACAGATCCTTTCCTCAAATCTACGGTGAAGGCTGCCGAGGCTGCTATCCATTATCATATCTCTCCTGATGTTCAGGTGACAATAAATTTGGAGTATAAATCTGCCAAGCGGCCTGAACCTGGTAAGATGTTGCCTCAGGTAAAGAATGTTATTGCTGTAAGTTCCGGTAAGGGTGGTGTCGGTAAGAGTACCGTCTCAGCCAATCTTGCGATTGCTTTGGCTAAGTTGGGCTATAAGGTAGGATTATTGGACTGCGATATCTTCGGTCCTTCAATGCCTAAGATGTTTGGTGTTGAGGATGCCCGTCCTTGCGGGGTCGAGAAAGATGGCAGAAATCTTATCGAACCTATTGAAAAGTATGGCGTGAAGATGCTGAGTATTGGTTTCTTCGTAGATCCTGATAAGGCTACACTGTGGCGTGGCGGTATGGCTACGAGTGCCTTGAAGCAGTTGATCGGTGATGCCGATTGGGGCGATTTGGACTATTTCATCCTTGATACCCCTCCTGGCACAAGTGATATACATCTTACCTTATTGCAGACACTCGCTATAACAGGTGCTGTGATTGTAAGTACCCCTCAGAAGGTGGCCCTTGCAGATGCACGTAAGGGTATAGATATGTATCGTAATGATAAAGTGAATGTTCCTATCTTGGGACTTATCGAAAATATGGCCTATTTTACCCCGGCAGAATTGCCTGAGAACAAGTATTATATCTTTGGTAAGGATGGTTGTAAGAATCTCGCTGCCGAGATGGGATGTCCTTTGTTGGCTCAGATTCCACTCGTACAGAGTATCTGTGAGAGTGGCGATGATGGAGCTCCTGCGGCTACAAAGGTAGATACGGTAACGGGACAGGCGTTCTTGAGCCTTGCACAGGCGGTGGTTACCGTTACCAATCGTCGTAATAAGGAAAAGCCAAAAACAAAAATCGTTCAGATTCACAACAACTGATTTTTGAGTCTGAACGACTGTAAAGATAAAATTCGTCAAAGAGGTTATGAGTCTATACGATTCATAGCCTCTTTTGCTTTTGCCCTTACGTTCATGATCTTCTCGTTTGCATGCTTTCGGGTGTGATTGATCTGGTAACGATATACAGCGCATGTGATGAAGAAATATAATACGGCCTGAAACCAGAGTATCATGATTTCGTCCTGTATATCTTCGATGCTACCTCCCATGCTACTAATGCTGAGGAATCCGCGTACTCCCCATGTCGAAGGGAATATCATCGCAATGCTCTTCCAATAACCTGGCATATTGCTGAGTGGCCATGATATACCTGTCATGAAGAGGAGTGGTACCGAGGTAAATACAACCAGTAGCATGACATTCTCTCGATATCTCACCAAGCAACTCAAGGCCATCCCGAAGAATATTACCGCTAATAGGAATGG
>Ga0256407_10001600_pt1 | contig 46599 bp, 40 predicted proteins | sample RumenRJG_04DNA_FD_193489 | JGI IMG/M metagenome (GOLD analysis project Ga0256407, IMG submission 193489) | Bovine rumen microbial communities from Lethbridge, Alberta, Canada - RJG_04 | ecosystem: Host-associated > Mammals > Digestive system > Stomach > Rumen | place: Canada: Alberta...
AGAACGCAGTCTTCCCTTGATGGCTGCAAAGTTAATCAAATCCTTTTAAATAACAAAGAAATAATCATAAAACATAGCACACTGCTGAGGAGAGCCAGTGCGGCTGCACCCGTAAACATCAGAAAAAAATCGCCGCAGACGATAAACGCCATACACTGATTGTTGTTATGGAACTCGCTAAGCATTGAATCTTACATCACAGCAGAGCCCTGTCGCAATTTACATTGAAAACAGGGCATGAATGCTGCGTGTAAATGCAATCAATAGACAAGGATTGTTAAAATGTCTCAGTTTTAATCCAAAAAGTTTGGTTTTTAAAACAGTATCTGTCCTTTATCACCCATACTTCTTGTATTTAGCTTTAACTATCTCGTAAGAGTTTCGGGTCAGTTCCTTCAGCAAATCGTTGGGTGCAGTCGTTGGATTGATGCCTATCCAGTGCTTGGGAGATTCATTATACGGATTTCCGATGCACTCATACTGTGCTTTCAGTTCTTCAATTCGTTCTGGTTGGCATTTGAGTGTAATGATACCAAAATTATCACAATCAAAGAATGAAAACATGTGGCCATGAACATAGTACACCAACACGCCACTGGCATAATGAAAAGCTGTGAAAGGCAACTTTTCTTCCACGTCATCGCCCAACGAAAGGCAATACTCTCGATAGTCTTCTATGTTCATGTGATTTGCTAAATTGGGACATTACTGTTCTACAAGTTCTTCTACAGTCTGCCAAAAATCTGTATCAATCATTGTGACCTGCTCACCACTTCGAGTAAATGCATCCATGTAATAATGATTGTCAAACTTCAGGGACTCTATTGTATAGTCTGTGTCGCACAACCTCTTTTCTATGGTAGAGGCGTGATTCCTTATCTCATCAATATGAGCTTCAATGTAAGCATCCGACATGGCAAGGCAAATAAACCTTATTGACTGCAAATATTGCTCACTGAAATCGTTGCGCCAATCAGAAGGGATGTAACAGCCCTCTACTATAAGGTTCTGCTGATTCTCTATTGCCGTCTTCACCATTTCACGGACAATAGGCCATAGTTCATCGGTGAGGGCATCATCGTCTTCTGGGGTAAGGTTGGTCTTTCCGCTTCGAATCATGCCCATTTTCAGATGGTCTATAGACAGGTAAGGATACTTGTATTTTTCAAGCAACCGTTGTGCCAATAGCGTCTTACCCGTATGTGATGCACCTGTTATCAGTATAACCATAAGTTCCGATTTATCTGTCTGTTTATGTTTGCAAAAGTAGATAAAAATCTCAACTCATGCGAGTCTTTGGGGATAAATAAAGTTAATGCTTGTTCTAATTGGAGTGCGAGACGGGGATTGTAACTACTTTACGTTTTCCATGGAAACTAATGTGAATAATATGCATAATCCTCCAACTAATATGGATAATATTATTTGTCCCGCTGAAAACAGTTTTTATGTCCCGCAGAAATCGCAGAAATCGCAGAAATTTTGTAAGATTATGAATATAATTGTGTAAAATTTGGCTTCCCCTAAAGCGCCGACCGTTGGTTCTCGCCAAAGGCGATCAAAGTAATAAAGCACGCTGCGCGTGGAACCAACGGTCGCTGCCTACGGGGAAAAGCAAATTGAGCAAATTTGATTCAAATTATACAAAATAATTCTATAACGGAAGAAACGGAAAAATAACGGAAAAGAAACGGAAAAGAAATCTGTGGGATCTGTGAGATCTGTGTGAGATAAAAAGAAAGAATAGTATTTCTGGGATAATTATGGTAATTATGATAATTTCTTTCAGAGGTAAAACGAACACGGATTACTCGGATCATACGGATGATAAAAGCTAATTCTCTGCGGGGACTCTGCGCACTCTGCGTCTCTGCGTGAGAATAAAAAATCTGTGGGATCTGTGAGATCTGTGTGAGATAAAAAGAAAGAATAGTATTTCTGGGATAATTATGATAATTATGATAATTTCTTTCAGAACTAAAAAACACAACGAAATATCAAAATCTTAAGGTTTTCCTTGGAGAATTGAAATTAAACGCTTATCTTTGCATACAGAAAGTACATCGGAGGCTTGTTCTCCGTCATAAGAAAACTCCTTGGAAGCAAACGGGCGCTTTATCTCGTCAATACTTCTGAGGAGTTTCGTTTTTTCTATTGGAGTAATTGCGTGATCATAGTAAGTCAATCCATTCTTTACACCTACAGCAAGTTTAACAGTATAGTCTATCTTCTCCATTCTTAAACCTACAACATAGTAGCGAAACGTATCGTATTCAGTCTTATCCTTCTCGTTGATGACTTCCGCTATTAAAATGGAGTGTTTTATCAACTCTGGAATTAGTGCTATAGACTTAAGATGCGCCTGATTCTCTGCATCGTGCCTCGTCACTTTCTCTGCTCCTTTTCTTGTTATTCTTATAAACACCTCGGTATCTATATTATAATAGTTACCCCTAATTCTATTAAGGATATATCTTTCGGCTGAACGATTATTCAATTCGTAGAGTCCTTCATATTCCAATCCTGTAGCAAGGACTGGTTTGCTATTAATCAGTTTCTTGATTCTTTGTTCAAATAGATCTGCATCCATAGTATCAGGATTATTTGTTTGTGAAGCTCTTTTCTCACTGTTGTGTAAAAAAAGCAAGTGCAAAAATACTAATTATTTGGTAAACGGCGAAGAAAAAGGGAAAGAAATTATGTAAGATTTTGAATAAAATTTTGTACAATGTCTCCGCGTAGCGGATCCATAATCACATCGCCGAAGGCGATCAAAGCAATAGAGCACGCTGCGCGTGGAACCAACGGTCGCTGCCTACGGGGAAAAGCAAATTGAACAAATTAGTTTCAAATTAAACAAATTATTATTTCTGGGATAATTATGAAAATTATGATAATTTCTTTCAGAACTAAAGCGACCACGCTCTGCGTCTCTGCGTGAGAACAGAACTGCACAAAAAACGCAATTTGTGCACAATTGAAGTGTTTTTGTGCATTTTATTTTGCTGTGTGCGCAAAAAGCAGTACCTTTGCAGTGCTTTTTGAAAAAGCGTCCGTAAGGAATACATTATTTACTAATAAATATGGCTTTAAAAATTGTAGTACTTGCTAAGCAAGTACCAGACACAAGAAACGTGGGTAAGGATGCCATGACCGCTGAAGGTACAGTGAACCGTGCCGCCCTACCCGCCATCTTCAATCCCGAAGATTTGAATGCCCTAGAGCAGGCTCTCCGTTTGAAGGAGCAGAATCCTGGCTCTACAGTAGGAATCCTCACGATGGGTCCTCCACGTGCAGGTGAAATCATCCGTCAAGGACTGTATCGTGGTGCCGATACGGGTTGGTTGTTAACCGACCGTCTGTTTGCTGGTGCCGACACCCTCGCCACTTCGTATGCGCTGGCTACAGCCATCAAGAAGATTGGTGATGTGGACATCGTGATTGGTGGTCGTCAGGCTATCGATGGTGATACCGCACAGGTGGGTCCGCAGGTGGCTCAGAAACTGGGTCTGAACCAGGTGACATACGCCGAGGATGTGCTCAGCGTGAAAGATGGCAAGGCTACCATCAAGCGCGTGATTGACGGTGGTGTGGAGACTGTAGAGGCTCCGCTGCCCGTGGTGATCACCGTGAACGGAAGTGCTGCCCCCTGTCGCCCGCAGAACGCCAAGCTGGTGATGAAGTACAAGCGCGCTACCTGTCCGATGGAGCGTCCTGCTGAGGGTACAGCATACGACTATCTCTATGAGGAGCGTCCTGAGCTGACACTGAACCAGTGGAGCGTGGCTGATGTGGATGGTGATGTGAACCAGTGCGGTTTGAGTGGCTCTCCCACCAAGGTGAAGGCTATCAAGAACATCGCGTTCCAGGCTAAGGAGTCGAAGACTTTGACGGCTTCTGATGCTGATATCGAGGGAATGATCAAAGAATTGTTGGAAGAAAAAATCATTGGCTAACATGAATTTCTGGAGCAGCGAATGCCATCAAGCTTGCTTGAATGGCTGAGTCGCGACAGAAAACATAATTTGATAATTATGAACAACGTATTTGTATATTGCGAAATTGAAGGTACCCTGGTACAGGAAGTATCTCAGGAGTTGCTGACCAAGGGTCGCAAGCTCGCCAATGAACTGAAAGTGGAGCTCCACGCCGTTGTTGCCGGTACTGGTATCAAGGGCAAGGTGGAGGATCAGATTCTGCCTTACGGTGTTGACAAGTTGTTTGTGTTCGACGCCAAGGATCTGTTCCCTTATACCTCAGCTCCCCATACCGACATCTTGGTGAACCTCTTCAAGGAGGAGCAGCCGCAGATCTGCTTGATGGGTGCTACCGTCATCGGTCGTGACCTCGGTCCTCGTGTTAGTTCATCACTGACCTCTGGTTTGACGGCCGACTGCACCGAGCTTGAGATTGGTCCGTTTGAGGACAAGAAGAACAACAAGGTGTATGAGAACCTGCTCTATCAGATTCGTCCTGCCTTCGGTGGAAACATCGTGGCAACGATTGTGAACCCCGACCACCGTCCTCAGATGGCTACCGTGCGTAGTGGTGTGATGCAGAAAGCGCTCTACGAGGGAAAGGCCAGGAACGAGGTTGTTTATCCTGAGGTTTCGAAGTATGTGAGTCCTGAGGCTTTCGTGGTGAAGGTGCTCGACCACCATGTGGAGGCTGCGAAGCATAACCTGAAGGGTGCGCCCATCGTGGTTGCAGGTGGTTATGGTATGGGCTCGAAGGAGAACTTCGACATGCTGTTCGACCTGGCTAAGGTGCTGCATGGCGAGGTGGGTGGTTCTCGTGCTGCTGTGGATGCAGGCTGGCTGGATCACGACCGTCAGATTGGTCAGACGGGTGTTACCGTTCATCCGAAGGTGTATATAGCCTGCGGTATCTCTGGACAGATTCAGCACATCGCTGGTATGCAGGACTCTGGTATCATCATCTCTGTGAACAACGACCCCGATGCGCCTATCAACAAGATTGCTGACTACGTGATTGTGGGTACAGTAGAAGAGGTGGTTCCCAAGCTCATCAAGTACTACAAGCAGAACTCGAAATAAGATGAAAGCATTAGATTATTTCCTCCTTATCTGTGCCATTGCACTGCTCGGTGTTGCCTATTACATTACTACAAAAGGTAATTTGGAACTCGCTGCTTTAGTAAACTTCTGTGCTTATATTTGTGGTACAGTAGCCGGCACAAGAATAGGAGCAAGAATTTATAAGAAGAATCAAGAAAACAAATAAGATAATATGGCAAACTATTATAGCGATCATCCTGAGATCGGGTTCTACTTGAACCACCCCCTGATGGCTCGTATCGTTGAGCTGAAAGAAAAGGGTTTCGCTGATGCGAAAGAATATGACTATGCTCCCGTTGACCTGGGCGATGCCATCGAGAACTACAAGCAGATTCTCGACATCACCGGCGATGTGGCTGCCAATATCATCGAGCCGAACAGTGAGGCTGTCGACCTGGAAGGTCCACACCTTGAGAACGGTCGTATGATCTACGCCTCTAAGACTTACGAGAACCTCGACGCCACCCGCAAGGCTGGTCTGTGGGGTGTAAGTATGCCCCGCCGCTACGGCGGTCTGAACCTGCCTAACGCTGTGTTCTCGATGCTGAGTGAGATGATTTCGGCTGCTGATGCCGGTTTCCAGAACATCTGGAGCTTGCAGAGCTGTATCGACACGCTCTATGAGTTCGGAAGCGAGGAGCAGCGCCAGAAGTATATCCCCCGCGTTTGTGCTGGTGAGGGTATGTCTATGGACCTCACGGAGCCTGATGCCGGTTCCGACCTGCAGCGCGTGATGCTGAAGGCCACCTTCGACGAGAAGGAGAACTGCTGGCGACTGAATGGTGTGAAGCGCTTCATCACCAACGGTGACTCTGACATCCACCTCGTACTGGCTCGTTCAGAGGAAGGCACCAAGGACGGACGCGGTCTGTCGATGTTTATTTACGACAAGCGTCAGGGTGGCGTGAACGTACGTCACATCGAGCATAAATTGGGTATCCATGGCTCTCCCACCTGTGAGCTGACCTACAAGAACGCCAAGGCAGAGCTCTGCGGAAGCACTCGTCTGGGTCTGATTAAATATGTGATGGCGCTGATGAACGGTGCCCGCCTGGGCATTGCCGCACAGAGTGTTGGTGTGGAGCAGGAAGCCTACAACGAGGCATTGGCCTACGCCAAGGAGCGCGCACAGTTCGGCGAGAAGATTATTAACTTCCCTGCCGTATATGACATGCTCTCTCGCATGAAGGCCAAGCTTGATGCTGGTCGTTCACTGCTCTATGAGACAGCTTGCTATGTGGATGTTTACAAGTGCCTCGAGGATATCGAGCGCGACCGTAAGCTCACTCCCGAGGAGAAGCAGGAGCTGAAGAAGTACCAGCGCCTGGCTGATGCCTTCACACCACTGGCCAAGGGTATGAATTCTGAGTATGCTAACCAGAACGCTTACGATGCCATCAGTATTCACGGTGGTTCGGGCTTCATCATGGAGTATAAGAGTCAGCGTTTGTTCCGCGATGCCCGTATCTTCTCGATCTACGAGGGTACTACACAGCTGCAGGTGGTGGCCGCTATCCGCTACATCACCAACGGCACGATGCTGAACAACATCAAGGCAATGCTGGAGGAGTTGAAGAACTGTCAATTGTCAACTGTCAATTGTCAACTTCTCGAGAGAATCGAGAGATTGATTCCGGTTTACGAGGAGGCTCTTGCTAACGTGAAAGCTTTGGAGAATCAGGATGCACAGGACTTCCTGGCTCGTCGTCTGTATGATATGACAGCCGAGCTGGTGATGTCTCTGCTCATCATCCGCGACGCCGCCAAGTGTCCCGAACTCTTCGAGAAGAGTGCCAATGTGTATGTTCGCATGACCGAAGAAGACGTTTGCGGCAAGTCGGCCTACATCAAGAACTTCCGCGTGGAAGACCTTGAGAGTTTCAAGGCTGCCGAGAGCGCCGAAGCTTAAAATCAACAGCATACAAAAATGGAATGCGCAGGTTTCTGCGCATTCCATTTTTCAAATCCACTGATCATCCTATCCATTATGAAAACAGTCTATCCCACAAAGGTATCCGTCACGCTCGTCTTGATTATCAGCATCATCGTGGGCTGTACCCTCATCCCACTTATAATCAACAGCAAGTGGATTCTATTCTTTATCGATCTGTTAGTTTACGCCATTGTGCTATATCTGATGCTCAGCATCAAGTACGAAATCAACGATTCGCAACTCATCATTCACCAAGCAATGGGCAAGATGATCATCGACATCAACACCATCAAAAGCATCGAGCCCACCCACACCATTCTCAGTGCGCCAGCCAGCTCTTTAGACCGTCTGCGCATCAGCTACAACAAATATGATGAAGTAGTCATTTCACCCCGACGGAAGGAAGAATTCATCCGCCAGCTGCAATCCATCAACCCACAAATTACGGTCAAGGGAGGGAAATAGATTTCAGTCTCTCAATATGATTTCGCAGTTGTCCAGACTTTCCACCGTGGCCAAAGCCTGATAACTGATTCCCTGACTAAGTCAGTTCACATCAAGAACTTCAAGGCTGAAGACCTTGAGAGCTTTAATCTTTCAATTCTTCAATCCTTATCATATGCATGCACCGGATAGTCGAGGGTGTAATGCAATCCGCGGCATTCCTTCCGTTCAATGGCCATGCGGGTAATCAGGTAACCCACGTTAATCATGTTTCGCAGTTCGCAGATATCTTTTGAGGCTTTCACACGCTTGAACAGGTTCTCTGTCTCCTCGTACAGCATGTCCAGACGATCCCACGCACGTTTCAGTCGGAGGTCGGAGCGTACAATACCTACGTAGTTCGACATGATCTGTCCTACCTCCTTCACACTCTGTGTGATCAGCACCTGTTCCTCGTTGGTCATTGTTCCCTCATCATTCCATTCAGGAATCTTGTCGTTGAAGTCATAGAGATCCACATGCTCCACCGAGTGTTTGGCCGCTGTCTCTGCATACACCACCGCCTCGATGAGTGAGTTACTGGCCAGTCGGTTACCGCCATGCAAACCCGTGCATGAGCATTCGCCCAGCGCATAGAGTCGTTCAATACTCGTGCAGCCGTTCAGATCCACCTTGATACCGCCGCACATGTAGTGGGCTGCAGGACGAACAGGGATATAGTCGGTGGTGATGTCAATACCTATAGACAGACATTTCTGGTAGATATTCGGGAAGTGGTGACGTGTCTCTGCAGGATCCTTGTGCGTCACATCCAGACACACATGATCCAGTCCGTGAATCTTCATCTCCTTATCGATGGCCCTTGCCACGATGTCACGGGGAGCCAACGACAGACGATCATCGTATTTCTCCATGAACGTCTCGCCATTGGGCAGTTTCAGGATGGCTCCATAGCCGCGCATGGCCTCGGTGATGAGATAAGCGGGATGTGTCTCCCCTACATGATGGAGCACCGTGGGATGGAACTGCACAAACTCCATGTCGGCTACCGTTCCCTTGGCACGATACACCATAGCAATGCCGTCGCCTGTAGAGATGACGGGATTGGAGGTTGTCTCATAGACAGCGCCGCAGCCACCTGTACACATCACCGTGATCTTCGACAGATAGGTGTCCACCTTCTGGGTATCAGGGTTCAGCACATAGGCGCCATAGCAGTTGATATAGGGGGTACGACGAGTCACCTTAGCGCCAAGATGGTGCTGGGTGATGATCTCCACGGCAAAGTGGTTCTCCTTGATATCGATGTCAGGACAAGCGCGTACGGCAGCCATCAAGCCCCTTTGGATCTCAGCTCCGGTATCGTCGGCATGATGCAGGATACGGAACTCCGAGTGTCCTCCCTCGCGGTGCAGGTCGAAGTCGCCCTGCTCGTTCTTATCGAAGTTCACCCCCCAGTTCACCAGTTCCTTGATCTGTGAAGGCGCCATGCGCACCACCTGTTCCACGGCAGCACGGTCGCTGATATAGTCGCCGGCGATCATCGTATCCTCAATATGCTTGTCGAAATTATCGACGGCGAGGTTTGTCACCGAGGCCACTCCTCCTTGTGCGAAACTGGTATTAGCCTCGTCGAGACTTGTCTTACAGATCATGCAGATCTTACCCTTCTTCTCTCGCGCCACCTTCAAGGCGTAGCTCATACCGGCCACTCCAGAGCCGATAATAAGAAAATCGTACTTGTATATCATAAAGCGTACTTATTGTTTCTCTCGTGTCACCAACCACGCGCCGAACAACACCAGCACTGCAGCTATGGGCTTATCCCACGTCAGGATATCCTGTCCGATGGCAATGGCCACCAGTGAAGCCACTACGGGTTGGATGTTCGTATAGATACTTACCACCGTAGCCTTCAGGTACTGCATGGCAAAAGGAATCATGAAGTAACCCAGTACCGTGGCAAAGATCACGATGAAGGCCATGGCGGCAATACCGGTCCAGTTTGCCTGTCCACCGTATAAAGCCGTGGCGGGGAACTCTTTCCATGAGAAGGGCAGTACGGCAATGGTACTTACCAGGAAGATCCATTTCATCTGCGTTACCGCCGTGTATTTCTGCGACACCTTCCTTGTAATGAGCAGATAGACCACCCACGTAAGCACACTGAGGATAGCCAGGATGATGCCCAACAGATCGTTACTACCTGCACCAGCCTGCCAGCCTACGAACACCATCAGTGCGGCACCTAAGATGGCTATGATCACACCCAGGGTTTTAACCCCCGTCACCTGTTCCTTCAGGAACATCGCTGCCATGAGCATCGTGGCCACAGGGGTCAACGTGGCAATCAGCGAGAAATACACAGGGGTGGTGAAATCCAGCGCCCATGCTGTGAGTGTCTGTGAGATGACGAAGCCTAACAAACCGCCTGCCATGATCACCAGCAAATCCTTTCGTTCCACCTTCTCCTTCGGTAGGAACCAGCTAATCACCCAGAAGATCAGCGCAGCGCCAAGACAGCGTGTAGCCATGTACGTCATGGGGGTTACCCACTCCTCGAGAAGATACTTGGTCACGGGAACACCCAGACCGAAAATAACATTCGCCGTGATGATCGCGGCATGTCCCTCAAATTGATGCTTATCCATGAATTGATGCAATTATGTGGGTACAAAGGTACATATTAGTGAGAACAAAACAAAATAAATACCTTTATTTTTGCATCTGGATGATCCCATCACCACATCAAGCACCATCATCAGAACAAATGCTACTTGACTTTTGCAAAGTCCAGTCGGTCATATACTTCATCCGTCACGGGCTCACACCATTCGTTAGAAGCACCTTCCTGCACATCCTTGTGATACGTCAGATGCTGGAACCACGAGTCTTTGGCGGCTCCATGCCAATGCTTCACTTCGGCAGGAATGGCAATGACAGTACCGGGAGTCATCTCAACAGCTTCCTTGCCCCACTCCTGATACCAGCCACGACCAGCGACACAGATCAAGACCTGTACCTGCTTATGGTGAATGTGCCAGTTGTTGCGGCAACGTATCTCTTTCATCGTCTCCGGGTCGAGCGGTTTCATGGTGGGCAGTTTCAGATCCTTCACCATATGGAGCGTACCTTGCTTGTACTTCAGGAAGTGGTCGGTTTTCAGGTGTTGCTGATAAGACTATCTTTCAGAACCTGTACTACCTCGTCGCGATTCAGGATGTAGTAGCCACCCTGACAGATGGGACATGCATCGGCCATACCTTCTATCTGCTCAGGTTTGGCTCCACAGTCGGTAATGTTCATCGCCAGTCCCAGTTCGCGCATCCATTGTTCCATCGTCTCCAAGCCCTCCATGGCCACTTGCTCGTCGGTCTTGCCTTCGGAACAAACAAGCCATACATTCATAGCCAGACGCTTGAACTTCTGTACGGCATCTGGTGACTTGCTGATGAGCAGACGATAGTAGGCTCCGCTGACAGCAGCAAGCGTATGTCCGTGGGTAGCATCGGTAAAGGCAGCTACAGCCTGTCCCAGCATATGTACCATCCAGTCGGTAGCCTTACCGCGGTCGATAAGGGTGTTCAGCGCCCAGGTGGCCGTCCACATGATGTTCGAGCGTGCCTCGTAGTCCTCGGCGTTCACCAAAGCCTTGCGTGAGCTTACGATGAGTGAGCGCATCAGTCCTTCAGCGATATAGTCGCTGGTGTTGTCGTCGGTGCCCGAGAGATACTGCTCCAAGATATGACTCATGATGTCGTAGATGCCAGCCACCATAGCATAGCATCACCTTCTTGCCGTAGTTTTTCAGTTCTTCACTCAGTTTATTTAATGCATCCTCACCGAAGTGCAGCTTCGTGGGATTGTGGAATGTGAAATTGCCTAACATATTCTTTTTCTTATTTTAGATACTGAGCGAAAAACTCAGCCAGTTTGTCCCAAGGAATCATATTTTTCGGTTCACCCTTACCAACCAACTCCGTATAGCCACCATCGTAGAGGTCGCAATGAGAGGCCCCGGGGATGATGAGTAGTTGCTTGTTGGCCGGATTAGGATTGGGCTTGCCAACCACGTTGTAGCCCTCAGCCCTGCCTTCCACCATGTATTTGTAGGCAGCCTCACCAAAGTAGCGAGAGTGAGCCTTCTCTCCATGCATCACGAGGACGGCAGAGCGGATCTCGTTGATGTAATAGAGGAAACGGCTATTGGCGTAAGCCTGTGTACCGATGGTACGCCAACCGTCGTTTGAGTTACCGCTGCGCTTATGATAGCCGCGTTCGGTCTTATAATAATCAAAGTAATCTTTCACAAACTGAGGCGCATCATCGGGTAGAGGATCTACAACCCCACCGGCCATTGCCATCGGATCGGTCAGACGCTGCTTGGCAAGCGCCTCGCGGGCAGCATGGCGCGCCTCCTCCTTGTCATCACTATCGTAATAGCCATTACCACTAACGCGTGTCATGTCGTACATTGTACTTGCCACAGTAGCTTTGATACGTGGGTCGGCAGCGGCTGCATTCAAGGCGATTCCACCCCAACCGCAAATACCGATGATACCAATCTTTTCAGCATCCACATTGTCCTGCTTGGAAAGGTAATCCACAGCCGCCATGAAGTCCTCTGTGTTAATGTCAGGCGAAGCCGTGCGACGGGGTTCACCGCTACTCTCACCTGTATATGAAGGATCGAAAGCCAAGGTTACATACCCACGCTCTGCCATCCGCATGGCATAGAGACCGCTCGACTGCTCCTTGATGGCTCCGAAAGGACCGGAGACGGCAATGGCGGGCAACTTTCCGTCCGCATCTTTAGGAGTGTAGAGATCGGCTGCTAATGTCAGTCCGTACTGTGTCTCAAACGTCACCTTCTTATGGTTCACTTTCTCGCTCAGCGGGAAAACCTTGTCCCATTCTTGCGTCAGATTCAATGTCGTCATATTATCTTCTGTTTTAGTTTGTTCTTTGTTTGTGCAACCTGCGAGCATTCCGCCCAGCAGTAATGCGGCTATAACTACTCTTTTCATAATATCACCTTTTTACCGTTTTTGATGTATATTCCTTTTGATGGGTTGCTTGCCTGCCTACCATCCAGGGAGTAGACATTCCCCACGCCCTTTGGAGAGGAGTTAGAGGTGAGGCTTCCAATGGCAGTTGTACCTGATGAGAGCGACAGCGTCACACTGACATTGCTTTCGCCTGCTTTCAGGAAAGTGCGCAGCTGACTCTCCGAGAGACCTTCGATCTTTCCCAGAGGAGTGTAGCTCCACGAATTGGAACCGTAGAAAAGACAGATGTTGCTGCCGTTGTAGAGAACCACGTCGCCTGGCTGAGCAGTAATCTGTTGATTGCTCGTGGGCAGCGAGAAACCAAGCGGTCCCCAAATCTCGAAATCACCGCTACTGTTGAGTGTTACGGTAACAGGCAACTTTTCGATAAGTGTCCTTGTGGCGTCATTGTCAGCAAGTGTAATGCTCTGCGTCTGATCGCCGATAGTGATATACATTTTATCCATATTCTGGGCCTTTATTACATTGTCTGAAGAACAACAGCTAAGCAGTAATGTAGTTAAGAATAAAAAAATCTGTTTCATGTCTCCTATGATTATTCGATTGCAAAGTTAGGTATTATAAATAATATAGGTATTACACATATTGGCTGATAATATACCAATTTCGCAGATTTTGCTTAAATATTACAAATTTTCAACCATTTTTAGTCTATATTGAAGGTTTTTTCTTATCTTTGCGTTGTTATGATGAAGAAGATTCTGAAAGTTGACAGTCCCAACGACTATGCCCGCTTTGTGGACGCCCCTGTGCTGCACCCGTTAGTGAGCATCATCCACTATGATGAGCTGGCCCCCTTCCGGCACAGTCTGAACAACTATGGGGTGTACGGACTTTTCATCCAACGCCAGTTTCCCCACAACCTCTCGTATGGCATGAGGAAACTGCAGGTGAGCGATGGTTCGATTATTGCCGTGGAACCGGGACAGATTGGCGGATTGGAGGATAATGGCGAGCGTATCTCGCTGAGCGGATGGGTACTGCTGTGGTCTCCGGAGTTATTGCACGGCTCTGATTTGGAACGTCAGATAGACCGTTATCAGTACTTCTCGTATTTCTTCGACGGCTCGCTGCCAATGGAACCTGACGAATGGCTCTGCATCACGCAGTTGGTTGCCCAGATGCGACAAGAGCTGGAAAACAACGAAGATTCACCGTCATTACGAAACATCCTATTGGGTTATCTGCGCTTGATTTTGGAATACTGCAACCGCATCTACCTGCGCCTGCTTTCCGAAGAAGACAAGGGTAGTGACGACCTGCTGAAACGCTTTCACAACCTGTTGCAAACGTATTTCCGAGAGAACCGTCAACTATCGTATGGTCTGCCCACCGTTGCCTATTGTGCCTCCGAACTGGCCTATTCGCCCCGTTATTTCGGTGATATTGTCCACAAGGCCACAGGCGGCACAGCCATCGGCTACATCCACAACTATATTATAAATCAAGCGAAAAGTCTGCTGATGCAGGGTCAAAACATCAGCGAGACTTCCCGCCTGTTGGGTTTCGATTTCCCTCACCATTTCACCCGCCTCTTTAAGCGAATCACCGGTCTTACGCCCAGCGAGTTTTTGGGGAAATAATCTTTTACCAGCGAGGATATTACCCTGTAATACTTTTTCTTTCATAATCGTACGTTATTAGATGGTTACTAAATGCGTTTAATTGCTTTCGCAAATGTACGAAAAAAATCCCAAAGCCGTATGATACAGCCTCGGGACTTATTATTTTTTAAGAAATCGAGTTGACTCGGCAACCGGTTTTAGTGTGTCGCTTTTAGGTATTGTAACCTGGCGAAATAGAGTTAATGGTAGCTCCGCGACGGCCCCAGCGGGTAGCCTCGAACATCACACGGAGCACATTGCAACGCTTTGAATACTGATAGGCTTTCAACGTATCATTGATTTCTTTCAGGAACGGCAGTTCCAACAGTTCATCCACGGGAGTTGTTGCCAATGCATCGTTTTGCTCCTGTGGTAAGGCAGGAAGACGATGACCGCTCTGCGAAGAGATAATCACACCTGAACCACCCTCTGCAATCACTTTGCCGAACTCTTCCAACAGAACACTTGTTCCGTAAAGGTCAACACGAAGAATCTCTGCTACCATCAAGCGTGTAACGGGCCATAGTGTTACCTCGTATATCGACCGCCACGACATAGTCTCCAACCGAAGACATAGCAACTTTTCTTTTTACAAATAATCAATACGCCTGCTCATGCACCCCCTTGACCGCCCGTCCGCTGGGCTCGTTCATGTTCTTGAATGCAGCATCCCACTCCAAGGCAATAGCGGTGGAACAGGCCACAGAGGCTTCACTGGGCACGCTTCGGGCTGCAGAGTCGCTGGGGAAATGTTCGGCAAAGATGCTGCGGTAATAGTACTCTTCCTTGTTTCTTGGCGGATTGATGGGGAAACGCTCGGCCGCATGAGCCATCTGCTCATCGCTCACAGCCTCAGCAGTGATCTGTTTGAGGGTATCGATCCATGAATACCCTACCCCATCGCTGAACTGCTCCTTCTGTCGCCAAGCCACCTCTTCAGGCAGCATGTCGGCGAAGGCCTCCCGTACAATCTTCTTCTCGATTTCGAAACCCGGTTCACCCGATTTCTTCTGACCGCACATCTTGGCTTCCGGATTGGTGCGCATGGCCACATCCAGAAACTCCTTGTCAAGAAAAGGTACGCGACCTTCAACACCCCACGCACTCAGACTCTTGTTGGCGCGAAGACAGTCGTACTGGTAGAGTTTAGAGAGCTTGCGGACGGTCTCCTCATGGAACGCCTGCGCATTGGGGGCCTTATGGAAATAAAGGTAGCCACCAAAGATTTCATCGGCTCCCTCACCACTGAGCACCATCTTGATACCCATCGACTTAATGACACGAGCCAACAGGTACATCGGCGTAGAAGCACGAACAGTGGTTACATCGTAGGTCTCGATAAAGTAGATAACATCGCGGATGGCATCGAGTCCTTCCTGAATGGTATAGTTGATCTCATGGTGGACAGTACCGATATGGTCGGCCACCATCTTGGCCTTGGCCAGATCAGGCGCACCTTTCAAGCCCACGGCGAAGGAGTGCAGACGGGGCCAATAGGCACGCGACTGCGAGTTGTCCTCGATACGATGCTCACTGAACTTTTCAGCAATGGCAGAGATGACCGAGGAATCCAATCCTCCCGAGAGCAGCACGCCATAAGGCACATCACTCATCAGCTGTCGTTTCACCGCATCGGTAAGAGCATCGTGAATGGCTTCCACACTGGCGGGGTTGTCCTTTACTGCACGATAATCGAACCAATCGCGATGATAGTACCTTGTAAAATTGAAAGATTGAAGAGTTGAAGAACTGAAGTTACCTTTATTTTTAAATAATTCAATTTTTCCATCTTTCAATTCTTCAGATTTAACGTAGAGGTAGTGACCCGGAGGGAAGGGTTCGTAGCAGTCACACTGTCCTTCGAGAGCCTTCAGTTCTGAGGCTACATAAATCTTTCCTTCGTGATCGTAGCCTATATAAAGAGGAATGACGCCAATAGGATCCCGGGCAATCAGGAAAGCATCTTGCTCCTCATCGTAGAGGGCAAAGGCGAAGATACCGGAGAGTTGTTCCAGTAAGGAGCCTAACCCCTCTCGAAGGGAAGGGGACTGCTGGCGCAATTCGCGATAGAGGGCGAGGATAACCTCACAATCCGAGCCAGTCTGGAAAGTGTATTTCCCTGCAAACTGCTTGCGTATATCCTGATGATTATAGATTTCGCCATTCACGGCCAGCACCTGTTTGCGGTCGGGCGCATATAACGGCTGTCCGCCACTCTCAGGATCCACAATACTCAGTCGCTCGTGCGCTAAGATAGCACTGCCGCCACAGAAGATACCACTCCAATCGGGTCCACGGTGACGGATTTTCTGACTCATACGTAATGCCTTCTGCCGCAATTCGGCAGTCTGTTCCTTTACCTGGAAGATTCCTACGATTCCACACATAATATTTTGTATTTGGTTGTTGTTGTTTGCTGTTGTTTATAAGAAGCAAGAGGCCTCTCACCTCTTGCTTCTCGCATGATCTTATGGCTGCAACGTGAGACCGAAGACCAGATATGCCTTCTGTGTTCTCGGGTTGGCAGCAATCTGTCCGAAGATTGGGATACTGAATGAATCGGTTATCTTGATGTCCTTTGTGGCCATCAACGAGACATTAGTAACGGCAAAGCCATTCGTTTCATAGCTGGTCGTGGCAAAAGGTACTACACCTACGGCAGCACTCCAGTCAACTGATGCGAGTTTGAACGGTACGCTCAATTCTGCATAACTTGAATAGGCACGATCACCATCTTTGTTCACCCCATCATTACCAGCGAAGTTGGTGTACCACTGAATGGCTGCAGGACCGAAATCGTAGCCGATGTTGGCTTCGAACACATGACTTGTTTGATGGGCGTCGTAGAGGAAATAACGTTCCTCCGGAGTGTTGAACCAGTAGTCGGTAATGCCGAGATTCAATCCACCGATGGTATAGGAAGCGGTCAGATCCAACTCTTTAGCATCACTGGTATCCACCAGTCCGACACTACCCCATGCACTAACGCTGAAACCTTTGTAATCCAAGCCAAGTGTGGGCTGCAACGACGCGCTACCACATTCCAAGCCACGCCATACATACTGACTGACCACATCAGCAGAAACATTTACTTCTTGTGCCTTTACAGGACTCATTGTTAAATAACAAACGATCAATGCCAGGCTAATCAGCCAATTTCTATTTATTGTTTTCATCATCTTCATGTTTACATTACTTATTATTATTCTAATTACTCCCCTCCCTTAAGGGAGGGGCTAGGGGGGGAGGGTCTCCTTAGTTATAACACAACTCTCCATGCTCGTAAACATCGAGACCTTCCTCCTCTATACGTTTATCAACGCGCAAACCGTGAATATATTTTATTCCATAGAATAATATGAATCCACAAGCAGCTGCCCAGAGGTCAATGACGAGGATACCGAACAGTTCTGCACCGAAGAATCCCCAGCCGAAACCGTAGAAAGCGCCATTCGAAGTAGAAAGCAGACCCGTCATCAAGGTTCCGAGGATACCACAGACACCATGTACGCTGGAAGCACCAACGGGATCGTCGATATGCAGCTTATGATCGATGAACTCAATGGCAAAGACGAGTACGATGCCGCATGCCAAACCGATGATGACTGCTCCCATGGGCGATACGAGATCACAACCGGCGGTGATTCCCACCAATCCTGCCAGTACACCGTTGAGCGTCAGAGAGAGTGAAGGCTTACCGTATTTCAGCCAGGTGAGGAACAGCGTAGCCACGCCACCTGCTGCTGCAGCTAAGTTCGTGGTGAGGAACACATGCGAGATGGCAATTCGGTTTACCTCACCAGAGGCTGCCAGCTGAGAGCCAGGGTTAAATCCGAACCAACCCAGCCAGAGGATGAACACGCCCAAAGATGCCATGGCCAGGTTATGACCGGGAATAGCGTTGCTCTTACCTTCCTTAGAATACTTACCGATACGGGGACCGAGAGCCATCGCCCCAATCAGAGCCAACACACCACCCACACTATGTACGATGGCAGAGCCTGCAAAGTCATGGAACACATCACCAAAGGTAGTCATCATAAAGCTGTCGGCAGCATCGTTGCAGAGCCAACCTCCGCCCCATGTCCAGTGTCCCTCAATGGGATAGATGAACAAGGAGATGACAGCACTATAGATCAAATACATCGAGAACTTGGTACGCTCGGCCATGGCACCACTGACGATGGTGGCAGAGGTGGCGCAGAACACAGTCTCGAAGATCAGGAAACCCTCTACGGGCAGATCACCTTTATAGAAAGAGAGGTCGCCCCAGTTGGGCATACCGATAAAGCCTGCTCCCTCGCTACCGAACATAAAACCGAATCCGAGGAAGAAGAACAAGAGAGAGCCGAACATAAAGTCGACAAAGTTCTTCATCAAGATGTTAGCCGTGTTCTTACTACGGGTGAATCCCGCTTCGCACAGGGCGAATCCCGGCTGCATCCAGAAAACCAACATGGCTGCCAATAGCATCCATACCGTATCGAGTGATAATCCAATTTCGTTCATAATCCTGAAAATTTTGTGTTTGTGTATTATTTGTTCTTTCTCTTTGGAGGAGTCGGATGACCCTACTTCTTATCTCTAAGTACCGTATCACCATTCTCTCCCGTGCGGATCGACCAGGTGTCGATCATGTCGCTCACGAATATACGACCGTCACCTACCTCTCCTGTATGCGCTACCTTCAGAATGACTTGTACGGTAGGATCAAGGAAGATGTCACGACATACGATGGTAATGGCCACACGCTCAATCACATCTGTACTATACTGTACGCCACGGTATATTCTCTCCTGACGGCTCTGTCCGATACCGTGGACGTCATGGTACTCGAACCAGTCGATGTCGGATGAAAGCAGGGCAGCCTTTACCTCCTCGAACTTGGTCTTTCGGATAATTGCTTCAATCTTTTTCATACCTTTTTCCTTTAATAAAACAATCTTTACTTGACACTTTGTCACTTATCGAGTGCAAAGTTAAAGCATTTTGAAAGCAAAACAAGCGTCTTATGGCTCATTTTGATTAGAATATTATCTTTCTCTTATCCTTTGTGTAGATATTAGATTTCTTCACTTACAGTTTGTCGAAAAATCAGGGCGAATAACTAACAAATTGTTACTTTTAGCCAAAATGAAGATGTTTTATTACATTATTTCTTGTAAAATCTTACAAATCGTCGTACCTTTGCAGCATGAAAGGGAAAGTAGAATTCACCAAGATGCATGGGGCGGGAAACGACTATATCTACGTCAACACCCTGTTATATAAGATCCCTCACCCAGAGAAGACAGCCATCGCTTGGAGCGACCGCCATAAAGGAATAGGTAGCGACGGACTGGTGCTGATTGGGAAGTCACCTGTTCCTGAGGCCGACTTCTCCATGCGCATCTTCAACGCCGACGGCTCGGAAGCCATGATGTGCGGCAATGCATCAAGGTGCATCGGTAAATATCTCTACGAAAGGGCCCTGACAACACAAACAAACATCCGTCTGCTCACACTCTCCGGCGTGAAGAAACTGGAACTGCATGTTAAAGACAATAAAGTAGACAGCGTTACCGTTGACATGGGTGAACCCATCTTCGAAGATGAGCGACAATTCGATCCAGAGAATGGAACCACCAACAATCTCGTGAAGGGATACAACTTAAGTATTCCCCTCCCTCCCAGGGAGGGACTAAGGGATGGGGCTCTCTTCGTATCGATGGGAAATCCGCATTACGTGATCTTTACGGACGACATCGACCAGGTGAGTGAGATAGGACCTGTACTGGAATGCCACCCTTCCTTCCCGCAGCGCTGTAACATCGAGTTTGCACGCGTTGAACCTGATGGCGGCATCAGGACAAGAGTATGGGAACGGGGCAGCGGCATTACCATGGCCTGTGGAACGGGAGCCTGTGCCACTGCCGTGGCTGCATGTGTTACAGGTAAGGCGGGGCGCAAGAGCAGCATCATCATGGATGGCGGTACCCTCGATATCGAATGGAGAGAGAGCGACAATCATGTCTATATGACCGGTCCTGCAGCATTCGTCTTTGATGGCGAAACAGAACCCTAATATTAATGTTAATTCTCAATTTTGAACTTTCAATTTTCAATTTGAAAATATGGCTTTAGTAAACGACCACTTCCTGAAATTACCGAACAACTACTTGTTCGCTGATATTGCCAAGAAGGTGAATGCCTTCAAGGCCACACACCCGAAGATTGATGTGATCAGTCTTGGCATCGGTGATGTTACCCAACCGCTGGCACCCGCCGTGATTGAAGCCATTCATAAGGCTGCCGACGAGATGGCTACCCGTCAGGGATTCCGCGGCTACGGTCCTGAGCAGGGTTACGATTTCCTGCGCGATGCCATCCTAAAGAACGACTTCCTCTCGCGCGGCATTCATCTCGACCGTGACGAGGTGTTCATCAACGATGGTGCCAAGAGTGATACGGGAAACATTCAGGAACTGGTTCGCTGGGATAACTCCATTGGCGTCACCGATCCTATCTATCCCGTCTATATCGACTCGAATGTGATGATTGGGCGGGCAGGTGTTCAGGAGAACGGTCGTTGGTCGAATGTGATCTACATGCCCTGTAATGCCGAGAACAACTTCGTTCCGCAGATTCCTGATCAGCGGGTGGATGTGATCTACCTCTGCTACCCCAACAACCCCACAGGAACGGTGATTACCAAGGAAGAGCTCAGCAAGTGGGTGAACTACGCCCTGAAGAACGACACGCTCATCTTCTACGATGCCGCTTATCAAGCCTACATCCAGGATGAAAAGATTCCGCATAGCATCTACGAGATCCGTGGTGCCCGTAAGTGTGCCATCGAGTTCCACTCGTATTCCAAGACCGCTGGTTTCACTGGTGTTCGCTGTGGCTATACCATCGTGCCGAAGGATGTGACTGCTGCCACGCTGACGGGTGAGCGCATCCCGCTCAATCCATTATGGAACCGTCGACAATGTACGAAGTTCAATGGCACCAGCTATATCTCGCAACGCGCCGCCGAAGCTATCTACACCCCTGAAGGGAAGGAACAGGTAAAGGCCACCATCAACTACTACATGCAGAATGCCAAGAAGATGCTCACCACCCTCCGTTCTTTAGGCTTTGAGTGCTACGGCGGCGAGAACGCCCCGTATATCTGGGCGAAGACACCAGAGAACAGTCCTTCATGGAAATTCTTCGAGGAGATGCTCTATGGTGCCCATGTGGTCTGCACCCCGGGAGTGGGCTTCGGTCCTGCAGGCGAAGGTTATGTGCGTTTCACCGCCTTCGGCAGTCATGAGCAGACCGACGAAGCCTTGCAGCGCATTGAGAAGTGGCTAAAATAAGGTTATTTGTTTCTTGAACGTCGGACTCTCCACATAGCTTACGAAAGCCTGATTCACCTTACGGATGCCGCCAGGTGTGGGATAATGACCTGTAAAGTACCAATCGCCTGGATGGTCAGGACAAGCATGGTGGAGTCCTTCGATGCTTTGGAAGACAAGTTCCACAGGAGCATGCATATCATCGGGGCGCAGCATTTCCACAATCTTCTTATTGATCTCCTCCACTGTAAAGGGAGCATAGATCGCACGGACAGGCGATTCATCCCCTTGTTCCTCAGGTGACAAGGCACGGATCTGCTCCTTGCATTTCCTATACGTTTCCGAGATAATCTCATGCATTCCCCGTTCATGAATCAAGGCAATGGCCGCCCGGAAAGCACAGAGTTCTTCCAGTCGGGACATGTCAATGCCGTAGTAGTCGGGATAGCGAATCTGTGGTGAACTGCTCACCATCACGATCTTCTTCGGATGAAGACGGTCGAGAATCTTGAAGATGCTCTCCCGAAGGGTAGTACCCCGAACAATGGAATCATCAATGATGACAAGGTTATCCTTGAAAGGTCGCACACTGCCGTAACTGATATCATAGACATGCGCAGCGAGGTCGTTGCGTTCAGTGTTATCAGCAATAAAGGTACGCAGTTTGATATCCTTCCACACCACCTTTTCCGTACGTACGTTATGCCCCTGCTGACGGAAACCGTCGGTCATACCATAGAACGCCACCTCGGCAGTATTGGGGATATAAGAGAACACGGTATTCCCAATGTCACCATCAATGGCTTTCATGATGGGCTGCATCAGTTGTTCTCCCAACCGCTTACGCTCCTGATAGATGTCACGATCCGAACCTCTACTGAAATAGATGCGTTCAAACGAACACGCACTCAACTTCTGCGCCGGTAGGATCTGTTCCAGCATACTCTCGCCATTCCTTCTCACAATCAGTGCTTTTCCCGGCAGTAATTCCTGAACATCTTCGGTATGCAGGTTAAAAGTAGTTTGCAGCACAGGGCGCTCACTGGCCATGGCCACGATTTCCTCATCGATATAATAGAACAACGGACGGATGCCCCAGGGGTCGCGCACGGCAAACATCTCACCCGAACCCGTCAGTCCGCACATCACATAACCGCCATCATAATGACTCATCGTTGTTCGCAGCACATTGGCCATGCATACATGGTTATCGATGTAACTGGTAATATCGGTTCCTTCCAGCTGTTTACCCTTTGCCTCCTCGTACAACCGCTCCACTTCACGATCCAAACGGTGTCCCATCAGTTCCAGCGTGATATACGAGTCACTGAAGATACGAGGCGACTGTCCCTGTGAGGTCAGGAAACGGAACACCTCATCGATGTTCGTCATGTTGAAGTTCCCGCACAGACAGAGGTTCTTTGCCCGCCAGTTGTTACGGCGCAGGAACGGATGCACAAACGTCAGTCCGCTCTTCCCTGTAGTGGAATAACGAAGATGTCCCATGAACAGCTGCGCCTCAGGGAGTCCTCTTGAGAAGATCTCCGTGATGGCATCCTTGCCCTCGGCCTTTTCGCGGAACATATATTCCATACCGGCAGGAGCATCCATGTTGACACAGGCAATACCAGCCCCTTCCTGTCCTCGGTTGTGCTGCTTCTCCATCATCAGATAGAGCTTGTTCAGCGCATACAACCGCGTGCCATATTTCTGTTCGTAGTATTCTAATGGTTTCAGCAGGCGAATCATCGCCACACCACATTCATGCTTCAGCTCTTCCATCTTCAATCCCTCACCTCTTAACTTCTACAAACATGCTTTGATGAAACTCATGAACAGCGGATGGGGATGGAGCACGGTGGAGGAATACTCCGGATGGAACTGTGTACCGATATACCATCTCTTTTCGGGAATTTCCACTATTTCCACAAGATCGGCAGCAGGGTTCACCCCTACCCCTTTCATACCCGCCTTCTCAAACTCCTTGAGATAGCGGTTGTTGAACTCATAGCGGTGACGGTGACGTTCCTTGATCAACATCTCCTTACCATATGCCTGCCACGTACGACTGTCTTTCACGAGTTCGCACTCATAGGCACCCAGTCGCATCGTTCCGCCCATCTGCGTGATGCTCTTCTGCTCTTCCATGAGGTCGATAACGTTGTGTGGTGTGTGCTCATCCATCTCACGACTGTTGGCATCCTTATAACCCAACACGTTTCGGGCAAACTCGATGACCATCATCTGCATGCCCAGGCAGATACCAAAGGTGGGGATGTCGTGCGTCCGGGTATATTCGGCTGCGATGATCTTACCTTCAATACCCCGTGTGCCGAAGCCCGGGCAGATCACGATGCCGTTCATGCCGCTGAGCTGTTCGGCTACATTCTCTGGGGTGAGATGCTCACTGTTGATGAAGTGCGTCTTCACCTTTCTGTGATTATAGGTGCCGGCATGCGCCAGACTCTCCAGAATACTCTTATACGCATCTTGGAGGTCGTACTTACCAACAAGACCGATGTTGATGATCTCCGTTGACTGCTTCCTCAACTCCAGGAAGTTGCGCCAAGGACCCAGTTCGGGAGTCTCACCTACCTCTACGCCCATCTTTTTCAGGATGATGGCGTCGAGACCCTGGTGCTGCATATTGACAGGCACTTCATAGATGCTGGGGAGATCCTGACTCTGGATGACCGCGGCCACATCCACATTACAGAAATGCGCCACCTTCTCCCTGATTCCCTCATTCAGCTCATGTTCCGTACGCAACACCAGTACTTCTGGTTGAATACCCAGTCCTTGCAACTGTTTCACACTGGTCTGCGTGGGCTTGGTCTTCAACTCTCCTGCCGCTGCCAGATAGGGCACATAGGTAAGGTGAACATTCAATGCCCTTGAAGGACCCAGTTCCCATCGTAGCTGTCGGATGGCCTCCAGGAACGGCTGACCCTCGATGTCACCAATGGTGCCCCCGATTTCTGTAATCACGAAATCCAGATCACGTTTCGTAGCATTGAGAAGAATACGTCTTTTAATCTCGTCGGTGATGTGCGGCACCACCTGAATGGTCTTACCCAGATAGTCACCTCTGCGCTCCCGCTCAATCACGCTCAGGTAGATCTGTCCTGTAGTCACACTGTTGTTACGAGTCATCTCAATACCCGTAAACCGCTCGTAATGTCCAAGGTCCAGATCCGTCTCCATACCATCGGCGGTGACGTAACACTCCCCATGCTCATAGGGATTGAGTGTTCCCGGATCAATGTTGATGTAGGGGTCGAATTTCTGAATTGTTATCCTGTAACCGCGTGCTTGAAGCAGCTTTCCCAACGAAGCCGAGATAATGCCCTTGCCTAACGACGAGGCAACGCCTCCCGTGATAAAAATGTATTTCGTCTCCATGCTGTAAGAATTTGGTGCAAAGATACTACAATCTGGTAGTTTATGCGCGTAAGAAAAGGTTATTCGATAGATGAGTTTGAGGAGTGATGACTATCTGCACAACATAAGAAAATTATTATTTCAATTTGTAAGCAAAAACAAGCTATATTATTACAATTTGTTACAATCATTCAAAAAGTAGATAAAAACGTCAGTAATATGACTGTTTTGATAGCAGAATGTCATACTTTTGCCACGGAATTAAGATTTAAGAAGGATAATATGACGAATAGCAAGCAAACCCGAAACCAAAAAGGACTCTACCAGAGCGACTATGAGCACGATGCGTGCGGTGTGGGAATGATTGTGAACATCCACGGCAATAAGAGTCACGAACTGGTTGACAATGCACTGAAGGTGCTGGAGAATATGAGGCATCGCGGAGCGGAAGTCGGCAAAGACGGCGATGGAGCTGGTATCATGATCCAGATTCCGCATGAGTTCATCCTGTTGCAGGGTATTCCTGTACCAGAAAAGGGAAAGTATGGCACAGGTCTTGTTTTCCTGCCGAAGGACGAGAAGGCGCAGAGCGAGATTCTCAGCGTGATGATAGAGGAGATAGAACGCGAGGGATTACAGCTGATGCATCTGCGTACGGTACCCACAAATCCCGAATGCCTGGGCGAGTCGGCATTAAGTACAGAGCCGGACATCAAGCAGATTTTCATCACCGGCGTGTCGGATGACAAGGTGGACACCTTCCCGCGCACGCTATATATAATAAGGAAGAAGATTGAAAAACGCATCACAAACAACGACTTCTACATCTGTTCGTTGAGCAACACAAACATGGTTTACAAGGGAATGCTGTCGTCGATGCAGGTACGACAGTACTACCCCGACCTGACAAATCCCTATTTGACAAGCGGACTGGCATTGGTTCACTCACGATTCAGCACAAACACATTCCCTACGTGGAGTTTGGCTCAGCCTTTCCGTTTGTTGGCGCACAATGGCGAAATCAACACGATACGTGGAAATCGTGGATGGATGAAGGCGAGAGAGAGCGTATTGTCGAGCGAGGCGCTGGGCGATGCGAAAGCGATTTCACCCATTGTGCAGCCGGGGATGTCAGACTCGGCATCACTCGACAACGTATTGGAGTTCTTCGTGATGAGCGGTCTGTCATTACCACATGCCATGAGCGTGCTGGTACCTGAGTCGTTCAACGACAAGAACCCGATCAGTGAAGATCTAAAAGCTTTCTATGAGTACCATTCCATCCTGATGGAGCCGTGGGACGGTCCTGCCGCCCTGCTGTTCTCTGACGGTCGGTTTGCCGGTGGTATGCTCGACCGCAACGGACTTCGTCCTGCTCGTTACACCATCACCAAGAACGATACGATGGTGGTGGCATCCGAGGTGGGCGTGATGGACTTCGACCCCACGGAGATTGCCGAGAAGGGGCGTCTGCAGCCGGGAAAGATTTTGCTGATCGACACCCAGGAGGGTAAGATCTATTACGATGGTGAGATCAAGAAGCAGCTGGCAGACGAGCATCCTTACCGTCAGTGGTTGTCCACCAACCGCATCCAGCTGGAGAAGCTGAAGAGCGGTCGCCATGTGGAGAACGGAGTAAGCAACCTGTTACAGAAGGAAATGATGTTCGGCTACGGCGAAGAGGATGTGGATGGCACCATCGTTCCGATGGCCATCAACGGTCAGGAGCCTACCGCCTCGATGGGTAACGATACCCCGCTGGCTGTTCTCTCCGACAAACCGCAAACATTCTTCAACTATTTCCGTCAGCAGTTCGCACAGGTAACGAACCCCGCCATCGACTCCATCCGCGAGGAACTCGTGATGAGTCTTACGGAATATATCGGTAGGGTGGGCTCTGGCATCCTCAACCCCGACGAAACCAACTGTAAGATGGTTCGTCTGCCCCACCCCATACTGAACAACACCCAGCTCGATATTCTTTGCAACATCCGCTACAAGGGATTCAATACGATCAAACTGCCGATACTTTTTGACGGAACGAAAGGCGGCGACAGTCTGCGCGATGCGCTTGAGACCTTGTGTCATCAGGCAGAGAAGAGCGTAGATGAGGGATATAACTATATCATCCTGTCCGACCGTGATGTCGATGCTGAGCACGTGGCCATCCCCTCCCTGCTGGCAGTGAGCGCCGTGCATCATTACCTGATTTCCGTTGGTAAGCGCGTGCAGACGGCACTGATTGTGGAAAGCGGTGAGATCCGCGAGACCATGCATGCAGCCCTGCTGTTAGGCTATGGTGCTTCAGCACTATGTCCTTATATGACATTTGCCATCTTGGACGACCTCGTGAAGCGCCACAAGATCCAGGAGGATTATGCCACCGCAGAAGCCAACTACATCAAGGCCGTTAAGAAAGGTCTGTTCAAGATCATGGCCAAGATGGGAATCTCTACCATCCGCTCCTACCGCGGTGCGAAGATCTTTGAGAGTATCGGTCTCAGCGAGAGTCTGCTGAAGACTTACTTCGGCACGGAAATAAGTACCATCGGCGGTATTGGTCTGGAGAAGATCGCCGCTGATGCCATCGCCATGCATCAGGCAGCCTTTGCCCATAACAACACAGACACATCATTCTTACCCAATCAGGGTCAGTTCCACTGGCGGAAAGATGGCATCAAACATGCATGGAACCCGGAAACCATTGCCACATTGCAACTGGCTACCCGCACAGGTAACTACGAGAAATTCAAGGAATGGTCCAAGCTGGTTGACGAAAAAGAATCGCCCATCTTCCTGCGCGATTTCCTCGGTTTCAAGAAAGCATCTGCTCCCCACGCCCTTCCTGTCGACGAGGTGGAACCTGTTGAGGATATCGTGAAGCACTTCGTGGCTGGTGCCATGTCGTTTGGCGCTCTTTCTAAAGAAGCCCACGAGGCCATCTGTCTGGCCATGAACAAGCTGGGAGCCCGCTCAAACACTGGCGAGGGCGGTGAAGACGCTGATCGTTTCCATGCCACCTTCGACGGTATCTCACTGTCGAGCAAGACCAAGCAGGTTGCCTCTGGTCGTTTTGGCGTGACAACGGAGTATCTGGTCAATGCCGAAGAGATTCAGATCAAGGTGGCTCAGGGAGCGAAGCCCGGTGAGGGTGGACAGCTTCCTGGCTTCAAGGTTAACGAGGTGATTGCCAAGACACGTCACTCTATTCCCGGCATTTCGCTGATCTCGCCGCCGCCTCATCACGACATCTATAGTATCGAGGACCTGGCTCAGCTCATCTTCGACCTGAAGAACGTGAACCCCACGGCAGCCATCTCTGTGAAACTGGTTGCCGAGAGCGGTGTGGGAACGATTGCCGCAGGTGTGGCCAAGGCCAAGGCCGACCTGATCGTCATCTCTGGCGCAGAGGGTGGTACAGGTGCTTCTCCTGCCAGCTCTATGCGTTTCGCAGGTATATCACCTGAGATCGGACTCTCAGAAACGCAACAGACACTTGTTCGTAACGGATTGCGCAGTAATGTCCGTCTGCAGGTTGACGGTCAGATCAAGACCGGTCGTGACATCGTGTTGATGGCCTTGCTGGGTGCCGAGGAGTTTGGATTCGGTACGGCAGCCCTCATCGTATTGGGTTGTGTCATGATGCGCAAGTGTAACCTGAATACCTGTCCCATGGGTGTGGCTACGCAGAACCCTGAGTTGCGCAAGCATTTCATGGGTCGTTATGAATATCTGGTCAACTACTTCACCTTCCTCGCCCAGGAGGTACGCGAATACCTGGCAGAGCTTGGTTTCAAGAGTCTGAACGATATCGTGGGTCGCACCGACCTGATTGAGACACGCGAATCGGCTCTCGACTTCTCGCGCCTGCTCTACAAGGAAGAAGGTACGCTGCATTTCACGGGCGATGTTCACAAGCCTTCTGTGCCACTGGGCATGCAGGGAACCGTTCTCGACCAGCAGATGATAGAGGCTGCTTCAAAGGCTATCGACAAAGGTGAAGAGGTGAACCTCGACTATGCCATCAAGAATACCGACCGCGCCGTGGGTACCATGCTCTCTGGCGTCATCGCCAAGAAATACGGACTGGCTGGGCTGCACGACAATACCATCAACGTGAAGTTCAAGGGTTCCGCAGGACAGTCGTTCGGTGCCTTCCTGGAACATGGCATCAGTTTCAAACTCGAGGGTGAGACCAACGACTACTTCGCCAAAGGTCTCTCCGGCGGACGTATTGCCATTCTTCCTCCTACACGTGCTAACTTCGCTGCTGAGGACAACATCATCGCAGGTAATACGGGTCTTTACGGCGCCACCAGCGGTGAGCTCTATATCAATGGCAAGGTAGGTGAACGCTTCGGTGTCAGGAACTCTGGTGCCATTGCGGTACTGGAAGGCGCAGGCGACCACTGCTGCGAGTATATGACAGGCGGTCGGGTGGTTGTGCTTGGTGAGACCGGACGAAACTTCGCCGCCGGTATGAGCGGTGGTGTGGCCTATGTCTGGGACAAGAACCACAACTTCGACTACTTCTGTAATATGGACATGGTGGAGATCAATCTGGTGGAAGATAGCGTGTCGCGCAAAGAACTGCACGAACTCATTCGTCAGCACTACCTCTACACGGGTTCTAAACTGGCCCGCACCATGCTCGACAACTGGAACCACTACATCGAGGACTTCATCCAGATTGTTCCTATCGAATATAAGCGTGTGCTACAGGAAGAGCAGATGAAGAAGCTACGCGACAAGATCGCTGACATGCAACGCGAGTATTAATGTTTAATGTTTAATGTTCAATAGAATAGATGGGAAATCCGAAAGCATTTCTGGAGATACACCGCCAAGAGGCAGGCTATCGTCCGATACAAGATAGAATACACGACTTCAGCGAAGTAGAGCAGACACTCAACACGCGCGAGAGGAAACTACAGGCCAGCCGTTGCATGGACTGCGGCGTACCTTTCTGTCATTGGGCTTGTCCGTTGGGCAACAAACCGCCAGAGTGGAACGATGCGCTGTATAAGGGCGACTGGGAGCTGGCTTATCGTTTGCTCAACGCCACGAATCCCTTCCCGGAATTCACAGGTCGTATCTGTCCTGCCCTCTGCGAAAAGGCCTGTGTGCTGAACCTCATCGAACATGAGCCTACTACCAACCGCGAGGATGAGTGTGCCATTACCGAGGCTGCCTTCCGCGAAGGCTATATCACCGTTCATCATCCTGAGCGCAACGGGAAGAAGGTAGCTGTAATCGGTGCCGGTCCTGCAGGACTAGCTGCTGCCAACGACCTGAATCTGATGGGCTATCAGGTAACGGTATTCGAGAAGAATGAGGCGGCCGGCGGACTGCTCCGCTATGGTATTCCCAACTTCAAGCTGAACAAGACCGTTATCAACCGCCGCATCGCACTGCTGGAGGAAGAAGGAATCGAGTTCAAATATGGACAAGACATTTCTCTCACCTCTCACCTCTCACCTCTCACCTCTGATTACGACGCCGTCGTAATCGCCACAGGCACTCCTACTGCCCGCGATCTCAAAGCACCTGGTCGTGAACTGAAGGGCGTACACTTCGCCCTTGAGCTGCTGGCGCAGCAGAACCGTGTGCTTGCCGGAATGGAGTTCTCGAAAGATGAGCGCATCACGGCCAAAGGAAAGGACGTACTCGTTATTGGTGGTGGCGATACAGGCTCCGACTGCATAGGAACCGCTCATCGTCAGGGTTGCAAGAGTGTCACACAGATTGAGATCATGCCCAAGCCCGTTGAAGGTCATGTGGACCCCAAAAATCCCTGGCCGAACTTCCCCCGCACCCTCAAGACCACCTCTTCGCACGAAGAGGGATGTACAAGAAGATGGAACATCAACACCTTGGAGTTCCTGGGTAAGGACGGTAAGCTCACTGGTGTGAAAGTACAGGAAATCGATTGGGAACCCAATCCCAACGGCGGTCGTCCCATCATGGTCGAGAAAGGCAAGCCGGAAATCATCAAGGCCGAGCTCTGTCTGTTGGCCATGGGTTTCCTGAAGCCCGAACACCCCGAATATCCCGAGAACGTGTTCGTATGCGGCGACTCAGCCAATGGCGCCAGTCTGGTTGTCAGGGCCATGGCCAGTGGTAAGCAGACCGCCCAGAAAGTGCACGCTTTCCTGTCGAAATAAAATTACTTTTTCAACACTTTATCCACTTCTTGCACAAAGATGTCAAGACCCGGGAAACCAATCTGTTTGAAGGTCTGGTTGCCCTGTTTGTCGTAGATGGCGTAGGTGGGGATGCCCTGCGATTCATACTTGTCTAGGATGTAACTGTATTGCTCCTCCGTCAGGTAGTAGTGGTCGCCGTCGATGTCATTGATCATCTCCTGCCAGAGGGCGATGGGCGATGTGGGTGAGGTGATATAGACAAACTGGATGTTTTCATTTTTAAGCGTAGCCTTCCAGGGTTTCATCTTCTTATGTCCATCCCGGCAAGGTCCGCACCAGGTGGCCCAGATATCGATGAGCACCACCTTGCCCTTGTAACGGTCGAGGATGGTCTGCAGGATGTTTTCAGGGGCCACGTCGTCCAGTTCCTTATAGAACACGGTCTGCTGATTGGACAGCTCGTCAGCAATGCGCTGCTGCTCGGCCAGGTACTCGCGGATGACGTTCTTGCAGTCTTCATGTTTCATGGTTTCGAGAAGCATTTTCGCAATCTCCACCAGCTCTGGATCCTTCGCCGTCTCTATGCATCTGAGCTCGTTGTTATAGTCATTCTTCTCAGCAGCTTTTGGATCGTATACGCTCAGTAGGGCTTCCCAGAACTCTTGGCTGCAGGGCGATGTAGGCTCATTCAGGAACTTCCAAGAGTAGGCTTTTTCCTCCTCCGAAAGCGTCAGTAGGTCTTTGTTCTTCTCCATATTCTCAAAGAGATCGCGTTGAGACCAGACCACCTTTCCGTCCTCACCCACAAAATAGTTGCTATATTTGAATTTAAACTGATGCAACCATTCCATGTAGTTCGATTCTTCTAACATGCACAGAAGGTCCTGGGCTGCTGTGGTCAATTTCGATTTCCTGATAGTGGCCACGCGCTGGTCGAAGATATTTTGCAGGCATTGCATACGCTCCTCCTTCGTCTTGCACTCCTTGACCTTCAGGAACACCTCATCGTCATTACCGATGAAATCGTAGTACTCGTTGGCTTTCTTCATATTCACCAGGTCCATGTTGGTCTTGGCCATATAGCCTTTGTAGGCCACAAACGGCTTGTTGTCGTTACAAATCTTCATGAGGATCTCCGTTTCCTGACCTGGGGCGATGACGATGCTGCTGAAAGCCAATCCATACACGCCAACCGTCACCTCGCGCGTCAGCCAAAGGGGAACCTCTACCGTCACCGTGCCGTCGTCGGCAAACGGAAGCATCTTTTCAAAACGCTCCTTCCTACCCAGTGGTGTAAAGCCACCCACAAAGAAATCCAATTTCATGCCCGGCTTGTAGCCCAGCATCTTCACCTTGATGGTGGCAACGCCCTTGTTGATTTTGGCTGCAGGCAGCGTCTCGTCCTGCGCGTACTTCACATCTTGCCACTCAGCAGGAATCTCCACCTCCTTCTTCATCTTGCTGTCGCAGATGTTCCAGAAACCGAACGCCCCATCGATGTCACCCTCCGAGAAGTCCAGCACCTTCGTGTCCTGAGGCACAGGCTTGAAGTGGAGCGCCAGATGGGCTATTCCGCTCTCAGGTATCCAGAACAGCGAGTCGGGCTGCAGGTCGGACTCTTTCTCGTTGGTCTTTGCGCCACCCGTAAAGGCATACTTCTTGCCGTCGGGCGTCTGCACAAACGACTCCTTGGCAAAGCGAATCCACCTGCCCGGGCGGTAAATGGCCGTGACGTGCAACACCGTCTCCGTCTCCTTCAGCTCTACCTTAGTGATTTCGAACGTGGAGTTACTTGCTCCCATGAATGCTGTGGGCTGCTCCCACACAACATCTTTCATCTTGGCCTGCCCCGTCAATGCAACGAGAGCAAGCAGAATAACTGTAAATAGATTTTTCATATCGTTTTTCATATTTCGTCTGCAAAGATACGAATAAGCGAGCGAAATACCAAACAAAAGCTTGTTTTTGTTTGTATTTCCGAGCGAAAGTATCTTCGGCGCAGCCAGAGATACAATAAGCGAGCAAAATGCAAAAGGAAAGTATACTTTTCTTTTCATTTTTCGAACCGACGGAGCAGCGAGAGCCATCGTGCTTGCACGAATGGCCGAGTCGTGACAGAGGAAAACGTAGTTAACGAAAGTATTTTCGGCGACAGGTTCCTGTCACCCTCGTTATTCTGTCTAACCTTGGTTTTTCTTTGGATTTTTTCACCCAATTATTTCTTTGGATTTTTTCATTATTCGCCAAATTATTTGTTTGGATTATTTCTTTTTCGTATATTTGCAGCGCATAAAATCATAAGAGACATGTATTACGAACGCATTATAGACCAGTATCTTAGCGAGTGGGCCTCACGCTCAAGTCACAAGCCCGTGCTGCTGAGAGGTGCCCGACAGGTAGGAAAATCCACAGCCGTCAAGCATCTGGGTGAGCAATTCAAGTACTTTGTTGAGATCAATTTTGAGAAACAACCCAACTACAAGACCCTGTTCCAACCCGATCTCGACGTAAAACGCATCATACCCCAAATAGCTGCCATGTATGGAACACCCATCATACCGGGTCAGACGCTATTGTTTATAGACGAGATTCAGGAATGCCAAGAAGCCATCATGTCCTTACGGTTCTTTAAGGAAGACTTGCCCGACTTGCATGTCGTTGCGGCAGGTTCCCTCCTGGAGTTTGTATTAGATGACATTCCCACATTCGGCGTAGGCAGAATACACTCCATGTATATGTATCCTATGACCTTCGATGAGTTCCTCTCTGCCAATGGCGAGAAACTCCTTCTGGAAGCTCGTAATCAAGCCTCGCCATCATCTCCGTTGCCAACACCTCTTCACCACAAGCTGACCAGTCTGCTGCGTACCTTTATGCTGGTGGGCGGTATGCCTGAATCTGTGGCAAAATGGGTGGAAACCCACGACTACCTTCAGTGTCAGGAAGTTCAGGACGACATCATCACAGGCTATGAAGCAGATTTCCCTAAATACAAGAAAAAGGTTGATCCACAACTGCTAAGGATGACCATGAGGAGTGCTGCCCAGCAGGCCACCAAGAAGTTTATGTATTCCCAGGTGCCTGGTGATTATAAGACTGCTGAGGTAAAGAAAGCCCTTGAACTGCTTATAAAGGCCAACATCCTCATCCCCGTAACCCATACCAATTCAAATGGTCTTCCTTTAGGCGATGGGCGCGATGAAAGCATTCGTAAGATGTTGGTATTGGACACAGGACTTATGTTAAGACTGCTGAATATGGTGATTGGCAACATCACGGAGATAACGACGCATATCCTCACTGCCACTGCATCCGATTTAGTAAACAAAGGTCCTATGGCTGAGATGCTGGCAGGACTTGAGTTGCTGCACTATCGTATCCCCAATCTTCAACATGAGCTTTTCTACTGGCTCCGTCAGGCAAGGAACGCCACAGCCGAGGTGGATTATATCCTGGCCCATGGCACCCACATCCTTCCTTTCGAAGTAAAGGCTGGAGTACAAGGCGGCATGAAAAGTCTTTGGGATTATATGAGAGAAAGGAATGTTTCTCAAGCCATCCGTTGCTCATTGGAGAATTTCGGCCAGTTCGACTATACCGATGACAAGGTTGATGGTGCTATCCGTCATGTCCAGATCTTCCCGTTATACGCCATACGGGCAGTGGATAGTTGATTAATAGAACTTAACCAACGTCCATACCGCAGCAATCGCCAACAGGCAGAGGGCAATGATCAGCTTGATCTTTTTCGTTTTCTTGTCTTGGTATTCATCATTGGTATAATCACCCAACAGAAGCGCAGCAATGATAGCCGACATGATAGGCACAACCCACCATCCCGCTACTTGAATGAAAGCACCAGCCAGGATAAAACAAACGATTGCCCTCCCAATCTTGGTATTAAATATCAGCCATAAAATCGGTAAATCCTTCATGTCGTAATCACTCCATTTCATCGATGATGTCCTGCAACTCATCGATTTCGTCCTCCAGTTCATCGATCCTATCTTCGTAGTCTTCCTGCATCTCTAAGAGGGTATCCCTTTCCTCTTCAAGTCTGAGCCGCTCCATCTCGGCCAGCTGCATACGTCGTTGCTGCTCAACCTGGCTTTTCTCTATCGTCTTGATGACACTCCGTGCCCCAAGCAATACAAGGAATTTATCGAATAGTCCCATACATCTCTCCTTTCTTTTTTGCAAAAATACAAATAATATCAACAAAAACAAAACTTATGGAGTATTACTTGATAAAAGAAATTGATTTAGCGGCACATCTCCTTCAAACCTTGCACTACTCTTTAAGCAATGAAGCCAAATGAGCGATGCTTAACATTGTTCATCATTTGAAGCCAAGGCCAGCATAGAAGGTAAGACAATTACGGTGACGGAATTAGATGTGATTAAAGATGGTGTCATGGCGAACTGCATTTGTCCCTACGACCTTGACTATGAGATTGGTCCATTGAAAGAAGGTGAGACCTATTCCATGACAGTCGTTTCAACATACGACTTGGGAACAGATAATCCAAATCTCACGCCTAACGGTTATGAAACAACATTCAGTTTCGTCTATTCGTCAACGTTGTCAAAGACCATACCCTATCAAAAAGAGTGACAGGAACCTGGTACCTGTCACATATTTTTTTCAATCATTTGCGTTTCCATTTTTATATAATTAGTGAGGTTTCACGTTGCAAATGTACGGATAATTATTGAGACATCCAAACTTTCAAATACTTTTTATGGTACTTTTCCCATCCTACTTCTTCCTCGGCATCGCCGACACTTCGTACTTCGTAATTCCTAATTTCAAATTGTATGAACTTCTTCCTCGGCCCCGCCGATACATCGTACTTCGCTCGCATTTCATGTCTCACACTCCTTCATTCTCACCTTTTCTATCTCTAGGTTCAGCTCCCTCACTGTATTAAAGAAACTACCCATGGTAGCCGCCAGATAACCCTCAAGGTCTTGAATCTGGGGGACGAAGATGAAATGCTTCCTGACATGGATAGCTATTTCGTCTGTTTCAGCGTTCGTTGTATAAAATATCGTGCAGTTTGAATGTGAATTGATGTTGTTCACCACCCTTCTCACCCTGGCGAACTCATCGATGTCAAACCTTGAGAAGCTGTAACACCAGGGAAAGATCAGATTGACGAACAGACAGTCATCTGCCGCCTCAATCAGGAACGTTATTCCCTGATAATCGTACTTGATTCTGCCTTCCTCGGTTATTTCCGTCTGACATCCCATCTTTTTCAACACCTGCAGTACCAAGCTCTTGGTTGCAGGGGGCGCTTCTTGAGTCTTCTTCTCCTCCATGTTCTCGTTCTCTTTGAGTAGTTGTTCCCTTCTCCTCTTCTCTCTTTCACGAGCCATGGTAAACACAGTTATGGCGCAAGTGATAGCGGCTATCGTTAATGCTAATGACCAATCCATAATGTCCTCCTTTCTTAATAGAAGTGTTTTTTAGTTGTTGGCAAAGATACAAATAATTCCTCTCTTTCGCAAATCTTTTTGCCCACAGGGTTTGCGGAGAGATCATTCTTTCAAAGAGGTTCGTGAGCAGGTTTAATGATGACCATAGGTTCGTCGGGATTCTTGCTCTCCAACTCATAATTCAGGACATACTGTAGCAAGGGGTCAACAGACCACGTCAGTTCCTTGGGGAACTCCACCCGTAGATACATCCAAGTACGTTCTTTTACTTTGATATCTTTCTCGAAGAACGACTTGTAATCACCCACTCCTCCCGCCATGAGGAAATACCTGTTGCCCATCGATTTCGTAACGGCCGACAAATTGATGGCATCATATTTCTCACTTACAGAAACATTCTGTTCATCATCATAGACATCCGCGACCATGGTAATACCATTATACTCTACGCGAAGACTGCGTTCCCCATCATGTTTCTTTTTCATGAAGTCTGGATATTCCACAACGATACTGTCTTTATGGTCTTTCCATGTTTCCCTTTGTGCATTTTCAAAGGCATTCCGTAGCCACTTGCTGTCATGAAACACCGTGTCTGTTACGTACTCCACCACCAAGAAACTGTCAACATATACTGTGTCGTAAACGACGATCTTTTTTACAAGGGAATGTGGTAAACTATTCTCCCTATGACTGCAAGCGCATATCATTACGGCCAACAGGCCAACAACAAGTTTCTTCATCTTTCATCTATCGTTTTGTTCAAACAACATGGTTGGTTAAAATGGTAATACTTCTTCAAGATCAAAAGTATTGATTAACTTTTTCAACGCTTCATTTTTTGAAATCATTTTTTTCAGGCCGACAGAGTTTGAAGTGCTTTTACTTGTATTCAAGCATACAACACCCGTTTTCTCATGAAAGCCCATAAGAATGCTGTTCAAGGGCTTTAGGGCATTCTTTTTCACAATGATTTCTATCTTTCTATGCAAATCACGCCCAATATCATCTTGATAGATATGATAATACTCGGGACGATGAACCATCATAATAACATCTGCAAGCCCCTCGATAAAACTGGAGTTCATTAAATCCATCAACTGAGGGCGTTTGCCTTCAGGCCCATCTCGGTATTCTACACCTCTACCCAACATAGATCCTACTATAATAGGTACATTGGTTAGACGAGCCAATTGTTTTAACGAAAGCATCACCTTTGCTACTCTATCAGAAGGATTATCGTCTTCTTTGACAAGATCTATCATCTGCAGACAATCTATGAAGATGATACGTACATATCTTTCTCTGATGCAATTCCGTGCAGTTTCGACCAATTCGTTAAGGGGCAAGTCCAAACTATCATGCATATACAGCGGTGCATCTGCCAATTCACCTACTCGTTTATCTAGTCTTTTCCACTCATGGATTTCCATATTGCCTTGAAACAAGTTCATAACAGGTATGTCACAGTACATGGCCAAAAGTCTTTGTACATAGTCAGACTTCAGGTGATTCATCGAAAACAACAACACGGGCAATTTGGTTTTCATTATGATGTATATTATCATTGACAGCATGAACTCTTCTTTTCCCATGCAAGGTCTTCCACCAATCACATACACTTTTCCTTTCACGTAGCCACCTATCAAATCGTCTAAAGACTGAAAACCCGTGGGGATTCCTGGCACACCTGGTTTTACTGTCTTTACCTGTATATTAGATATGCAATTCTTCAACATCTCCCGCATATCGATATAACTGTTATCGCTCATCATCTCATTCATGCTTGTCATCATTCAGTTACTTCAATTCTTTTCATTTTGATACACAAAGAGTTTGTTTGCAAAGATAGGCTTTTACCTATTTGCAACCAAGGGTTTTTGCATCACAAGCCTTGTAGAAAAGTAATTTTTAGTATCAAACATAAAAAAAGTGTTCACAAATTTGTGAATATAAAGAATATATTGTATCTTTGCCTCAAAATCGTAAAATGTATGATCGTCACCTTTGAAAAGGAATACCTTAGAGAACTCTATGAGAAAGGGCAATCAAGCGATAAAAGCCATCGCTTTCAACCCCAGATAGTCAAGAAGTACACGCGTGTCATTGACTTGATGATGGAACAAACGAATGTACAAGAGTTGACTCGATACGGTGGTCTGCACTACGAACATCTGCATGGTGATAAAGAGGGTATATCCTCCGTTAAGGTTAATGACCAGTATCGCATAGAGTTTCGTGAGATCATTCAAGGCGAAAAGGTCTTCGCAGAGGTAGTAAGTATAACAGAATTGTCTAACCACTATAAATAATGTATGGATATGGAGCATTTGGAAGGTTTCAACGACAACATGATTGCTAATAACCTGGAGCCGTTTTATCTGACGCATCCAGGTGAGGTGATTAAAGACGAATTGGAATTTCGTGGTATTAGCCAGCGACGTTTGGCTAAAGAGATTGGTGTTCCTGCCAGTCAGCTTAACGAATTGCTGAATGGCAAGCGTGCTCTAAGTGCTGAAATGGCATTACTTATAGGTCATGCCCTTGACATTGAAGCAGAACCCTTACTCGCACTCCAGATGAAATACAACCTTCTTTCCGCCAAGCGTAACAAGTCATTCCTTGAACGCCTGAAGGAGATACCAAAGATCGCTGCCATTTTCTGACAAGGGGTCGTTGTCAATGCTCTTAACAAAAGGGGTCCCTCCTTTCGAACTCTCAAAAACATTTGAGAGTTCGATTATTCCCAGATGATTAAGTCGCGAGGGAGGGTAATCTTCTTTGCCCCACCTCGTTCTCCCGTGATAAAATAGTTCTTTGCTAGATGCTCGTCGAATTTATTGATGAAAGCAGAATAACTGTAAATAGATTTTTCATATCGTTTTTCATATTTCGTCTGCAAAGATATATAATTTTTTACATTTCATCGATGATGTCCTGCAACTCATCGATTTCGTCCTCCAGTTCATCGATCCTATCTTCGTAGTCTTCCTGCATCTCTAAGAGGGCATCCCTTTCCTCTTCAAGTCTGAGCCGCTCCATCTCAGCCAGCTGCATACGTCGTTGCTGCTCAACCTGGCTTTTCTCTATCGTCTTGATGACACTCCGTGCCCCAAGCAATACAAGGAATTTATCGAATAGTCCCATACATCTCTCCTTTCTTTTTTTGCAAAAATACAAATAATATCAACATAAACAAAACTTATGGAGTATTACTTGATAAAAGAAATTGATTTAGCGGCACATCTCCTTCAAACCTTGCACTACTCTTTAAGCAATGAAGCCAAATGAGCGGTGCTTAACATTGTTTATCATTTGAAGCCAAGGCAAGCATAGAAGGTAAGACAATTACGGTGACGGAATTAGATGTGATTAAAGATGGTGTCATGGTGAAATGCATTTGTCCCTACGACCTTGACTATGAGATTGGTCCATTGAAAGAAGGTGAGACCTATTCCATGACAGTCGTTTCAACATACGACTTGGGAATAGATGATCCAAATCTCACGCCTAACGGTTATGAAACAACATTCAGTTTCGTCTATTCGTCAACGTTGTCAAAGACCATACCCTATCAAAAAGAGTGACAGGAACCTGGTACCTGTCACATTGAGACAGAGGAAAACGTAGTTAACGAAAGTATCTTCGGCGCAGCCAGAGATACAATAAGCGAGCGAAATACCAAACAAAAGCTTGTTTTTGTTTGTATTTTTCGATTTTGTCTTTCACTCAACAAAAAGCCCCTCCTTTTGGGGAGGGGCTTGGGGTAGGCTTATTTCACCACTGCCTTCTTGCCATTATAAATATACACGCCTCGCTTTGTGGGCTTCCCACTGAGCTTCTGTCCATCAATCGTGTACCACTCATCACTTTGAACTTGTGTCTTATCACTTGTCACTTGATGAAGGTCTGTGGCGATGCCTGTATTGATATCACGGAAGTAGCCTGGGTATCCTGGACCACCATCGATGTGGGCATAAGTCTTATCCACATGGTTGGTATCATAGGTTGTGCCCTGACCGCCCACCAGTTTGGGGCAGTCATAGAACATCTGTGTTGATTTCTTTACGGCATCTGTGTTCCAACCTTCACCCACATAGATAGTTCGTAGATTATTACAGTGCATGAACATATATTCCATATTGGTCACCTTAGACGTATTGAAACTGCTCAAGTTGAGGTTTGTCAGATCAAAGCAGTCAAAGAACATCTCATTCATTTCAATCAACTTTGAAGTATCGAAACTGCTTAAGTCAAGACTCGTCAGCTTAGTGCAGGTAGAGAACATCAAAGACATATAGGCAACCTCGCTGGTATTAAGGTAGCTTAGGCCCTCAATGGTTTGCAGGTTCGTCATATAATAGAACCAAACGTGAGTAGACGTTGGCCGAGCATCAGCGAATGAGGGGTCAAATATCACCTTGGTCACATATGCATAGTTACCATCTTTATACCAATCGGGAGCTACTTTACTCGTGTTCAGGTCATAGGTCGTTCCCTCGCGTGAACTGCGTAAGCCGTCGTAGTAGAAAGTCAGCGTTCCATCATTATAGCAGGCATAGGCCAAAGATGTCCACGGCTGAGCACCTGCGGCAGTAAAGTAACCTGCTCCACCTTCACCATCGATGTGGGCGTAAGCCGCATTAATATGATTGGCATCAAAAGTCGTACCATTGCCGCCCACCAGACTATAGCAGTAATCGAACATAGTAAAATAAGATTCCGTCAAGGCTGATGTGCTCCACCCACTATTCACATAGACAGTTCGCAGATACACGCAGGCATAGAACATTTGAGACATATTGGTCACCTTAGACGTATTGAAACTGCTTAAGTCAAGACTCTTCAGACCTTTACAGTAAAAAAACATCCTCTCCATATTGGTCACCTCGCTGGTGTTAAGGTAGCTTATGCCCTCTATGGTTTCAAGATTCTCCATGTCATAGAACCAATAAGAGGTGGATGTCGGTCGAACACCAGCAAACGAGGGGGCAAATACCACCTTGGTCACATTAGCATATGCTCCATCAGTGTACCAATCAGGTTTATTATTATCCGTATTCAGTTCGTAAGTCGTGCCATCGCGAGAACTGCATAGTTTGTCGTAGTAGAACGTCAGTGTTGTTTTTCCTGGATTGTAGCAGGCATAAGCCTCTATAAAATCACTGAAATAACCAAGGTGGCTCATACCACCATCCATGCGGGCATAGGTCTTATCTGTGGGATAAGTGGGTTTGTATTCAGTGCCCTGACCGCCTACCAAGCTGGTGCAGTTTTGGAACATTAAGTTGGAACTCGTCACTTGGTTTGTGTTCCATTCATCGCCCACAAATATAGTTTTCAGTTTGTTGCAATCCCTGAACATGGCGGTCATACTGGTTACTTCGGACGTGTTGAAACTACTCAGGTTAAGTGTTACTAATTTAGAACTTTCAAACATGCCGCTCATATCAGTAACTTTTGCTGTGTTAAAGATTCTCAAGTCAAGGTTTGTCAGTTGGCAACCTGTAAACATATAAGACATGTTAGTTACCTCGCTGGTGTTCAAATATCTCATACCCTCAATGGATTGAAGAGAAGCCATGCCCATAAACCAATAGAAGGTAGAAGTAGGACGGGCACTTGCAAACGAGGGGTCAAATAACACCTTGGTAACACTGGAATAGTTTCTGTCAGTAAACCAACTAGGAAGATTGCTATCTGTGTTCAGATCGTAGGTTGTGCCCTCGCGGGAAGTGCGCTGAGTGTCGTAGTAGAACGTCAGCATCGTATTCTCTTCTGCGTAAACAGCATAGGCCTGACGCGCAGAGCCATCGGTTAAATATCCGGAGTTATCAGTTCCACCATCGATGTGGGCATAGTCAGCGTCCACATGGTTGACATCATAGGTTGTGCCCTTGCCGCCCACTAGTTTGGTGCAATCATAGAACATATCTGTGGAGAACATCACAGCAGCTGTGCTCCAACCTTCACCGACATAGATAGTCTGCAGATTGCGGCAGCCATAAAACATGTCGTTCATACCAATTACCTTGGACGTATTAAAACTACTCAAGTCAAGGCTTGTTAGGCTAGAACAGGCGTTGAACATTTGAGTCATACTGGTCACTTTGGACGTATTGAAGTGGCTCACATCAAGATTCGTAAGTTTTGGACAATTCAAAAACATCCAAGCCATATTGGTTACCTCGCTGGTGTTCAGATAGTTAATACCCTCGATATCTGTAAGCTTCCGCATACTATAAAACCAAAAGCATGTGGACGTTGGGCGGGCACTTACAAATGAGGGATCAAACACTACCTTGGTCACATTGGTATAGGTGTTGTCAAGAACCCATTCGGTATAATTAGGACCCGTGTTCAGGTCGTAGGTCGTGCCCTCGCGGGAATCGCGCAGGCCGTCGTAGTAGAACGTCAGCGTGGTGTTCGATGAAGTATAACAGGCATAGGCCTCGGGCGGAGCAGTGAAATAGCCAGGGTTGCTGGCGCCTCCGTCGATGTGGGCGTAGGTCTTGTCCGTGTAGTTACCATTATACTTCGTGCCCTGACCGCCCACCAGTTTGGAGCAGTAGCTGAACATAGTCGTGGAGGAACGAACCGCAGATGTATTCCAGCCATCACCTACAATAATTGTTTGCAAATTACTGCATTTCCAGAACATGGAACCCATACTAGTCACTTTTGCCGTGTTGAAACTGCTTAGGTCAAGACTTGTCAATTTGCTGCAGTTATAGAACATAGAAGACATAATGGTCACCTCACTGGTGTTTAGGTAACTGATACCCTCAATGGCTTGAAGTCTCGACATATCTTTGAACCAATCATAGGTAGTCGTCGGACGGGCATCAGCAAACGATGGGTCAAAAACCACCTTAGTCACACTGGCATTGGTCTGGTTACTGTACCAAGCAGGGGCAGCTCCGCCCGAATTCAAGTTGAATGTTGTGCCCTCGCGGGAGCTACGTAGGCCGTCGTAGTAGAAGGTCAGCGTTGTGTTCGATGAAGTATAGCAGGCATAAGCCTCGGGCGGTGTAGTAAAATAGCCCGGGTTGCTGGGGCCGCCGTCGATGTGGGCATAGTCAGCGTCCACATGGTTGGCATCATAGGTCGTACCCTTGCCGCCCACAATGCTGGTGCATTTGTAGAACAAGCTTACGGAGTTTATACTTAATTCAGCTGTACTCCAGCCATTGCCAACATAAATGGTCTGCAGATTTTCACAGCCATAGAACATGTCATACATTTGGTTAACCTTGGACGTGTTAAAGTGGCTCAAGTCAAGGCTTGTCAGCTTAGTGCTGTAACCGAACATCCATGCCATATTGGTCACCTCACTGGAGTTCAAGTAGCTGATGCCCTCGATGGATTGAAGACTAAACATGAAATAAAACCAACCATAAGTGGACGTCGGGCGCGCGTTGGCGAACGTAGGGTCAAATACCACCTTGGTCACTTTACCATAAGTTTCATCAGTAGACCAACCAGGGTCGTCTTCCCCTGTGTTAAGATCGTAGGTTGTACCTTCGCGGGAATCACGCTGGCTGTCGTAGTAGAACGTCAACGTGGTGTTCGACTCTGTATAGCAGGCATAAGCCTCTTGGGCGTTAGCACCAATGGCGCTCATCAGGGTTATCAATAAGACAACCAGTCGTTGAATAATGGATGTTGGTTTCATAAGCGGATAGTTTTGATGATTGGAGGTGCCCTACCCCCTCCAAAGGAGGGAAACTGGGGATTCAGTTGCAAAGATAGTTTTTTTCTTTGAACTTTGGGCTTTGAACATTGAACTTTATGATTAGTTTTATGGAATTTTAAGAACCAAAGAGCCAAGGGGTTAGAGACCAAAGAACCAAAGAGCCAAAGATGGCAGGTGCCAGTCCCATGGCAACTAGCGAACACCGAGCAAGTAAAGGGAGGGGTGAATTGAAAACCGCACCGACTCATCTCGAGCCAGTGCGGAAACATCATGTTAGGTCATGCTACAAAACAAATAAAATACGATCCAAACGGACTGTCACTACTCGCCTCCGCCCTGCGGGGCATTCGCGGCATTAAGCTGTTCAGCGTTGGCCATCTCGGCGGTTGACTTGAACTGTGCGGCCTTGCGGAGCGTGATGGAGTCGTTACCCTCGCTGCGGGCGGGCAGGAATCGCATGCACACACCTGTGATGTGCTCGCCTACGTTGAACTTATCCAGCTCCTCGGCACCCTTCGAGCGGATGGAGGCGTAGAACGTGCCGAACTCCCCGAACTTCACCTTCTTCGAGTCGAGCATCAGCTCCTTCAGACAGTCAAGCATCTGGGTCAGAATACCGGTCACCGTACCACGGTCGTACACCGATCCATGACTGATGACGTGCTCGATGAACTCTCTGAACGTCAGGGTTTCCTTACTCACCGCACGGGCATACCATTTGCCATAGGCGGCACTCTTACTGTTGTTGTTTTTCACCAACTTGTACAGAATTTTACTCATGTTTGTTTAATTGAAAATTGAGAATTGAAAATTGATAATTTTTACGGATGTGAAACATCCGTTTTTGTTATTTCAGAGCTCCGATCTCACATCAAAACTCGGGCAGTCCTTCCCAGGATTGAGATCACGATGCCCTAGCACCAGCGCTTTGGGATACCGCTCCTTCAGATCGCTGAGCAGCACTTCCATGGCACGCTTCTGCGCCTGCGTACGTGTGTCATCGGGTTTTCCACGGCGGTCGAGTCCGCCCTCGTAGCACACGCCGATGGAGTGCTTGTTGTGGTTCCTGCAGTGAGCACCAACCTCCTGCTCGGGCCTCCCCGGCCAGATTACACCTTCGCGGTCGATGTAGTAATGGTAGCCGATGTCTTTGAAACGGCGGTTCGCTATGTGGTCGTGACGACATTTCGCGAACGGGTACCTGGTACCTTCCCGGGTGGCTGAGCAGTGGATGATGATTAGAGTGATGGTCCTCATAGCTTACTTACACGCCAAATCCACATGATTGAAGTCCTAACGCTGCCGCAAGGGCACTGAGGATTCCGATGGCGGCCTGAATGACCACGCTCCACATGTTCTTCTTTTGTTCTTTCATTTTTTTGACATAATAATTAGTTAGACATAATAACTTTTTAGACATAATAACATAAGAACATATTTTATCTCTCACAGAGAGTATTCTAATGTCCCGCTGAACCAACGGTCGGCGCTTTAGGGGAAGCCAAATAGCAGAAATAGCAGAAAGGCCATGCGGCATGTATATCCTCTGCGTCTCTGTGTGAGACCAAAAAGATCTGTGTGCGAATTGAAACCTCTGTGAGAGATCTTCGTGTCCTTGGTGGTGCTCTTCTTTTCATACTGCAAAGGTACAACATTGTAAAAGGGAAAAAGGAATTGGATAGAGTTGTGCGGAGGAAGAGTGAAATAAGGGGAGTTATATATGTTTATTTTCACGCAGAGCCGCAGAGAACGCAGAGCTCACACAGAGAATTTTGGGGAATAATGATCTATTCCATTGAAAAATACTCAAAAATACTTGGATTATTCAGAAGGAATGTTTATCTTTGCAACGTCAGAAATGACTATCCGGTAAATTTCTTATACAATAAGGTATAAGATTCCGCGAGGGGTAAGGCTTTATCGATACTGCCCGTTTTGAGAGTCACTATTAAGTGGCTCTTAAATTTTTTAATACTTCATCATGAAGTTTCTGATGAAAGCATATGCCTCAGTGTCTTCACGTATTACGGAAATAGTCTTGCTCCCTTTGTAAACCAATACTTCTACAGCATCCTGATTCTGCTCAAAATAATGCTTAATGGCTAATGCCAAGAGGCGTGGATTGTAATTACTGTTCATGCTTAGTAAAACACGATTTGTCTGACCAATTGACTCTTTTAACCTATTACCTACAGAGGCTCGCCCTGATATAGTTTTCAGATCATACATCTTGAAGATGCCTTTACGCTCAAATATGTAATCGGCAGTACGGCTATTATTAGGATTGGGGAGTATATAACCTAAATTCCGCAGCACTTTAATTTAATTTTCTTTATAAGTAACTGAGCAACAAAAAGTTACTCAGGATTTGGCCATGTCAGATTTTTCACTTACCTTAGTGCTGCAAATCAAGACAAGCAAAATCATCAATGACATGGTAAAGGTACAACAAAAATCTGAGAAAATCAGCGCTTTTGGCGGAATATT
>Ga0256407_10001601_pt1 | contig 46584 bp, 45 predicted proteins | sample RumenRJG_04DNA_FD_193489 | JGI IMG/M metagenome (GOLD analysis project Ga0256407, IMG submission 193489) | Bovine rumen microbial communities from Lethbridge, Alberta, Canada - RJG_04 | ecosystem: Host-associated > Mammals > Digestive system > Stomach > Rumen | place: Canada: Alberta...
TTTCTCATAGTACTTGCTATAACAGACATGCGTTCGACTATGCGTTTTTGTTCATTAATCGGAGGAATGCATATTAGCATATTGGGCAAGTCCGTAAGATTGATTTTGAAAGTATGGGTCCCTCCTCCAACTTTATTGTTTTGAATCCAGCGATATCCCATTGGGGAGTTGATGTATAAAACAATGTAATCCACAGTTTCGCTGACGACAGGCCTTAGGAGGCCCAAACTCACAAAAATGCTAAATTCAAAATCCCAATAGACTTTTAGTGCTTTCCCCAACGTCCCAATTCTGCAGATGAGGATATCATCTTTTTGAGGTTTAACACGTAAGCATAATTGTTGATGCTCTTGCTTGGAAATGAATTTTAACTTATGAGTATCCAATTCTCCCGATGAGATGTTCTGGACAGAAAGAAAAGGGATTCCGCTGTCCAAATATGTGGGGGTTTTGTGTGTTCCATCACTAATGACTGCCATTAGTGTTCCAAGCCTGCACCACTCCCATTTTGACGGTTTCTCGAAAGGAATCTCATCACTGATATCCAGAACTTTATCTCCTACTTTCTCATAGTACTTGTTATCCTCGCCTTTGTAGATAACCGAATCCAGTATGTTCTTTTTCTTTAACCTGCCTTCAGCCAGCATCTTGAACTTCTCATCTTGTATGCGGTTAAGAAGGCTGGAAGCGAACTCGTCGTTTGGGTCTTGAGGTACAAGTTTTCCCTGAATTGCTTGCTGAAGAATGCTTTTCTTTAGGTTATTTAGGAGCGAGTCATTGAGGTCATCCAACTTCTCCTGAAATTGTCCATATCTTTCAATGAAAGGAATACTACGATTAAGTTTTGCAACTATTCGCTTCTGTTCAGAAAGAGGAGGGAAAGGAATCAGAATGCTCTTTAAGCGGTTCGCAGATAAACCTGGCATTGCTGTCCCAACAGATTCTAATTGTCCGCTTTCTTTGAGTAAATAGATGTAAAACAGAGTATACTCACACACACCTCTAACGATTGGTCTAAGTCTATGAACATGGTTTTGCAGGCAGATATCATAATCTTTGTCCCATATAGCAGAGCGTCCATATCCAGCACCTCCTTCGCAAACAAGTAAATCTCCAGCTTTCGCAGAACAAGATTCTAATTCTTCATCGGAAAAAAACATCTCTTTCACCTTATTCAGCACAAAATATCCCCAGTATAGATTTGATGTTGTGATGTACTTTCTAAGTGTGCCGACACTTTTATTGCTTGCGCTTTGCTGCTTCCCGCTGGAGTGGTTATAAATACACCCTATCCGCACCCATTCCCAGCTCTGAGGTATCTGAAATGGGATTTCATCATCAATGCAAACAATCCTTCCATCCACAAACTTCTCATAGTAGGAATTGCCCCCACTGAAGAACATCTGTACATTATTAGATACAACACTTTTAAGTTTAACTCTAATCAATGTGCTTTATGGCAAATGATTTTGAACAGTTTCTCCGACAGGAAAACATGTCGGACAACACCATCTCGGCATACACATATGCCGTTAATGATTTCTTCTCAAGGAAGAAGGAAATGACCAAACGGAAGTTGCTGGACTACAAATCCTACCTGATGGAGAACTTCCGACCAAAGACGGTCAATCTGCGTATCCAGGCACTCAACAAGTACCTGGAGTTCACAAAACACCCCCGACTTAGGCTGAAATCAGTAAAGGTCCAGCAGCGTTCTTACCTGGAGAACGTAATCAGCAATGAGGACTACACATTTTTGAAAAACAAGCTACATAAAGAGCCTAATCTGGAGTGGTACTACGTGGTACGCTTCCTGGCAGCAACAGGCGCCCGCGTCAGTGAACTCATCCAAATCAAGATTGAGCACGTTCATGTAGGATACTTCGATATCTACTCGAAGGGCGGGAAATACCGTCGCATTTTCATTCCTAAGAAGCTACGGAACGAAGCTGAAGAATGGGTCTCTGACCAAGGAAGGACAACCGGCTATCTATTTCTTAATCGCTTTGGCGACAGGATAACCGCGAGGGGGATTTCTCAGCAACTCAAGAATTACGCATCAAAGTACGGAATGAATGTTAAGGTTGTTTACCCACATTCTTTCCGTCATAGGTTTGCCAAGAATTTTCTTGAAAAGTATAACGACATTGCGCTACTTGCAGATTTGATGGGACATGAGAGCATTGAAACAACGAGAATCTACTTGAGGAAGAGCAGTTTGGAACAGCAGACGATTGTTGATAAAGTGGTAACATGGTAAAGCTATTGGGGATATTGGAGCCTCGGCTTGGCAAACAAGGCTCCTTTTTGATTGTGTTATTTTTGCGCAGCACCTTGGCACAAGCTTGCTTTATCTTTGCCACCAAGAAATACAAGCAAGCCATGTTCGAAATCATCCTCTCCGTCGGCCTCTATGCCGCAGCTATCGTCCTTCTGGTGAAGGGCGCCATCGCATTCTGTGACAACACTTCCAGCGACATCGTTACCGAGCCATAATCTCAGGACATGCCGTGTATCCCGCCAGCCCCTCCACCTTACACGTCAGTTCCCGACTATGTTTGGGACCGGCGCTATGCTGGGCGTGGCATATCTTCAAAGCACCCTGCTCGTCCCGAGGACAGCGCCCTGATAATCCCTCATCCTGATGCCGAAAGTGCCCTGGCTGCCGCCAAGCAATCCTGTCGCAAGCATCCTGACCGCTGGTTCGGCCGAGGCACCGGCATCAAGGAAGGTGTGGAGTTCTGGGTACATGAGGGCAGCAAGGTTCTGGAACGTCATATTATAAGTTGACGTTTTTCTTTTCACCCAAACTTTTGTAACTTTGAAAGTTATCGAACAGCTATGGAAATCCAAAACACACACACAAGCATTAAGCATATGCCTGGCCTGTATGAGGGGAAATATGAGATTGCTTACACCATGATGCCTCCAAGAGTGGGGCTCAAGAAGCTAAGAGCAGGACTCCAAAAAGAATTCCCCTGGCTTGATATTCAGACCGTCAAAAGGATAAAAGGCGGCTTTGAAGTTCATGCCGTGGCCACTGAAACATCCTATGCCCCTATCCCTTCGTACTGGGACAATAAAGGTGATGATATGTTCTATAGCTGGGGCGTCAAACTCTTCATTGATAACTATAAGCCAGAGCCTCGGCCAGTCTATACCATTCATTTCCCTTATGAGAAACTGAATTCTCAGCTATACCATCACATAGCCGAATGCTATGAACTTCCGTTTAAGGTAGAAGCCCAATGGGGTATCGAAGAAATCGATTCGCTGAAGACCTTCCTGCTTGACTATCAGGTTAAAGCAGCAGCGTATCGGGAAACTCATCCTGAATGGGTGGATCCGGAATGGAACATCGAGTGGTATTACATTTAGTCACACATCTGCCATAAAGCCATGGACAAACAACTCATTGTCCGCGTCCGGAAAATGGAGGAAGACTTCAACCTCCTCCGGGAAGTGATTGACACCCTTGACGGTGCCCTCTACGATTACGAAGCCGTTCAGCGCCGTATCAAGCGCCTATCCGACTACCAGGAATCCGGCCAGTGGCTCAAAGACTTCGAGGCCGACGAACGGGGTGAACTACCCAAGGACATGCTGCGCGGCGTGTTGTCAGAAGACGCGCTGGACGATCTGTTGAATGACGTCACATCCATTCATGCACGGCTGGATTCGCTGGTGAACGAACCGGCAGACGACGAGGAAATGTCGCCCTTTGAAGAATTCGACCCGCTGTTCGATTCCACGGACAGCATTCCGGAAAAAGCCGGTGTGGTGATTGTCACCCTGCGCTATCTGAGCACTTGCCCGGGCTTCTGGCTCTATGATCCCAAGGAGTTCGAAGGACTGGACGTTCTCTACGTGGACAAATCCGAGAATCTTCGCAGCAGAATCGTCCAGAAGTATCTCAGGGGCAATTCGTCCCAGTCATCGTTCCGCTACAGCCTGGGAACGCTCCATTGTATTCCTTCCATCACGCTGGATGACGGCAAGCACTGGCGCTTTGAAGATAAGGACGAGCGCTGGCTAAGCGGCTGGATCAAGGAGAACCTGGTTTTCTATTACAAAGTCAGCCCTTTCCCGGACATGCTGGCCTTGACTTATACGAAAATGTTTGACCCGGCCCTGAACCTGGACAATGATTCCAAGGAAACGGAAGACTTCCGGAAGAAACTCATCGCTTCGCGCAACAATCATGTCGAAGATGCCGATTATGACAAAGTAAAGACAAAGGCATCCACCATCCGGCTTCCCAAAGCCGGGAAAGACCTGGAATCGGCCCTGACCGAAGCTCTGGCAGACAATGCCGCCCGCATTCCGGACAAGATGGGAATAGCCTCCATAGAAACCCTGATTGCCTATCAGGGTCATGAAGAGGAAGCCATCGCGCTGGTCTATGGCGGGGTGAACGACTACGGTGAAAAAAACCAGCACCTGAGCATCCTGGCCTACAACTTCGAGGGAACACGGAAACTGAAGGCCTTCCTGAAATCGAAGGAAGGAAAGCAATTCAAAGGAGAAGAGGATGACGAGTCTTTCGAACTCTATGTCAAAGCCGGGAACCCCAAGCTGCCCGGATTCCTTGCCTCCGTCTTGAAAAAGCACATCGGCATTACCGACGAAACCAAACTGGTCATCAAGACCACGGCTTTCCTGTATCGCCGTTAATAAAAGGCGAGCCCCCGGGAGCCCGCCTGTACGGATTGCCCAAATCCACCGCGAGGTAAACGGCAATCCGTTATTGTTTTGTGCCCCGGAGATAAAAAGGGGGCAGGTAAACCACCTCCCGGAACTACCTAGCACGGTGAATCCCAAAGAGGAGGTACCCGCCCTTTTCGGCAGGTTCCTCGCTCCGGACCTGGGATTCAGAAAATTGTGCTAGGATTTACGTTCCGGTCCTTGCAAGCAACGCTTGTATATGTCTCGACTGTTGATGTCTGTATTGCAAAGATAAAAATTATTCCTGAAACCCTGCAAGCCCAAAGCGCTAAATGCATCTTTTTCAACCTTTTCTCGCCCAGTGTCAGATATTGGCACTGGCGTTTTGTAACTTGCGGCGTGATTTTATAACCACATGAGAACCAATCCGAAATCGGATAGTCAAATCCACCGCGAAGGAAAGACTATCGTCCGGCAGCTGGATGCTGCACGGAACCAGCTCGGGAATCTGTTACTCCACCGCGAAGGCTGGGAAGGGCAGCTTCTCGACATCGGGAACCAGCTCTGTACGCTCATCGTTGACGTGGCCGCCATCTGCACGGATGACGGCTCCAATGCTGATATCAGGGCCTTCCTGACTGCAGCAGAAGTCAGGCTCCCAGAAGAGTTTCTGATCGAGCTCTAGGCTTCTAGCCTCACCGTGCAAGCGGAGAGGTATGTACAACAAAAGAGAGAGGAACGGACCCGCAGGGCTCCGCTGCTCTCCTTTCCTCTCCTCAAATATAAAAATATCTCAGTATGTTACCGTCATTGTCACAGGTCCGTACCAGTCTTGAACGGTTATTTGGAAGGTCTGGGCCGGGAGGTCGGCTAAGATGGACACATCTCCAAGATTCTCGGCTGTCCAGTCAAAACCAGCCTTCTGTATCAGCTGCCCTAATAGGATAGGAGGTAATTCCTCTCCATCTGCACTCCATCGATTCAGTATAAGGGAATTGTCCTTCTGCCTTGGTGCTCGGAATACATAACCACCGTCTGGATTATCTTCCGGCGTGCAGCTGAATGCCCCCTGTACTGGCGCCAGGGTGCGCTTGTCGGCCCCTTTAACGTTACCTGCCACCTCCATAGTGATATTAAGCCGGCCTTCATCCGCTTCTTTGAACTCAAGGTAGATTCTGGCGAACTGCTTGTTCAGGAAAGGGATGGCTTCAGCCTCTTCACATTCTGTATCCACTTGCAGGGCCGTCGCAAAGAGCTCGTCCATCTGCTGTCCAGGTGCTACGGTAAATTTACCTCTGCTGGCTACCAGGTCTACAGTTCCTCTTGGCACTTGCCGGTCTATCTGTTCGCCAACTAAGCCCTCAAAGAGCGTATGGGTGCCAAACCAGGCGCTGACCACTTCATTGGGATAGGAAGCACGTACCGTAAGCCAGCAGGGGCAGTCCGTTCGGTCTTCCTTGACCGAACAGGAAACCAGGACTGCCAGTCCCAGTATTCCTAATGTTACTATCCTTTTCATGGCTCTCATAGTACAAGGTTATCGATGACGGCCACGTTGCCGTGAACTTCCCATTGATTCTCCTTCACCTCCTTGGGCTCGCTGGCGGCGGCACGGCTCACAACGCCGCCCCTGGGCCAAACGTTCGGGTACTCACTTGGCTCGCCCTTCAAGGTGATCGTGTTAATCTTGTACACCATGTTGGGCTGCAGGTTGTGCAAGTACATAGGATAGTAGTAGTTCCTGCCGTTGATTTTTACGCCTAGAACCAGCTTGTGGTAGCGATCCTGGTTGTGTTCCGGGTCATATTCGGGCTGACCATAGTGGGCATACAGGCAGGTGGGAAGGGTATAGAACACCTTGTTCACCTCAAAAGGGCCCAGAGAGCCTTCATATTCGTCACACAGTTTGCCACTCAGTCTGGGTAAGTACGCATTGTTGTCCCAGGTTTGTTGCGAAACGGGAACAAGCGAAGCTGGAGCATCCAGGCAGATGGTGTTCTTGGGCTGCATGTAGTTGTTGTTATACAGGTAGTCAAAAGCGTCATCCAGCTTGCCTCCAGCGCCCCAGTCTCCGGGGACATACGTGCCGTCCAGTGCTGCGTAAGTAAGGCCCAGGGAGCCCCATTGGTTTTGCCCTAGGAAACAGTTTGCGTTGTAGTAAAGGCTAGACAGATTGCCTAGGCTCTGGCTAGAGGTGCCTTTGGGTCCGAAGAGGTTGTTGGGATTGCCGTCAAAGAACTTGGCGTTACTCTGGCAGATTCTGATGATATCCCAGCTATTGCTGAAGACGATATTGCTCAAGTAGATATTGCGGAACTTATCCGGGTCTCCCCAGAACTGGGCATCCACATAGCCAATCTCAAACTTGGACATGTAGCGCATTAGGTTGACCGAAGCGCTCCTTGAACTTGTGCTGAAATCAACCGTTGCAGTAGCTCCCATAAGCGGCCTGCTTGGGCGGCAGTTGCCGGCACTCCAGGGAATGTACCCCTTGGGATAGCCGTTGACCTCAGAGCCATTGAGAGTGGCAATGTAATCGGAACTGTCCGGATCCAAGTTGGCCATAATTAGGTAGAAACGCTTCTTGTCGCTGGGAAAGCCACGGTCCGTAAACGTCACGTTTGACAGGTCAAGGGCTGTCCCACCATACTCACCAATGGTGCTATGGCCAACAATGGCATTATTCTCATCCCAGGAGAAGATGTCAATCACATCCACTTCGTCATCAACAATATCCGGGGCTAAGCTCTTTGTCTCGTCGAAGCCCTGAACGCTGAATCTGAGCGTGGCTGTGTTTTCACCGTTTCCGGTCTCATACTCCAGGGGAACATGTACGCATCCTGACAGTGCGGCTAGCACAAGCGGGAGCAGGTATCTGATTGTCGGTTTCATAGGCATTCTGTTTAATAAATAGCGGTTCCGGTATCGTCGGTATAGCCCACGTTGATATTGTTGATTTCCGTTTCATCCCAGTCGGCGACAGACATTTCAACTTCAGCGGCCACCTTGATTTCATAGAAGTTGGAATAGGCGCTACCCAGGCTTTTAAGCGTGATTCTGGAAATCTCATAGGCCACGTTGTGCATGGGGCAGTACATCTGGATGGGATAGAAGTACGATTTTCCGTTGATGCTCAGTTCCACTACCAACTTCGGGAATCCGTTCTGGTCATTGGAAGTGGATAGGATGGGATAACTGCCGAAGTTTGTGCAACCCTTCATGGCATACAGACTCTTGTTCACGGTGAGCGTATGAGACAGGGAAGGATTGGTGGAAGAGCAGATCCTGCCTTCTCCGCTCGCTATATTGTACGAATGGACCGTATTGGTGAGCCAGGTATCCGTAGCCGTGATGTTCAGCACTCCGGCAGCGGAATACTTGTTCTTGTTCATCATACTGGTTGTGCTGGAAGTCGTATTTGTACTGGGAATCCAGCAGGAATAAGACGTATTATCTTCAACACGATAGCCAATCCTCACTGTCTCTAGGCCCCCAAAGAACGGCTTGTCTTCGGTTGTCGTCATTTGCGGTCCGAAAATAGCGCTGCCAATGGTATCCTGCCTGAGAGAACTCAGATAATCACCTCCCATCATGATGACGTTGGCTGTATTGATCAAGGCAACGTTCTTCACAAAGACATCTTTGGACATCAGCGAAGAGTCGTCAAAATCGGCCACGATTTCTCCCACATCCACGCGGTAGAAAAAGCGCTCCAGAGATACTTCCACGGTCTGATTCTGACTGTAGATGACATATGCGGTGCCACCCATGGGAATGCCGCCCGTGCCGTCATACAGGTCCATGGTACGAAGCCTCAAGTTATAAAACTGATTCCCTCTTGTATTGGCCAGCTTCTCTGCAACAGCCTCCGGTAGGTTGGCGTAAAGCAGGTAAGCCCTACGTGAGTTGGTAGGATTGTACAGATTGAACTCGCCGGCTGTCAGTTGGGCGTCGGTCAGGACGATGTGGTTGGGAAGGATATCCCAATAGCCTTGGCTTCCGCAGTCGAATTCATACACGTCAATACGGTCCACAGCGTCTTCGTCAAGCGCGCCTATAGCCAGTGCTTTGGTCTTATGCTGGCCTTTCACGCTCAGCTTGATTGTCGCGGTCCGCATCTCAGCGTCTGAACCGACCTCAATCACACTGGGCTCGTCAATTCCTTTGTTGCATCCGGCCAGCATCCCGCAGGCCAGGGCAAAGTATAATAGTTTCTTTATCATGGCATTAATTGTAGATTCCAGTTTGAGTTTCGTCCGTGAATCCCGCATTGATGTTGTTGAAGGTAACCTCGGTCCAGTCCTGTACGGTAATGTCCATCTCTAAGGCAATCTTCTTCTCATAGAAGTTGGAGTAGTCGCTGCCGGCACTCTTGATGGTAATCTGGTCAATACTGTACACGGTATTGGGCTGGGGGTAATACATCTGGATGGGATAATAGTAAGACACCCCGTCTACAGATAGCTCCACGACCAGTTTGGGATAACTGTTCTGGTTGTCATAGATACAGAGCAAAGGATACTGGCCGGCACTACAACAGCCCATCCAGGCGTAGAAGCTTTTGTTTACGGCAAGCGTATGGGACTGACTTGGGTTAGTGGACGAGCAAACTCTACCTTCACCCGAATCGTTGTTATAACTCTGGACCGTAGCCGTAAGTAAAGCCCCGGTTACATCGATGTTCAAAACACGCTGCTGCTTCCTGTAGTTCACGTTGGCAAGCGTCGGGGCATTGGTTGTATTTGTGAGACTGCCTCCAGGAAGGAAACAACTTACAGTGCTGGAATAGTAACTGTTCTCAAAACCGGCATAACCCGCATTCAGATTGCCAAAGATGGGTGTTTCATTCGAGATGTTCAGTGTGCCTCCAAAGATTGGTGTAAGGTTATCCGTAGCGAAATAGCTAAATGAATTGAACTTAGCTAAGTAGCCGGTGTTAGAAACATTAGCAAGCAGAATGTTTTTCACAAAGACATCCTTGCTCATCCAGGATTCATCGTCGAAATTCACTACAATATCGCCTACATCCACCCGGTACATATAGCGATACAAGTCAACGCTTACTTCCTGGTCGGAATAATACCCGACGTACTTAAAACCCACCATGGGAAAATAAGTTCCGTCAAATACATCTTCCCAACGGAAACGCTGGCGCTGCAGATTGTACAGGCTCATCGCCTCGATTTTGGCATGTAAGGCTGTTGGCAGGTTTGCAAATATAAGATATCCCCGGGCAGCTCCGTAGGGACATTTTAACTGGAAGCTTTTTGCGGCCAGTTCTTCTGCCGTCAGCGTATAATGGAGAGTCACAACTTCGCTCCCGTCATACTCAAAGATATCAATCCGGTTGACAGCGGAGTCGTTGTTACTGCCAGTAGTAACCGCCTTTGTAGTGGGCAGGTTATTCAGTGAAAAGGTCACGGTGCACAGCTTGCCGTCATTACCGGCAATCTTTCCGGCAGCACCGGGCGCCTCCTTGTTGCAGGAGACCCCGGCCGCCAGAAAAGCGAGACAAGCCACTGTGCACAGTAGTTTACTTGTTCTCATGGGTTTAGGAATTAGGGATTAATAAGTAGGATCGGCTACAGGAACAACGGTCCAGTTCTTCACGTTGAGCTCGAAGTTGACATCCTGAAGGTAGTTCTTGGGGTCGGAGGAGCCAATGCGGGTAAGAGTAATCTCGTCAATCTCGTAACTCTTGTTTCGCTCCAGGACGGGCAGGGGGATGTTGTAGTACTTGGTAGTGTCATCAATGAGCACCTGAATAATCAGATGGGTGTGACGGGCGTTCCAAGTAGATGCGGCGGAATCGGCTACTGTCGGGTTCGGGAAAGCGTAGAAAGTGTGTACAGTGCTGTAAGTCGTATGGTCCGCCAGCGTCACCTGGCTGAACAAACCGCCCAGGGCTGTGGCATCCGGTTCGGTGCTGTACACGCAACCGCGGAACTCGAAATCGGCGGAGGCGGTGGGCACATAAGTGCCGCCTAAGTTGTTCTTGATGGCTGCATCTCCCAGATAGATACCGCAGATTTTCATTGTCTTGGCACCTTCACTGGGCACTGTGAATTCACGGAAAATACTCTTGACCACGATACGGCTGGCAAGCCTGGTCACTTCAATCTCCACGGCATCGCTTTCCGGAAGGCTGACTGGCTCATAGCCCACCATGGCGAAATTGTTCAGGGTTGTCACATCCATGGTACAGACAGTGGCCAGCAGGTCACTCGGAGTGTTGATGGCACTCACGTCGGGACCGTTTACCACGGCGTACACCACGCGGTCACCGTCACCGCACTGAATGGTGATTTCGTCGGTGTTGCTGGCGCTTCCGTACGTGTCCTTGACGTTGTCGCGGAAGGCGATAACCTGAAGGGTATTTACCTTTACTTCGTCATCGGGGTCAATGCCCGTGGCCTTGGTCTCCGGGGCGTTGCCCTTGATCTTGATGGTAAGCGGGTGGTATTCCTGCTCTGCCGGATTGGGAACCTCATTGATCTGAGTGTCCATGTTCTTGTTGCACGCCACGGTGCAGAGTGTTGCGGCCACGGCCGCGAGAAATGTAATTTTTCTCATGATGTTTGAGTTTAAAGATTGATGATTAATGGGTTAATTGATAATGTTTTACAAGCCAGCTGATCTCCGGGTCAAGATTACCCCGGTGCCACAGGCTGGGTTTTAGTTCACATGCTTTCAGGAAGTACTTCTGGGCCTCTTCGTCCCGGTCGGTTCGGGCGTACACGATAGCCTTCAGATAGCACACGCTTTCGCTGTCCGGGAGGGTCTCAAGGATGGTTCTGGCTGTTCCGTTGTAATCCATCTCCAGATAAGCCAGGGCCGTGTTGACGTCCTTGTATTCCTGCAGGAGAGTGACAGCTCGTTTATAGTCCCTGTTCTGGAGAGCCGTTACGCCATCCTGGTACTTCGGGTCGTGGGGATTCAAGCTCTTGTCTACAAAGGCCGTGAGGCTGCTGATGTAATAGGTAAGGGGCTCGGTTTCCGGAATGCGGTAGATGACTTTGTCCAGTTCGAAGATCTTACCGCTGAGCGTCACCTGTGCCTTCTTCCTACCGTTCCTGGCCGGAATGGTCTCAGAATACAAATACACGAATTCATCGCCGGCAGTTATCACGGTGTCCAGCCTGATGCCCTCCTGAACGATGGGCACGGGGACGTACTTTCGGAACATCTCTCTGCTTCGTGCCGCACGACGGGCATTCAGACTCTTGGACAGTTTCCGTGTATAATGGTCGATGGCTTCCTGTTCGGTTACTCCAAAGACGCTTTCGAAGCGTGCCTCGCTTACGATGGTGGAATCCTGCTTGAAAGCGTACAAATCCGGGATATTCCGTTGGATAAACAGCTCCAGAGCCTTCAAGTTAATGAAGCGAGTACTGTCTGTAATGATGCTTGCGATAAAGCGGTTATAGCGCTCATAGCCTTTTAGTTGGCTCTCACGGTATTTCGCTCCGGTAATGTATACGGGCTCCAGATTGGTGCTGTCAAGCTTCGGGTAAAAGCGCAGCTGCCACAGGTCGTCCATCATATCCTTTGGAACGCGGATTTCGAACTCAATGTTCACCTTACCGCCACGCTCCGCGATGTTTCTAAAGCGAGCTACTACGACCGACGGAATGATCCGGTCCCTGGCCACCATCTCACCGTTCTCATCGGCCTCTGCCTTCATCAGCGTAATGGTCTTGCCCTGGTCATCCTTGAAGGTGACATCCTTTTCGATCGTTGCGGTCGCGTCCTGGACCTCTGTTTGGGGAATCTCATACTCCGGAATCCCAATCGTTGCCTGCATCTGTTCAGCCTGCACTGTCTGGATATGGCTGGGTGTAGAGCAGCTATGGCTACAAACGAGGGCAATGATAATGAATATCACCAGAAAGATATTTAGCACAAAAGAACAGCCGCAGAGCACGGAACGAGTATAGTTCTTCCGCTCATAGTAATCCATTTCGTCCCACTCATCGGGCCGCTGCTGAGCCTCTTTATAATCGGCTATCAGCTTTTTGATAAACTTCTTCATCGTCTCATTCCTAAAGATTGGTGCGGGGCGTTCAGATCCACCAGCATCGGGTCATTCCTGCGCGGATTCTTGGGGTCATTCGCCAACTTTTCCAGGCGTTCAAACTCCCACTTGATATATTCCACGCCTTCGATTCCGGCAGTTCTGGGATCCCTGAACAATTTCTGATGCCCGTCGGAGTCAAACATCCCGGTCTCTGACATGCGCCTGTTGGCCCAGTCACGGCCTTCGAAAGCAAAATGCGGCTTCCCTTCCAGCCGGCCGATATACTCGACCTTGCTGATGACATCGTAATTGCCCAGCGGGCTGTTGATTTTATTACCGTCACCGTCAGTTAACATAGCGGAACCGTCTTCGAAGCGGATGGCGTAGCGTTCCGGCTTTTCACAAAGGAGCTGCACCTTGCTAACGTCCTGGTCCCTCATATATTCACTTATCGTACTCATAGCGGTATGGTATATTCAGTTCCTTCATTCCAGCCATCAACGCCAGCGTCAAACGTGATGGGGTCGTGGCTCAGCATAATCACCGGCTCCAAGCATTCTTGCTGGAAAGCGCCATCAATCCAGAAGTTCCACCACAAGGGCTCACTCCGGTGATTGTCGTCAATCATATCGGCGATAATGATGAAAGGGTTACTCAGAGTGATGATGTAGTTCAGCTTAACCTCGTGGATGTTAAACCAGGCCTCGTTCAGGCCTTCACCGGCCTTCATAGCCTGGATTTCTTTCTGGATGGCCTCCGTATCAATGAGGGCTAAGTGCTCAAACTCCTCGCTGAAGTTCAGCTCGCCACTGAAGGTGGGTAAATCCCGCTGCACGATGTTGTTCGTATCGTTCCATGGCCATCCCTTGATGACGCCGGCCATATACACCTGCCCGGTCAGTTTGGGGTAATTGTGCTCGGCGATACTTATGCCGCCTTCGCCCATCAATGGGTCGTATTCAGCAGTCATCACCACGTGACCGTATGAATAAATCAGGTAGTAATAGTCGAAAGGATTACCATCAGCATCCGTGACGATCAGTTTTAGGAAATCTCTTCCCGGTACTTTAGTCTTGAACATCCAGCTCTGGGCGCCGGTGCGCTCTACGCTGAATACCTCAGTGTCCAGGCTCCTAAGGCTGTAGGTGGCCCTTTCACTATCGCTTGTGACCGTCAGCAGAAGTTCCTGGTCATCATCTATAGTGGCAGGAGTATCCTCGGCCAGTTCCTTCTTGGCGTTGATATCTGTCATAGGCGCCATTTGAAGGGTGACAAGCGGTCTTTGGGGCTTAATGCGGTTGTCCTGCAGGCTGAATTCAATGGCCTCTGTTTTTTCAATGACCCAGTCAGACCCTTGTTGGCCGGGTATTTCCCCGTGTCCTGTCGCACTTGCAGTAATAATTAGCTTGCCTTCTCCGGCAGCCGTCACCTTGAACTGATTGGGTAGTTCTCCGGCTTTCATAGTTATGATATCCGGATTTGAGAATTGAAGCCTATATTCGCTTACGGTAGCGGTGTTAGGAGTGGGAACTATGGTAAATAACCGTTCTTCGCCATACTCCCACTTAGGCGTATCATTACTCACCTGAATGGTAATCCTTTCCAGTGCGCTATTGTCCTTCACTATAAGCTCTGTGGGATCGCACGAAGCTAGGGCTAGCGCTGCCGCGGCACTGGCCGCAGCTATAAATAGCTGTCTCATATGTTTTTACGCTTTAGAAGATGTAAACCAGTGAAAGAATAGCCTCATTGGGTAGAATGAACCATTTCTGGCCTTCATCCACAACCTTCCCACAGGACGGACAGGCATAGGTGGTATACTTCATCCAACCAGTCCAAAACCCAAGTCCAAAGTCCAGGTTCCAATGCTCCTTGAGCATCAGTGAGTAGCCACCAGCGAAACCGGCTCCAAAGGCGTCACCTTCTTGGCTGGTCTCGGTAAGCACACCGCCCCGGTTGAATTCCTGGTACTGTCCTTTGGCACCGGCCCACCAGCCGGAGTAGACATTCCACGGCCACCAGCGTGCGCCTACGGCATACACCTGCTTGCGGTTCTGCTTCTGGTCAGGGTTGGGTTCCTGAAAAAGGGCGTCTCCCTTGTTTACCTTACCGAAGGTCCAGGGGTTGACTTTGGCACCGGCGTGGATGCTCCAGTGCTGACCTACAGCTGCGGATCCTTCGATTCCGATGGTTCCCAGCTCAACAGCATCGGCGGTGTTCACCGCCACCGCCCAGGTCTGGGCCGTGGCGGCTACCGCTCCCAAAAAGAATACACACAGTAATAATCCTAACTTTTTCATATTCATAACATTTTAATAGTTCCATATCACAAGCTCGTCGCCCATAACCATTGAGTGGACATCCTTGGATAAATACTCCTCAATCACGGGGTCTTCCTGGGGCAGAATCGCCATCCAGCGGGCCGGAGTTAGATTCAATAGGAAATCAGCCAGTTTTTGCTGGGATTCCCTCGTGAATATCCGGCCTCTCTTTTTCCGCGTCCCAACGATGCACGGTGGATCAGCGAAAATGAAATCCCGCGGTCCAGGCTGCTCACAGTTCAGTAGCGTCAATGCATCTTTCTTGAATAACTGAGTAAATTTCATCCTGGCATAGAACTCATCGTTGAGAAGGGTCTGCATCGTCGTTCGGTAAGCGAGCCCGTCGGCATCGGTGCCAGCGAAAACAGGAGTGTACCATTTGCAGTCATCCTTGATAAAGGAATGACCTCGAGAGATGCTCAGAGTCCATAGCAGAATAGCGGTCTGCGCCTGTTTTTTCACCTGCTGGTTGTTATACAGGTATACCAGGTACTCATAGTAAGCGTTCTGGACCGCTGTCAGCATACGCCGTCTGAACTTTTTGTCATGGTTCATTCCCAAATGTCGGCCCGCCTCTATTGCCTTTACCAATCGATACCTCAGTTCTGTCCGCATCTCGTCTATGCACCATCCCTTTAGGGTCGCGGAGATACTGTCTGAGACATTGAAGTCCTTAACAACTCTTCCAACCGCAGCCACAAGCGAGATGTAGTCACCCAAGGCGCCTAGCGCATAGTTGTCGTACACTTCAAACAACCGGTCTTCAATCGGCCGATAAAACTGGGGAAGATTATCCCAGCATTCCATGATGGTCCGGAGCATATCAATAAGAAGGGGCTGGGGCCGTGAGACGAACCGCCACAAATCTACCAACTCATCACACTTGTCGCCTGCAACATATGCCTTCGCCTTCACATTCAACAGCACATCCCCGTTCCCAAGAAAGGGAACCACCATCCTCTCAATCTCCTCTGGCATTATCGGCAGCAGAAGTCCAAAGTCCTTCTCCCGGCCATTGCCCCAATTAACAAAAGTCTTCATAGCATATCCATTAGAAAAACAAATACTTCAGTCCAATGCCGGTCTGCCAGTGAATGTTCTTCACAGGGGAAGAGAAGTTCACTGGCAGCCGACCGTTCACAACAAGAGCCAGCCGCTTGGCAAGGAATATCTCCGTCATAGCCTGGGCATAAATCCCATACTGGAAGCCGATGTGCGCATGTCCAAGGTCTATGTAAGAAGGAATCCTCCTCAACGGATCTAACACTTCAACACCTACGAACGCACCCGCACCCGTGTACAAATTGAATCCACGGCTACGCGTGCCCGCAAGGCGGAACATGTAACCGCCGGCGACAATGGCGTCGTCGTATCTGAGAATATGGCCAGTACTTAAGGTGGTCAGATAATCGCAACCCATCAGTCCCGCTTCCCAGAATCCTCCCAGTGTATACTGTGAGTAGAAAGCCTCGACGCCCGCGGACGTGCCAGTATATACACCCGAAACGGTCAAAGAGCTCTGGCCAGACATTGTCCGTTGCGCCGAGGCAGGTAGTGTAGTGATGCAAGTCAATATAAAAAGGACCAGGAGCATCACACCCGTGGTCCTCCAACCATTTGATAACCTCTTAACAGTCCTCAAATTGTTTATTGTCTTCATGTCAAAAAAACTCAAAATCGTCCAAGTTTTCTTTTTATTGTCCAATCTTTTGCGATTGCGTCCCAAATAATCTGACGCAAAGGAAAACAAAAAAATCTGAACTTCCAAATCCAAAAACACAATTTTCGTCAGTTTTTTCGAATCTATCGACCGGAATAAACTTACGTTTATTCAAATTTTCGTACGTTTGGGAAATGCACTCTTTCTTCGTAAATTTGTAAATCCAGAATGAACCTGCTATGAAGAAAAAGAGCCTCGTTTACATCAACGCCTGCATCCGCACAAACGAATCCAGGACCCTTCGTATCGCCACTCCTATCGTCCACGCACTTTGCCAGCGCTACGAAGTCGATACTATAAATCTCGTCAACGAACCCGTTCCCGCCCTAACCGTCGGCTCCTACCGATACAGGATGTCCCATGGCCCTACCAATATAGCAGAAGCGCAGGCAAATATGATAGCCCAGGCCCACCGAATAGTCATTGCGGCACCCTTCTGGGACATGAGTTTCCCTGCCAACCTCAAATGCTTCATCGAGCAGGTTTCCCTCTTCAACATCACCTTCACCGACAACGGCAGCACCTGCGTTGGATTATGCAAGAAGCCCAAAGTCCTCTTTCTTACAACACGCGGAATGGACATCTCCACCGGTGACAAACTAGAGCAAGCTACCCCATACCTCAAAGCAATAGGAAAACTTTGGGGCCTCGGTAAACTCACCACTATTGCCGCCCAGAACATGGACTACAGCACCCCCGAAGAAGTTGAAGCCAAAATTGCCGCATGTATCGCCGAAGGTTTAGACCTCGCCAAGACCTGGTAATCGATTCGCTCCGACCTAGTATCATTCAGCATATCGGACAGGGCGCCCTGCGCCCGCCCGCTATACTGCCTGCCACAAAGTCTCCGCTTGACGTCGCTTGAGACCACTGTGTCGGCAGAGCCGCCACAGCCGTCTCACGGTTCCACAGACTCTGGGAATGGGCCTTCCGACCTTCGGCCGACCGACCCATTCCCAGAGACTGTTCCACCGCCGCGCCTCACACCGCCCGTCTGGCGGCAAAAGCCGCCAGACCGGCTTGCCAATTTTAATCAATTTGGAAGATACTCCTGAGCCGCTGTGCTTCTTCGCGTAGTTTTGCCGGATTCTGTTTCTTCAGTTTTAGAAGGTTGACGAGCTTCCATTGTACGGAAGGGTAATCTTTGAAGTAGGGGAACGCAACCTTGTCCCAGTCCGGTTCACCCATCTCGAAACTCACAAGGAAAGCTTTGTCTTCTGCCGTCATCATGGCATTTACATCGGCAATCAGTTTTGCACGCGCCTCTTCATATTCCTCATACGAGAAGGGTGTGTCTGTCATCCCTTCAAACTGATTGGCAAGTGCATCCTTCTGGTCAATAAGGTTGGGTGCAAAAGACTCATGCAAAGGCCGGTCGCTGCCCAGAAGGCAGAACAACAAGCCCTCCCGTGTCTTTTCAAAGGGGTACTCCATGTACTTGACATCGAAGAGGTCTCGTGGGTGTTGTCTTGAAAGCGCCGCTGCAATCTTCCCGCCGTAAAGCAGAGTCATGGGCACGATATCGGCTTCACAATACAGGCCGAACTCATCCTGCGCTTTCTTGCACAGAGGCAACGTCAGCACATTGCCGCCGACTATCCCGCGCTTTGTCTGGTTCACTTCCACCTTTATCTGCTTCCGCTGATACTCGCACAGGAGTTTGCATGTATTGAGCTTTGGGACAATGTGCATCCCGGGAAATGCGCGTTTCGCCTTAGCTGCAATGCTCATAAGATGAGCGTTGATATGCTCCAGGCTTTCTTCACGGCTCTCCAAAGGGATGTAAGTCAGGTCAATATCAACCGAATAACGAGGTAAGTTTCTGACAAAGAGGTTGATAGCCGAGCCGCCATGGACGGCGAAAACCTTTTCTTCCATCACGATGGGGAGTAGCCTCAGGAGGACCTCCACTTTCTCTGCATATTCTCTATTCATAGTCTGCCAAGTCTGAAGGTATTATCATCTGATACTTGCTTATGAATCGTCCAGTAGCGGAGATATTCCTCACTCCGCTGCCAAGATTGATCTTTGAAGGAACCAGGGCTCTGAACCAGCTGTGTCCGGCCTTTTCTGCCATATACAGGAACAAGCGCTTGACCTTGACGGAAGAACACTCTTCCAAAAGCTGCTGGATGAGTAAAGGACGAAGCGTTGTCATCATCTCCATCACATAGTAGCTGTCCATAAGTGAAAACTGTTCAGGAGATAAGAGCAGGCACTCCATAAAAGCCCGTTCCGGAGAGGAAATGAGCAGTTGCGCTCCGTTGTAGTCATATAGTTCCAGCCCCGTTTCTTTGCCAAATACGGAGGATGTAAAGTATTTCACCGTCATATCCCATTCGCTTTTAGGAAGCCATCCCGGCAGGCGGGATTCTTTAGTCGTGAAAAGGTAGGCCTGGGGCTTTCCCATAGAAACGAAGTGGGAGAAGCCACGCAGATCCAGTGCTGATGAGGCTCCGACATGGCAACGCTTACCCAGCTGGTTGTTATAGGAAGCAACTGCGCCATAGAGCGTCGGGGTGCTTCCTGCTATCTTATATACTCCCTGCGCCACCCGCTCAAGCCAGCCGCTGCGGACATATAACGTCTGTTCCTTCCGGTCCAATCCCTGACTGGCCATCCAGGAGGAAAACAGCAGGGAGTCCCGGGGAACCAAATCGAGTATTTTCTTTATCTTTGTTGCCATTGTGGTAATATTTACCGCAAATATAAACCAAAATATTAATAAATCAAAGTGGCGAAATCTCTTTATACCCGCTCTGCAGCCTCTACTATCCTTTCAGTGCCTTGCAACATAATCCATATGGTTATTTGTCGCAAAAAACATGCATTCTTTAGACAAAACAAAGCATCGCCAATAATCTTATATCCATCAATAATCCGTCTTCCCTAAGAAAAACCCCACCACCTGCGTCGCCCCCGCGTCCATCAGGTTATCGGCCAGCTGAACGAACGACCGTCCCGTGGTGGTTACGTCATCAAACAGAATCACCCGTTTCCCCACAAAAGCCGACCCGTTGATCCGCAGTCCCTCCAGCGTATCCTCCCGCTTTCCGCCTCGCGTATTCGGCCGGTCCATTTCACGCACAATCAACGAATACCCGTTGATGACGCCCGTATTCTGGGCCACCTCCTCGCAAAACGTCTGGTATCGCTTCTCATTCTTCCACCGCGTCGAGGCCGGTATCACGCAAAGAATCCAGCCCACCCGTATCCCGCGGAAAAGATGCCCGGTAATAAAGTCCGACACCAGTTCCACCGCCTCATATTGTTCGCCGTTCTTGAAATTCAGAATCATCTGCTGACGCGCATAATCCTGCTTTGACAGCCGAAAACTGTTTTTCCGTTGCGGAAAGTACTTGTAGCAGTACACCGCCCGGTATCCGGCAATCTTAATTTCCCGATACCGCCCGCCGATATACGCCCAGTCACCTTCCCAGTACACCTCTTCAGAAGAGGACGACGCCGGCGCTTCCTTATATTTCCGCCGATTCTCCGTCGTAGCATGGACCTCCCGCTGAAACTTGTCGGATTTCATCAGCTTCTCAATATACGACTTGGCCTTCCTTCGGAAACGGGTTTTCCTCCAGACCACAACGATAATGGTGAAGCAAATCACATCAGCCAGTCCCATCAGCAGAGACCCCCAGTAGGGCATATTCCCACTCATAAACGCTTGCAAAGGCTCCTACCCAGGCAGCCCCAGTGGCAACCGGCACCTTTGGAACTACAAATAAAATAAGAATTATCCGTGTAACGAAAAAAGAAACGTTTAATTATTATTTCTCTGATACACAGGCATTTGCAGGGTGAGCCAAACGGATAAATGCAGCATTTCCCCATTCGGAGCCGCTTAATGCTCTCAGAACCAGTCACATATCCGTTTCAGTTTCCTGCCAAAAATCTGCAAATTTCACCGCTCCGTAAACTTCTTCGCCTTGGGATACTTGTTCTCAATGAGACAATCCACCGCCTCATCAATAATAGAAGCCAAAGAAGGCTTAACTTGATGACCATTCATTTCTAGCCAGAAGGCCAGTGCTTTCAGTTTCCTCAAAGTAGAAGGAGAGGTCCTCACAGCAGCCCCGTGGATTTCCTTCCGGCTCTTCTTCATTTTCTTTTCATCCCGGGCATCATGCACGGGATCATCCATCACCTTTTCTTTTTCACCCCATACATCTCTGGACCCCTTGGGGGCCAGCTGCTCCTTGAACATTTCAAGTTGATCAAATTCGTCCATAAACATCTCCTTTCTTTTCATCCGTTTACAAATCAACACGTCAACTCAGCAACGCGTAATCGTGTTATCTCGTTTACCCATCAACACGCTCACTGGTGAACACGTCATCGAGTAAACCCGTACTCTCGTTAACACATCAACGCGTTTACGCCTTTACAAGCACACGCGTTCACGGCGCAACAAGTCAACGTGCAAACATAACAAACATTTTTCATTTGTCCTAATTTTTTGGACGCAATCCAAACTACTTGGACTTTATCAAAACTATTCTTACTTTTGCCGCGGAGTTCTTTGGAACAGGATTTCGTTTTTGGGCTTAGCTCAAAAAGCAAGATGTGTGTTTGTCGGACAAACACCGTCCCTGGCGGGCCGTCTTGCACTGCCGTGGGCTTTTGCCGTGGTAATAAAATTGAGTTGATATGGATTTGTTGAGTCGTAAAGTTTCAGTCCGCTTGACTGAAAAAGAGTATGAAACACTAAGGATGAAGATGGAGCTTTCTGGCTATAGATCCATGTCCATTTTTATTCGTGATGCATTGTTTTCAATCCGTCTACAACGGAGAAACTATAGTAAAACAGACCCCAATCTAGTCCGCCAGGTAGCCATGCTTCGTTCAGAAATCCGCCAGATAGGAGTCAACTACAACCAGCGAGTGAAGACCCTGAATACCTTGGCAAAGCTGCGTGACAAGAAGGGAAACCTTATAGTAAATGCACGCGATATAGACAGGGATATGTTGGAGATGAAAAAGATGATGGAAGGGATGACAACGTTGGTTAATGAAGCATATACCCGTGTTATGGAAACTGAATCTCCAGGCTCCGGAGACAGCGATAATAAAGTTTAACTTCAAAAGAATTGCGTATGCAGAATGTGATTATTTCCGGCAATCTGGCCAAGGATTGCGAGATTGTTCCGGGCAAAGAAGGGAACGAATTCATTCGTTTCGATGTGGCGGTAAATGACGGCCGTGAAAAAGAGGAAAAGCCCACTTACTACACCTGCCGGATGAAGAAGACCGGCGTAGCGGAGTATCTCAAGAAAGGACGCTTTGTCACAGTGATGGGAACGCTCAAAGTGGCCGTTGTTTCCAAGGACAACAAAACCTTTGTTAATTTGGATGTCTGGGTCCAGAACCTGGATCTGGCTCCCGTAGCCAAAGAAAGCTGATGGTAGTAAAAATCAGCCCAGCAGCAGAGAGCGTAACCTCGTCATTCAACTATAATGATTTCAAGGTGGAAAACGGAGTGGCAACCATCCTCTATATGGAGAATATTGACGACGTCCAGAATCCTTTGGACACCTTGATTCATTATGAAAATGGTCGAGGACGCTGCCGAAAACCCTCTTTCCATATGTCCATCAATCCAGGGCCAAAGGATAAGATGACAGATGGAAAAGTTGTGGCTTTCACGCGTGAATTGATGGAGGGTCTGGGCTATGGCGCCCAGCCCTTCATCATTTTCCGTCACAACGATATCGAGAGGGAACACTATCACGTAGTGTCAGTCCGAGTGGACAAAACCGGCAAGAAAATCAATGATTCCAACGAACACCGTCGCTGCCAGAAACTGTTGGAACAACTTGCTAAGAAGTATGGCTTCGTCATCGGGAACGGCAAGGAATCCGTTAAACAGGATCATGTTCCGGACCCTTACAAAGACCCGGAGGCATTTGAACAATGGCTGGAAAAGAATCCGCCTCCAGATTATCTCCCGGAAGATGCAGAGTTGTTGGAGGATCCCCGAGTAATCTACCTGCGCTTTGACAAATCGAAAGGAGGTGCCAAGAAGCAGATGGAGGAGATAGTGAAGCAGGCTATGAAATACCATTTCACATCCATCGACCAATTCAAGGCCCTAATGAAACACTTTGGCGTTGCCGTTGACCTTCCCAAAAGCGTGCGAAAACTCTATCTGACTTACTCCGGGATAGACCTCAAAAGGGGTAAGAGGTGCACAGACCGTATTCATGAAAGGTATCTGGACATCCCCGGCCTGGAAGGTGTAGTCCTGCACATGGAAGCCGAAAAAGGCAGAGACAAAGAAGTAGAAGAGACCAGACTTGTGGGTATTGTAGCCAAAGCCATGGCGGACGGGAAGGACAAACGCGAGGTGAATAAGCTACTGGCCAAGAAGAATATCTCTATGATTGTCACAAAGGGAAAGGACGGTACTGTCAAAGATGTTACTTATATCGACCACGCCAAACACACAGTCTTTAGCGGAAATCTTAAAGGTCTTCCGGTTTCTGCTGTGGAAAAGGTGCGCAAGGAAGTGTGGGAGGCGGGCAAGCCGATTACTCCTCAGCGCAAAGCAAGCATCTTGAAAGAACTTCTGGACGACGCGTTGGAGATTGCAGCTATGGGCCGGAACAGAAAGAATGAGGACAGGCGATACGGCCCGCACAAAAAGCCCATCGGCCCGCAAAGAAGATAAGATTATGGAAAAAGAGACCAAACCCATGTACACGTGGTTTTTCCTCCTGTCGGGAGGAATCCTTGTTTTTATCGTTTACTACTATGCCTATCCTATGTGGGTAGCCCTAGGCCTGAGCAACTGGCTCACGGATAACATCGTAAGGAATTTCTACCTTTCTGGAAGCATGGCGGCGCAGTTGCCAGTCAGGCTGGCATGCTTATTCTTTGTCTCGCTTTATGCGTTTGTAAGAAGCGGGAGTTCAAAGCATACAGACTGGAAGCTGATTGTCGGGCTAATGGTCTCCGGATTAGCACTGTTCCTGGGTGCCGGCATGCTTCCCCCAGGAATTATCTTTGTAATCATTTCGGTCACTGGGTACATACTGTATCTGTTTGGGGCCATTGCTCTGGGAAGACTTTACCGGAGCTTCGACGGAGATTTGCCGGATTACTGGGATACGTTTCCTCAGTGTGAAGAACTCATCGAGAATGAGGACAGCATCAATATCCCCATAACCTATCAATATAAGAAGAAACTTCGCAAGGGCTATGTGAATGTGGTTTCTCCGCAGCGTGGAACTATGGTACTGGGAACGCCGGGCTCCGGCAAATCATACAGCGTCTATGGCCCATACATCAGGGGTATGGTGCAAAAAGGGTATGCTCTATGCGTGTACGACTACAAAGCTCCGGACTTGACTGAACGGGTGCTGAATGAACTGCTGGATAACTATGATTGCTATCCAGTGAAACCGAAAATGTTCGTGGTAAATTTCGATGATCCGCTGCACTCGCACCGGTTCAATCCCATCCATCCGCGCTATCTGCAGGACCCGGTAGATTCCACAGAAATCGCCGAGCTTATCTTGAAGAATGCCAACCGTGGCGAGGAGAAGAACAGTAATGACTTCTTTACACTAAGTGCCCGGTGTTACGTAGACCTCCTCATCTGGTTCCTTAAGATATACAAGAAAGGAAAGTATTGCACCTTCCCGCATCTGATTGAACTGATGGGCCAGGACTACCGTGCGGTCTTTGACATTCTGGAGCGCTATGACGAGCTCGAGGTCAAGCGTAACACGTTTATGGATGCCATGAAGGACAATGCCTTTGAGCAGCTACAGGGCCAGATAGCTTCGGCACGCGTCCCGCTTAACAGGTTTTCTTCTAAAACACTGTACTGGATTCTTTCGGGAGACGATTTCTCTTTGGATATAAACAACCCAGAAGAGCCTAAGATTGTCTGTATTGCCAATAACCCCCGCCGCCAGTCGGTGTACGGAACGACTCTGGCACTGATGATGTCCCAGCTTTTCAAGCAGGTGAACGTCCCTGGCAAGATGCATAGCGGGATTCTCATAGACGAACTGCCCACCATTTATCTGAAGGGCTTGGACAACCTCATCGACACCGGTCGTAGCAACAAAGTAGCCGTTGTCATCGGTGCCCAAGACAAGAGTCAGCTCGTTCGGGACTATGATGATAAAGAATCCGAGGTTATTTTCAATACTGTGGGGAATGTGTTCGCTGGCGCAGTGAAGGGAGATACAGCAAAAGAACTAGCCCAATCATTCGGCAAGGCTGAGAAAGAGAGCCATTCTCTTCAGCAGGGAGATACGTCCGAACACCTGACGATTTCTTATCAGTTGAGAGATGTGCTACCTCCGGATAAAATAGAAGCCCTGTCCCAGGGCTCCTTCTGTGGCTATATAGCTGATACTTTCAAACAAAAAATCCATCCCAAAGTCTTCTGCGGTGAGATTGATGCCGGATTGCCACCGAAAAGCAACGCCAGCGTCCCAAAACTCATCGACCTTTCGGAAGTACAGATGCGGCTTCTGGTAGAACAGAACTACAAGCGTATCCGACAGGAAGTGGCCAACTTCGTGCAAGAAGAGATGGGAAAAGGAAAAGGCTAGGCCTCTTTCTTGGGTGTGAGCACTATCGTTGCCTCATAGCCAAGGGCATCGGCCATCTTTTCCAAATCCGACAAACGGCAATCATCCACGGAAAAACGAGTGCTCATGCTCTGTTTGGCGATTCCGCATCTACGGGCAAGCTCCGAAATAGAGGTATTCTGGTCCACCAGAAGATCAAAAATTGGACGAAGACGAGTTCCTTTTTTCTTTCCGGGCAAAACGCGCCTGACATTGCGCGAAATCGGCTTCTCAGCGCTCTCTGTGGCACTTGCTTTTGCCACTTTTTCCACCTGATTTTCCATAAAAACTGTGTGTTGAAATTTGCGTATTTCCGGGAACTTGTTTTTCTTTGTGGCGAGTCCGTAAAATTGGGATTAGTTACCAATAATAAAGACTTGAACAAAAATTTACTTACATTGTCCCAAATTCTTGGACAAAGATAAGGCGAATTTTTGTATCCACCAAAAAAAGTTTAACGAAAGATTTGTAGGGTATGAACAATCCGGTTTACAGCTTCCCCTTGAGGAAGATTCTGGAAGCCCTGGAAGCGAAGCAGGGTAAGTCCGACGACTGGTGGTACTCACCACTGAGGGACGAAAAGAATCCTTCGCTGCACATCGAGGAAAAGAAGAATCTCTGGTATGACTTCGGAATCGGCCGGGGTGGGACCAACGTCGAACTGGTCCAACTCATCCTGCGCTGTTCTAAGGCTGAGGCAATCCGCTACATCATCTCACTGTCTCCGGAGTTGCAGGCAATAGAAGAGGCTAAGGCCAATCTGAAAAGAGACACAGACAAGGAGCGCAGCCGTATCACATCCGTAAGAGAAATAGGAGGGAACTACATTCCTCGCTATCTGGAAATTCGAGGAATTCCGCTACGGCTGGCTCAGTTTTACTGCAAGCAAGTACGGGTATACAATCCGAAAAAGCAGCAGAACTTTACGATGCTGGGATTCCCAAACAATGCCGGAGGCTTTGCGATGAGTTCGCCGTCGGGCATTAAGTCTACGGACAGGGCGGCCATTACAACGCTCACGCCCACTGGGCAAATCTCCAAGTCACCATCTTCAGCTAACGTGGCCATTTTTGAGGGTTTCTTTGATTTCCTATCTTGGCGTGTAATGCAAGGAGATGACAGGCCTGGCTGTGACACAGTTGTTCTCAATTCCACTGCGAACATAAACCAAGCAAAGGAATACATTGCCACTCATCAGTCGGCGACGTGTTTTCTGGACAACGACGACGCAGGTCGAGAGTGTCTGCGACGTATTACTCAAATAATGGACGGGAAAGAGGTGAAGGATATGTCTCCGCTATATAATCAACACAATGACCTCAATGAATTGCTTCAAGCATCCCGTGGATACCAGGCCGGCCTGGGAATGGGGAGATAAGCATTATGGTTACGGAACTGCCTCCCATTGCTCCCAACGGCTCCTACAGCCAGACGCAAGTAGCCCGACTTCTCGGAGTGAGCTATGACACGGTACACCGCTGGATCAATATGCCGGACGGCCTCCGGGCCCAGTACAGTAAGATCAACGGGTACCCAAGGATACAAGGAAAAGAAATCGTGCGCTTTTTCAACGCACGATACTGAAATACACTCAAGATTTGACCCTTTTTTTGAGTACGGAAAGCGCCGAAGGCCGTGAGGTTGGTTAGGCGCTTTTTTTCTTTCTTTCGCCGGTCAACACGTAATCCAGCACCTCCCGGTTGGCTTCGTCCACCTTTCCTTCATCCATCCGGATATACACGAAAGTGATGGTATGCTGCCGGTCCGAATGGCCCAGTGCCTGGCCGATGGTATCGACGGGAATGCCGATTTCGTACGCCAATGTGGCCCAGGTATGACGGGACCAGTAGGTGGAAAGCTTGGGGAAGATAGGGTCGCCTATTTTCTTGGAGCTGGTGTTATAAACCTGTCCCAGGGTAGCCAGTGCCCGGTTCATATGCTGTAGGTAATCCTTATAATAACTGTATCGGTCCATGGGTGAGAGAAGATAGTTCTTCCCTTCATATTTTTTGATGATGGCCATAGCCTCCGGCTGCACCTTGATGGAATACTGCTTCCCGGTCTTCCTTCTTTTGTAATATAACCTTCCGTCTATCAACTGTTCCTTTTTAGCTGTAAAAAGATCTACCGCATTGATGCCAATCAGATAAAACATCAGCATGAACATATCCCGGTACTCCTCCTGCCAGGGGGCAACCGGGGTATCCCGAATCGTCTGCAGCGTTTTCAGGCTCATGGAACGCTTCATGGTAGCCTCCTGCTTCAGGTCAAAGCCCTTGAAAGGATCAATAGAAAGAATACCCTGGTCCTGCGCCTGTTTGAAAACCGCCCTTACCGAGCGCAGCAGGATACTGCGCGTATTCTTGGAGTTGGTCTTTGACATGGCCAAATCAAGCCCTTTGAGCCATTCCCGGTCCAATTCAGTGATGGATTTCCCGTCAATCTCCCTGTCATATTTCTGAATCCACCTGAGGGCCCTTGCATAGATGTTCTGTGTTCCTTTGGCGTTCCGCTCCTCCATAAATGTGGTGTAGAAAGGGATGAAGAGATTCTCCTTGGGCTTTTTCACCGCAGGTTTTTCACGGTCCGGATGAAGGTACTCCAACACGGCCTCCTTCACCTCGGCCGCGGTCTTGTAATCCTTACGCTGGGTTTCCAGTGCAAGGATGGCATTGTCAACATCTGCCTTCTGCTTACTCAGAAGAATGTTCAGCTGCTTCTCCCTGGGATGATTGCATACATCTTTACCATCCCACTGGTCCTCGCGAAGGAGGACATTGGTGGAAATACTAGCCGATGTGTCTTTGTGACGGATAACAATCCGCAGTGGGGTTTGGGTTGTCTTGTCCTTGGCTCTCCGTCTGTCCAAGAAAAATTTTGCATTAGCCATAGCGCTACAGTTTAAAAAGTTAAACATGGGCTTTATGGCAGCAGAAAACACAGCTGTGCACGGCTGGGAGGCCGAAAATTGAGTACGAAGAGCTTTAATTATGTGCACGGCTTGTGCACGGCTCGTGCACGGCATGCACGGATTTCTGCTGCATTTTGCATTGTTTTGCGATAAAAAGCGATGCTTTTTTGTCGAAAAAAATGGCAGTTTTAGCCTCTTCTGACCCGGATTTGACCCAAAAGAAAAAGGGTAAGGCGCTGATTTTCAGCATCTTACCCTTTCCGCGGTGCGGACGAGGCTCGAACTCGCGACCCCCGGCGTGACAGGCCGGTATTCTAACCAAACTGAACTACCGCACCAGTGTTGCAGGTGACGTTTCCGTCGATTGCGAATGCAAAGATAGGTATAATTTCGAAACCTGCAAACATTTTTTGTTTAATTTTATTTCACTTCGATGAATTTTTTCTCCTCATCTACGTGAACTTTCTTCACCTTGGGAATCTCGACGATCAGGATGCCGTTTTCGACCTTGGCGCTGATCTGCTCCCGTTCGGCATCGTCCGGCAGCAGCATGGTCTGCTCGAATTTGCCATAGTGGAACTCGCGGCGCAGGTAGCGGCCGTCTTTCTTCTCTTCCTTGTTGGTCTTGTGCTCCATGTCGATGACCAGGTCGCCGTTGTCGTTGAGGCGTACCTTGAAGTCTTCTTTGGTCATGCCCGGAGCGGCCAGCTCCAGTTCGTAACCGTTTTCATTCTCCATCACATTGATGGCCGGAGCGGTGGCGGAGGCACGTTCCATCCAGTTGCGGTCGAACAAATCGTTGAACACATCGGGTAACCAAGACTGGTTGTTTCTGCATGTAGGTACCATAATCAAATCTCCTATATTAATTAATTATACTTCTAACGTGAGGGCTGCCGGCCTCTTTCGGGTCTTCCGGAATTCCGGAGGACACTTTAGGATATGGCAAGGGCTGTGCCTCTTGCAAAAAATGGGGGAGAAGAAGACAATTTGTCATACGTAACTGTCAAATAGTCAATGATTTATGCCAAATTGTCCGTTTTTGTGGACAAAATGACCGCGCTTTGCGATTCGTGCAAAAAACGTTATCTTTGTAAGTTAATTCTAATAGGGGATGGACGCAGAAGGCCATATCATCATCCGGGGTGCGAAAGTAAACAACCTGAAAGACATAACCGTGGAGATTCCCCGCGGGAAGCTGGTGGTAATCACCGGCATCTCCGGATCGGGAAAATCCTCGCTGGCCTTTGATACCCTTTTCGCCGAGGGGCAGCGCCGGTTCGCGGAGAGCCTTTCTTCGTATGCGCGCCAGTTCCTCGGACGGATGACCAAACCCGATGTGGAGTCCATCGAAGGGATTCCGCCGGCCATTGCCATCGAGCAGAAAGTGAACGTGCGCAATCCGCGCTCGACCGTTGCAACTACGACGGAAATATATGATTATCTGCGCATTATCTTCGCCCGCATCGGCCGGACCTATTCGCCGGTAAGTGGCCGGGAGGTGCGATGCAACACCCTCTCGGACGTGGTGGACTGCCTGCTGGGTGCCGATGCCCCGGCCGGGACGGCCTACCTGCTGGCCGACCTGGACTGGGACAACCGGACCGACAAGGTGGAACTCATGCTCTCCTTGAAAGAGGAGGGCTATACCCGTCTGATGGGACCGTCCGGTCCGCTTCGTATCGAGGAAGTGATGCAGCGTGCCGAAACGGGAGACTATCCGGCCGGGGTCTGCCTGCTGATCGACCGCGTCCGCGTCCCCGAGGTGCGGGAAGGCCAGGAATGGGACGATTTGCGCGCCCGTGTGCTGGCCTCCGTGGCCGATGCCTATTCCCGCGGAAACGGGAAAGTCTATGTCCAGCGGGAAGGGGAGACGGACCGATCTACCTTCGTGAACCGCATGGAAATGGACGGGATGGCCTTCAAACAGCCCGATGAATACCTCTTCAGCTTCAACAGCCCCCTGGGAGCCTGCCCGGTGTGCGGCGGCCTGGGAAAGATCATCGGCGTGAGCGAAGATCTGGTGGTGCCCGATAAATCCAAGAGCCTGTACGACGGCGCCATCGCCTGCTGGCGGGGAGAGAAGATGAGCTGGTTCCGCGACCACATGATCCGGCTGGCACCGAAATATGGCATCCGCCCGTTCGAACCTTACTGCAACCTTACGCAGCAGGAGCGCGATACCATCTGGAACGCCCACAGCGTGCCCGGGGATGATGACTCCCTGGTCGGGATTGCCGAGTTCTTCGAGTGGGTGGAATCGAATCGCTACAAAATCCAGTACAAATATATGTTGAGCCGGTTCTCCGGCCGGACCACCTGCCATGCCTGTCACGGGACACGTCTGCGCGCGGAGGCCCTGTACGTGAAGGTGGGCGGCCGGAACCTGGGTGAATTGCTGGATATGAATATCGACACCCTGCTGGAATTCTTCGCCACGGTACAGTTGACCGATGCCGAACGGACCATTGCGGGGAAGGCCATGGAGGAAGTGGTGTCGCGCCTGCAATACCTCCGCGATGTGGGCCTGTCGTACCTGACGCTCAGCCGGCCCTGCAACACGCTCTCCGGTGGTGAAAGCCAGCGGATCAGTCTGGTGACGGCTCTGGGAAGCTCCCTGGTGGGTTCCCTGTACATATTGGACGAGCCCAGTATCGGCCTGCATCCGCGGGATACCGCCCGGCTGATCGAGGTGCTCCGGCGGCTGCGCGATATCGGCAATACCGTAGTGGTGGTGGAGCATGACGAGGAGATGATGCGGGCGGCTGACCTGCTGATTGACATGGGCCCGAAGGCGGGTTCCGAGGGTGGCCGGGTGGTCTTCCGCGGAAGCCTGCAGAACGGGGTGCCGGAGTTGAAGGAATCCCTTACCCTGCAATATCTTACGGGTGCTCGCCCGCGTTTTGTCCGAGCGCGCCGCGGGTGGAACTATGCCATCAAGATAGAAGGTGCCATGGAGCACAACCTCAAAGATATCGACGTCCAGTTCCCTCTGGGGGTGCTGACAGTGGTGAGCGGTGTGAGCGGCAGCGGCAAATCGTCCCTGGTGGGCGATATCCTCTATCCGGCCCTTCGGCGCAAGCTGGAGGAAGCCGGCGATGTGCCCGGCGTGTTCCGCAAACTGTCCGGCAACCTGGACCGTATCCGCCGGGTGGAATATGTAGACCAGAGCCCCATTGGCAAGAGTTCGCGTTCCAATGCCGTTACCTACCTGAAGGTATATGACAGCATCCGCAAACTGCTTTCAGACCAGCCTTATGCGCGCATGAACGGCTATACGCCCTCGTTTTTCTCCTTCAACCAGGACGGCGGGCGCTGTCCGGAATGCCAGGGAGAAGGGGTCGTGCATATCGGCATGCAGTTCATGGCCGATGTGACCATGGTCTGCGAGGCCTGCGGCGGCAAGCGATTCAAAAGCGATATCCTGGAGGTCCGCTACAAGGGGAAAAATATCGATGATATCCTGGATATGAGCGTGGAGGAAGCCATTGCCTTCTTTGGCTCTCAGGAGGAAGCGGCGGCCCGCGAAGTGGCGGCCCGCCTGCAACCGCTGGTGGATGTGGGACTTTCCTATATCAAACTGGGACAGAGCAGCAGCACCTTGTCCGGCGGTGAAAGCCAGCGCATCAAACTGGCTTATTTCCTGGCAATGAGCGGGGAGGAAGGTTCCCGTCGCGGAAACATTCTCTTCCTGTTCGATGAACCCACCACAGGCCTGCATTTCTACGACGTGGAGAAACTGCTGAAGGCCTTTGACGTGCTGCTGGCGAAGGGCCATACCGTCGTGGTGGTAGAGCATAACCTGGACGTAATCCGCAATGCCGACTGGATCCTGGACTTGGGTCCGGATGCGGGTGACCGGGGTGGGGAACTGGTCTTTGCGGGGACGCCGGAGGAGCTGGTGGCCAGGGGAAACACCTTTACAGCAGAATATTTGAAGCCATGTATGCAGTAGAAAAAGCGAAAAAATTCATCCTCGGACGACGGGGTCAGATGCGCAGGATTCGGGAAGCCTGCAAGGGTGTGGAGGGAATCCTGTGGTTCCATACGGCCTCCTATGGAGAGTTCGAGGAGATCCGTCCGGTCGTGGAGCAGGTCCGCGGACGCTATCCGCAGAAAAAGATTCTGCTGACGTTTTTTTCGCCCTCGGGCTATGAGGCCCTGAAAGATACGCCTTTGGCGGACTGGGTCTTCTATCTGCCTCTGGATACGCCGGGTAACGCCCGCCGTTTCGTCAAGGCCGTGCACCCGGAAAAAGCCATTTTCTCCATGGGCGAGTATTGGCTTTGCTTCCTGGCGGCCTTGCGTCGCCGCAAGGTGGATACCTATGTAATTTCGGCCCGTATTCCGGCCGATACGCCCTATTTGAAATGGTATGCCCGTCCGTACCGGAAAGCCCTCCGGACGACCTATCGGGCGATTATGGTCCAGAACGAATTGTCTGCCAGCGTGATGAAACGCATCGGCGTGCCGAATGTCATCCGGACCGGCAACCCGCGAATCGACCGGGTCTGCGACCTGGCGGCAACCCCGTGGAAGGATGAGATTGTGGAGCGATGGTGCCAGGGTCGCAAGGTCTTTGTGGCGGGCAGTACGGCTCCGGGACGCGACGACGAGATGGTGGTTTCCCTGGCCAATGCTCATCCTGCCGACAAATTCCTGCTGGTCCCGCACGAACCGGCTCCGGAGCAGATCCGGACCATCCGTTCCCTGTTGCGGGTACCGTGCGTGCAGTACACCCAGGTAGAGTCCGGCCAGGTGAGCGAGGAAGAGCTGCAGGCTGCCTCCGTGCTGATTGTAGACAAGGTGGGGACCCTTTCCAAACTCTATCGATATGGCTTTGCAGCCTATGTGGGGGCCGGTTTCACCACGGACGAGCCGCACTCGGTCATTGAGCCGGCGGCGTATGGCCTTCCGGTTGCGACGGGACCGCGCATTAAACACAATCCCCATTGCGTCATCCTGGTGGAACGGGGCGCCGGCTTCGCTTTTGCCACCGAGGCGGAAATCGGGGCCTGGTATGACCGTCTGACCACTGATCCAGCCTACCTGAAGCAGGTGAGTGACCTTGCCCGGGCCTATTGTGAAGAAAACCGGGGCGCCACGCAGGCTACCCTGGAAGCCTTGTTCGCATAGGGCTCAAGGCCCGCCTTCCAGCGCGCTGCGGTCCAGCTGCCAGCTGTCCTGGGTCTGGAGACCGTCTCCTTTGGGCTTGATGGTAAAATGGTAGTGGCAGTTCCGCTCAATGCTGTATTCCCCTTCGTCTTGCAGGTAGAACCTGTAAATCAAGTACTTCCCGGCTGCGGTATGCCAGGTGGGGGAGTAGTACTCCGCCTGCCATTCCACATAGGGACAGAGTTCGTTCAGCTCGTCTCCCTGCATGTTTTCCAGCAGGTAGAGGGAAAGGTCCCAGCTGTGGCCCAGCTCCTTGTCAATGTTCAGCGCATCCGATTCATAGACGCCGCGCGTGAACCCTTTCGGGAACACGTCCTGGCGGGTGCGGGCCTTGCTGCGCCCGAAAAGGGTGGCCGAGCGCGGGCTGTTCCCGATGCTGACCTGTCGTACCAGGATGCGAACGTCTTTGTCCAGGGCGGTCCGGTCCATCTCCAGGGTGATTTTCCCCATCATCCGTTCCAGGGGTAGGATGCACGTGCGCGTACTGTCTACCCGGAATCCGGCCAGATGCGTGCTCATGGGGATGCCAGTCTGGTACTCGTCCGGATAAATGAGGTAGTAGCGCTTTTCGAACAGGTCCTCTACGGTGCGGATACCGCTGATGGCGTAGCCGATATTCCCGGTTGCGTAGACATCGTATTGTTCGCCGGGGAACAGGTCTACTTCCGCTTCGTTCGTGCGGGAATAGGCCGAGGCCTCCAAAACCCCGTATTTATTGAAAATGAAGAGGTTGATGTCATTGACGAGGTCTTCCTTCGGGTTGAGAGCCTTGGTGACGCCATTCCCCATGCAAAAGAGGACGGTGGAGGGTTTCTTTTCCGTCCAGGGGGCGGCTTCGCACCGGACGGTGACCATCCCGCCTTCGGCCGCTACATCCGGGTCGGTGGTGCCCAGGCGCGTGAGGGTCATGTCTACCTGGTAGCAGGTATTCCGCATCATCCCGGGCAGGTTCACTGCATAATAATAGGTATTCCCCAGAATCTTTCCTTCCACCACCAGGCGGGTAAACGGCCGTCCGGCCCCTTCCTGCAGGGTCCCGTTCGGGTAGCAGTACAGGCTGATACCGGGCGTTGTCCCGCCCGTCCCCACTTCTGCGGCAAGGGGCTGCACCAGCATCTCCGGATGGAGCATCTGTTCGCCCAGGTGCTCATCCAGGCGGCCCTGGTTTAGCACATCGGTGAGGGGGAAACTGTCTTCCCGCGTGGTCTCGCAGGCGCCGCTGACGTTGATCAGGTAGACCTTGACATCTTTCAGCGTCTCTCCCTCGTAGGAACGGCCGGAGAAGTCACAGCGCAGGGAACGGAGCTCCACGCGGCTCATCAGGGGTTCCAGCACAATGGACGCCTTCCGGTCATACCCGACGTTCAGGCTCGCCGCGCCGCTCATAAGAGGATGCTCCGGATCCTCTTTCCGGAAATCGGAGAGGTGTTTCCGGAGGCCTTCGTAGGAATGTACGTCAGACCAGACCAGCCGCTCGGCTGGCTCGTTGGCCAGGACGACAATGCGTTTGGCTCCGGCCGTGGAGGCGCAGCGGAGGGTGGCTTCGCCGGTCCACTGGACGTGCTGGTAGGCGTCCAGGCGCGCGAGCGCATCGTCATTGAAAAAGAAGATATCCAAGTGGCTGATAGGCAGGCCGCCAGCGCTTTTCAGGTCCAGGGAAACCGTTTCCGCAGGGGAATCGAGGTTCATTTCATCCGAGCATCCGGGAAGGAAGAACAAGAAAAAAGAAAGCACAATAATCGGAGGCAGACGCCGCCTGTCCCGTCCAGAGTGGATGGGTGTAACAGAAAGGGTGATTGGAATCAGGTTTCCCTTCCCGGAGCTGTGGATGAGGTTCAGAAGCTGTCGCATGTTTGAAAATCAACAGGGTAACCGATTGCAAAACTAGCGTCCTGGCGGCGTATATCCGAGGATTCGAAAAATACTTGCGAAAAGTTTTTATTATTTTTTCGATTTTGTGGTGAATTGTCCCAAAAAAGGCGTTAAATTTGAAACCTAAACTTTTCGGGTTATGTTTTTTTTAAAGAGGAAAAAACTGATTCCTATCTTCTCGCAGCAAGCTGCCTTCCTGTGCCAGACCTCCGCGGCCCTGGTAGAGATGATGAAATGTGAATCGGAAGAAGACTGGAAGCGGGCAGAACGCGAAATCAAGGCCTGCGAGGTGCAGGGCGATGCCTTGCTGACCGAGTTCCTGGGCCAGCTGGCCGAAGGATGGATGGTCCGGACAAGCAAGGCCGACCTTCAGTCGCTGGCCATCGAGATGGACGACTGCCTGGATGTGGTCAAGGATGTGGCAAAGGCCATCCTGATCTACCTTCCGCACAAAATCGACCCCCAGCTGCGAGAATTGTCACAATTGGTAAAATACCAGGCGGATGCCCTGCGTGAAATGATGAATTACATGGCCGATATCCCCAAGCATTATTCGGCCATTTCCCTTCAGTGCGAGCGGGTTACCGAGCTGGAGCACGCGGCAGACGATGCCTATGAAGACTATGTGGGCTTTATCTTCCAGCAAGAGGAAGATGTCCGGGAACTGATTAAGTATAAGAATATTGCAGAGGTATTGGAAACGGCCACAGACAACGCCAAGGTCGTATCCGATACGGTTCGTCGGATCCTTCTCCGGTATAACGAGTAGGGGGATTTACAGTTTTTCCAGAACATCCAGCCATTCGCCGATGAAGCGCTCCTTGCTGAGCTTTTCTTCGGCGATGCGGCGGCTTTCTGCGCCAAAGGCCTTCAGGCCGTCTTTGCCCAGGGCCAGCAGCTTCATAAGGGCGGCGGCCACGGAATCATTGTCGGCCGGGTTGAAGGTGAAGCCGTTCCGTCCGTCGATACAGTAGCGGGCGTTATCGCTGACATCGTTCACGAAGGCGGGCAGGCCGCAGGCCATGGCCTCGATGAGGGCGTTGGGCGTTCCTTCATAGTAGCTGGGCAGGCAGCAGATATCGGCCTTGCGGTAGGCCGAGGCTACGTCCTGGGTCTCCGGATGGACTTCCACCAGGCCGTCCAGGCCCAGACGGGCAATCTCTGCCTGGCAGAACGCCAGGTATTTGGTGTCTTTCACACAACCGTACCAGTCTGCGCGGACATCGTAACCCGCCTGCCGGGCATGCGCGACGGCATAGATAAGGGCCGACAGGTTTTTCCGCTTGGAGACGCGGGCTGTGGAGACAATCCGGTAGGTCTGCGGACCGGAACCGGAATCGGCCGCCGGATGGTATTTCTCCAAATCGACAAAATTGACGATGGTTCCCAGTTTGCCTGCCTGGGTGGGGAAGTGGCGGCGGATAAAATCGGCCTGTGCATAGCTGTTGGTGATGATGCGGTCGGCTTTGCGGTAGAACAGGAAACGCCACCGGTCGTGCAGGTGGTAGGAGGTGTTGAAATTCCGTTCCGAAACCACCAGCTTAAAGCCCGGATACAGCATCTTGGCCATGCAGGTCTTGGTATTGGGACCGGTTACAAAGGAAATGACGGCATCTACCCGTTCGTCACGGAAATATGCCGCCATTGCCTTAACCAGTTTGATATTACCGCCCGTACCTTCCAGGCTGACGACGGGGACGCGGTTCTCTTCCAGATAGGACCGGAAGAAATCCCCTTTGCGGTAGGTCATGACCGTTACGTCGTGGCCTTTTTCCTTCAGCTGGACGGCCAGCCCGAAGAGCTGCCGTTCCGCACCGCCCATCACCAGGGCCTGGATGATACAGACAATTTTCATAGAGGATTACGCACCGAAGTTATCGTACAGGATGCTCTCCGGAGCCACGCCAAGGCTGTCGAGCAGGTTGTTGACGGACGCCACCATCATCGGAGGACCGCACATGAAGTACTTGATGTCCTCGGGAGCCTCGTGATCCTTGAGGTAGGTCTCGTTCATCACATTGTGTACGAAGCCGGGGGTGTACTTGACGCCGGCGGCATCGGCTGCCGGATCCGGACGGTCCAGGGCCAGGACGAAGTGGAAGTTCGGGAACTCCTTCTCGATCTCGGCGAAGTCCTCCAGGTAGAAGGCTTCCACCAGGGCGCGGGCGCCATAGAAGAAGTGGACCTGCCGCTTGGTCTTGAGCGTCTTGAACAGGTGCATGATGTGGCTGCGGAGGGGGGCCATGCCGGCGCCGCCGCCAACGAAAACGTATTCCATATCTTCGGGGTCGTTCTCCGGGAGGAGGAACTCGCCGTAAGGGCCGGAAATGGTCACCTTGTCACCCGGTTTGCGCGTAAAGACGTAGGACGAGGAGATGCCCGGAGGAACCGGCAGCATCTTGAAGACGCCCTTCGGCTGGCTGCGGTCGAACGGAGGCGTAGCGATACGGACGTTCAGTTTGATGACGTTCTTCTCTGCAGGATAGGAAGCCATCGAGTAGGCGCGCACGGTGGGAACGGTGTTCTTGTACTTGATGTCGAAGAAACCGTACTTCTCCCAGTCGGCCTTGTAGATGGGATCCACATCGATGTCGTGGAAGTCGATATCATACTCGGGAATGTCGATCTGGATGTACTCGCCGGACTTGAACTCGATGTCCTCGCCCTCGGGGAGTTTCACCGTGAATTCCTTGATGAAGGTAGCCACGTTCTTGTTGGAGATGACCTCGCATTCCAGCTTCTTCACGCTCAGGGCAGACTCGGGAACCTCGACCTTGAGGTTGTCCTTGATCTTGACCTGGCAGCCGAGGCGCCAGTTGTCCTTGATCTGTTTGCGGGAGAAGAAACCGGTCTCGGTGGGGAGGATCTGGCCGCCGCCTTCCAGGACGCGGACCTTGCACTGGCCGCAGTTGGCCTTTCCGCCGCAGGCGGAGGGAAGGAAGATGCCCTGGTCGGCCAGGGTGTGCATCAGGTCACCGCCCTGCGGGACGTCCAGCACCTTCTTGCCATTGTTGATGTCCAGGGTAACATTCCCGGACGGGGTGAGTTTGGCCTTGATTACCAGCAGGAGGGCAACCAGGATAAGCGTGACGACGAGAATGGTCGCAACCGCGCTGAAAATTGTATTTACCATAGTGCTTCCTCCTGTATTATAAGGTGACACCCATGAAGGTCATGAAGGCGATACCCATCAGACCGACGGTGATGAACGTAATACCCAGGCCTTTGAGCGGGGCGGGAACGTTGGCGTACTGGAGCCGCTCGCGGATGGCTGCCAGGCCTACGATGGCCAGGAACCAGCCCAGGCCGCTGCCCAGGGCGTAAACGGTGGCCTCGCCCACGTTGGCGAAGTCTTTCTGCTGCATGAAGAGGGAACCGCCCAGGATGGCGCAGTTCACCGCAATCAGCGGCAGGAAGATACCCAGGGACGCGTAGAGGGAGGGGGAGAACTTCTCCACCACCATTTCCACGATCTGCACGATGGCGGCGATAACCGCAATGAAGATGATGAAGCTGAGGAAGCTCAGGTCCACACCCGGGATGAGGGCATCCGGCTTCAGGACATACTCATTGAGCAGATAGTTGATGGGAAGGGTAACCAGAAGTACGAAGATGACCGCGACGCCCAGGCCGGAAGCCGTCTTCACATTTTTCGATACCGCCAGGAACGAACACATTCCCAGGAAGTAAGCGAAAATCATATTGTCCACAAAGATGGACCTGACGAATAAGCTAAGATATTCCATAGGGCGTGTCTTTTATTTTTCCTGAAGGTCTTTCTGGATGGAACGCTGCACCCATACGATGCATCCCAGGAGGATGAGGGCGAACGGGGGCAGGATAACGAGGTTGTTGGTCACGTAGCCCAGGCGGCCGAGGATGTCGACACCGAAGAGGGTGCCGCTGCCCAGCAGCTCGCGGAAGAACGCGACGATGATAAGGATCATACCGTAACCGGCACCGTTGGCTACACCGTCGAGGAACGAAGGCCAGGGTTTGTTGCCCAGGGCGAAGGCCTCGATGCGGCCCATGACGATACAGTTGGTGATGATGAGGCCGATGTACACGCTCAACTGCTTGTCAATGGCGTACGTAGCCTCGAAGGATTTCAGGATCTGATCCACCAGGATCACCATCATAGCCACAACGACGAGCTGGACGATGATGCGGACCCGGCCCGGGATGGTATTCCGGAGCAGGGAGAGGATCAGGCTGGAGATGCCGCAGACCGCAATCACAGAGAGGGCCATGACCAGCGCTCCCTTCAGCGTGACCGTAACGGCCAGCGAGGAGCAGATACCCAGCACCAGGACGGTGATGGGGTTCCCCTTGAAAATGGGGTTCAGAATGGTTTCTTTCAATTTTGCATCCATGGCTTATTCCTCCTCTGCGCTAAACTTCAGGAAATGATTGGAATAGGCACCCAGCCAGGTGTCGATGGCGGCGTCCAGGCCCTGAGAGGTCATCGTGGCGCCGGTAATGGCATCGATCTGGTTGTCAATGATTTCCATGCCCTCGACATTCTTCGGCGAGCCGCCCTTGACGATGGCGAAAACATTCTCGGAGCCGAAGTTCGGGATCTCGCCCTGGAACTTGGCCTGGAAGGCGGGATCGTCCTTGATCCGGGAGCCCAGGCCGGCCGTTTCGCTCTCGTGGTCGAAATAGGCGCCTTTGATGACAGCCGTTCCGTCCTGGCCGATTTCAAAGGCAATGTAGCCCCAGATGGGACCCCAGAGGCCTGCACCATAGACGGGAACGACGGTGATGCCGTTCTTGAACACAAAGACGGGGAGCTCCGGCTCGGCGGAACCCTTGATGTTGTAGTTCTGCTTCTTCAGTTCGGAAGGGCTGTACACCTTGTCCAGGGGAAGATCGGCGACCTTGTCGCCCTGGACGTTCACGGTATAGGCCTTTTCAATCTCGTCCGCATACTTCTGCAGCACGGCAGCGTTGCCCATTTTCTGGAAATCGGCCTTGGTGCCGAAACCGGAGGCGGTCATCATCTGGGAGATGGTGTCGGCCTTTTCGTTGGCCTGCTGCTTGCTCTTGAGGGACTGGGAAACGAAGGCGAGAATCGCCGCCACCACCGCTACGATGATGGCCGTATAAATGACCGTATACAGGTTATTGTTCGTATTCATACCTCTTTCTGTTTAAGCGACATTGAATTTCCTGGCCCGGCGGCTCACGGCGATGTCGGTGACATAGTGGTCGATGAGCGGGGCGAAGCAGTTCATAAGCAGGATGGCGAGCATCATGCCTTCCGGATAACCCGGGTTCCACAGGCGCACGGTCACGCAGAGGGCGCCGATCAGGAAGCCGTAGATCCATTTGCCGGTCTCGGTCTGGGCCGAGGTCACGGGGTCGGTGGCCATGAACACGGTACCGAAGGCGAAGCCGCCCAGTACCAGGTGGTAGTAGGCCGGGATATCGCAGGCGCCGGTCAGGTTGGCAATCCAGCCCACCAGCAGGGCACCCAGTACGGAGGAGCACATGATCTTCCAGCTGGCCACACCGGTCCAGATGAGGATCACGGCACCCAGGAGGATGGCCACGACGGAAGTCTCACCCACGCTGCCCGGGATGGTTCCCAGGAAGAAGTCCAGGAAGGAGGTGCCATACTGTACGCCGGCATCCGTGAGGGCGTCGAAGCCGTCACCGATGAAGGAGAGCGGCGTAGCGCCGGTGGCGCCGTCTACCATCGTACCCTTGCCCAGGGAAATCCAGGTTTCGGAACCGGACATCTTGGAAGGATAGGAGAAGAACAGGAAGGCGCGGGTCAGCAGGGCGGGGTTCAGGAAGTTCATACCGGTACCGCCGAAGACCTCTTTGCCGAACACCACGGCGAAAGCCACGGCGATGGCGAGCATCCACAGGGGCGTGTCCACGGGGACGATCAGCGGGATGAGGAAACCGGACACGAGGTAACCCTCGTTCACTTCCTCGCCCTTGATCTGGGCGCCGGCGAACTCGATGGCGAGTCCCACTGCATAGGATACGACGAAGAGCGGAAGAACCCGCAGGAAGCCGTAGAAGAAGGTGACCAGGAGACCGGCTTCGGTGCCGGTGGCCAGGTTGTGCTGATAGCCGACGTTCCACATGCCGAACAGAGCGGCGGGGACGAGGGCGATCACGACAAGGATCATCACCCTTTTCAGGTCGATCGCATCGCGCACGTGCGCACCCTTGCGGGTAACGGTGCCCGGGACGCGAAGGAAGGTGTCGAAGGCATCGACAGTCGAGTGAAGGAATCCGAATTTCTGTTTATTTTCTTCCATAACGATTGTCTGTTTTTATGCCATTTCTTTGATCATCAGGTCGATACCCTTCTGGATCATGTCCTGGATTTCGTTCTTCGACGGGTCGACGAACTCGCACAGGGCCAGGTCTTCGGGAAGGACTTCGTAGATGCCGAACTTCTCCATCTTGTCAATGTCGCCGGCCAGGCAGGCCTTGGCCAGGTAGACCGGGAAGATGTCCATCGGGAGCACCTTGCCATAGACGTCGGAGACCACGAAGGCACGCGGGCCGCCGTGGAAGTTGGTATCCATTTCATATTTCTTCTTCGGGCACAGCCAGGAGAAATAGGCGCGCGACGAAGAGAACTGGTTGAAGCGGAACGGCTTGGCCCAGCCCAGGATTTCCCGCTCCGTACCTTCGTGCAGGAGGGTCACCTGGTTGTCGAACCAGCCCAGATAGCCGTCTTCGCCCACGGAGGTGCCGCAGAGGGCATCGCCGCTGACAAAGCGGACATCCGCCTTGGAATTGTCGTAGAATGCGGAAAGGGCTTTCATCGGGATGCCCGGAAGCGCCTCGACATAGGCCGGATTCACGGCAACGGGACCGGTGACGGCCACCTTGCGGTCCAGCTGGACCTTGCCGGTGAGGAAGAGTTTGCCGATGGCGGCGGCCATCAGTGGAGAGATGGTCCAGACCGTCTCGCCCTTGCGGATGGGGGAGATGTGGCTGATCTGGATACCGACATTGCCGGCGGGATGTTTGCCCGTAACCTCGTAGAGCGTGACGCCTTCCAGTTTGTGGAAAGGCGTGCTGGCGGCCTTGTTGCCATCGATGCAGACGTGGACGCCGCCCTCGGTCAGTTTGCCGAGCGCGGTGAGACCGGCCTGGATGGCGGGCATTTCGCTTCCGAGGACGAAATCGGTATCGGCAGCGAGCGGGGCGGTGCTGAAGGCCGACATGAAAATGGCCTTCGGCTTCAGCGACGGATTGGCAAGGATGCCGTAAGGACGCTGGATGAGGGACGGCCACAGGCCGCTGGCGAGGATGGCCTCGCGGATCTGGTCTGCATTCAGGCTTTCGACATTCTTGACTCCGAAGTCTACATACTCCCGCTGCTCGTCCGCTTTCACGACCACGGCAAGCAGTTTTCTCTTCTCGCCCCGGACGATGGTCTGGACAGTGCCGCTCACAGGCGAACATACCAGGATGTCGGGGCAGTTCTTGTCGGCCAGGACCGGGGAACCGGCCAGGACGCGGTCGCCTTCCTTCACCAGCAGACGGGGAAGCAATCCCTTGAAATCGGTGGGTTTGATGGCGATAACGTCTGCGGCAACCGGACTGGCTTTGAGGCTGGCAACTCCGCTGATGGGAATGTCCAGGCCTCGCTTAAGATGGATGCTGTTTGACATTATATTTAAAAATATTTAGTGTACTTTTAAAAATACCGCGCGAAGATAGTGATTTTTTTCCGTATTTTTGCATGTTATGGGAAACATTAGCGCGATTTTAGAGGGATTGAACAGTGAGCAGCAAGACGCTGTCTCCTGCCTGGACGGCCCGGTGCTGATTGTCGCCGGGGCCGGATCGGGAAAGACACGGGTTTTGACCAGCCGGATTGCCTACCTGCTGGAAAAAGGCGGTGCTCCGGAAAGGGTTATGGCACTGACCTTTACAAAAAAGGCAGCCACGGAAATGAAGGAACGTATTGCCGCCATGGTCGGGGAACGCAAGGCCCGGCGGCTGTACATGGGTACCTTTCATTCTATATTTATAAGGTTCCTGCGCGATTATGCCCCGGACCTGGGCTATCCCACCTCTTTTACCATCTACGACCAGTCGGATTCGGTGAGCGCGGTGAAGGCCTGCATCAAGGAACTGAACCTGGACGACAAAGTCTACAAGCCCAAGGAGATCCAAGGCCGCATCTCCATGGCCAAGAACAACCTGGTCACGCCCGATGCCTATCGGCGCGATGCGGACCTGATGATGAAGGACCTGCACGCCAAGCGGCCGCGCCTGCACGAAATCTACGCCCTGTACTGCACCAAATGCAAACAGTCCGGAGTGATGGACTTCGATGATATCCTACTGAATATGAATATCTTGCTGGCCAGGTTTCCGGATCACTGCCGGGAAATCGCCGGCCGTTTCGACCATATCCTCGTGGACGAGTACCAGGATACGAACTTCGCCCAGTACATCATCCTGCGCCGGCTCACGCGCAACGAAAAGACGAATCCGCAGGGCCATGACAACATCTGCGTGGTGGGCGATGACAGCCAGTCCATCTACGCCTTCCGCGGGGCCAAGATTGAAAACATCCTGAATTTCAAACGGGACTATCCCGGCTGCAAGGTCTTCCGTCTGGAACGGAACTACCGCTCTACCCAGAACATCGTGAATGCCGCCAACTCGTTGATTGCCAAGAACGAAGGCCGCATCCCGAAAAAGTGCTACGCGGTAGGGGAGGAGGGCGAGAAACTCCATCTGATCCGGGCCTATACGGAGTCGGAGGAAGCCCTGCTCATCGTCTCCAAAATCATCGCGCGGATGCAGGAGGAACGTGCCCAGTATCAGGATTTCGCCATCCTGTACCGGACCAACTCCCAGTCGCGCGCCCTGGAAGAGGCCCTTCGCAAACGCAACCTGCCGTACCGGATCTATTCGGGCAACGCCTTCTTCGACCGGGCCGAGGTGAAGGACATGATGGCCTATTTCAAACTGGCGGTGAACGTGAACGACGACGAGTCCTTCAAACGCATCGTGAACAAACCCGCCCGCGGAATCGGCGGTACCACGATGACGGCCCTCGAGGCGGCGGCCCGGTCCTTCGAGACCTCTTTATTTAAAGCGGTCTACCACGACGGCCTGGATGCCTTCGGCCTGAAGAATGCCGCCGTGGAACACCTGAAGGCGTTTTGCGAAATGATTGACAAGGCCGCGCAGCGGGTGAAGGCGGACCCGGCCGACGCCCTGGCGCGCCGCCTGGCGGACCAGTCCGGCCTGCTGGCCGCTTTCAAGGCCGATACCTCTATTGAAGGACAGGCCCGCTCCGCCAACGTGGAGGAATTGCTGAACAGCGTGGCGGTGTTCGTGGAGGACCGGTGCGAGGAAATCCGCGAGGAGATGCTTGCCGATGAAAACGTGACGGAGGTAAGCGACGAGGACCTGCCGGTGGTTACGTTGGACGTTTTCCTGGAAGATATTTCCCTGTTGAGCAACGTGGACCTTTCGGAAGATGACGAGAAAGATGCGTCCAATAAAATTACTCTGATGACGGTACACTCCGCCAAGGGCCTGGAATTCCCGTATGTCTTTGTGGCGGGCATGGAGGAAAACCTCTTTCCGTCCGGCGGCATGATGCTGGGACCGGCCGAACTGGAAGAGGAACGCCGCCTGTTCTATGTGGCCGTTACCCGTGCGAAAAAGACGGTGGACCTCAGTTACGCCCAGACGCGGATGCGCAACGGCAAGCACGAGAGCAATGCTCCCAGCCGTTTTTTGCGTGAGATTGACCCGCAGTATGTGGCCAATCCGCTCCGGCGCAGGGAAGAGGAGGACGAGGACGACGCTCCGGCCTTCGGAGGCGGTTTTAAAGGCTTTGGCGGCTACGGCTATCGTACCAAGGCAAAGCCCGTCGGCTCTTCGCCGTGGGGCGTCTCCGGTCCCGTGCAGGTCGAACGCCGGCCTGCTGCCGGTATGCCCGCCCGCCCGATGGCGGCCCCTTCAGCCCGTCCGCTCCCGCCGAAGGAGGAAAACTTCGTTCCGGATTCGCCGGATAAGTTCCGCGCCGGCCAGACCATTACGCACGACCGTTTCGGCCGCGGTAAGATTCTGGAAATCAATGGCGCTACCGTCCTGGAATCCAAGGCCCGCATCGTCTTTGAAAAATATGGCGAGAAAATCCTCCTGCTCAAATACGCCAAAATGCGGATAGAAGAGTAAATGATTCTATGATTCTATGATTCTATGCGTGTTGACTCCGTTGAAGAAGTTATTACATATTGATTTATGAAACAGAAAGAGCATTTTCTCATCACTTCCTATCAGGATAGGAATGCGATGATGTTTGAGGCTCTATTCTTCATTGCGTTTTCAACGGAAGAATATTTAGATACCCATTTTAACGGTTTTCATTATAACGGACACGGAAGATATTTATGGTTAAAGGAAGCGAATGATTATTATCTTATCCTTGGAATAATTGGCGCACTAGGTATATGCGTTTTCTTCTATAGCCTCTATATGAAGATGACTCGAAAGAATCATATTTATTTTGATTTTGGAAAAGAAGGTGTTACCATTAATCTTAATGAAGAAACCAGTGAACCCGTTTTTTTCAGTTGGAATGAAGTGGATAATATTTGTGTCCGATATCCTTTTGCTGTTCCCAGATTAATCATTTATATAAAACCCGTAAAAAAAAGGTGGAAAAAATACGTGGTAAGTTATTCAGTTTGGCGATTTCCTTTCATCTATAATCTTACTAAAGCCATCAAGCATCTCTCTGGACGAAAAGATATCATCAAAAAGAGAATATGGGAAAATTGGCGCACCAAAGAATACTTAGAGCGTAATCACTCCTGACAATAAGAATCGGTCCCGAATGCGTCGAAAATGCACTCGGGACCTTTTTTTATTCTATAACCAGTTATAATGCAGCAATGGCCTGGGGTGAAAGCCCCGTTGCCTGACTAATCTGCTCGGTCGTCAGGTCCATCTCCTTCATCTTCCGGGCCACTTCCATCTTGCCCTGTTCCAGGCCTTCGGCGCGATAGAACTTGGCGATATCTTCTTTTTCTTCTTCGGAAATCATGGCTCTTAAATAATGTAGTTTCTCCGTTTCCGGGAGTTGTCGGGTGCGGGCCGTCTCCAGCAGCGGAGCAAACCGCCCGTCCATCCCTTCCGGTACTTCGGCAAAGGTAGTCATTCTTTTCAGAACATTAGTGTCCACTAAAAATTTATATATAGGTCTTTGAAAATATTGATAGTTAGATAGTTAGGAGGTGTTTGAGGGGCGAACGGTTTTCAATCGTAACTTTGTCTGTAAATCAGACAGTTATGCA
>Ga0256407_10001603_pt1 | contig 46549 bp, 59 predicted proteins | sample RumenRJG_04DNA_FD_193489 | JGI IMG/M metagenome (GOLD analysis project Ga0256407, IMG submission 193489) | Bovine rumen microbial communities from Lethbridge, Alberta, Canada - RJG_04 | ecosystem: Host-associated > Mammals > Digestive system > Stomach > Rumen | place: Canada: Alberta...
GAAGAGATTGTCATACCTTCTCAGGTTCAGATAATCGGCAGCGAGGCTTTCTGTGGATGCTGTAACTTGCAGAAGATTGTGTTATCGGAGGCTCTGAAAGAAATAGGGGAATTCTGCTTCCTTGGCTGTGACCAGCTAGAGACCATCATATTCAAGAACACGAACGTTAAAGAGATTGACGTTAAGTGCATGGATGGCATTGACAGAAACAGATGTACCGTCTATGTGCCAAAGGGTGGGAGCAATGCCTTTAATAGACATCCTGCATTCGAAGGGTTCAAAATTGTTGAAACAAAATAAAACAGAAGTATGAAGGATATTAAGAAAATGTGGATGGTAACATCTGACTTAAACAAATTCCTTATTGATGCGCTTTTTGATAAGGACAATGGCAAAGTTACCCATTTTCGCAACAATGACGAAGATGACTTTTATTTGTCAAGCGATAGGAATTTTTTTTTCTCATTGGAAAAGGAAGCAGATGAATATATTCAACAGCGTCTTCAATTCTTAAAGGAAAAGGATGAAGAAGTAATAAGCCTCATTGAGGAAATGTACTTTATAGAGAAAGAAAATGACGCTATAAAATATAAGTTTAAGACTCTGGAAAATATGTGGGTATGGTGTCAGGACAGAGGAAAGGAAAGAATGGAAGTCCAAAAAGAAAACGACAGATATGCGAATATTGTAAGGAGGCTCTGCCATGCGCTAAGAAGCGGCTATCTGAACATTGATGCCAATACGTTCCAAGTAAAGGATGTTGCACAAATCAAATGGTTTTCTTGCGGGAAAGATGAAAAGGGGAAGAAGGAAAGTGTGCAACTCACTCTTTCTAATGGAAAGGTTCTCGATATCAATAAGCATACAGAATTAGAAATACTCAAATATATCTATGGCGATAACGAAAGTGGTTATGTCTATTCGAAGCTTGACAAATAATGATTCGTTTATGTAGTTAGCGAACAGGGTGAGAAGGCCTTACACTACAAATAATTCGATTGTCCCATCGTAAGATGCGGACAATCGAATAGCTTTATATAACATATAATGGCAGTACCCATATTCTAACTCTTTACAATTACAGCATTATCGGAATGATTTTATTCCAGAACATAACCTTCTTCTACGCTCCTTACAACGGAATCCCGCTTCTCTCCGACACACTTAACACATTTTGCAAATGGACTATATAGTCCAGTAGGAAGGATTGAGGAGTATTCACAAGGAATAGTTGTTCGGTAGCGGTCACGAACTCCCATAAGCCAGACTTCCTTGCCGTTAATAATATCTCTCCGTTTAATATACATATAACCCTTATTGTTACTAAGTCCCACATTAACATATTTGATTGCCCTTGATCCTTCGATGCATTGATAAACATTATAGCCTAATGAAACCGTTGGATATAGAAACGCTCCCATCATAAATGCTAAGAAAGATATGAAAATATTCTTTGATCTATATGCCATCCAGCAACAATCCCCAAAGATGATTGTGGCACTTGTTACAAGATATATGATTCGTTCATCGTCAACCTTATATTGGGCTTTGTCGAATAAATACAATCCAACAAACAGTACCACATATTCAATCCAATATGGTTCTCGGTTTATATGCTTGTTCCAATAATAGAAGCAAGCAAGAGAAAGAGAAACTATAGCGAAATAAGACAAATTTTCCTGCATTTCGTAGCCAATAAGATAGGCAATAGCAAGCATTGAAGCCATGCGTAGATAAGTCTTCGCTACCTTATCGTTGAACATAATACCACCAAGGAAATAGTACCAAGGGTAATCATTGTCTTTTGTCAGTTTACAGGCTGTCTGAATTATATATGCAGCAAAAGGTATCAGCCATATCCAATAGATGATGCCACGCATAACAACCATCCCTGTTGTGTCTCTTACAGACATCATTTGGCGTTCTAAAGATGGAATAGAATTGAACATGATTGAAGGAAAATGCCCCATAGTTTGGATGGTGTTATATAATGCATCAGAATAATACACATAACCGAACAGAGCCACAAATATAGTTATCGGCCATACAGCCTTCTCTTCGTAACGATAGAGTAGGAATGGGATAATAATGCGCAACCATAAGGCAACATCAAGCATTGTGTCAATGATAATGTCTTCTCTAAATAAAGTATGTTCTAATGAGAAAAACAACAGTGCAAGCAGCACCATGTCAAACACATAAAACAGTTTTCTTGTCATTTCAATACAGTATTTCTTCATATTCATATGATTTTCCAATTTCAATTACCAGTCTTCTGGCCACACATAAGCGAGAGGTTCTGCTGGAATCGTGTCCGTTAAAGCGTAGAACTTATTAGTTATAGCCTGATAACGATAGTAATGAACAAACATCGTCAGGTACTTGTTGTTCTCTATGTTTAGCGTATCTTCCAACAAAAAAGTATATTTACCCTTCTGGACGATGTTAGTATAAGTTGGCTCTATCTCCATCTTGTGCTGCTCAATATCATACACTCCCCACTTGCCGCCCTTCTGGACCTTTATGAAAGGTTTCGTCGGCTGAAGCTGCTGTATGTCCTCATAGTCAGCATTCAGTATCATTCCGTATCGATCACGTAGTCCCAACTTATCACTACCACAATCGACAAGCCATAATCCCTTGATAGCAGGGGCATAATCTCTATACTTAGCCCTCATACCAACATGTGTAGCCGCATAGAGATTATAGCCGATACAACATGGTTGGATAAACACGATGATGGCAATTGGCACAAACAATAAAGTCTTCCAGTGAAGCCCTTTCAGGAAACAAACGTATGTAATACAGCACAAATTGATTACAAGCAGTATCATCTTGCATTCATTATCAAAAAACTGCGCCCACCAATACACAATGGCTCCAAATACCAATATCCAAGCATCCTTACTATGTAGCTGTTCCCCACTAAAATGCAGAACAACATACAGCAGCAATAGCGGCAGAGCTATCACTCCGACAAGTCCGAGATAGCCTGGGTTCTCACGTCCTATCAGGAATGCCGTGAAGATGACAAACCCAAGCAAACAGTATTGTTTCATCGTCCTGTCCCTCCATATCGGAATAAAGCTATTTGGACATCCTTTATAGCGATGTCGCTCAACGATAAGAGGTATCAACGACATCAGTAGTGTCCATACCCACCAGTCAGGCGGTGAAGACGGCTCCCTGACAAACTCATAGAAATAGGCATACATCGAAACAACTATGACATACTTGATAACAGCTTTCCAGCCTGGCATCATCCTGAACTTGAAAGACTCTATCTTCAGCAGAGCATAAAGACCAAAGAGAATCGGGTAACCAACAAGCCAAGCAAAGCCGATGTCTGCAATGAGGGTTCCCGTTTCTTTGTTTGGTGTATAGTAGTACTCAGCGAAGAAGGAGTCGAGTTCAGAACTACCAAATATCAAACTGGGGAAGTCCACCATCTTGATAATTGGCAGGGCGAGTACAAAGCTACGATGCTCATAGAATAGCAAGACAATGGCAAAGCAGATGGCAGAGAACAGCCCGTAACCGACACGTTTATAGACCAGAAACGAAAGTATTAACCTCATCAGGACCAACAGCACAGGAACCATCACAGCTCGAAGGCTGAAAGACCATTCTGAAAACATGAATAATCCCCAGACACTGCAAAGCAGCAGGTCGAAGATAAAAAGGCTTTTTTCCAAACCTTTTATATACTTACTTTCTAACATCTTTTGCAACTTTTTTATTGTTTTGTCTCAAAATGTTGAGAATACATAGGTTCTAACTTATATAAATCTACAAGCAAATCTACAGTTCCTGCGAATATAGGACCACACATGCCACCCGCACTAGCTGGAAGCCCATCCTTTTCCAATATCACCATGATGGTATAGAGTGGATTCTCAGAGGGGAAATAACCGCAAAGCTCCATTCGACGGTAATTGTCAGTCAGGTTGAATGTACGTCCACAAGCAGACACTTTTACATAATCACGACCAGCCTTACGCATAAGGCCCTGCGAAACACTATGCTCTAGTCCCACTTGCAATTCCTTGATATGTTGTGGCTGAGCTATTTGTTCCTGAATCACATTACCGTATGCGCCTTCTGAAACCAACTCGACCATTTTTCCCCCGTTAGCAACGGCATTGTAGAAGGTCAAAATTCCAAATGCACAATTTGGCCATCCACCTAGATACGAATAGACTAGGTCGTCGAATTTAGATGCATTCCCGCCAAACACTTGCTCTTTCGCCATTGTGAAGGCTATCTGGGAACGTACTTCTAAAGCTCGCTCCAAGGAGATTGCACCATAACCACCACGCCGCCAGTTGTGATCACGCACATTCCCATAGACACCAGCACCCGTATTATACACATACTCAGGAGTCACTTTGCCCGTAGATAACAGTGCAAGGTAGGTAGAACCACATTCCATGACACTTTGTTCTTCGTTATAGGTGTCAGTACAGGGGACGAAAGAATCTCCCTTACGCTCGTAAGCTACATTTGCCTTGATTTTGCCCGTCTTAGTTTCCACAACATAGACGATGGCCTTAGACCACATCTTGTATTCTTCCTGATTCTGTTGCAGATTCAGTGCTATTCCCGTTTCCAACACACTATCCCTGTGCCTGATGTTAACTGGTTCTTCTTTGGGGAAATCAGCAAGCAGTTCCAGACGCTCAATGTCCTTTTTGCTTAATTGCAAGTTGTCTCCATTACGATGATATGCCAACAGCCACCTGGCACCATCCTTACTCAGACATGCTTTCTCATCAGCCCTCATATAATAGTATGCAGCCAGCTGTTCGTTCTTCAGATCCGGATTCTCCTTACCTGTATATATCTTGGCGAGGGAAGCATTGGCTAGTGGCATTCTTTCAGCCAATGCCGTCAGTCTGCCGATGTCCGTATCCTGCTTGGTTTTCAAGTCTGGTATACAAAGATAGAGTTCTGCGAACCCACTACCTTTCTCTGCTGCTCGCTCCAACAGATGTTTGCCTTCTTCTCGATTACCTTGCTCTGACAAAATAATACCCTTGACAGTATATCCTTCCGCACAGTCCCTTTCAATCAGTTTATCTGCCATAGCAAGACCTTCTTCCTGCTTATTTCCACAGAACTTCCCCATTGCGTCAAACACAAGTCTATATTCAGATTCTTCAGGAAGAGACGAGATATAATCATCCATCCGGCTGATGCCACCATACTCATCGGCAAACGAGGCCATAGCCAGCATATTAATGAAATCTTGCTTAACACCCTTACCGTCACGATAACAATCGGCCAACTTTACGTAGGCTTCCCCATCACCCCAGCGGGCCTTCTCCAGAAGAGTAGTTACCTCACTTGCAGAAGTCTGCCCTGCATATTCTCCTACCACTTTTTCCATCATCAACTGATCTGTACAACCAGCCAAGACTAGCGCAATCAACAAGAATAAATACTTTTTCATATGTTTTACTTATTTTAATACATTCTATTCTCCATTAACTATAGTGTCGGCAATTACCACCATTCTACCATAATGGGTGTGAATCATTCAGAAGTTCCTCCCTTTATTGTAACTGCAAGCAGGAAATACTTCGGATTCTCTAATGGATATTCACCGCAACGATAAATCCGAATGGTGTCGCCTTCGTAAATGAATGACAATTTCAATTCACCTAACTCATTGTTGTTTTGCATAAGGTAAGGATGTGCTGCATCAGATAGCACCTTATAGTTCTCAACAGAATCAACCTCTTGGTAATACCATCGTGGCTCATTTAACACCTTACGAAACTTTGCCCGTATCTTCTTTGTAGTCTTATCCATGAAATACAAAGAGTAAACTTGCCCGTCTTGTCCTTCAGAATTCATAGCAACATTGCAGGCAGAACCATTCATGTCAGGAGCTGGATTATTTGCGATTTCTTCATACTCCATCTTTGCACAACTAGTCAATAACATAGCAGCAATAAAAACGATAAAACTTCTCATATACTTAACTTTTTTATTTCATATTCAAACACCATTTCGCTTTGTCTGTCAGGTAAGGTCTCAGCCGATAATACGGTATAGTAAAATGGAATGTACCAGCTGCAAAACAGCTAATCTCGTATGGCTGGAATGAGAAAACAACACCTTCATCAGACAGTCCTGGCTGTGGTAACCTGAGTAGACCCGTAGGTTCATCATTTTCATCCTTAACACATGTATATTCATCGATATTTGGCTCCCACATCTGATAGTTTGGAGATTTCTTGGCTTCCTCTTTGAGAAGATCCACAATATCCTTCATGTTACCATCTTTAAACAAGTATTTATAGTCTACCTCTTGTCCGTGGACGTGGTCGTAGGAGATCAAACGCTCCGTATAATAACCATGAGCTCCTCCATAATAGCCGTGTGTGAATTGCTGATAAGTGACAAAACGATTGTTCTTAACGTATGATTTCAAACACAAAGTTGAGAATAATGATGATGGAATATCCATCTCATTCATACTGTAATCGCTTTTTACAAGTGCAAAATACACCTCAGAGGCGAACTTGCAAATACGCTTGTGGTTATGGATGTCGCCATCATACCGCCATCCTACATTCGTCCTTTTAGCATAATTAATATAAAAGGCATTCAATGGTGGCAGCTCGCCATTCATGTCCTCTGAATCCGCTATCTTCTCAACGAGCCATTTTGTAATCGCATCAGAATGAGCAATTGACCGCCTGGGGAAATCAACAGATATGCTATAGTGAACCCTCTCACAGAAATCAGCTGACGCATTATAATAGGTCGTTGTGAAATCCGGCAAGGAAACTGTGAGTTTTGATAGCCCCTGCAGGCTTTTATCATCTGAGAAATCCACCAGAATGTCCTTGCCTATGACACTTGCATGATAGAGATGCTTATCCTTGTCGTATGGAAGGATGCTTAATGTCGGATCTGCAACAAGTATTCTATCCTTATTATATAAAACAATAGTGCGACCATTATCATCGTATGCCAGATAATAAGCCTTCCCATCAACGACACAAATCGTATCTGCACTCCACTCTGTATCTGAAAATAGCCTCTTGACAAACGAGGGAATGACAGGTGGTTCCCAATGGTATTCGCTGTCGATAACATTCTCTTCATCTTCAACATCTTCTGTAACTTCCTCATATACTAAGGTATCATCCTCAGTGTTATCAGTAGCAGGTTGGCTGTTTCCATTGCACAAAGTCGGACTGATGCTGAAAATGCCTCCAAACAGCAACATAACAAAAACAACGACTAAAGACTTCATACACTTCATTGATTCTCAATCTAAATCCTTTTGACTTCTTCAACACCCTCAATGGCCGATACATGCTCTATGATAGTCTGTAACTCGCCAAACGAATGTACTCCAAAGTTGATAGTACAACGTACAATACAATCTGTAGTAGTGGTATTCAGTGAATCGATGGACAAATGCAACTCATTGGTGATGCTGTTGATCATGTCACTCAGGAGGTGGAAGCGGTCAACTGCCAGGATCTGTATACAAACGGGATAGAGAGCTGATGTGCTCTCCTCATAGTCAACGGGCACGATGGAGTCTCCCTGCTGGGAAGCCAGTCCTATCGCAATATGACAATTACGCTTATGAACTGTTATGCTGCCGTCGGCCTCTTTGAAGCCGATAACCTCTTCCCCAGGAATAGGATGACAAGCGGAACAAAAATGGAACTTCGGCTTATCCTGCTTGGCGAAATAGCGTTTCAGGAAACCGTTTGCCTTATAGGTGAGAACGTGGTCGGACCAGTCCTTCTGCGGTGTTACATCTGGATTTGTGACAATCTCTACGATGTCACCACGCTGCAGTTCAGCCTTGATGGAGGACAGTTGGCCATTGATACGAGCATAGTGGGCATGCTCTCCAATATGACTGTGTATTTCGAAGGCGAAATCCAATGCTGTAGCCTTTTTCGGAAGATTAATGGATTCGCCCTTGGGCGTAAAGACCATGATGTTATCATTGTAGAATGCTGTCACCACATTATCCATATAGCCACCCTCTTCCTGATGGAAGTCCAAATCGCGCAGCACCTTGCGGAACTTGTCAATCCACATGCGAACGGAATCCTCACGGCGCTCTGCTATAACCCCTACCTGGTTGTTGCGTATCATACGCTCACTACTGATATGGACTTCCTCCCAACTCCCGAATTCTGAGAGCAATTGGACATGATAAGACTGGTAGCCATTCTCCTTGGCACTATCGATGTACGATATGACAGAACAAGGTTTTTCGTTAAACACACTTGTCAAGCGCGAGTAGATTCTCAGAGCAATATCTTTTTCTTGACTCATGTCTTCGCAAGGAAAGACGATTTCCACCACGTGACGGAACGGGATATGACTGAAATCGTCCCCCGTCTTCTGCATCTTACGCCAGATACTGTAAGGTGCACGGAACGAAGCATGAACAAACACATTGCCAAACTCCTTGCCCAAGACCATACGGATTTTGTCAGTGAAGTTATGGAGTCTACCTTCATGGCAAAGCTCGTCACGATGGAGCATTCTTGCTATCTCCTCATATTCATGGGGACAGCGATAGCGGAAACTCAGATTCTCCAACTCTATCTTGATAGGATAAAGTCCAAGGCGGTTAGCCAGCGGAGCATAAAAGAAATCGGTCTCGCCTGCAATCTTCATCTGCTTATGGGCGGGCATACTTCCCAATGTCCTCATGTTGTGCAGACGGTCTGCCAACTTGATGAGCAACGCACGGATATCGTAATGGATAGAGTCAAGCATCTGCTTGTAGTTGTCCACCTGCTTTGACATCTCGTAGTGCTCTTTGCTCTGCTTTGTCAGAACACCCACCAAAAAAGCGACATCTTTTCCAAAACGCTTCTGAATATCGTCAATCGTGAACTTCGTATCCTCTACCACATCATGAAGAAAAGCCGCAATAACAGGATTGGCACCCAATTCTAACTCTCTGGCTACAATACTTGCCACCTCAATGGGGTGGACAATATAAGGTTCGCCAGACTTGCGCTTCTGACCTGCATGAGCTTCGCATGCAAACTCAAACGCCTCACGAATCCTCACCATATCCTTTCCCGATACACGCTTGCTCATTACAAGGAAGACTTCCTGAACCTTCTGCATCACTGTCTTATCATATTTCTTCTTCATAATCTTGCGTCTTTTATTCTACATGTTTATAATCTTTACCTCTACATAGGTAAAGTAAGGACAGAAAGACTAAAACTATCATCAAGAATGAAAAATGCCCCTCATTTATATGAGAGGCACTTAATAGTAGAAGATGTTGTTGTAGTTAAATTTGTTAAGTGGAGTCCGCGAGTAATCGAAACATTTCATTGCTTTAGGAATTTCTTCCAACTTATAATTCTCAAGGCAATATTTCAAACGAATCGTAAAGAGTTCCATCTCATAATCGATTTCGTCCTTTGTCGCAACAATATGATTGTCTATCGCTTCTTGAAGTTCTGAAACAATCATCCCAGAGAAAACACCATGAAGTCCGTAGCGTTCAGCAAAGACATTAGCATAGCACCAGATTCCGATACAAAGTTTACCACGGAGAAATTGTACATGCTTGTCTGTGATTAGCAAACGGTCAAACTTACCACTCTTGTTCGGTTTTGAAAACAATCCATATTGATTCCCATGTCCCAGCATCATAATAGATGTATCAGAGAGGAGAGCATTTTTCACATCGACATTAGTGTTAGTCTCAGTGATATGTTCTGTTATGTCGTTCCTCGACTTATATAATAGAGAAAGGACTTCTGTTGTTGAATCGTTAGCGTGAATTACAATCATACCTCCTACACAAAACAATTCCTTTTTACCTTTTCTTCAGCTAATTGCCTCATTTCGTCAAGTTCACCATATCCACTAATATTTTTGAACTTTATAACGACTTTTCCTTTTGTATCAATGAAACCGTAGATTTCTATTTCTTCATCATCAGTCATCCCATAGCCGTCCTCATCTGTATAGTAGCGTCCGTCAGGATTGATTTGCCAGCTGACCTGAGCAACTCCATTTTCAAAATGTCTGATAAACGAAGGAAAGTGAAAGGAGAGTGCTCTTGCTCTCCCTTGTGCATCTTCTGGCAGATTCTTTAGCGAATCCCAATCAATATCATCTTGAGTGACTGTGACTAGTTTTTGGTCACTGTTCATGAACTCATAGGCACATTTCGTGTTGTGATTGAGAAGAAAGCGATGTTTCCACCATCCCCACATTGTTTCACCAATCACTCCCATGCCTTCACCGAGGTCTGAATACTCATAAGGACGTACTTTGTACTCATCAGTATTAAGAACCTTGTATAGTTCTTCTTCTGGTCTCTTTATACCTAGAAACTTGTTAATCTTGTTGTAAATGTCCATAAGTAAATCCTTTCTTTATTAATAACTCAAATATCCTTTTTAAGTCCGTATACCTGTTCAAACCTTCAGTATATTCTACGGGGATCTCACAATAACCAAACCGAGCACCTAAGACCGCGCCTGCAGGAGCACCGTTTGAATCAGCATCGCCACCTTCGTTTACCACAGTAACCAACCCCTCCGTAAAATCCACAGGATGCCATAATGCCCAAAGGGCAGCCCCCATGGCTTTAAGCGTATAGCCTCGTTTGCGCCTTTCGTCAAGCTGTAGACATGCAATGTCGGGATCTGTTGCACGTTGTACATAATACTCAATGCTTTCATCATATTTCCTGCCCAACTGTACCACTTCGTCGGGTGTCATGATGTAATCGTGATAGACAAGTTGGTGTATAACCATTGAAACAATAACTGATGAACCAACACATCGAGGGTCATAATGTGTAAGCCTGCAAACGTCAGCAGCCATCTCTTCAACATTCCCATTAAGACAACCAATTACCGATGTCCTCATCACACCACCATTACCAGCAGCATTACGGTTATCTTCTTCCCATGTCAATCTCGAAACACCTAGTGGATCCTGCCTGTATAACGGATTAGAAAGCACCCTTGAAGTCAGTAAGCCACAGTCCTTCGGGCCATACTCATACCATCTGCGGAAGAACTGCGAGATACTCATCAAATCATATTTCCCTTCCTTATTCAGAGAATAGACGATGTGTTCCATCATCTCCGTATCATCGGTATAGTCACCAGGTTGGAAACCGCCAATTACATTATTTCTTATATCACTATAGTGCCTTAGACCAGAAGGGTAAACCTCCTGTACCTTCTCCTTGCTCATATATTCGGCACCCATACCCAATGCATCACCTACTGCTTGTCCGAATAATGCCCCAAGCACTTTATCTTTCGCTCTATCTTCCATATTGTCTATTTCTTTAATTTTCGTCACATTCTTCCTATACAATTCAATTGAATTCATATAAACTCAATCGCAATTATCATACTTTTGCCCTTATCCCTTTCGTATTGATATATTCCTGTAGATCCTCCCATGTACCATTAAACAGGTTAATATCTACTACATTGTCAATAATGCCCCAAATATGGCCTTCATGAGTGAATTGCCAAAACTTGCAGTTTGGCTCGTCTGGCATTTCGCCTTTAGTCTTTGCCAACCATAGGTCGTGTGTGTTGAGTACGGGATCACTCTTAACCCATTTACCGAACACATGCATATTGCTATAGATAATGGCTTTTACACCACATCTGTTTTCTACAATTTCTAACCATTCTTTTGCTTCTTCTACTATCTTTGGGGAGTCTATTTCAACATCAAGCACTGGTGGTAAATCGCCTGGTTCTAACCGCGCATGAGACAGGAATGTCTCTGCCTGCACCTTCCCTGATACTGTATCAGTCAGAAAATGATAGGTGCCACAAAGAATACCGAGCTTCTTTGCCTCATTGTAGTATCCCTGATAAAGCGAGTCCACAAGGGAATCACTCTTCGTAGCCCTGATAAATGCAAACTGTACTGGACGCTGATTACAAGGCGCTGGTATCTTACCGCTTACGCTACCATCTTCATCACATGGTAACGACAACTGATCCCAATGGATATTGCCCTGCCAAAAGGACAAATCAAGGCCATATACCTGCGGATAATTATCACCACTATCTGCGACTGTCTCCTCATTGCTCTTGGTTTCATTACCATTAATAAGATACGTCAACGCACCACCCACAACAAGTCCACACACAAACGTGCAGGCATTTATGAGTATATTCTTTCTTTCCATATTTTCCAACATAACCTTCAATTTCAACTCGTTTTGCTACTCAACTCTTTAATAATCTCCTTTCGCTCGTGGAATACAATCTCAGGGATTGGCTCAACACCATTTTTCTCCGTCATATATTTATAAACCGCATTCAGCACTCTCATAATCTTGTTCGTGGTAAGCCCCTTGTCTTTTCTGTATCCACAAATAGGTGGTGGAGCAATACCTTTATCGGCAGCATAGAACACCCAATAGGTACAAAGTGCGATGTCTGTCCGATGAAGTCCCATGGCACAGGCAATATAAAATCGCCCATTGTCTATCAACTGGCAGAACTCCGGGAACAGTTCCACCATCTTAGCAATCCAGACATCTTCGTATGCTACAGGGTACTTGAAATAGCTGATACCACTCCGCTCACACAATCCACTATAAAAGTCCGATGAATAGTCTGCCCGCAAGTCGATAACCTGACAGATTCCAGATTCTACCATCGTTTTCCATGCATGAAGCTGACGAGTGGAGGAGAGCGTCCTTCCTCGGAAACCTCCATAGGCCTGTGCCAAGTCTGGAATTTTCGTTGCAAGGATTCTTTCTACGTCCAAACCATCTGGTCTTGTAGTTGCTGTCACAGCGTATTTATTCAGAGCTATTTCCTCCGTAATCTTGCCCTGTGCGTTCTTCACAACAGCTTTACTAACGTGCCATCCCTCGCAGAACAAACACTTGTAAGTAGTAAATGGGTAACCATACTTCTTTGACATGTCGAAAGCTGCCTTCTCTGCTTTAGCCTTGCTGGCGTATGCTATCTTTGCCTTCCCGTCACTCCGCCTTGCATGGGCATATAAAGAGAATGCGCCCCAAGCAGACCTATTCACTATAAGGTTGCTAATCCAGTCTGGCCGACTCAACTGATCTTTGAGCCAAGAGCCGATCTGTTTGGGCTTTATCTTTTTTAGACTTGTCAATACAGTTCCCATTGTTACCACTCCTTCTTATGTTTCAACTTACGCGTATATATCTTATCCGACTTATGAACTCTATTATGCGAATGAAAGCCAGGGCCAAGCAATTCCATCTCTGCTTCACGCCCGCCACGTCTCATCGCTTTAATAGCGTCCAGTGTCGTTGATTTAACTATCTTTCTCTTTATCTTATTCATATATTTTATCACTGATATCTTTAAGGAGTAGGCAGTTTGACAACATCTATCACTTTAATGCTTTGTCCCAATACTTACTGGCATTACCTCCGTATTCCTCGGTCAGTAACGCCATAAACAAAGCCACATCATGTTCATCATCCGTGCAGCCATATTGCTCAGGTTCCCTGTTCACCATCAACTCAGTAATATTGCAAATCACACCATCATCAACATATTTGGCTACATAGATACAGAATCCCGTCCAACTGCGGTAATACCGTATAGTCGTATCATCGCAGTACATGAACCAATGGTCCTCCATTGCATCAGGAATGTGACCGTACTTCACGATACGCATGGCATCACTCGGAATTGTTTCTTGTAGGGGAACAACAACCCGCTTTTCCGGCATTGGCTCTATATTCCATGAATCTTTGGTAGCCACTTTCGTCTTTTCAGGTATGGGATTCTCGCCATTGAAACGCTTGGCAGAATTACCTGCACCAAGTTTCCACATCAGAAGAGCCTGTTTCTCGTCATCTGTTAATCCTGGCTCATCCATCCCGGCAAACTCATCTGCAAATGGTTTGAAATTGCCTTCAGGATTGTGACTCTGATGGGTATTATGGTCATCAAGTATAGCAAACACTATCTTGCGATACTTGTTTTTAAACTCAGGCTCTTCCATCACCTCATGAAACAGTCGAGCTACATGACGTGGCGGATTACGGAATGCTCCGCACCCTAAGGCACCAAGTACCAGTGAATCGTGACAATGAACCAAACCAATACGGAAGATGGTTCGTATCTTATTCTTGATAGGTTCCACATGATGGTCTGCAATCATACCATCAGCCGTCAAGTCTGGCCGGTTCATACCTGCCACTGTAATAAACGAGAGGCTAACAGGATTATCCAGCAAAGCATAGCCTTTCTGTTCACTTTCCCTGAAATAGATAGCACCAGGTGTATAAACTCCTCCGTAATTCCTGTCGAGAGGGTACTGACAGTGAGAACTCTTGATACCATACATCCCCGCAAAGGGAGCGAATTGATAGAGAGAACGGAACAGATTTGTCCTGCGGAACAACGTTTCCTCCTGTGCTCCAGCACCTGTTACCACACCACCACCAGGATTACGTCTGCTGGCCATGTTCAACACAGCAGGATTATAGCCTTGCTCTTTCAACTGTACACCTGCATACAAACAGTCAATGTTTTGAACTTCAACTACAGTTTGATTGCTACTTTGCACCGCCTCCAACAAACATATTTCACGCTCATAGAACACTGTCTTGCATATCATAACAGAATCATCAGGAAAGGAATAACGCGTTCCGTTCTCTGTCACATATCCACCTTGGTTGACAATATCTACAGTATTGCGAAACTCCTTTGTACGCATCTCTTTTACCTGATAATATGCCGAATGGTCACCATGCTTTACTCTTTCCATTAAAGCACGATACTTTTCAAGAAAATCCTTCTGATCCCATTTGTATGTATATTCCTTGTTACTCATTTGCTTATTCCATTAAAATTCTAATCTGAATCCCTTTTGCTTCAACTCGTTGTATTTCTCCGGGTTGAACTTGAAGAGGAATGCCTCTTTCTTAGGGGAGTTAAACACAGTTTCATCCAACTGCGTGAGTATCTCTAGGTGCATCATCTTATTATAGAAGTTGCGCCTGTCAAACTTCACGTCGAGGATGGCCTCATAGAGCAACTGTAGTTCCTTGATGGTGAACTTCTCCGGCAGTAATTCAAAGCCAATAGGCTCAAAATGAATCTGCTTACGGAGTTCCTTCAGTGCCATCCGTAGAATGAGGTCGTGGTCAAAGGCCAACGAAGGAACTTCATCCAAAGCGAACCATTCAGCCTTGGCGGCATCATCGCCACCTTTTACCTCTTGCATCCTCACAAGGGCATAATAGGCCACAGTCAGCACCCGCTCACGTGGATCACGATTGGGGTCAGAGAAAGTGTGGAACTGTTTGATGTAGGCCCCATCCAGTCCCGTTTCCTCTTTTAACTCTCTCAATGCGCCTGTCTCAGCAGACTCATCCATCTTCAGGAATCCGCCAGGGAATGCCCAGCGGCCCTTGAATGGTTCTATGCCTCGCTCAACGAGCAACACCCTTAACTTTGTCCCATCAAATCCGAATATCACACAGTCGGTCGTTACACTCGGATGCGGGTACTCATACGTATATGTTCCTTTCTTTGTTTCCATTGCTCCTGTCTTTTTATTCTAAGTTCCTCAAATAGTCACGGACTTCCATTAGAGCACAGCCCAGCAGGTTCTCACCCTGCCATTGTTCCACAGTCCCTTTCATCGCAGTTTCCCGATCAAGACCTATGCCCCATATCTTGTCGTATGGACTGGCTTCCACCAGAATAGCATCCCCTGTGGAAAGCAGAAAATCCCTGATGTCTGGATTCTGTCCGAACTTGGCCTTGTTCCCTTCCACAACTATTTCTGATTTCCTGACATCCCAGGGCTCCGGTTCGAAGTTATGGACTTTTCTTCCCAACTTCTTGTAGTCATAAGGACTACTTGCAGCCATTATCTCTTCATACACTTCTTTGTCACCAAACAGTAATGCCTTGCTTGCCATCATGTACTGCTCCGTGGTGTGGTATTGCACCCCTTCCACCTCGAAATAACAATCATACCACTGGCTCAGGCACGCAGCAGTAACTTTCTTCGGATTAGGCGTATGCCCCCAGAAATAGATGATTGCTATATTTGGGTTCTTATGAACGATTTGCTTAATTGTTTCAATGTTGTACTTCATCTTTTTATCTCCTTATCTCTTATGCCCATAATTATTTTACCTAGATGATTCTCTCCCTGCCAACTATACAAGTCAACACCCCAATAGGTTTCTTGCTTGTTATTCCCATTAATCAAGAGGCGGTTTCCTGTATCAATCAGCTTTTTCATCAGAGCAGGGTTTTGTTCAAACTTTACCCTTTGAATAGATTCCATGATGTCGAGACAATCATCTTCCCAGCTAGAGTACGGTACCAGCTCTTTTCCTTTCAATGCAGCCTTGTCGGCAGAACAACTGGCAATAACCTTACGTTCAGAGTCACTCGCACATTTGGACGACTGAAACGCTGCCTCTACACTGCCGTACTGTAGTCCCTGCCAGACAAATCGACAACCGAAACGATTATTCAAGAAGTCGTATTCGCCCTTGAACTGGTTAATGACATCAGGGAAATCTTTAGGAGTAAAGTCCTTGAATAACTCCCAAACACCAGAACACAGCATGTCCTGACAGTTCTCACCTGATAACATCCGCTCCCTGATTACAGAAGAACTTATCGTTTCTGTTCCTTCGGGTTGGGGTAATGTCACTATGTGCTCCAAATAAGGGGCAAGCAAACTATCACCTCTCAATGCTTCATTTATCGATCCATCCTCTCTTGAATATAGGACAACCCTGAAAGATTTTAGGAAATCCTGTTTCTCTGTAAGGTGAGTAAGCAGTTTTAGTTTGTCTGCCCCCATCACAAAGTACAAGTCTGCATCAGGATATTCTTCCTGTAGCGCCAGCAACGTTGGCATCGTTCTTGGCTCAATGGTTCCTATCTCCTTCTCACACACTCTCATGCGGCTGTCTGTACACATAGATTGAAGCATCTTAATCCTCAACTCTGGTGACAGGACAACGGGTGGATGACTATGACGCATCTTCCGTCTCAGATAGGCATCACTCACTGGAACGAAGAAGCCTATATCTGCATTAAGTGCATCAACAGCCTTCTTCATCAGCTTGTAGTGAGCCAATGTCGGCGGGTTGAAACTCCCACCCATAACTACTATTCTTTTACCTTCTTTCATCATGTCTTGTGTAATTTTTACGCAAAAGTACGATTTTTATTTCAAACTTCCAAATAATTTGCGTAAAATTTACACAAGATGTAAATTTTTACATGTTTTAGCCCTAATTTCGTCAAAAAGACAATACATTTTATTTAGTCAGATCAACAGCGAATCCGATAGTACAATTAATATCAAATGCCACTCTATGACCAAAGATAGCATCTGCACCCATAGAAATGGATAGGAAATCAAAGAGTATAAAACTGGCACCTATCTCACTCTCAAATCCACAAGTATAATTGTTGTAATACTCTATGCTCCCTTTACCTTTCTTTTTCCCGTTAGAGCGTTGCGTTCCATCATCTCCATAACCCGCGCCCCAATAGAGAAAAAAAGGATAATCTCTACTAACAATGCCATATTTCAGTCCCGCCATATACGAATTACGTATCCGACCTATATATGTTTCCTTACTCATATCCACCTCGCCTGCATGCTTGTCAGCATTGAATCCTTTTTTGTTGTCACCAAGTTTGACAGACAAGTAACCACTTAACCTCTTGCCTGCACTTAGTCGAAGTCCGAAATAATCTTTTAAGCAAATAAGATCAACCTCACCTGCAATACGCAAAGGGAAATAGTCAATCAAACGTACTTTATATTCATAGATTCCCTGACGCAATTCTCGGTCTTTACCAGGAACTGTCAATTCCACATCATCTGTATATGGTGTATGCAACCTAAAGCTACGATTAATTATGCTATCTCCAAGTTCACGCTCATGCCTTAAGTCAATGTATGATACCCATACATGATTATAATCACAGTCTTTCTTATGATAGATTGAGTCAGAAGACAACCCTTCCATAGTAAGTTCATCAAAGTCTGACTTAAACACAATTGTAGCACAATCAGCGGCCTTAGAACGTTTACGTACTCCTTTTATATCTAAACGCTGTGCACAAATATCCATGCAGATAAACAGGCCAACAATAGCCAATATTATCAATCTCATTTCCCTCATGTCATTTTACTTTTATTCTTCCAATACGTTTTTATTGTCACTAAAAAGGATACAATCCAACTTAAACAAATCGAAGCAAATCCCAAGAGCGATAGCACCTCTTCCCATTCATCTTCGCTATAAGGAGGTGTAAATCCATTATAAGCATCAAGTTTCCATACTACCCACAGCACCATACCGCTACCTATTGCTAATGGTGCAGTTACTATCAATATGACGATTGCTTTTTGAATTTTACTCATTCTTCAACCATATTTTTGAGATACCAATACACTGAGAGGAACGTCAAACCTGTACCAATACTCATATCTCGCATTCTTACAACGTTCTTATGATGCAACTCTTCGGGTAATTCCAAACAACCCTTATTGATAATGGCAATGCAACATCCTGGTTTCGTCTCACCAAGAAGGTTAGTAAATAGATTTACATTAGGAGATATTCCTACAACAACGAACATATCTGCCTGCTTTGCAACTAATATGGCAGCATCGGCTATACTTTCGTCAGCATTAAGATGTAAGACCTTTTTGCAACCTGCTTGCTCAGGATAGCCCGAGAAGTCTTGGGTGATGATGGAAACATCACCACTCTTTTTGAAGCTAGCCATTCTCCTATATAGGTGAATTGCCTCAGAAGCATTTGCGCCAATCTTTTCTCCAGTCATAAAAACTACTCTCTTTGCCATATCAAAAATCAACTATTCATGTTCATATATTATTTTCCTTTAATAACAAGGAGGTGACAAATCCGCAAATCTACCACCACACTTGCTTATGATATTCAATTCCTTTCTCGTCACACCAGTCACAAATGTGTGTGTTGGCACAGTCCTTATATCGCTTAAAGCGTTCATAAATAGCAGCCACCATGTCTTTACCGTTATGGGTTCCTGTGCGAAGAATCAGTTTCTTAGTATTCTCCTTGTCCCAAAAGTAGTTTGCCTCAACTTCGCCACGCTTATTACGCTCATAATCCATATCAGCCCCCCAATAATACTTGTTCATACCGCATTCTCCGTCCTCATAGATGAAATAAAGCGCTATACCTTCCTTGCCAAAATCTGCATAAAAAGTCACTTCAAAGTGCTCATGCTTAGGCTTGTAGCCGTAGTATTTCTTATGTGCCATACCACATGTTTATAAATAGTTAACGATTTGTCGCTTCCTTCGCTATTCTGACAAGACTGGTATCACAAAGCAGGTGAATGTTTGCTTCAAGAAACATATAGGCATCATAAAATGCCTTGAGCTGTTCCTGCAGCCACTCTGCAGAAACCTCTTTATAGCCTCTCAGCTCGTAACATGGAGAGACGAAATAGGGAACACCGTCATTCCAGTCACCACAACAATCCTCATGGAAACCCTCAACAATTTCGAGTGCTGTGTTCAAGATGCTTTCATCCATACTGACATCGCAGGATTCTACTACATAGGTAATAAAGGCGATACTCTGGTCTTTTGCATCCATCGAGAGGAACATAAAGACATGTTCATATTCAAATTCAATGAGAGACCGTCCCTTCTCCAGCCCTATTCCAAGCTCTTGGAATGCCCCCTGTATCTTTTTCAAAACTCTTTTACTCATACTTCATCAGAAATCAGTTCGTAGGGTGTATAACCAGGAAACCACCGATCGAGAATTGCATCCACCTCTGCTTCCATAGCAGGCGTAATATGTTTGCAGACCTTCTTATAGGCTATGGCAGCTGAAGTAATTTCATCAAACCATCCTATCACTGGGAGTTTCTTAGCATCCAAGAAGTCTATCGGTAGCACAAGATAAGAAAGTGTTGAGAAGATAAGCAATTTATCCGTCCGTGGGGTATTAGGACTTTTCAAGACCATATACAGCAGAAGCAAGGGCCGAACACTAATTCTTCCGACTTTTGTTGCATAGTCGCGAAGCCTTTCCCAAAGGAGTGCATAGTTTATGATTTTGTTCTCCATAATGTTATCTGTCTTTATTATCATTTCAATTTTTCAGAAGCCATTTCGTTAATGGGTTTACAACATCCTGAAGCACGGCTGGAGTTACATCAGTTGAAAGTTTGTTTGCCACCACGCAAATGGTATAACGCGGTCTATCTACGGGAAACACCCCTGCAAACTGGATTTGCATTCCTACTGGTGATATCTGTTCTTTATCTTCTTCAGAATAGATATACTCCGTCGTAGCATATCCTAGCCAGTTTGTCATATTTGAAAGCCATGCCAACTGTGGGGATTCAAATCTATTGATACTGAGGACATCACGTAGATTAACTAGATTAGTCTCAGTAAAGACATCTTCCTCTACGTTCACGTTATCTGCTATCATCGTTGGGATAATCATAGTGCCATTATGGATAAGACTATTATAGCCTACCGCCATAATAAATGGATTAGTCGATGGATTCTGAGAGTCGGTGAACTCCCTCCATTTCCGCTCTGCCACATTTCTACGATAACCTCTAAATATAGCCTGATGGATTATCTCACTATCAAAGACCTTGATGCCCATTCGGTAACTTACACCATTATAAATACTATCAAGCGACAATCCTCCATTCTCCAAAGCCATTACCGCATGGAACGGCTTTGTCAGAGATGCTGTACACGAATGAATCAGTAATTTTCCGGCATCTTCTTTCTCCATGTTAGCATCCAAGGAAACCCAGGATTTCAACCGTCCAGACTTTGCATCCAGTATTACAATCTGAGCATTATCCATTTGTTGCTGTTTGATAAAAGATTCCAAGAGTTTTTGCACATGTTTCGTAATTCGTTTATCTATTGTGGTACAATCCTCCAACGAATACACTTCGTCGGGATCATCCATCCATATTGATACGACATCATTAGTCGGTTCATAGACACTGACTATTCCTCGTTTAACGCCCTTCGTTGCATAGAACATACTGATATAAGTACTGTCCTCTGCCATCGTCTGCTTTGAGAATCCCAGATCTCGATAAATGATCTCCGTGATGTTCCGGTGCTCCATCATGTCATATAGCCCTTTCTTCCCATTCTTGGTGACAACAGCGTACTTTGGGTTATAGCAGATGTCCACCCAGTCGTACTCTTTCATATCGTACTGAGGAAGACTTCTTTTCCATTTTTCACCATCAGATAGCCTGAAAGAATCAGCTACGATCTCGCCGGTTTCTGTAAGTACGCTATCGATAATCATATCGCCCTGGTCCATATAGACAGTATCAACAATCTCTATAACTCCGTCAACATCATTATAACCAACAGCAACACTATCAATCCAAATACTGTCAATAGGTTCAACAACCTCCTGAGCTAAAAGGTTGGATGGCAGCACAAACGCTGCCATTGCCAACACGTTCCAGAAAAATAATCTTTTCATCATATACCAATTACTTTACTATCTCACCTTTCCCATTTATAATTACATGATCGCTGTTGCTTACCATACAGAGGTACAAGTCATAACCGATGGCAGATATGTCCTTGTAGAGTGGCATCGTCACTATATGACCATCGACGTTCATCAATCCCTCATATCCTTCTCCAGCAACGTATGCTCTCATTCTGGCTGTAGCCTGAGGATGATAACCTTCTATAGTGGTGTCAACAACGTTTCCTTCATCATCAGTTGTCTTGTCTGTACGGTAAAGAATCTCGTCTTTCGTATATTCTAATGTCCGCACACTGGCAATATAAAAATCATTGATAAGTTCACCCTTCAGGGTATATTTCCTCATTGTATGATCGGGCATTGTCATATCTACCATATTGTCACTAATCCACATAGAACATTTTGTCAAAGGTATAATAGGCTTCAGATTTTTGTCAAGTAGACCATTTCTCTTGCCTTTGGTGATACGCCACATCTCAAGATCATTTGTCGGGCTGATAGAACTATACTGTTTGGGTAGTACAATCTTACCCGTCTTATCTATCAGGCCGCATAGTTCCCCATCGTCAGTGTCCACAACGCAATAGCCCGAGTGGAACACATAGCCCTCCATATTTGGAATATACGGCATCTTTTCGTCAATGACCACCTTATCTGTTCCGTCAATGAACTTGATGTAGCCACCCTCATCCACACTAGCCAGCCCATCAGAGAACACCCACGCATGATCGTACTTCGGTTTGATAATCACCCTACCAGTATTCTTGCTGAAGTAGCCCCGTTTCTTTCCGTCACTGTAGCACACGAGCGTATCCTTCCCAAGCGGCTTGGCAATCCAGGCAATATGCTTAATCAGCTTCTCCCCTGTACGCTTGTTGTAGATATAGCCCTTGCCATCCTCCGTGTTGTGGAAGTAAATGTCACGGTTCACATACTCCGAGTGGTAGCAGTACTCGTCATTACAATAGTGATTCCTGAAATAGCGGTTATAGACAGACTCACCAAGGCTGCAGAGCAGAGCCAATGCAAACAATGTCATCACTATAGTACCGCTAGTGGCGAAAATTCCCCAGAGGCAACGGGCGAACTTTCCCTGTCTCTTGAAACCGAACAATCCGAAGAAAGCACCGAGGCACTGCGCCAGTCCTTTCCAAAGAACTGCGAAAAACAACTCACCTGAAATCCTTTTCATTTTACACAATATTTATGTTATACTTCTGTTTTCTCTTCATGGAAGAAAAGGTCTTCTATCACGTTCTCGAACTCTTTTTTGACTTCTTTCGCAAACAGGTCGCTTCCTGCAAACTCCTTCAACTCATCGAGGGTGCGCCCGGCTATGATAAATACCGTAGTCTCGGTATTATCGTTTCCTTCATCTCCAGCCAATTCAATACTGATTCCTAAAGAGTATTTTGCAGGTTCCAGCTCATTCTTCATCAGCGACAGACCCATGCTTTTTACACGTGACGAGTCATCCATGAAGCGAAGTCTGGCATCAGCGAAATTGTCAAAGGGTAACAGGGCCGTAGCTGATTTGACAAAATCTGCATCGTCTAATGTCTTAACGGCAAAGTCGAGATAGTCCTTCATGCTCTGACTTACAAATGCCTTTGTCTGCTGACATGCCTTCATTGTATTCTGTTCGATTGTTGATTCCATATCCGTTTTTTAACTTTCAAATTTCCGATAGTTCACTTTTGCAGCTATTACACTGCTCAGTGACAATTTAAACTGGTAAGCCAGATCATCCTCAGCCATGTAGTAGAACTCCGAAGCGGCTATAATCACATCGTTGATGGTGTACAGTTTTACCTGCTTCATCTGCTCATTCAACTTATGACAGCGCATCACCACTTCTGCAAAATTCTCTTCCGTCACATCTGCAAAGTTAGGTAGAAGGACTGATACAAAGTTGTCATCTCCCAGACTTGGGCTTACATGTAGGACGTTCAGTTGGTAGCGGATGATGATGTGTTCACCGTCATCTTCCAAGACCTTATACTTCCCGTCCTCAATGATTTTCTTAATCAGTTCATAATTCTTGTTCATGCTACATCCTCCTTCGATTCGTCATCATTGTCATTCTCTTCATCATCCTCACTTGGTAGACTGTCATCGCCTTCAACCTTCCGATGGAAGAGGAAGAAAGTGGCCTGCAGTAGTCTCATACTGTGCTCTATGATGTCTTCCAGATTATCCTCTCCAAAAAGACGATACTCATAGAATATCCACACATCATCACCAAACACACATGTCTTACTGTACTTGATGGTCATGTTCGTGTTGTTTACCACCTCCAGAACGAGATCCTTGTTTTCCTCAGTCACATCATAGATGCTGGGAAGTGCAAAACGCAGAAAATTCTCGTCATCATCGTCAGGCATATAAAGGACGTTCAGCCCCTCAAATCTGAAGAAATAGCCATACTCACCTGCCTCTTCCAAGGCGAAGCCCAACTCCTCTAATTGTGTTAATACTTTTTCTTTGTTCATATTTCTGATGCTTTTAATTGTTGCTCATCTGTAAAGTGTCGCAAATTACTTTCTTCTCTCAATGTCACACAGTAAAACCTATTCTCGGACGTTCTTTTCTGCTGTTATCCACAAATTCGTCACGCATCTTTTCGTATCTGCGGACATCCTCACGGCTTACGGATGGTCTTGTCGCCTTGATAACATTGCGAAGCATCGTCTCGCTAATCTTAACAATAGGTTCGTCTTCATGCAGCAGGCAAGCCTCAAAAGCATTTCGAGCAGTCTCTTTTACCATGTAGGAAATGTCACTCGATGTATAGCCGTCGGTCAGTCGAGCAAGTTCTTCCACGTTGATACCCGTATCGTGCGGTCTTTTATTCAACTCAATCTCAAAGAGCTGCTTACGGCATTCCTCGTCTGGCAGTCCAATATACAATACCTGATCAATCCTACCATGGCGAATCACGGCCTTATCTATGCGGTCAAGGCAATTAGTAGTGCCAATCACAAAGACATTCTTCTCCACGCAGTCGTTCAACTGTGTCAGCCATTCTGCCACCTCATCTGCCTGATGCTCGTTTCCCCGTGCGTCCCTGGCTCCCACGAGTGCGTCGAACTCGTCAATGAGCAAGATGCATCCACGCTTATTCTGCTTGGCCTTGAATGCGGCTTTGGTAAAGAGTTCTTTGATGAGTCCCTGCGATCCGTGCAACCAGATGCTGCCTAAGTCGGAGGGCTTTACGGAACACACGGCCAATCCGCATTCCTCTGCCAGTCTTTCGCTGATGAAGGTCTTGCCAGTACCTGGCGCTCCGTAGAACAGCATGTTTGACGGCATGATGCCAAACTCCTTGGCAAGTTCTCTGTGCGACACAATTTCCACGAAGTCACGACGCAGTTTCTTCTTGATGTCATCCATGCCTGCAACGGCTTTGAAACCTTCACCTTCTCTTACCGACATATCCACGTCTAAGTGCGGCTCTTGTGGGGAGCGACGAGTCTCTTGTGTTTCCTCTTCTTCCTTATCCTTATTCATTTTATTTGGCTTTGTAATCTTATCCTTTGCACTGTCAGAAAAACAACTGAAGTTCTTGGGCTTCTCAATGCCCAGAATGCCCATAAGAAACCTACCGAGATCTTCTGCATCTTTAAATCTGCGGGTTGAGGTTTTGTTTAACGACCTTTTTACGACAAGAAGAACAGGTGGATCGATTTCCAAGTCGGGTTCGTTCCCTTTTACTTCCTTCAGTATCTCTGACTTCTGCATCGACTCATCGATTTTGTACGGATATGATCCCTGCAACATAAAAGCCAAGAGCATTCCTACAGAGTAAACATCCGAGGCAGGCGAGAACTTGCCCAAGAAGGTCTCCGGTGCACGGAAGCACTGGTTAAGTGCCTCCGTGTCGAAGTTGGGCTTACCGTTGCATGCCTCATGGGGATTCTCCTCTCCAATGAGCTTTACCTTTGGAGTCTCGCCTTCGTCCTTCTGTACCAACACCGTATCCGGGTTCACGTTGAAATGCCCGCCACCATTGCTTTCGTGTTGCATCTTTTTCAGGATGATTGAAAGCAGATAGGCTACATACACGCCATCCTTATCCTTCAACAACTTCTTCGCAACAGCCTCGCGTACCGAAATATAATTCTCTATTACATTCTTCATATCGACCTCCTTTGTTTATTGTTTATGCTGCATGTGAATTCCACCACTTCTTGATAGCCTTATCGAACTTCTTGTTCAGACGAGAGTAGCGGGTGTCAAGCCAACCGCGTGAGTGCCTCACCTCTTTAGCCACCTCAATGGGTGCCATGTTTTCGACAAAGCGCATGCGCCAGATGTAGCGGTCTTCATCGCTCCACTTCAACTTGGCAGAGAAGTCATACAGAAACTCCACTGTCTTCAGACGTACCTCCTCATCGGAGAGGTCAGTGCCGAACACATCCGACAAGGGGTTAACACCCGTTTTGGCCTTGCACCACTCAGCCATGTCAGCCACGAACTCTGACGATACGGTGACAATACGGCTCGACTTGTCGTGCAGCACATCAGACTCGAAATGATAGTCCGAGCGGAGCAAAGCATCCTTCAGCTTGTACTCTGCCTTCTTCTTGGCAGCATCGTATTCATTCTCATTCATATCAAACATAGACATTATATCCTTCTGAGTATAGCGGTCGACGTATATGGCGGTCAACAAGTCGTAGTACTTCGTACCTATCATCAGCTCGTCGATCACCAGTTTACACTTGCCTTCCGACTGTGACAACATCGTAAGGCGTGTGTTGCCCACTGTACGCCCCTTGCCATCGGTAATCCAGTGCTCATCCTCCAAGCGCTCCATCACAGCATTCTTGGCAACCCTTCTCAGCCAAGCAAAGAAGGTGCACTGTTTGCTATAGGTTTCCAAGGTCTTCCAGGTGCCACCAGCCCACAGCACCAAGTACACGATTTCGTTGAAGGTATCATCAGAGACGATTACGTGGTAATTGTCCTTGATGTCCTTGATAATCTTTGAGCGCAGACGTGCCATATTGCACTTCTTGGGATCTGTTCCATAAAGAAAACGCTGACGGAACTTGGCATCTTCTCTCAGTCCGTCCATGATGAAATCTGCTTCGTACTCGAAGTTCTCGAGTCTCTCAGGGTCAAAGCTGTTGTAATTCTTTTCGTCCATAATCGTCTAAAGTTTGGGGCATCAAAAATGCCTAATTTTACATCCTTTTCTGGTTGCAAAATTAGACATTATTTAGCCGTTTTTCCGACAATGGACGGTTAGTTCGAAACCTTGCTTAAATGATATTATATCAATAACTTACATTTTAAAATATACATATTTTAACATAAAATTCATACCCTTATTCCATTACTTCATCATGTCTATCAGATCCTGTGGGACTGAAATCTTATTTTTTAGCACATAAAGGTGGTCTTGAGCATCAGAAAGGATGAAGGGAGAGGGGAGTTCACGCAGCTTCTCACACCCATCGCTGACTGACATTCTGATGTCCGAATAACAGTGCTTAATCTGTGCCTGTTGTGGATTGCCCTGAGCATCATAATGCTCGACTAACTTGTCAAAGCGCTCTTCTGTGCCATCATCACCATATACAGCCTTAAACAGATCCACGAACTGGCTTCTATATGATTTAATATTCAGAGTGTCCACTGTGTCACGCTCATGCCTGTCTATTATATATATAAGGTATAAGACGAAGGCATCCCTCAATCCGAAGTGAACCTGTATCTGGTCATAGTCCTTGTGCAAGAATAGACGATATTTCCCGTCAGCCTTGAAAGTAGGATCAATCTTACCCACATACTTTACCTCCAGCGTCATCGTTGATTCCTCTGCCAGAACCTTTGGATTGGCAGTTTTGCAGAAAGTTTCCAACTGTCTCTTGGACATCTTTGTCAAGAGCAACTTCAAAGATTCAATATCCAGACTGCTCAAAACATAGTTCAACTCAGCCTCGGCTTTCTGATCCTTGTTCTTACGATACTTGTAGATGTTCTCCATCATTCTGTCCATCATCTTGCTTTTCTGCTGGTGGGTAATGATGCCGTCAATCTTCAGTGCCTCTCTGATTTTGGGCAGGGAAGCTCGCATCCCGAATGTGGGATGGGACATGTCGCTGGCCATAGAGACGAAATAGTTCTTCCAAAACTTCTCCGACTTGATGGTCTCTTTGGCATTACCGCAGAAATCCTCAGGTGTGTCCAAGGCATATTGGCGTAGCAACTCGTAAATGCAGTGCTTACTAATTCTCTCTGAGGTGTAAAACAACAGAGCAAGGTCGCTATAAAGTTTGTTCTTCTCTGTTCTGAGCAACAGATACTGTTTATCTGCCTCACTTGGTGTATTTAGAGGCATCACAAACTGGCACTTCTCATCTTTAATGGCATTACTGAGTGTAGGATGATTATCAAATACGGGCATTCTGTCCAGTACCTCAAAGTCGTATTGGTTCAGCAGTTGCTTTTCCCCCATAGACTTTAACAACTGGTCAAAGACATTTCTACTTTCCTCCACAAATGCTGGGGTATTTGAGGGAAGTACATACAGGCAGCAGTCTGCCAATTGTCCAACAGCAAACTTCTCCTTGACCAACTGTCCAATGGTTGGCATATCTATTGGGCTATTATCTATTACTTTCATCTTTCGTCCTCCGTCTTTTTATCATCCTTATGTTTCAACCAATATTGCTTCAATAGATTTGTATCTGGCAGCGACTTGTAGTCTGTCGGCTTGCGCTCCGCTGGTTTCTCAGGCTCTTTCATTGCATCCTCTATCCGTATATTTTCCCAGGACTGTTGCAGTTCATGATAGTGAGAATACACAAAGGCAGGTAACCCTGTCAGCATATCTTTGATGCCATTATATCGTTCCAGACTTCGTAGTTGCTCGTAATACTTCCTTCCGTAGTCTATAATCCCCGCCCTGAGCTTCCCGTCGGGATGGGTCAGACTCGCTGGCAGTTCTTTCAATATGAACTTGTATTTCCCTGTAGCCACATCCCCTTCACGTAGTGAGAATCCTGCCACTATCAGGTCGGCAGCAAGTTCCTGAATCCAAAGTTCATTCTCAAAAAGCATGAACCTTACATCATACAGGAGTTCGTGAGCCAGCTCATGCACAAAGGCCAGTGCCAGAGTGTCGTAATTGTTGATGCCAGCCTTATACATCATCTGAGCATTATAGTACAGTTCCGTTTCCTCTGCTTGTTCAGAAGTCACGACCTCTGCCAACGTCTCTGCCCGCTCGCTAATGATAGGCATTGGCAACTCAAAAAACTCCGCCACTCTTTTGATGGTCTCATATATATCCTCATCCGATATTGTCTCTTTGTCATGGAAATGCACATCGAAGTAGTTCGCCTTATACCGTCTGACGAACTTTACCCAAAACATCGGGTCTTTCGCCGTCAGTTCATTGTAGGCGTTCTTCGGATTTTTTACATCCTTCAGCATTTCCTTTAATTCCTTTGTTGTCATATCACCAAAGTTGGGACTGGTACGTATCTTCTTGCAACGTTCTCTTAAAATCTGAAATATTTTCTTTGTTCCTTCTGAATATCAGGTAATATCTGAAGCCTGTACTTATCAAACTCCGTTATCAGATTCTGTATAGTCAGGGGTATTCCCTGTTGCTGCATCTCCTTGACATGATACTTTCCATACCTTATGAATAATGCCCTCAACGTACCTTCTGGATGGGTCTGACTTCCCGAAGTCGTTATCAATCCCATTGTCACCTTCGATACGTCCATATTCCACAGTCCGGCTCTGACTCCCATGAAATAATCACAACATAGTTCTTGCTCCCACGCTCCATTGTTTGGGCCATAGAACTGAGTATTCTGAAGTACCCTGTGACTTGTCTCATGCGTCATCACCAGGCTGAAAGCTACCTTGGAGTCCACTTTCATGTCGATAAGCTGCTGCATATTGAAACACAATACATCATCATAATAACTCCCTCTGTCCCAATTTACAAACATCGTCTGTCCACCAGGCTGATTCGTGAGGTCTTGGATTATCCTAGGTTGCGGAATATTAAAGAAGTCACATGCCGACTTGATAGCATCCCTTATGTCATCTTGCGACAACCCGAAACGGCTGAATCTCTTGCTTAATGCAAGAAACTCATCCATCGTCGGACGCTTGTTGAACACCTTGAAGATTGGACTATTGAAAAAATTATCTTGATTCATGGGCGCAATTGCATATTTTGCAAAGGTAGTTCTTTTTTATCGTTTTATTATATTCTTAACAAGTTAATTATACTTTTTTATATGATGATAATGGGAAGGAATCAGATTTAGCTATACATTCAATGAAGACACAAATACTTTATCATTAAACCTGAGAAATGCGGCAAATAGTTGGAATATAAAACATCTCAAAGGCGATGAAAAGTAATCTAGAATTTGTGGATCCCACCAAAATAGCCACATCCCAACGTATCAAGGATGTGGCTTAATCTGACATTGTTGTAAGTTGTTCCTGTTTCATAGGCAGTGTTAATAGTTGTTATTTTCTACTATTACTTTTTGCTTTCTCGCCTGCCTCGTCAGCCCATTGCTGAATTTTCACTCTAACGTTTCTGTCGCGAGCAATTTCTTTTAATGCATGTCCACCAATAAGAACACCAAGTATTAATCCTGTTATCATTCCAATATAGATTTTAAGAGAATAGAACATCAAGAATATCGCCCAAGTTGTCACCTATTGTGTCGGATGCGTTGCTGAAGAAATCACCAGCAGCATCCAGACCGCTATTGATTGTATCTCCAACATTTTCAAAGAAGTCACTCACATCTTCTTTATGGTCATCCCAAAAATCACTCAAGGTGTCCTGAGCCTGATCAATACGATGTTTAGTATACGCTGGACTAGATGTTATCTCGTCCATAATATCCACTATTTCATGTAGCTTTCCTCCTGTCATGAAATCTACTACTTTTATACCTGCTTTAGCAGTACCAAGTCCGATAAGATGTTCCCACATAGTTGTAATTTTTAAGTTATACTTGATAATTGAAACAATATTGATGCATGATTGTTTTAACTAATCATCATCTGAAAAGAGTTTGAATAAACCATACACTACTGCAGCACCTACTACAAATGGTGCGGCTGCTACTGCTGCTGTGCCTATCGCTGCACCTGCTGCGGCTGCAGTAGAGGCGACAGCACTCACTCCTGAAGCAACCGCCGAGCCTGCAGAGGTTACTACTGCACCAACACTGCCTAATCCAATTGCTGAAGCTGCATTTCCTATGCCAGAGGCAGTTGAGTTAATGGAGTTAGTGAATGCATTTACGGCATTATTGCTAGCATTCGAAATAGAACTACCAATTGAATTAGCACCCATTGCTGATAATGCAGCGCCAGAACCAGCTCCGATTGTTGCACCTGCGGTTCCTGTAATTGCGTTGTAGCCTAAGCTACCTGGTCTTGGAGGTCTCATTGTCGTAAATTTTAAAAGATTATACTTATTGTTATTTTGATGGTGCAAAGATACGATACAATTTCAGTGTCTACAAGCAATTCTTAATGTTTGTTAGTTTTTTGAAAACAATTCAAACACATCAATACAAGAAGTAGAAATATGGAATGAATTGTTTCAATTGCTTTCCATGTGACAAAAAAAAAGCAATTCATGTATCAAACTGCTTTCTTTTTTTTTAATATTTGGCCTTTCCGAAAAGAAAGTGCAAGCACTTATTACTTTTTGTTAGTTCCACTTTAGTCGCAAGCTATCGAAAAACCTCGCAAAAGACATCTTCTATTTTCATTTTGCAATCATTTCCTTTAATTTTTTCAATCTCATCGCTCAATAACCTTTGATTCTTATTGAATTTTATATAAACTATATCCTGACATGGGAAATTAACTATAGCTCTATTACCCTTAGTTATGACTTGATACGTTGAAGGAATTGCCTTCATCTTTTGCGCTATCCTTGAAATGTCTGTCGAGAGTCTACCCTTACCGTCGTATAATTCTCCTTCCGAATTCTCCTTTACCTTTTTATATATAGAACAGAATACTTTCTCCACATCCATTTTTACTCCTGACTTTTTCTTTGTAGCTCTTTCTAGTGCAACTCCCTTTTTATAGGTCGTGAATAGTATTATTAAAAGATATAGGCACATCTGTTTATTACTTAAAGGTAATGATATTGTACGCCTTTCGTCAAAACTGAACTGAACAATCTTATTTTCAAATGAGAAATCGAATAGAACCTTTGTTAACTTTTCTGTATTCAGCACATGTGACATTACAAAATTTAGGAAAGTACGATCAAACCCATGGAGCCTAAAAGGACGTCCATGGAGTTTTCTCTCTGGCAGGTGAAGGTCAAGTGTATAATCTTGATATTTTGTTAATGCTTTTTTTAGAGAAGAATCAATAGTTCCTTCTATTGGCAAAAGCATAAAATTGGACTTCTTCCTGGGTTTATCTTCTTCAACAACAGAGGTACTGACCTTTAATAAGAATGAGGGCTTTAGATTATTATACAGATTAACATCTTTAGAAAAAATGTCTTTAGCAAATTCCTTCGTTGTAATGCTATCAATGTTGTCAACAATCTTTTGAGCATCTTGATCTTCATACTTGTGAAATGGGCTAACATAGCGCATCAAAGATTTTAGTTTTCGTTGTTCACGCTTTTCTTTAAGATAAGAACAAACTCGAGGAATGTATATTAATCGCATACCGAAAAGTTCCAATCGAGCTTTATATTCTTTATAATGCTCCGACATTTCTTCATATAAGGAATAGTTTGTGTTATTGTTTTCCAAATAGATAATTTCTGATCTAGCAAACCTGTAGTCACTCTTCCTTACAGAAAACACTATGGCTTGTTCATTCACAGCATATTCAATTGCTAATAGCAACCACGCTTCGCTTAAGGAACAATGTCCTTCAATTTTGGAAAAATGATTCTTCTTATACTCGATTTTCCCAACACCGGCTATGAGCTTTAATTCATCTATTAATACTTGTACTTCTCGTTTGTCATCCCATGTTTGAAGAGTCTTAAGTGCATCACAAAACGTTTTCTTATTAACCTCATGGGCTATTTCCGGATTGTTTAAATCGTATTTCTCATTGAGCAAACCATCCATAATATCGATTTCGCGATCACTTACATATCCGTCTGCACCAACAATGTCATATATAAGTCTTGCAGCAGCAATACAAAAATCTCTCTTCATATATAAAGGCCAATTTTTTGTGAAACAATTATTTTCAAATAATATGTAGGGAATCAAGTAAAAAGACTATCTACGAAACACTTGAAATCTTCTTTCGCATGTTTAACTCCTTCGCGGAGATCTCTTTCGGAAGAAATGAAATTACGCCTCCATTCGGGAATTGACATGTCACCTTTCCATACTAGCCCTAACGATTCAATTTTTACAACGAATATGTTTTTTGGACAAGGAATGCCATATGGTAGGCGACACTTGGAAGATGAATTTTTTTCGGACTATTCGAGTCAACCCAATTATTGAACTGAGACTTAGCGTCATTCAAATAAAATAATGAGAGTCGGTGTTCATTTATGAAATGGTAGCAAAGAGCTATTAATAAGCTTGTTTCAAATTTTTCCTCATTGTTATTGGATAATTTCTCTCTTGCTGAAATCATAATGGTTATTGCTCTACTTATCTCTTCTTTTTTATTACTGCTGTATCTGGCCTTATTAAGACATTCCTTTGCAGCATGAAGTTCAATAGAGCCGATTTCGTCAATAAGTTGAACCGTTTTATCCATAAGAATGTTATAGATAAATTGTGCTGACTTACAAGCCTGAATGAATGTATGACAAGCTGTTATTATTTCCACCATAAAATAAATAATTCTTTCATTATTCCTATATAACTAAATCCTATATTTCTAATCTAAAGCGTGCTTTAATAGTTATCTGTTACTTTTGCTATGTCGCTTTACTCTTCTTCTGTTGGTAACGCTAGTTTAACATCCAGCTTAAAACAGCCCTAACAGCACCACCAATGACATGTCCATAAAGATTATCGTTCGCTCTATTTCTAGCCTCTTCTTCCGTTCTTCTTCGTGCAGCTTCTGCTTCCCTCCGTTTTCTTGCTTCCTCCGCAGCTCTTCTTTCTGCCGCTTTCCTATTCTCAACTTCTGCCATAATTCCTATCATGGTGGCAACACCCACTATTATTACTACTGTCGTTATTATATATTGCCAAAATCCTTCATGATTAGTTTTTGTTAAAGCAAAAAACACACACCCTGTAGTAAGCAATGCGACAAGATAGTACAAAAAATTGAATATAGAAAATAAGCCTATCCCAAAGATAGCAATAAGAGTCCACGTTAAAGAAATAGGTAACTCGGATTGAATACTAAATGTTTTCCATAACAAACCACACAGGATAAGCGCATTAATAATTCTTATGATGACATAGTTATCTTTGTATTCAGATTTATCGTATTCTTCAATTGTGCATTCCGCAATCAAAGAAATTGCCATGCCGATAGTTAATACAGTTAAAATAGCCCATTCATACCAGCAAAGAGATGCTGATTGTATTCCAAAAAGTTCATATAACAACATTCCCTGAAGGAAGACAACGCTTATCAAGCGAATAACACTCTGTCCACTCATATTGATTTGTTATGGAGAATTTTAATCCAATTTATTTTGTTGATTTAGCCGCGTCACGTTTATAGTTATCACCTGCAGAATGATAGTTTTTGGCACGTGCAGCATGATCTTTAGCTGCAATCATGTCGCCCTTACGGATTGCCTCTTGAGAACGTTTCAAATGCCACTTCTCCCAATCATAATTCTCTTTTGCCTTTTTCAGGTTCCAAGCCCGATCATTTACAAATATTCCCATTTCTTTTTACTTTTAACTCAATTTTACTTTTTTGTCTTCGAAATAATTTTATAAATTAATTCGATCTGATTGTTCAATATTAGAGAGAAAAAAATCGATATGACTATCGATTGTGTCACACGCATCCTTACCAGATTGCATATCCATATATCTTTTATAAATGTACTTGTCGTTTTTAAAATATTTAAGTATAGTAGATGTCATGAAACTGGTAAATACTGTTTCTGTACAAAGGGAGTCAACATCAGAGTGCCTGCTTCCTTCCTCTACGATGTCTGCAAGGATATTGTCACAAAGAGTTATGTTTTTACCGATGACATGCTTTTGATTCATCAACAAAGCAATGGGTGATAACAATATATTCCACATGTTTTTTTCTCTTCTTTTTTTTACATCTTGTTGTGATTCTTCAAAACCTTTATCAAGACTTAAGTTTTTCAAAGCGCACCAAAACATATTTAAAGCATCGGTAACATTCCCACCAACTTGTGTTAAAGAGTAGCTATGATATAGAATGATGGCGCAGACTGCCAAGTTTGACTCTACAACTTTTTTCAAATCCTCAGGGTGCTTTTCCAAATAGTTTAATTGAGCAATATGATATTTATTCAATTCCTTTTTGTTTTGCCACTCATTAATCTTTCCTAAGGCATTGACCCAAGCAACCGAAAGATGTGCTAAATGCATTATTGCTGCATTAGCAACTTTTTCCCCATAATTGATAGATTTCTTCTTTCGTACTTTTTCAATTATATCATTGAAATCCCGTTTCACATCATCCTTTTCAAGGACTTCAAAAGGATTGTAATCTTTTGTAAACATAATATACTTATATTTTAAAAATCGAATGTTTTCTTATGAATGGTTCTCTGTAACAAGTTAAAATATTTAGGATATTCTTTTTCGATGTTTGGCAATTCTTTCATGTAATATTCTTTAAAGTCGTTTAAGAAATATTCGAAATTCGCTCCATGCTCACTTCTGTTGAGATAGCCTGTTTGAAAACCGTTCTGAATAAACGATTTCCTTATATGTCCAGCAGGATGGGTATTGCTGCCATTAGTCTCACCAAGTCCTTCTGCAACAAGTGATATGTCCTTCATCGTATTCATGCCAGCTCTTACCCCCATATACCAATCACTTATACACTCCTTTGCATAAGCGCCTTTGTTTGGACCTGGAAAATTAAACATTTGAGTACGACGATGAGTAGCTTCGTGAGTTAAGACAAGTGACAATGCATCAAATGTCGAGATGTGGAGATATGCCAGTTCTTGAAGATCATAGCAAATTAAATCGTCATCATAAGAGTTCTTGTCAGCTCCGCGGTAAAACATTGTACTATATTTGGGGTGTCCAGTCGTGTTACCAATTTGTGGTAAAGGCATTCCAAAGAAATCACATGCAGACTTAACAGCATCAATAATTTGCTCTTGTGAAAGCGATTGTAACTGCCTCAAACGTCCCAAATATAAAAAAAGTTCCATATTTACAGGATGATACTTCCGCAAATAATCTGTATTAATACTATCTTTCATTCGTGACTATATTATATCTCCAATTGTAATGTCGATGGTTAACTATTGTTTTAGACCTACTCTGCATAGAGCTCTATACGCGATTTTACAAATGGATCATGTAAATCTTTATATTTTTTTGATACTTCAGACAAAAAATGGATTCTGTTCTTCAAATTATCCTCTAAAGTTTTGTACTGTATACCAGTGAAAAGAACTGGACGTTTTTTTAAATCAAACGATGATTCACCTTCAGTATCATTACTTAGAGATTCTTTAATTAATTCTATTACTGTTCCTTTTGTAGTAGGATCTGAATTGTATATATTCAAAAGAAAAGCTATAAAATATACTTGGCATATGTCATTGTATTTGTTAGTTACTTCTACAACAGATTCCCAAATAACATTCAGGGGGTTCTTGAAACTGAGAAGACCTATTAAAGTTTTCCCAATATTTTTAACGCCATTGCCCCAAGAGCCAGACTCTAACGAAGCAAGATAGTCTGTAATGCATGAAGTTGCCATAAGGTTTATTTGAGCTTCCTCTATAATTTTCGAAGGGTTGCTCCTAACTCGATTTGTTTGTTCATTTATAAGATTTGATAAACATTTTCGTGCTTTTTCACCTTTTAGTCCAATAGAGATGTTATCAACCAAAGTTAGTAATCCTGCCCCTGCAGCATTTCTTACAAAAGAAGATAATATGGCTTGACCAAGGTTTGAATTGCTTAAATGTACATTGGGTATATCATTACCAATAGACTTCAATAATGAAATGGACTTTTCTTTATTGTAAACATTTAGTGGAAAGCTATCAAAATCAAGTTTCATATCGTAAAAGTATTAAAGATTATAAATTAGATCACAAGTTTGTTTCAAGTTGTTGCAATTCGCTTTGTGCTTGGAGTAACTGCAATTCATAACGATGCTTTAGTTCCAAATGTGTACTATATACTGTATGCAATGATACATCAGTTCCTTTACGTTGCATCATTCTTGCATCCCAATCTGCTTTTTCAATTTTAGCTTGTAGTTCACTGATTGTTTTATTCAAGGCTACAATTCTTTTTTCCCTGCTCAATGACGGATTAGGTATTGTTGTACCATTATAAACCTCGTTAGCTAAGTTACTACCCTGACGTATAGGAACATAACATTTCTGACAAAAGCCAGTTCCATTGCAAGCCGGACAAGAAGATATAGTGTGATTATGATTATTTCTAACAGTTCCGGTTCCATTACATTTTACACACCGATGACTGCCATGACATTCCGGACATTCTCCTCGACTGTATATTTTAAGATTTAAATCCCAACGCTTCTTTATTTTATCGTTTTTACCAAGTATAGCGAAGAAATCGCCTTGACACCAATCCCATCCACATGTGTCATAATTAAACGTAAAAGATTCATTAGCTTTTAGCTTTAGACATCTTCTGATTTGAGTAGGCTGTTGTCCTGTACTATCAATAATAGCACAATCAAATGTTTCAGGCAAAAACATATTCTTACAAGTCAGGGTAAATGATATTGCTCTTTTTCCACCCTGATGAAGAGAAGTAAACCAATCAAAGGATCCTCTAAAACTCATAGTCATATTTATTTGAATCCATTTCCAATTCCTGTTGGACCTCCACCACCAGGATATTTTCTAATGGGAATTTCACATTTTTGACATGTTCCTGTACCTCCACAAGCCTCACATTTTTTATATTCCCAAGTTCGTCCTGGTGGATAAAGAAAACCTTGACCATGGCATTTACGACATTGCTTAGTACCATGACAATCAGGACATTCGCCAGGACCATACTCTTTTAGATTTAATTGCCATTTCTTAACGATTTTATCATTTTTACCTAAAATAGCAAAATAATCATGCTGACACCATGTCCAGTTTTCAGTATCAAAGTCAAACCTATAAGATCTTCCTGCTTTCAACTTTATTCCTCGGAAGTAAAATGGTTGTTGACCAAACTCATCACTTATCATACAATCAACAGTTTCACTACTAAACCAATTCGTGTTTTTCAACACGAAAGAATATAATATTGTTCCTGCCAATCTCTTTTGAGGAACTAATTCAAATGTTCCTTTAAAACTCATACTCTGTCTTCTTCTGGTTTCATTATTGTAAATTCTTCTGCAGATTTAGCCCAATTAGCAAGAGTTTCATCTACCTTCTGCTTTATATCAGGGGTTATAGACTTTTTGATTCGTTTATAGGCTAGATATAAAGCTGTTGCATTGTCAAGATAACCCAAGATTCCATAATCTTCTTTGGGGAGAAAATCGTTAGGTAATAATTGATATGCAAGTGCAGAACCAATGATAAATTTATTAAACTTAGAAGTTCTCTCACTCATCATAACAAAATAAAGCTCTAACATCATTCTTGTGGTTTCTTTACTTCCTTTAGCAGCCTGTCGCTTAATGAATTCTAAGGCTTGCTCTCCTGTATTTATGATTTTATCATAATCTACATTTTTGAAGAATTTTGCTATTTCTGTAATTGGATTGTCTTGCATTTTTTTACTATTTAAATTATCGATAATAATACTTGTAATTGGCCACATTATACCAATAATAGTGTAGATTTTCTATTCAACCATATGATTGGAATATCGAGCCCACAATACTCAACTTTTTCCCAATGTTTTCGATATTAACTCTATGACATAACTAAGTCCCTTCTGAATCCATTCTCCAATTGATTGTATCATCTTATCAAAGAATGCTTGTACTTTAATAAATACGTTGGGTAGTACATCTCGAAGCCAATTTCGAGCACCATCAAGAACAGCTTTGATTAGGTCTGGATCATTTGGAGATACGCTATTTCCACGTTCACTAATCTCTTTGGCTGCACTCATGTCAATACTGACCGCTGACCAAATCTGTTCATCACTCCATTCTGGATGAAGATTCTTGTAATACTCATATTTCTCGTTGTTCATCATCTCAGTTTATTTTAAATATTTTGCTATTAGAATTCCAACAAACTGTATTCCATTCTTTGCCCACTCTGGCAATCTCGAAATCAGTAAATTTAAGAAATCTGCGACTCGCTCAAAAATCTCAGGTAAATTGTCTTGAAGCCATTCTTGTGCTTTATAAAGGATAACACGGATAAAATCCACATCAGTAGGTTGAGCTTGTGGATTCTGAGAGATGGCTTTATCAGCACTCAGCATTACACTAACTTGTGTCCAGATCTGTTCGTCAGACCATTCTGGATGTTGCTCTTTTAACTGGGCAAATAATTGATCTTTGTTCATACTATTTAAAATTTTGATATTAACTTTTGTATTGTTTCTACAGCCACGTTAGCTGCATTCTGTATCGACGATACTATCGAATTAAATGATTCTTTAACCTGTTGGTATAAATCAGGGAAATTGACACTTAAGAAATCCTTGGCTTTTTCAATTGTAGCAATAAGGAGATCCTTTAAAGCCTCAAACTTATTCCTTGGCGGTTGTAAATTCAGTGTTATAGCCACAAATGTCATTGCCTGATTATGAGACCAGTCAGGATGATTCTTCATCGCCATATCATAATAATCTTTTCCTGCAGCAGGAAGTTTATTATAATCCTTTCTTTCACCTTCAGTCATAACTTAAAAATTATGATTTCCCTAAAAATCGATCAAAACCAACAGCAGCCATATAAATAAAGCCGCGTTTTCCTGCATTGGTTATAGCCATCAGTACATCCTTCAAATTATAGTCGTAGGTGGCAGAATAGAATACAACCTGTTCTGGTTTCAATGCATCCTTGGAATTAAGCAAAACCAATTTCTCGTCTATAAGCTTGGTATAAATATCCTGTCTCTTTTGTCTTATGCATTCAACAAGCTTCTTGGTTGGTTGATTATTTATGGAATCCCACATGTATTCCGGATCATCAGGGGCATAGGATTCTCCTATGATGTCCACCTTATTTACCGCAAGAATTAAATTGTCCATAATTGCATTGCAATCACATATTGGAAGTATCATTTCTTTGAGAATTCTGCAATCGTCTCCAATGTTGCGTGTATTCGCTTTAATAATATATACAATAACATCGCATTGAGGGAGGATTTCTTTATACAGATTCATGTACTCTGCATCTTTTTTTCTGCTTTGTAGAAGACCAGGCATATCAAAAATAGAAAGATTAAACCCATCTCGCATTGGAAATATTTTCTCTATAACCTCTGTCGTCCCCTCTTCAATGTCTGATATTGGAAGATTAAGACCAAATACGTGATTAAGAGTTGAAGATTTGCCCACTCCAGACTGGCCAATTACGGCAACACGGAAAGGTTTGCCTGTAATTTCTTCATTGAGCTTACTCATTACATTGTTATAATCAGCTTCTGTAACGCTCGCTTTTCTGAAAATTGCAGCAAACAATTTTTGGATTAGGAAGGAATAGTTTCTTGCCTCCTCCTGATCAGCCTCTTCTCTTATTACTCTATTTGCCATAAATACTTACTCCATTATACGTTTTTTTAAATTGTCTATGCCATAGTTCCTGAGAGCACAAACAGGAATGACTTCAAAAGGGAGGAAATCTATATCTTCTCCAAAGTTCACTTTAATTGTAGCTAATCTTCTTTCAATTTTTCTAAGACAAATTTCAGAAGGCACATTTTTCACCATATCCCACAACTGATCCTCTCCACCAGAATTGTCAACTCCAGCAGAATCTATCCTGTTTAGTGCTATTGTAAACTTGACGTTTTTGTTTTTAATATGGTTTTTAACTGAAAGTAATAGGTCTTGGGAGGTCGTGTCTGTTCTGTCCATACTTACAACAAGGACAATATGATCTGCTTGACTCACTGCATAATCATAGAACATCTGATATTTAGAATTATTCGAAAATTCTCCAATACCAGGAGTGTCAAATGCAATAATTGCTTCATATTCTCTTGTGTTCTCTAACGTCATAACCGAATACAACTCTTTAGTACATGACACTAAAGGGTCTGTGTTAAAATGGGAACCGAAAAGAGAATTAATTAAACTACTTTTCCCGAATCCCGTCTGACCAAGAAAACATATGTTGTAAGTCCGCATATTTATTTGTTATTAACCTTCTCTATAACTCCCCTTATTATGACTGTTTTCTGAACATTGCCATCAGTGCTTTCTGTAGTCAAAACCCAACAGGGTACTAGAACCTTATATTTTTCTCCATCTACAGGTTTGCTTCCGTCATTAACTACATAATTGGTATACCGTCCGTCTATATATGTAAATGTCTTGACGCTATCACATTTCACACCCCAAGCCTCAATCTGTCTCTTCCATGCAAATAGTAAATCATGATCATTAGAGAACTTTAAAGTGAATTGTCTCCAATATTCAATAAGTGTCTTATCATTAACGGAAACTATTTGTTCTGTCCAAGATTGACGATTGAATGTATTTTCCCCCATATCTCTTAGCAAAGAGGAAAAGAAATTAATGTTGTTGACAAAAGGAGTTTTAGGATTTCCACTCAACTTCAGTCTGTTGTGAGAAACTTTTTTTCCCCGTCTCTTATATACATAATAGCCAACTATCAACGTAGCTGCGACACAACTTGTTAATAATAATGTATTTCCTATTCCCATTTTATTCATAATAATTAATCCATTTACTCTCCACCTTCAATAAGACCTGATGTATCCACTCCAAAGAAGAGACCCCCTATGCCAACTGCAGCAGAAATCCAGCGGGACCATTTGATACCATTTTTGGCACCTCTAATGGCAGAATTTGTAGCAGCTCTCCAAGTAGAAGGTTCATTTTCATTCATTTCATTTAACATGTCAATAGTGAAGCTGTACAATTGGGCAACTTTATCTATGACATATTCGGTATTTAGGTCATCTAGCTCAATGTTTTCTAATCTCGTATACATCGCCCAAAATTCGACCCCACTTCCAAAATTACACTTTGCTAATGCATAACGTGAATCATTGTCATGAATTCCATTACTTAGTGCTTCTATAAACTTGGGCCAAGCAGAACCTATTGGACCTACGGTGTCTTCATTAAGAGCTTCTCGGATAGAATCAAAACAATCATCTCCGAGATAAAAAGCTAAGAAACCACTATGTTTGCCAGTTGGATAAATATAATAGGTGATTTTTACCTCTTTGACAATTAGTTCCCTCCCTGCAAACAACTCGTCTCCTTTCTCTATAAAAAAAGAATTAATTTCTGGCTCATCGTGATAATATGTATCATCGATAAAAAAATCAAATGAATGACGTTCTGGCAATTTCATATTCTAAAAATTTAAATTATTAACTATTATATGATGGCTTAAGCCTTATTCTATATCCAACAAAAATGTGCGATCAAACAACAAAATGTATCATCGTCCATATATTAAAATGTGAACAGTTTTACTATTTCTTTCAACCATATGCAGAAATATTTAATTACCACTCATAATCAACGACGTAATCATCGTAAATAACAGGCTTGTCCCAACCATTTTGATTGCATATTTTGGCAATGAAGTTTTGCATGATTGGTGTAATGAGTCTCTTCCCATTGCGATATTCATAGAAGTAGGTTCTTTTAAACTCACTAATGAGTTGAGCCTTCACCGTATCACCCATCTTACGAGGCATATCCTCGAACAGATGAATCATCCCTTTTCCCATCTTGACTTTTTGGTCTTTAAGGAACATAGGACAGTTATTGCCTTGCACCGCCTCACTTGCCAAATTTACACTTTTTTGTACGAAGGTGTTCTGAGGAACATAGTCCTTGGCAATCCAACGTAAACAATGCTCTCTGCGGTAACATTCTTTGTTAAAGCATACTATAAAGCCATGCTTGGCTTTATCCTTGAGTATTGTTAATTCATTAGCATTCATAATTGTTCTTAAGTTATGGGGTCAAAAATACGAAAAATAAATGAAATAAACAAGAAAAAAAGCAAAAAAAACAAATTTTATTATCTGCATGTCCAACGTGTGCGGACACAAATCCGAACGGCTCGGACAAAAATCCTTTTAATCTGGATTTATTTAAAAAGCTTCGATATACATTTTCTGTAGTACAAGTCCAACTAAGATATCATGTTTATTAAATCTACCCACAATTACAATTTATGATTCCGTCCAACATGATAACTATATAAAAAGGCTTTAAAATAATTAAAAAAGGCTGCTTAAGAACCCTATGATACAACCAAGCAGGGCTCCAAGCCAAACAATTGCACTCAGTTCCTTGTTCATTACTTCTAGGATAATTCGCTCAGATTCTTCCATATCCATCTCATTGATGCGATCACGGATTATTCGACTTATGTCAATAGTAGAGAGAATCTTTGGCAGATGAACAGAAATGACCTGTCTGTATCCATCAAGAAGGATATGGCGAAGTTGCGTTAGCTGCTCATCGTGACCTCTGAGTAATTCACAGACTTGCGTATCAAGAAGTTTGTCTGATTCCTGCCCGATAAGATTGGTGATGATTTCTTCGGAATTGTTGCTGATAATCTGGTTGATATGCTTAGATAACAGATGTTCGGCTGGCTCTTGTAGGAGAATTAGGAATTGTTCTGCGTTGAAGGCAATGCCAAACAAGCTATTCTCCATCTTACTTATAGCATGTTCCACGGCTGCGTGTGCCAGCATATTGCCAAGGTTTGAATCAGCAAGACGACCATGAATCTGGGCGGCAAGGTCGCTACCTGCATCAGCCTGAATCTGAGCAAGGTCTTGACTTGAAATAAAATGACCAAGGAACTCGCGCAGCTTCTCACCATTTACCTTCTGACGCAAAATAAAGGTGTCGTATTCATCTCCTATCTTTGTAAGCATATCCTCAGATAGGAGGTTCTTCTCCAGGACTTCCTTGTTCATCAGGTTCTCGCTGATGGAACTGCCGACGGCTTCAGCAATGCGTCCCCTTTCCTTGGGTATTAGTCCTGGAGTAAACGGAAGTTGCATTCCAAAGATGTATTTGGGTTGGTGCGGACGGAACATCATTTTTATCGCAAGCCAGTTGGTAAAATATCCGATGATGCTGCCGCTGAGTGGGCCGATAAGGTAAGATAACTCAATACTCATAATTGACTTGTTTATTCGTAATAGACTATAATCGCGGAATAATTATCTTTACTGAACTTCTCACATAAGAAGAGTATGACATCTATAATGTCTTCTGGTGATTTGTCATCCATTGAACGACGAGTGAGGATGTCGGGAGCAATAAACTGGCATACGCCATCAGTGCAGAGAAGAATCCTATTACCTGGTTCTAACTCAAATTTATGAATCTCCACGTCTGCCTTGCTTCTTTGATAAGAGAAGAAACTACAGTCAATGAAGTCGCCCCACACGTTGTGGTCAACATGGTCTTCTGTTTGGTATGTAACCTCGCCATTTTGAAGCAAGTAAGCTCTACTGTCACCTGCATAGGCTATCGTCAAATGGTTCCCGTCTATTGCAGCCAAAACAAGCGTAGTTCCCATTTCAACCTTATGCAAGACATCGGCCTTAGCATCGAGAGCATCGGATGCTAATTTGAATGCTGTCTGCAAGACTGACTCAACGCCATCATCGAAAGAAGCTTGTTCCCAATACTCGCATATGGTAGAACTAACCACTTGGCTGGCAACCTCGCCCATTGCGTGGCCTCCCATACCATCACAACATACAAAGAGATAACGACCATCGTCGGGGTCGCATGAAATCTGTATGAAGTCCTCATTATTTGTCCTCACACCAGTTTCTGAAAAGCTTGCATATCTAATATTAATATTACTCATTATCGTGCAAATTTACAAAGAAATAGTCAACAAATCAGTATCTTCTGTCGTTTTATAACTAAAATTAAGTTCATCAGAAGAATAATTCGCCCTCTCGAAGCATCTTTGACAGTTTCCAAGCTAAAGTTACACAGCCTTCCTCAATGTGCTGGAGAGTTATACCATATATGTATCCAGTATTCCCTGAAGGGTCTATCAAATTGGTATGTTCGTCAAAGCATATTTCATTGAACAGTTTGATGCGTCCCCAACGGACGTATGGCAGGCGCTTCTGCATCTCAACAACATGGAAGTGCTCCATACAGACTACCAAATCTGCATTATCGGCTTGTTCCTGACTAATATACTTTGATTCACCTCCCATCTCATATCCTGCCTTACAAGCATACGAACACATTATATAGTCCCGAGGCTCACCGGCATAATTATGTACCCCAGCGGAATCAACCTCTATGTCGGCCAATCCCTTTTCCCGGAGTTTCTTCCTCAAAATCACTTCTGCCAATGCGCTACGACAAATGTTCGCTGAACAAATAAATAATATCTTCATTGTCTAATACCTTTATCTCTTTATGACAAACATATCTGCTCATTTCTGTTAGCTCTCATAGTCTATTTAGAAAGGTAAAGACTCGTCTTCGTCAGAATCGGCCCCCAAATAGTCTAAAATAGAAGGAGGGAGAACCTCAGCTGATCGCTCGTGATATGTCCTTGACCATTCAATGCCTTTCTCGTAAGCATCACGCATTTCCTCTACAGAGGGGTCTGACGGCTGCTTGTATTTTTCTTCGAGTGCCTGAATGGCATAGAGCTTGGCCACTGCTATGCGTCTTTGGTCGTACTCAAAATCGAAGGAAAAGTCATTTTTGTCGATAGCCTTAAACTCTGGGCTATTGTATATGGCTTCCTCTACCGCCTCGTTCCAATCTCTGAACTGCGCTGCCACCTCATATTGCTGTAGTTTTACAACGTAGTAGAAAGCCAGATTGACTTCACGGAAGTTGGCAGGGGTAATCACGTCACGATGTTTACCGCGGTCAAGTCGTTCCAGTTTCATAATGAATGTATCATTTAGACAGCAATCATGAACGATGGTAAAAATCATATCACGGGCATCATCTGCAGTGATGAAACGGTCTGTATGATATAATACGGCCAGATAGTCCGTGTTCGACAGCTTGGCACGCTCAATAGCAAAAGACTTATCCTTGGCTAAGCGTAGACAAATGAAGAAGTAGTCACGCTCGTCGGTAAAGTCTTCGATATGCTCTGAAATGTAGTCTATCGGAAAATAGCGAATGACAGACCAGGAACATTTGTATTCGTGGTAGGTTTCCCATAACTCTTTGACCTTTGGCATAAACGCCTCGTCCCAATAGTCAAGAACCTTACCATATGCCCACTTTCTATCTGACCTCCCAGAATCAAGGAAAACGGTCAGAATTCTCTTCTGGTCTTTCCAGTCGAGCCAATTAAAACGCCTTTGTATCTCCGCACGCGATACGGACACCTTTCCACTATTCTTATTCACATAGTTTTTGATGAGCGTTGCTATTGGAGAGTTTCTTTTATGTTGTTTGTTTCGCATATACTTATTTGTTACCTCTACTCTTCAAAGAGGGAACAAATAGCCCATAAATTTCAAAATCTCACAAAAAAAATTGTGAGTGTGCGAAACACCCACAATATCTTAATGCATTTTAACCCACCTAGGTTGCTCGTTACTAATTGATTTTGCTGCTACAGATTCCACGTCATCTCGCTCATTCTCACCCTGTTTCTTGTCAGCAATGGCATCGGAGATGGCAAGGTCAGTAATGCCGTCACCATTGACATCGACGGAAACGGTCTGGA
>Ga0256407_10001606_pt1 | contig 46501 bp, 37 predicted proteins | sample RumenRJG_04DNA_FD_193489 | JGI IMG/M metagenome (GOLD analysis project Ga0256407, IMG submission 193489) | Bovine rumen microbial communities from Lethbridge, Alberta, Canada - RJG_04 | ecosystem: Host-associated > Mammals > Digestive system > Stomach > Rumen | place: Canada: Alberta...
AGGAAAGTGTCCAGCGCTGTAGGAAACTGACCAAGAAAGTAGGAAAGTGTCAACGACCATTAGGAAGATGTCTACTTGACTAGGAAATGATATTAAAAAACTGTCTACTAAATTTAGGAAAAGACAAGAGAAGGGGAATAGAGAGAAGGAAGGATAGAGGAAAATAGATCAGAGAAGGAATAGAGGAAAATAGATCGTGCATCATGCACGATGCAAAATATGGCAGATACGCATAATATACAGAGCTGGTTGAACGGAGAAGTGCTGAGGAGCAAAAGTATCCGGAAACAATACCCACTGATCGGATTGATTGTGGGGTTGGTGTTTCTGTATATTCTGACGGGCTATCAGTCCGTCAAACAACAACACCGTTTGACAGACACAAAGAAAGAGATGTTAGACGCCAAGTTCCGGTACATGACCATCAGCGCCCAGTTGACTAACGCCACGCGGCAAAGTCAAATCATCGAGGTGTTGCAGGCAAACGGGAGTGAGTTGCAGGAGAACAGAGTGCCGCCGGTGAAGATAGAATAAGAATCCCACCCATCCTTCCCACAAGGGGAGGGGAAGCCGGATGACATCCGGCGGAATAGACGACGTAGAAAACGCGGAGCTAAAGCCCCGCGAACAAAACGAAGAGAAGAACACGGCGGAATACCGCCGTGAACAGGACATAATAAGATGAGTGACGAGCAGAGAAATACGGTATGGCGGTTCGCGATGATATTTATCGTGATCCTGATAGGATTCGGGGCTGTGCTCGGAAAAATCATCTATGTGCAGGTGGCAGAACGGGATGAATGGTTGAAAGTAGCGGAAAAACAAGTGCCGACGAACCGTCCGATCAAAGCGACCAGAGGGAATATATTAGATTGCAACGGACGATTATTGGCAAGCAGCATGCCGCAATACTATGTATATATGGATACGCGCGTACCCGCGCTGCACGATAAGAACGGAGCACTTTTCACAGCTCATATCGATTCGTTGGCATTTGATTTAGCACGCATTGTAGGAGACCATTCCGCCGCCGAATACAAAGGACGTATCAGTCATGCCTACATGCGTGGGGAGAAGCGGTTGAAAGTGTGCGACCATCGGATCAATTATCTTCAGCGGCAGGATCTGGAGAAGAACAGTTTGATCAAGAAGGGCAAGTACAAGAGCGGAATTTTCTTTGAGGACCAACACAGGCGAATCAAGCCTTACGGTATATTGGCCAGCCGCACAATAGGGAGTATCTACGGCGAAGGCGGAAGCGGTAACTCGGGATTGGAGAAAGGGTTCGACAAAGAGTTGCGGGGCGAAGACGGGATGAGCAGTATTCAGCGTATCGGCGGGCGGAATGAGTCGGTTCCTGTAGAAGAAGCGAAAGACGGAATGGACGTAGTGACCACAATTGACGCCAATCTGCAGGATATCGTGGAGAACGCATTGCTGGTGAAGACCCGTGAGCGGAACGCGAAATGGGGTTGCGCTATACTGATGGAGACGCAGACCGGATATATTCGTGCGATTGCTAATCTGGACCGTTCGGAAGAGGACGGACAGTATTTTGAGGGGCAGAACCACGCCGTTCAGCGCGTGGAACCGGGTTCGACCTTTAAGACGATTGCCTTGATGGCGGCACTGGATGACGGCAAGATAGACATTGACGACACCGTTCGTATCACCAAACAGCCGTGGGTCTATATCCGCAATTCCAAACACACCGACGCCCACCCGATGGACACGGTACTGACGGTTCGTTCGGCGCTTGCGGTGTCCAGTAATATCGCCCTTGCGAAACTGATCACCCACAGTTATGAGGGTTCCGCCCGTAAGTTCGTCAAGAAGATCGAGCGGATGGGGTTGTTGGACAGTTTATATTGCGAGATTCCGGGTGCAGACAAGGCGCGCATTGATGTGCCGCGGGACACGGTGACTCTGAGTAAGATGAGTTACGGCTACTCGGTGGAGTTGAGTCCGATGCAGATTCTGATGTTTTACAACGCGATCGCTAACGGAGGACGAATGATGCGACCGATGTTAGTGACGGCTATCGAGCAGAACGGCGAGAGTGAACGCACTTTCCGTCCGGAAGTGGTGAAATCGTCTATCTGTTCACGGAGCACGCTTCGGGATATACAAGGGGCGCTGCACGATGTTGTATGGGACGATCATTTAGGAACGGCCGCCAAGAGATTATGGAGCCGGAAGGCACAATCGAACTTAGTAGCGATTGCCGGCAAGACCGGAACGGCGCAGTTGTTTATGCGAGGTCACGGTTATTCGGGCAAACATCACCGGATCACGTTCGTAGGGTACTTCCCGGAGGACAAACCGCAGTACACCTGTATCTGCATGATCGAGGATCCGCAGTATCCGTATGACGCGGGGATGGATTGCGGCAGTACGGTTAGGGTGATTGCAGAGAAGACGATGGCCTATACAGGATGCTATGTTTTTCGAGATGGGGTAAGACATCTCGAAAAACGTTAAATTGAATTGACGATTTGACGATTGACGAGGTACGATTGATTGACGATTGAAAATAATTGACGATTTATGATACTCAGCGAATTATTAAAAGTTATTGAGCCGATAGAGGTGATCGGTTCGACAGAGAAAGAGATCAAGGGTCTGCATTTTGACAGCCGCAAGGTGGGTCAAGGCGATCTGTTCGTTGCGCAGGTGGGAACGGCAGTAGATGGACACACGTTCATTGAGGGTTGTGTGGAGAAAGGCGTAGCGGCGGTGATCCTGAGTGATCGTGCATTCATGCACGATGCGAAGGACGTGACCTATATTTTGGTTGAGAATACGGATAAGGCGTTGGGATTGTTGGCAAGCAAGTGGTTTGGCGAGCCGAGTAAGGCGTTGACGCTTGTGGGCGTGACAGGAACGAACGGCAAGACGACTATTGCGACCCTGCTGTACAAACTCGTGCGTGCCTTGGGACACAAGGCAGGATTGCTTTCGACCGTGGTCAATTATATCGAGGATGAGGCGGTTCCTGCAACCCACACGACGCCGGACGCGATCGAGTTGAACGGGTTATTGAGACGGATGGTGGATGCAGGTTGCGAGTACGCGTTCATGGAGGTTAGTTCGCACGCGATTGCTCAGGAGCGTATAGCCGGTCTGGATTTTGACGGGGCGCTGTTCACCAACCTGACGAGGGATCATATCGACTACCATAAGACCTTTGACAACTACCGCGATACGAAAAAACGGCTGTTTGACGGATTGAAGAAGAGTGCTTTTGCAGTGACGAACAAAGATGACAAGAACGGATTGGTTATGACGCAGAACTGCAAGGCGGAGGTGAAGACCTACTCTACCCGTTCGCTAGCGGATTACAAGGCGCAGATTTTAGAGGAAGGATTTGATGGGATGATGCTGAATATCAACGGGAAAGAGGTGTTTGTACCGCTGGTAGGACGATTCAATGTGAGCAATCTGCTCTGTATCTACGGCGCGGCTTTGTGTCTGGGATTTGAGGAGTTGGATGTGCTGCGCGTGCTGAGTACGTTGAAGCCCGTAAACGGTCGTTTTGAGACGATCCGCAGCCCGAAAGGGTGGACGGCGATAGTCGATTATGCTCACACGCCGGACGCGGTTGATAATGTGATAAGTACCATAAGGGAGATCATTGGAAGTGACAAAGTGACAAAGGACAAAGGACCAAGGAAACTCATCACCGTTGTGGGTTGTGGAGGAAATCGGGACAAAGGCAAACGACCGATGATGGCACAGATTGCGAAGAAGGGCAGCGAGCAGTTGATCCTGACGAGTGACAATCCGCGTGACGAGGAACCGGCTGATATTCTGAACGATATGAAAGCCGGTTTGACGGAAGAGGAGTTGCGTAGCACGTTAGTGATCGAAGATCGCGCTGCAGCTATCCAGACGGCTTGTACGTTAGCGCAGGCAGGAGACGTGATTTTGGTGGCAGGAAAAGGTCATGAGGACTATCAGATCATCAAGGGTGTGAAACACCATTTTGATGACCACGAACAAGTACGAAAGTACTTGTGATTGACGATTGGACGATTGACGAGGTACGATTGATTGACGATTGAAAATAATTGACGATTGTTCGCTACGTAAATCGTAAATAAATATAGCTCGTCAATAAATCGTCAATTGTAAATGTATAAATCGTAAATTTATATTTTATGTTATATTCATTATTTACATCTTTAGGGCAGTTTCCGGGATACCGGTTGTTCTCATACATCTCTTTTAGGGCGATTATTGCCGGTATTATCGCACTGCTGATCAGTGTGTGGTTTGGCAACTGGTTTATCAACTACATGAAACGTCATAATATCTCCGAGACACAGCGTGACGAGAAAACCGATCCGTTCAATGTAGCGAAGAAAGGTGTGCCGACGATGGGCGGATTGATTGTCATTGCCGCTATTTTAGTGCCGTGTCTGCTGGTAGGAAAATTAACGAACGTGTATATGATCTTGATGCTCATCACCACGCTTTTGATGGGTGCGTTGGGTTTTGCGGACGATTACATCAAGACGTTTAAGAAGAACAAAGACGGTCTCAACGGCTGGATCAAGATAGCAGGGCAGGTGAGTTTAGGTCTGATCGTGGGTCTGACGCTGCGTTTCTGTCCGGCAGTGAGCATGAATGAGGTGGTGACGAGCAAGATTGAGAATAACGTGGTGGTGTTTGAGAAGACACCGGAACTCAAGTCCACACAGACGACGATCCCGTTTGTGAAGCATCATAACTTCAACTATGCCGACCTGTTTTCATGGACAGGCGAGCAGAACAAATACCGCTTCGGATGGATTTTCTTTGTGCTGCTGACAGTGTTTGTGGTGGCGGCAGTGAGCAACGGAGCTAACCTGAACGACGGCATGGATGGCATGTGTGCGGGTAACTCGGCGATTATCGGCGTGGCGTTGCTAATTTTAGCGTACACGAGCGGTAGTGTCGTTTGGGCGGAATATTTCGACGTGATGTACATCCCCGGCAGCGAAGAGTTGGTGGTATTTATGGCAGCTTTCGTGGGTGCGTTAGTGGGTTATCTGTGGTTTAACGGATTCCCGGCTCAGGTGTTCATGGGCGATACCGGCAGTCTGACTGTGGGCGGTATTATCGGTGTGTGTGCGATGGTGATTCATAAGGAACTGTTGGTGCCGGTGTTGTGCGGCGTGTTCCTCATGGAGAGCGTGAGTGTGATTATTCAGACACAGACCTATAAGTTCTTCAAGAAGCGCGGACAACATGTGCGTGTTTGGAAAAGAACCCCGCTGCATGACCATTTCCGGACGAGTGTAGAACAAGTTCTCAAGAACGATCCGACCTGTGTGTTCGTTTTCAAGGGGAGCAAGAACCTACATCATGAAACCAAGATTGTGCTGCGTTTTTGCATCGTGACCCTGATCTTGGCAGCATTAACCATCCTAACCCTCAAAATAAGGTAAACGACGCAGGCGAAGCCTGCTAAAAGAATAAAGACCGTTTCACTAAAAGACAAAAGACAAAAATGAATAAGCGAATAGTTGTTTTAGGAGCTGGCGAGAGTGGTAGCGGAGCTGCTATTCTGGCGAAAGAGAAAGGTTTTGACGTGTTCGTGAGCGATTGCGGGACGATCAGTGAACCGTATCGCGCGCTGTTGGATCAGAACGGTGTGCAGTGGGAGGACGGAAAGCATAGCGAGGAGTTGATTCTCAATGCGGATGAGGTGGTGAAATCGCCGGGTATTCCGTTGACCGCTCCGCTGATTCAGAAATTGCAGGCACAAGGAACTCCGATCATTTCGGAGATCGAGTTTGCTGCGCGTTACACGAACGCAAAGATGATCTGTATCACCGGTTCGAACGGCAAGACGACCACTACTTCGCTTATCTACTATATCCTGCGCAATGCAGGGCTGAACGTCGGTTTGGCGGGAAACATCGGTAACTCGCTGGCATTGCAGGTGGCACATGAGGACCATGACTACTACGTGATTGAGTTGAGTTCGTTCCAGTTGGATAATATGTACGATTTCAAGGCGGACGTAGCGATCTTGCTCAATATCACGCCGGATCACCTGGATCGGTACGACTATAAGTTCCAAAACTATATCGATGCGAAATTCCGTATCACGCGCAATCAGACCAAAGAGGATAGTTTTATTTACTGGGCGGAAGATCCGGTTATTGACCGCGAGATGAAGAAGATTCAGCTCGGTGCAACGCTCTATCCGTATGGATTCAGTGTACCTAATCCGCTGCCGTTGGGCGAAGAGGAGTTAGCTCTGAAGGGTAAGCATAACGTGCTGAACTCGATGGCTGCCACGATAGCAGCGAAGGTAGTGGGTATCAAGAAAGAGGTGATCCGCGAGAGTTTGAAAACTTTCCAAGGGGTGGAGCATCGTCTCCAATACGTAGCGACCGTGCGAGGCGTGCGATGGATCAATGACAGCAAGGCGACAAACGTCAACAGCTGTTGGTACGCCTTGGAGTCCATGACGACACCGACCGTGCTGATCTTAGGCGGCAAGGATAAGGGCAACGACTACAGCGAGATTGACGAGTTGGTGAAAGAGAAATGTCACACCTTAGTGTTCATGGGCTTGCATAATGAGAAGCTAAGAGAGCACTTTGAGAAATTTGAAGAATTAAAAATCTTTGACACCGATAATCTGCATGATGCGGTCATGGCGGCATATAACGCGGCGCATGAGGGGGACACCGTTTTGCTGAGTCCCTGCTGCGCGAGCTTCGATCTCTTCAAGAGTTACGAAGATAGAGGAGAGCAGTTCATGGCTGCCGTACGAGCACTATGAGAAATTAAAAATTAAAAATTAAGAATTAAGAATTGATATTTGAGCATTTTGAATTTTAAATTAGACCATATTGACAAGACTTTCTGGGGACTTTTCGGGATGCTGATTGTAGTAGCCATCATCGCTTTGTTCTCAGCGTCCTCGACCTTGGTGTACCAACGCGGGTCGGTGTTGGGACCTATTGGCTCGCAGATGTTCTTCATCGTGTTAGGCATCATCGCCGCCTTCGGAATCCAATACATCCCGTCGTACTGGGTGCGGTTCGGGGGGTACGTTCTGTTGGGGATCAGTACATTACTGGTCTATTCGACCATGATTCCGGGCAATCCGTTAGTAGTGACCATCAACGGTGCTGCCCGATGGGTACGTATCGCCGGCATCACTTTCCAACCCTCGGAGTTAGCAAAGTTAAGTCTTATCATTGTGGTTGCCGACCAATTAGCCCGCATCAAAAACGAAGCCGATAAACCGAAATATTTCTACCGCACGCTCATTATTGCGGGTGTTGTGATGCTTCCTGTGATGGCTTCGAACCTCTCTACGGCGGTGCTGATTGGGTTGATTATTTTCTGCTTGTGGATACTCGCCCGTATACCTTGGAAATACACGCTGTCTGTAGTAGGCATCGCCTTGACGGCACTGGTGTTGGGATATGCGATTGTGGAGTTCGGATTTGTACGTCCGGGTCGGGCGATGCATGGTCCCTTCAAACGTGCGACGACGTGGGTGGCACGTATAGATCGTCATTTTGTAGATGACAACCATTCGAAATATGTGCTGACGGATGACAATATCCAGGAGGTGTACGCATCGGTAGCGATCGCCCGAGGAGGGGCATCTCCGTTGGGTGTTTTGCCCGGGAACAGCAAGGAACGGGATTATCTGCCTCTTGCTTTTGCGGATTATATCTTCGCGATTATTGTAGAGGAATCGGGAGTCCTTGGCGCTGCTTTTCTGATTTTTATCTATCTGGCTATTCTTTTTAGAGCCTGCAATGTGTCAAGCCGTTATTCGGACATGCCGGCTATGCTGATGACGATGGGTCTGGCGCTGATGATCACCTGTCAGGCGCTGATCTCCATGCTCGTTGCTGTGGGGCTGGGCCCCGTAACGGGTCAACCTTTGCCGTTGATCAGCCGAGGAGGAACGTCGGTGCTCATCACCTCTATCTATTTCGGGATCATGATGGGCGTGAGTCGCGAGCAGATGGAGTTAAAGGAGAGGGTACAAGAAACGATAGACTCATCGTTGGATGATGCGCCTATCGTTACACTGGAATAAAATCATCAAAGATTATATTGTTTTTTCTATGTGATAGCGCGGACGGCGCTTCACCTCTTTGTATATCTTTCCGATGTATTCTCCGATAATACCGAGTGAGAGCAAGATTGCCCCCCCGATAAACCAGATAGAGATGAGCATGGAGGTCCAACCGGCTACCACTGACCCACAGAGGTACGAGACGAGCGCATAGACAGCAGCTACGAAAGAGAGGACCGTGACAATAAAACCGATCGTAGCAATCATGCGGAGGGGTTGGATAGAGAACGAGGTGATGCCATCCACAGCGAAGTTCAGCATCTTCGCGAGCGGATACTTACTCTCTCCGGCAAAACGCTCCTTGCGGTCATAGTACACTTCCGCCGTCTTAAAGCCCAGTAGTCTGACCATTCCCCGGATGAACATATTTCGCTCGGGATAGCGCATCAATTCTTGGGTAGCCCGTTGGCTGGTGAGACGGAAATCCGCATGGTTATAGACGATGTTCACGCCCATTTTCTGCATGAGGCTATAGAACCCCAGGGCTGTCCAGCGCTTAAAGACCGTATCTGTTTTTCTTTCCTTACGCACCCCATACACCACTTCACAGCCATCCTTATAGGCATCGATCATTTGCTCAATGACAGCGATGTCATCCTGAAGGTCGGCGTCAATAGTGATGATCGCGTCAGCGCGCTCTGCGGCATATTCCAAACCAGCCCAAAGAGCGAACTGATGACCGACATTATGCGCCAGTTTCAGACCATGCACATATGTACTGCTCTTTTGGAGTTCTTCGATGAGCGTCCAAGTGGCATCATGGCTGCCATCATCGACATAGATAATTTCGCAAGACTGAATCTTGCCTTTCGCGATGAGATCATCCACCAGTTGGGAGAGTTGCTTCGTGGTTTCATGCAAAACCGCTTCCTCGTTATAACAAGGAACGACGATATTGAGTTTCATATTATTGGAAATATTTGGATGTGAATACATATCTGACAAGTACAAAATTGATCGGGATGACGATACAGAAGACGGGTATCGGTGCTATCGTTTCCGACAAACCGAGCCATAAGAAGAGGTTGAGGAAAAGGATATGCAGCAGATAATTAACGCCATGAGAGAGGGCAAAACCTATACCGCGTTTGAGGGATGTGTTGCTCTTGAAGGTAAAATGGGCAGAGAGGTAGAAATTGACACACCATGAAACCAAATAACCGATTGAATAGGCGATATTTGTGCATAAGGTCTCATCTTCCCCTATGTCATTTGCCCACACGATAAGCAGATAGAGTCCGTAATGAATAGCTGTTGCGAAAGCACCTACAATCGCAAAGCGGATGAATTGCTGCATCTTTTTCATAATTGTACTACAGTTAGTCCCGCTCCGCCGTGGTTCACATCTCCGTCACCGAAGTCGAGAGCCACTTTGCCACGTTTACGACGTTGGCGGTTGAGGTCATTTAGGTAATCACGCGTCAGTTGTTTGAGCGCTCCGGTACCGGTACCATGAAGGATGGTTACTTCTCCGGCTCCGACCATAAGGGCATCGTCCATATAGGCGATGAGCCTTTCGAGGGCTTCGTCCGCACGACAACCGCGAAGATCAAGGGTGCGCGAGAAAGCAAGGGTACGCTGGCGGACGATAGAGACGGTAGAAGAAGGCGCTGCGGGAAGGGTGTTCTTCAGGACTTTGAGGTCCTTGAAATCCTTGAGGCGCTTAGGGGCACCCACTTCTTCTTTGAGCGCTTCCACTTTGGCGCGCGCTACTTTAGTACGCTCTTTGTCAGCCTTGGCTTCTTTGATTTCACGGATAGTGCGTTCAATAGTAGCATTGGAGCGTTGCAGGAGATCCGCTGCTTCCTGGCGTGCCTGATCCAGCATCTCCTTCTTTTTCGCCTTGATACCGCTCATCTGCTCTTCGTACCGGGCAATACGCTCTTCGAGCACTTTCTCTTTCTGGCGGATCGATTGGCGTTTATTCTCCCAGTACCGTTTATCGCGTGCAATATCCTGGAGTTGTTTATCGTAGTCTATATGCTCCTCTCCCACGAGGTCAGTAGCATAGCGGATGATGTCTTCGGAGAGCCCGGTCTGACGCGCTATCTCGATGGCGAAAGATGACCCGGCTTGTCCAATAGAGAGTTGGAAGAGAGGTTTCATCGCTCCGCGGTCATAGAGCATGGCTCCGTTGACCACTTCGGGGGTCTGTTCTGCAAAATGCTTGAGGTTGGTATAGTGGGTTGTAACGACACCGAAAGCACCTTTGCTGACCAAATCGCGGAGAACCGATTCCGCCAAGGCACCTCCGATGAGGGGTTCTGTACCGGTTCCCATCTCATCAATGAGAAAGAGCGTGTATGGATCAGCTTGTCGGAGGAAAGTCCGCATGTTCCGGAGGTGGGATGAATAGGTAGAGAGCTCATCCTGAATAGACTGCTCGTCACCTATATCAATCATTATTTGGCGGAAGAGCCCTGCTCTACTCTGCTCATTCACCGGCACAAGCATACCGCATTGGAGCATGTATTGGAGCAAAGCGACCGTCTTGAGGCAGACCGATTTACCACCGGCGTTAGGTCCGCTGATAACCAGCACGCGGTTCTCTCCCGCCTGAAGGCGTATGGAAAGGGGTACGACGGGTTTGTTCTGCTGCGCATAATGAAGCCAGAGGACGGGATGGCGCGCCTCGCTCCAATCGAGCAAGGGAGCGTCAATCAGTTCGGGGCGGATCGCATGGAGCGTATTCGCCAGCGACACTTTAGCTGAGAGAAAATCCACCTCAGCCAACATACGCTGGGATGATAGGATCAGGTCCGTGCTGGGGCGCAACTTATCAGTGATCGTTTGGAGGATACGGATCCGTTCGCGCCTTTCGGCTCCTTCCAATTCGCGGATACGATTATTGGCATCCACCACTTGTTGGGGCTCTATATAAACGGTTTTACCGGTAGCCGACTCGTCATGGACGATTCCGCCAATTTTGCGTTTATATCCGGGCGGTACCGGAATGACGAGTCGTCCTTCGCGCAAAGTAGGCGCAGCATCGGAATCGACCAAGCCATCCGCTTTCGCCTGACGCAAGATAGAAGCGAGGGTACGACTAACGCTCCCCTGCGCGTTGGTCAGTTCTCGACGAATACGGTGTAGTTCAGGAGAAGCATTGTCCGCCAAACGCCCATAACGATCGAGGATAGCATCTATCGAGCGGACAATGGAGGAAAGAGAGTTGATAGTTGATGATTGACAGTTGATAGTTGACAGTTCTTTCAGCAACGCGTATTTCTGATCGTCCAATCCTTCAAAAAAGTTCTCCAGTTCGACCGCGAAAGAAAGCGTTTTGCGCAGATCATCCAATTCGGCTTCATCGAGGAACAGTCCTTCAATGCGAATACGAGAGATAGGTTCACGCATGTCCGCTATCTCGCCGCGCGGGAAAGAGAGCATAGGGTCCGCTTGCGCGAGACGCATTTGGTCAGTGATCATCAACAGACGGGAGACGGTCTCGAAATCGGTCTCCATCTGCATAGCTTCCACTCGCTCGCGTCCCAAAAGAGAGGAGCAGCGACGAAGAAGTTCTTCACGAAGAAAAGTGAAGTCAATCTTCGATTCTATGTTAGAAGGATAGTTGATAGTTGATAGTTGATAATTTAACCTAAGATGCGACAATCTTTGATTGCGGGAGCACCGACTGCTTCGTTGAGTTTACGGACCAGTTCAAAACGGTTCTCGAAGAGCTGGGCTTTGAGTGCTGCGGAGCTGATATGCACAACAAGCAGTCCGTTTTTGACCTCGATACTGCGAGTCAGTTTAGTTACCGTTTCCCCCATCACTTTAGGCCAAATCTCCTCAATCTGCACATCCAGCACGGATTGCTCCAATCCGTTTTCGCGCAGAAAGGAGACCAGTGCTTCGCTGATAGACATTGTATTAATAGGCTGGGCCATCCTCTTTCACTTTGCGCAGATAAATCTTCTGGCGCGTACGGAATGTACGGACTTGCGGATCAAGTTCGTTGTATTTGCGAATCGCTTCTACAAAAACTCCCTCCTCCTGGCTTAATTGCCAAAGAGATTGTCCGGTATGGGTCCAAACATACGTGTTGGAGCCGGTATTTTTCTTAGAAGAGAGGTATATTCGATCTCCCTTTTGCAATTCACGTCCGAGCGCATCGTTATCCTCACGCAGATCACGTTCGCGCACGTTAAGCCGGAATGCTACATTCGCATACGTATCTCCCTCTCTTGCCGTGACATAAGCGATTCCGTTACATTTCTTTTTAGGGTGCATGAGCATGAAACTATCCCTCTCTTCCTTCGCCGTCAGAGGTACTTCATATGGTGGTTCGGGATCATTCTTGACAACCATGATAGGTTCGGCCTTACGGACAACCGTGGCTTTAAGAGGACGTTTCTTTTTCGGTGCGCGAGTAACAGGCGTCAAATTAGCGAGTGTATCCAAGCGGTAATCCTCAATGATTTTGATGAGTTTGGAAGCATAAAGAGGATCGGTAGCATATCCGCACTCTTTAAGGCGTTTAGCCCATCCCTCGTAATCCTGCACAGCAATCTCAAAGCAGGTGGTATATCGAGGTCTTTTGAGGAACAGCGCATGATCTTTGAAGGACTCAGCAGCATCTCTGTACTGGCGGAAACACTCACCTTTGCTATCATCATCATAATAATAAACGCCCCCAAACCAATCGCTGGTACACTTGATACCAAAATGATTGCGCGCATTTACCGCCAATTCGCTCTTTCCTGCGGCAGACTCAAGCAGCGCTTGCGCCATAATGATGGAAGCCGGGATACCATAATCCGCCTGATTCGACACAGCGGTTGATTTCCAAGTCTCAATGTAAGACAGATAAACCGATTGTTGATTTTGAGCCTGCGTCGTCATACCAACGAGCAAAACCACAACAAAGAACCATTTTTTGCTCATACTACTTACCAATTTTACAAATATGCCGCAAAAGTACAAAAATTTTTGCATATACGCAAGATTTCGACTGTTTTTTTCGTAATAATTTGCATATTTGAAAAAAAAGCAGTAATTTTGTCGCCGTTTTTTAAGATGTATTATGACACACGGTGATTCTCGGTGGCGGAGGATATGGTATCATCCGTGGATTGTTGCGGCCTGCAACATCGCGTTACTGATGGTGCTCTACACCCTCTCACGCCTGTTTTTTTATTACGTCAATCGCGACCTTTTCTCGAACATTTCGTTCTCCCACCTGATGGAGCTTTGTCTGGGCGGTACGGTGTTCGATCGTTCGACGGTATTGTTCTCCAATTCGCTATACCTGCTGCTGGCCCTTTTCCCCTGGCCCGAAGCATGGCGTTCGCTCAAGGGGTATCGTCAGGCCATACAATGGTCCTACTGGATCCCTAACGTACTCGGGTTGGTGGCCAACTGTGTGGACACAGTCTATTTTCGCTTTACCGACCGCCGCACCACCTGCCGCGTGTTCACCGAGTTTCAGAACGACGGCAACCTGCTTTCTATCTTCAGTCAGGCCGCTGTGCAATATTGGTACGTCACGCTCTTCGGCATCGCGCTGTTAGCCGCTTTCTTCCTGCTCAGCCGTCGTCCACCGGTAGTGGAAAAGCGCTACAACCCCTGGCTCTATTATCCCGTGGAGTCGCTCATCATCAGCCTCACGGCCTTCGTCACAGTGGTTGGCATACGCAATGGCGTACACATGTATACACGCGTCATCAACGTGAGTTACGCGCTGGAATATACCAATGAACCCATCGAGACAGGCATTGTGCTCAACACCCCGTTCTCGTTGATTCGTTCGCTGGAAAACCTGGGATTCGAAGAAGTACACTACTACGATGAACAGGAGATGGAGGAAATCTTCACGCCTATCCACCAAGCGCCGGACACGCTCGTCACGGGCCACGAGGGCATGAACGTGGTCATCTTCATATTGGAGAGTTTCAGCAAAGAATATATCGGGTTCTTCAACCACGATCTGGACAACGGCACGTATCAGGGCTACACTCCCTTCCTCGACTCGCTCTTAGAGCATAGTCGCTCCTACCGGCTTAGTCTGGCTTCGGGGCGCAAATCCATCGAGGCGATGCCCTCTACGCTCGCCTCTATACAACTGATGTATGAGTCGTATATCCTCACGCCCTATTCCACCAATGACATCAGTTCGCTCGCCTATTGCCTGGCGGAGAAAGGTTACTCCAGCAGTTTCTGGCACGGAGCACCGAGTGGTTCGATGGGCTTCAACGCCTTCTCGCGCGCTGCGGGATTCCAAAGCCACTACGGCTACGAAGAGTACGACGGACCCGAGGCTTTCGACGGCACGTGGGCAGTCTGGGACGATGAGTTTCTCCAGTTTTTCCTGCGCGGTCTAAACCGTCAGCCGCAGCCTTTCTGCGCCGCTATCTTCACCGCCTCGTCCCACCAGCCGTTCAAAGTGCCCGAGCAATACCGCGACACCTTCCCAGAGGGACCCCATCCCATCCATAAATGCATCGGTTATAGCGATCACGCGCTGCGACACTTCTTCCGCTGCGCACGCACCCAACCATGGTACAACAATACCCTCTTTGTCTTTACTGCCGACCATACCAATGAGTTAACCCACGAGGAATACAGCAATGCAAAAGGACTATTCGAGATTCCCATCTTCTTCTACCGTCCCGACGACTCGCTAACGGGAATGCAGGACGATATGATCGCCCAGGTGGATATCATGCCCTCCGTACTGGGTTATCTGGGCTACGACAAACCCTACTTCGCCTTTGGCGAGGATGTGCTGACAAGGCCGCGTGAGCACCGCTATATCGTCAACTACAACTACCCCGTCCATCAGATCTTCTCCGATAGTCTGCTCGTCCAGTTTGACGGACAGAAAGTGACAGCGGTGTATAATTTCAAGCAGGACCGGCCGCTGAAGCACAACCTGGTCGATGAGATGAGCCAAAGCCCCGAAGTGATCGACATGGAGCGATACCTCAAAGCGTATATCCAGCAATACGTCTCCCGCATGATTAACAACGATTTAAGAGTAAAACAAGACTAAATATACATAAAAGTACAAAAAAATTTGCATATATGCAAAAAAAGCAGTAATTTTGTGCGCAAAATTGTTATTTTTATGAAAAATCGAGTGATTATAGGTCTAATTGCGTTGGTTTGTCTGTGTTTATCGAGTTGTTCGACTAACGAGCCAAGCAGTCGTTCATTGCGAACGATGACCATTGATTTCCGAGTGCCGCAGAACGCATGGGCTTTTGATGATCAGAACAAATGGTATTCTTATTATTACCCGACCTCAGATATATCCGAGCGGGTATATAATTACGGAACATGGACGATGAGCCATGAGTATAATTCCGGGACAAAAGATGCGTTTATGATCGCACTACCTGAGTTCCGATTCAAGCAGGCGTACGATGACCAGCAACAGATTGTGAACTACTCACAACGTATTGATTATGAGGTAGGTCTGGGTTATATCCGTGTCTATATCACTAATTCCGACTATCAGTACGAGCCTGCGGATCTGGAAGAGATGTTTTTCCATATGCAAATCGTGTATTGATTTCCGCGCCAATATACATATTTGGTCCTTGCAGCGCGGAAAGTCGTGAGCAAGTATTACTCACCGCACGCCAGTTAAAAGAGGCATGCGGTGATACTCATTATATTTTTCGCGCAGGCGCATGGAAGCCGCGCACGAGCCCGCGTACGTATCAAGGAGCCGGAGAAGAGGCGTTGGAATGGTTGAAGGCGGCGAAAGAGGAGTTAGGGATAGAAGTTGCGACTGAGGTAGCAAGTCCGGAGCATGTAGAGGCAGCATTGAAGGCAGGGATTGATTATCTATGGATAGGCGCCCGGACGAGTGCCAACCCGATGGCAGTAGAAGCTATCAGCCGTCAGGTAATAGCCGTCAGAGAAAAAGACATGCAAGGCTCTATGCCCAAAGCGCTGTTGATCAAGAATCCGGTGAATTCGGACGCGGCTTTATGGCTGGGAAATATTGAACGGCTGGAGAAGACAGGTCTTCCTGTGATGGCGATTCACAGAGGATGTAACCATACGCCGTGTTGGTCAATGGCACATCAAGTACGGTTGGCTCGTCCGGATATACCGATGTTGCTGGATCCGAGTCATATGAGCGGCGATGCCAACAAAGTGCCGGAGTTGATGGGTAAGATTGGCGAGTTGGGATTGGATGGCGCGATGATAGAAGTGCATTGTAATCCGAAGGAGGCTTTATCCGATGTTGACCAGCAGATTACCCCGAGATGCCTCCGAGACAGTCTCGATCCGTTAGCGTGTCGTATGCGTGTCGTTAGCGTGTTTTCGACTAGTGACGGCCAGGAAGAACTGAATTGGCTGAGGGCCGAAATCGATGAATTGGACGAGCGTTTATGGGACACTATTGCGGCACGAATGGATGTGAGCAAGCGTATCGGCGAATGGAAGAAAGCGCATGGTGTAGCACCGCTGCAACCCGAGCGATATCAAGCTATCAGAGAAAGAATACAGAATACAGACCGCTTCGCTGACAGAGCACAGACCGAGTTTGCGTTACGGTTGTGGGACATGATACATGAACAGAGTTTAAAACAACAATTATAAACATGAAACTGACTGACAAAATATCGTACAGTTTATTAGCACTTATTAGTTTTATACTGCAGATCCCTCATTCTATGGCACCATGGGGAAACGGCAATTACCCGACAGATATATGCATCTACGCACGCATTGCGGGGTGGATGAATCAGGGACTTGTTTTATACCAAGACATGTTCGACCATAAGGGACCGCTCGTCTTTCCGGTTTATATAGTTTATTGGCTTACCTCTTCTGCTACTCCTTATGGCGTTTGGCTGATGGATATCCTCATTTTATTCCTCTCGCTCTGCCTTATTTATCGCATGGCGAAACTTTACGTAGCTAACAATCATGCTTTATTGATTACATCCCTCATGGCATGCTTTATTCAACTGCCTTTCGTCGATGAAGGCGGATCGGATTGGTTGGTGATGCCGGGCTGTATCTACAGTTGCTATCTACTGGCCAAGCGGCTCAAGGATGAGCAATACTGCTCTTTAAAGGAAATTTTCCTATTCTCCGCGAGTGTTGCCATATGTCTGATGATCAAGCCCAACACGTCGGCTTGCATGATACCTATTGCTGTTTTTATCGTTTGGCATCTTATTCGTCACTATGATCCCCGTGTATTAGGTCGCTATGCGTTGGGGGTCGTGTTAGGGGTAGGAATTATTTTAGTACCGATTGCTATATGGCTGGTACAACAAGATAATATTGATGGTTTTATAGAGGGCTATTGGCGCTTTAATACCGGTTCTTATGGTCCGATATCTACACAAAGACGGTTGATGGGAATACTGAATATCACACTCGTGTGCTTACCTGCCTATTTTACATACGTAGTTTATGCCTTTTTTGCTAATAAACGTGCCTGGCCTTTTTGGCTGATAACAATCCTATTCTTTTTCACCGTGGCGCTTAATGCCTATTTAAAAAACGGCTATCCGCATTATATTTTACCAACTATCGGTGTTTTCGCCTTAGTGCTCGTATTGGCATGGCAACACATACGTAGCCGCAAAGCATTACTGGTCGTAACCACCGCACTCTATCTGCTGGTTGGCATCGGAGCATTCGGCGCACGCGCATATCTTCGCCTGACGCCATTTGACACGTCTATTGATGAACAGACAGCACGCTATATCAATTCACAAACAGAAGCTGACGATTACGTCATGGTCTGCGACGTAGAGGACCGCAGCCGCTGGAATATTATGGACCCCAGTTACTCGTTTATTTTTCGCTTATGGCTGTTGCTAGACGCAAAACCGGCAAGTCCCTATTTCTTCCTACCTCCGTCTATCACCCCTCAGATGTATACCTATTCGTGGGGATTGATTACACAACGAATGCCCAAATTTGTGGTTTGCACAGACGACCACAAGGCGGATTATTTGGGCATAGGATATACCGTAGACAAAGACTTACTCAATGATTTTTATATATTACGAAGACCCTAACGCATTATGCTCCGCGTGTGGGACTTGATACACGAAGAAAGTTTAAAAATAAGATGAAAGAGACTATTGTTAAATTATACAACCGCTTTCGAAATCTGATCTTGTACGGATTTATAGGCGGATTTTGCGCAGGCTTGGATTTCTGCGTTTATACCTTACTGTGCCACTATGACGTAATGCCGTATCTTTGGGCGAACGTCATCAGTATTCACGTAGGTATCTTCACATCGTTTATCCTGAATCGTCAAATCAATTTCAAGGTAAAGAACAAGACCGCGCTGCGTTTCGTGTCGTTCTACACGGTCGGCTTAATAGGCCTTGGTATCAGTGAGTTGATGCTTTACCTGATGGTGACCGTAGGCGGCTGGAATGAATTGGTGTGCAAACTGATATCGATTGTCGTAGTGGCACTCATTCAGTTTATTCTCAACAAGTATATAACCTTCAAAAATCATAAGGGATGAAAGACATTATTTATTTCGTGTTGCCTGCTTACAATGAGGAGGCGAATATTGAAGATGTAATCAAACAATGGCATCCAGTATGCGAGAAAATCAATGCGGGGGGCAATGAAGCTAAGTTGGTCATCGCCAACGACGGCAGCAAAGACAGCACCTTCCACATTATGCAGGGTTTGCAAAAGAAATACCCTTTTCTCACGCCGTTAGACAAGCCCAACTCTGGACACGGAGCAACCGTGCTGTACTTATATCATTATGCTATTGACCATGGCGCGAACTATATCTTCCAGACGGATAGCGACGGTCAGACCTTGCCGGAAGAGTTTTGGCAAATGTGGGAGAACCGTAAGAACTTCGATTTCCAGATCGGCACACGCGGCGGCCGACAAGATGGCGCGAGTCGTGTGTTCGTGACCAAAACCTTGCGTTTCGTCGTTTGGCTGATGTTCCATGTATGGGTAAAAGATGCCAATACACCGTTCCGTCTGCTCAATGTGGAGAAGTTAAAACCGATCCTGGAGATTATCCCAAAGGATTACAACCTGGCGAATGTAGCAGTGAGTGCCATCGCTGTGCGCTGGCATTACAACATTGGTTGGTATCCCATTACCTTCCGTCCCCGTCAAGGCGGCGTGAACAGCATCAACATGAAGCGCATCTTCGGTATCGGCAAGAAAGCGTTAAGTGATTTCCGCATGATTAATAAAGCGTTGAAAGTTAGGTAATATGGAGAGAACTCGCATCACAAAGACGGTTGCATACATCATCCTGGTTCTATTGGCTTTTTTGTTCATGCTCCCACATTCGATGGCTCCTTGGGGAAACGGTGATCTTCCCACGGACATGTGCGTCTATTACCGATGCGCGGAGTGGATGAATCAAGGGCTCGTCATGTACCAGGACATGTTCGACCATAAAGGCCCGTTGGTGTATGCCGTTTATTCGCTTTGCGCGAAGACGGGTGGGCTATATAGCATCTGGCTACTGGATGTCTTCATCTTATTCCTCTCGCTCGCCCTTATTTATCGCATGGCCAAACTTTTCGTAGCTAACGATCATGCTTTGTGGATTACATTCCTCATGGCGTGCTTTATTCAACTGCCTTTCATCCATGAAGGCGGACCGGATTGGTTAGTGATGCCGGCTTGTATCTACAGTTGCTATCTACTGGCCAAGCGGCTCAAGGATGAGCAATACTGCTCTTTAACGGAAATCTTCCTATTCTCCGCGAACGTTGCCATATGTCTGATGATCAAGCCCAACACGTCGGCATGCATGATTCCTATTGCTGTTTTCATCGTTTGCCATCTTATTCGCCACTTTGATCTCCGCGTATTAGGTCGCTATACCTTGGGTGCGCTGTTAGGTGTAGGAGTTATTTTAGTACCGATAGTCACATGGCTGGCACAACAAGGTAATTTCAATGATTTTATAGAGGCCTATTGGCGCTTTAATACCAGTTCGTATGGTCCGATATCTGCACACAGACGGTTGATGGGAATAGTTACTATCACCCTCATGTGCTTACCTGCCTATTTCACATACGTAGTGTACGCCATTTTTGCCAATAAACGTGCCTGGCCTTTCTGGCTCGTAACCATCCTCTTCTTTTTCACCGTGGTGCTTAATGCCTATCTTAAAAACGGCTATCCGCATTATGTTTTACCGACTATCGGTGTTTTCGCCTTAGTGCTCGTCTTGGCATGGCAACAAATACATAGCCGCAAAGCATTATTAGTTGCAACCTCCGCAATCTACCTGCTGGTTGGCATTGGCGCATTTGGTGAACGCGCATATAATAGCCTGATGCCATTTGACACGTCTATTGATGAACAGACAGCTCTGTATATCAACTCACAAACAGAAGCTGACGATTACGTCATGGTCTGCGACGTAGAGGACCGCAGCCGCTGGAGTTCCAACAGCCCGAGTTATTCGTTCGTCTATCGCTTATGGTTGTTGCTGGACGCCAAACCGGCAAGTCCATATTTTTTCCTTCCTCCGTCTATCACCCCGCAGATGCGTGCCCGCTCGTGGGAATCGATTACACAACGAATGCCCAAATGGGTGGTTTGCACGGACGACCACAAAGCGGATTATTTGGGCATAGGATATACCGTAGACAAAGACTTATACAATGATTTTTATATATTACGAAGACCATGACGCATTATGATTTTCTGATAGTCGGCTCAGGGCTTTTCGGAGCTACCTTTGCTTACAAGGCGAAACAAGCCGGAAGGACTTGCCTCGTCATCGACCGTCGTCCTCAATTAGGCGGTAACGTCTATTGCGAAGAGAAAGAAGGTATCCACGTACATACCTACGGCGCACACATCTTCCACACGGCAGACAAAGAGATCTGGGATTTCGTCAACGCGTTAGTGCCCTTCAACCGCTATACCAACTGTCCGGTAGCGAACTACAAAGGCGAGTTGTACAACCTACCCTTTAACATGAATACGTTCTACCAAATGTGGGGCGTGCACACGCCGGAGGAGGCGAAAGCCAAGATTGAAGAGCAACGCGCAGAAGCCGCCAAAACGCTGAACGGCCGAGAGCCGGAGAACCTGGAAGAGCAGGCACTCATGCTGGTCGGAAAAGACATCTATGAGAAGTTGATAAAGAGTTATACAGAGAAGCAATGGGGACGTCCTTGTACGGAATTACCGGCCTTTATCATCCGCCGATTGCCATTGCGCTTTATCTACGACAACAACTATTTCAACGATCCTTACCAAGGCATTCCTATCGGAGGCTACAATGCGCTTATTGAGCGTCTGTTAGAGGGCGTCGAGACACGCACTAACTGTGATTTCTTTGCCCAACGCGAGGAATTGACGGCCTTGGCAGACACGATTGTTTACACCGGCCCTATTGATGCGTTCTATGACTTCCGCTTTGGCAAACTGCAGTACCGCACGGTGCGTTTCGAGACAGAGACACTGGATACGCCAAACTACCAAGGTAACGCTGTCATCAATTATACGGACCGCGAGACGCCGTTCACCCGCATTATCGAGCATAAGCATTTTGAGTCCTTCGGGCAGGCAGTATATGATAACCCGAAGACAATCATCAGTCGCGAATATAGTACCGAGTGGCAACCGGGCATGGAACCGTACTACCCCGTTAACGATGCTGCGAATGCTGCGCTGTATGCACGATACAAAGAGCTGGCAGATGCAGAACAAAACGTTCTTTTCGGCGGCCGACTGGCGGAATATAAGTATTACGACATGAGTCCAACCATTGCGCAAGCATTGCGTTTAGCACAGGATAAGTTATAACACAAGATGAAAAAGATTAAAAAAATACTATTATGCTTACTGTTGGGATGCTCGGCGTTGCTGATAGCTCAAGAAGCACCGGAACGCACGAGTATATCGGGTGTTGTAGTAGATGGTGACACCGGTGAAACCCTGCCTTTCGTTCAGATTTACTTCCTCAAATCCACCACCAACAAGGGTGTGATTCCTTCGGAGGTTGGTACAACATCTGATATGGATGGAAATTTCACGATCAGTAACACACAAGGTTATACCTCGCTGAATTTTCAGATGGTGGGTTTCAAGACGGAGTTGCTGACCTTACGCAAGGGGCAGAACAGAAAGAACGTCAAGGTCAAACTGACACCGGACGTGTATGGTCTGCAAGATATCGTGGTAACGCCGAAGAACCGTAAGCGCGATTATAAGCGTAAAGGCAACCCCGCTGTTGAGTTGATCCAGAACGTGATTGCCCACAAAGAGCAACATTGTGTAAAGGCTTCCGACCAATACACTGCTCAGACCTATCACCGTATGTCTTTCGCGCTGGATAACATCAAAGTCAATTGGGAGAAACCATTCTGGAAGAATTTCCTATTCGTCAAGAAATATATTGACACGACCGGAGTGTATCCGAGTGTGACGGTCAGTATCCGCGAGCATATGAGCGAAGAGTATTACCAACGCAAACCTCACCGCGAGAAGAAGATACTCAAGAAAAAGCGTACGTTCGGTTTGGAAGATTTGATTGGTTCGGGTTCGTTCCAAGAGAATATCAATGCGGTCTTCAAAGATGTGGAGATCAATGACAATAACATGCAGTTATTGTTCAATCGTTTCGTATCTCCTCTGAACTCTACGATTGCCGTTACTTTCTATCAGTACTATATCATGGATACGATATTGGTGGATGGGTATCCGTGTATTGACTTGGCTTTTGTGCCGGTTAACTCTCAAAGCTACGGATTTACGGGTCACCTCTATATCGTCAATGACTCGACGTACCGAATCAAGAAATACGCCATCAATGTACCGCCGGAGATCAACCTTAACTTCGTAAGTAACTTCTCCGTGGAGCATAATTACAAGCAATTGGAGAATGGTATCTGGGCGCCGGACAGGACGACGACCTATGCTAAATTTTATATCCTCAACAACAAGCGAGGTCTGCTTGCCCGGCAAACGAAGATCTATACCAACTGGGATTTGGACACTCCTATAGACAAGAATGTCTTCTCCAGTTTCACCAGCGAAGATGAGACCTCGCAGGTCAACGACACCACTGCGGAGAACGTCAGTTCGAAAGACTGGGAGAAATTACGTCCAGAACCGTTGAGTTGGTATGAAAATTCCGTACAGGAGTTGGTTAACGAGTTTACCCATACACCTCTTTTCAACAGCCTTGTGCTCTTTGTTAATGCCATTACGACGGAGTATATTCCGACTGAACACTCGTCACACTATTGGGACTCTAAGTTCGACTTCTACCCCATCTATAGCTTCGTCAGTTGGAATATGTTGGAGGGTGTGCGTTTGCGCGTCGGCGGTGCATCGACCGCTAAGTTGCATAACCAGTGGTATTTCCGCGGGTACGTCGCCTTCGGTACCAAGGACCTGCGGCCGAAAGGTAGTGGAACCGTTATCTACACCTTCGAACCCCACGAGTGGAATGCCTATTACGGTCTGCGCCATCATATTTCCCTCACGGGCCAGTACGATGTAGAACAACCGGGTCTTAATACAGAAGTCATTGAACGAGATAACATCTTTGCTTCTATCCCTACCAGCAAGCCAACCATGGGATTCTACCAATACGTGACGCGTGCTAACGTAGAGTACATGAAAGAATGGGCAAACAAGCTATCTATCCGAACACGGTTTGAGTTCATGAATAATGAAGCAGCAGGAGTGCTCAGTTATGATCGCGTTGACTGGAAGCAGCAGATCAGTGGTACAGATACCACGTGGAGCAGTACCACAACCCCCATCCGTTCATTCCGCAATTTCGAAGGACAATTCGAGATCCGTTACTCGCCCGGCAACCGCGCCACCTATGACCGAATGGGTAAGGAAAGTACGTTCGTTCTCGACAAAGATGCGCCTACCTTCAAACTAACGCACTATGTAGGTTATATGGACGACCGTCATAACGGAGGAAAAGGCTTCATTTACAACCGTACGGAGTTCCTCTTCGACAAGCGTTTCTGGTTCTCCGCTTTCGGTCACCTGGATATGCGTGTAGAGACGGGTATGATTTGGCAGAAAGTGCCGTTTACACATCTATACATTCCCCAAAGCGGAACGAGTATTTTCCTTTCCAAGCGTGCATTTAACTTAATGAAACCGATGGAGTTCTTGATGGACGAGTACGTATCGCTATACGCGACATATTACATGAAAGGATGGTTGATTAACCGAATCCCTGGATTGAACAAACTCAAGTTGCGCGGCGTGATCGGTGTATCGGTTATCTACGGTGGTTTGACCAAGAAGAACAATCCCTTCCTGCCTACCGAAGCCGGGAATGGTCTATATGCGTTGCCGCAGGGGGCTACCTTCGATCAAAACGGATATCTCTTATCAGGTACCTCCACCTCACCCATCGGCAAGTTACCGTATATCGAGATTAACGCAGGATTCGAGAATATCCTAAAATTCATCCGAATAGACTACGTACGCCGTATCACCTATAACGACTACGAGTTGCCCTATCCTGCAAGAGATGCGGAGGGTAATGTGATGGTCAATGAAGCCGGTGAACCGATTATGGCTCGGCGTCGTATCCCCGGTTGGGGACGAAACGGCGTGAAGATATCATTCCGCTTTGCACTATAATAATAACCTAAAAATGCAATAACGATGAAAAGAATCTTTTTAATGAGTACCCTCATTCTGCTGATTGCAGGCGTACATGCTCAAGAGGCACAAACACCCGATAGTATTGATACTACGACAAAAAAGGAGAACAAGTTCGTTAACGCCATGAATACAGTAGGCGATGCCATAGTCAAATGGGACACAGAAACCACTCTGGACTCGCTGGATCAGAAGAAACTGCCCAAATTAGTGACCGGTGGTTTATTTATCGGCGGTAACATGAGCGATTTCCTTATCACCCGCGCCAAGTACGGAACGATTGCTTCCCATCGACGCTTTGGTGCCGAGATAGGCGGATTCATTGATTTCGCACTCACCAAACATTTTGCTATCCAACCCCAGGTTATCTTTACCGCCCATCAGAACTATTTTGCAGCTACGGACACAACGAATGGTCTATGGTCATTCGGAATGGAGGTACCAGTCTATTTCTTAGGCCGATTCGGGAATATGCAGCAAGGCTATGTGCAGTTCGGAGGAGGATTATTCACCCATTTCACTTTTGCCGACAACAAGGGCAAATATAAGAGTGCCGACAATGTACCCCTACCAGCCAACGGAGACACGCAGTCAGAAAAAGACGGCTATAACTATAGCGAACTATACAGCCTGCACAATAACCATTTCGGTATATGTGCCATGGTCGGTTATGAGTTCAGTTTCGGCATGCAGATCAATGTACAATACAAAATCAGCCTGTCGGATATAGCCGGATTCTACAGTTCGAACAAAGGCAAAGAAATTGCGAACGCATTGATTTATCCGCATTCCCTAAGTCTCTGCCTTGGTTATCGTTTCAAATAAAAACTAACGACTGAAATAATTATTTCTGATCAGACGATCGGATAACGGAAACGCTTCCTCCTCGGTGATGGGGCGTTTTTGTTTATTAACGCCACAAGAGACATCGTTCGGTTCATCCAACAGATTGATACCAAAGCCATGCCAACGATAGTCTTCCACCCCTAAAAGCGATTGATAAGTAGGATAGATATCCATCTGGTAGCAATCCTCCGAATAATGGGGGTTATTGCTGATCTTCGGGGAATAGATGATAAGCGGCAAGCAGTCGTCCATAGGGGTAAGGGATGCTATCCATTTATGGTCTGCGTCCGTATATTTATTACGCCAACGATCCGCATAACGCTGCATTTGTTGCCGTTTCTCGCGATGCAGGATACGATGGTCCCCAGTGATGACAATGGTATAGTCCTGCAAGACGGTATCGGTCTCTATCTTCCGGATAAAATGCGCCAAACCATCATCCAGGGCATTGAAACCGCGAATGAAATTATACATCACCCAAGGCATCGTCTTGGGCAGATTCAGATTACTGTATTTCTCATTCACAAAGGGGGCATGGGTGGATTGCGTAATACACTGGATATATTTATATCCGTGATCCACAAGGCTGTCCAGTTTGCGGAAGAGGATAGTATCGATGTCAGTATAGATAATCGTGGAGTCATATCCGTAGGCAGGAGACATATGCGTTTGATTCCATACACAAGTGTCATGCGGAAGAAGACAGATGGCGCTATCCGGCGCTAATTTCATGATAGCAGGGAACGTATTATCGGCATAGTGCATACAGGTAGCACCGGCATTGATAGGCAGCAGTCCGGTATTGATAATCATCTGACCATCCGCAGAAGGTGCACCTACGATCTGGGTATGAATACGATTGGCGTAGAAGACGTGCTCATTCGTAGTCAGACGATAGAGATTCGGCATGATCTTAGGCGTCAAGACCCAGTTCTCCAAACTCTCCAGCAACACGATGATCAGCGGTCCGCTCAGCGTAGCAGTGTCCTGCCCCTTATCCAACTGTCTCATCATAGCATAGTCATGCGGCGTGAGAGGACGATCGGGCTGAATATCATTGACCATCAAATAATAATCAGAACTGATATATAAAGGCGAATAGAGCACACTGGTGTTTGCTACCGTAGTAGGGAAATGTGTACCATAAACCGGTTCCCGATGCTCGCGAATGAACGGCATAGCATCGTATTGGGCTTTTTGATGGGTCAAGTTCTCTATATTATTCACATAGAGGACTTCCGCAAACAGACGCATCCCTATCGCCAGAAGAATGGTGATTAGCCCTCCCCACCAATTCCGTTTGCTCTGTATCGTAAAGAAATAGATGCAGCAGAAAAGCGCTGTCAGACCATAGAAGAGGAGGTCTATCCCCCATTCGATATAGATAAGCACCGACCAGAAATAGCCATTGAGGTTCGCCGACATATTAAATGCCTCCGCATCCAGCAATATATGATTATTGCGCATGTAAATGAGGTTGGCTACAAACCAAGTATCAATAGCTACTGACAGCACTATCAACCATCGTTTATCGCGCAAGAAGAAGGTCAGAGAAGCAAAGAGCATAGACGCTGCCATTTTGCTGATGAGCATAGCGAACCTATTCAAAGGAGTCGGCTGCAAAGCCAGTTCTTTGAAGGCAAAATGGTCAAACAGCAGCGTCTGACAGAAGATAAGGAGCGTGAACAGCCCCCACACTACCCAATTAGCTCTATATCCGACCTCCAACCACTTTTTAATTTGCTCTCTCATACGCGCGCAATACAAATACAACCTATGATAACCAACATCACGCCGAACCACTGCATGAAGCCCACCTGTTCATGAAAAATGAGCCAACCGGAGAGCATTCCGAAGATAAAGCCCAGACTGGTCAACGGATAAACCTGCGAAAGAGGATATTTATGCAGCATCCAAAGCCAGAATAGGTTCGCCGCAATCATCAGCCCCACGGCTATCATTAGCCAGAAATTCAGAATAACATGATGCCATATGAACGACCAACTCCACTGCCACTGCAATCCCTGCATCGCCAGTTTCAGCGCCACTTGGCTAAAAGCCAACATTGCTGTTTGCAACAGCATCAAAAGAATCATCGTTATCATTTGCCGTGTTTCAATTTATAAGATTGTTGAATATCCCGATAGCGAAGGATGACCTCCTCCATCACGTTTTCCCATGAGCGTGAGATGGTCGTAGAAGCTTTATGGCCCACTTTCGCCATCATCTCGGGGTGCTGCATCAGATAGACAATGCGGTCGGCATACTGCTGCAGATCGTTGGGGGTGAGGAAACCATTCACATCGGGTTGTATAACCTCCGCTGCAGTAGATTCCTGCAACATCAATGCCGGCGTATGCATCGCTGCCGCTTCGCGCACCACGAGCGGGGCGTTATCGTATAACGAGGGGAAGAGGAAAAGATCCGCTGCAGCATCAATCTTCTTCAAACGGTTTCGGTCATGAATATTTCCGAGCAGGGTCACTTTGTTCTGCAAACCCAATTCGCCAATCTTATGCTTGATATCCCGCACAGCATATCCGGTACCGACCATGAAGAGTTGGAATGGCTGCTCCTTGATCAGCGCGAGGGCATCCAGGATAAAACCGATATTCTTCTCCCATATATGTTGTCCCACAAAGAGCAACATCGTCTCCTCCGGCAACACACCCAGTTCCTCCCGCATCTCTTTGCGCATCGCATCAATAATGGGTTTGGGAGTATAGAAATCATTGCCGTTCTCCACCACCTCCACATGGCCTTTATACCCATATTCGCGAAGGGTCGGCTCCACTGCTGCCTGCGGGATCCAAACTTCGTCCGCTTTCTCAAAGAAACGGATGATATGCCGTACCATCCAATCCACGATCGGTTTGCAGTGTACATTATGCTCAAAGTCCTGACGATATTTGGAATGGAAAGTAGCCACCAAAGGTATCTGCTGCTTCTGTGCCGCCTGATAAGCCAGATCGCCGGTCACAAACGGACAATGGGCATGTACTATCTCGAACTCCATCTTCTTCCATTGGCGGAGGAAGGAGGGTGAGAGATAGGGCAATCCGTAACGGTAAGGCGCTCTAAAAGGAATAGGAATGGACGCAAAGCGATAAATGGGATACGATGCCTCTTCAATCACATGCTCCGAATGCGGGGCATAAGGAGTGATCACGGATACATCATGTCCCTTCTCATGCAACCAATACGCGTAGTTCTGCGCAGTCAACGCTACCCCATCCAATATGGGTGCAAAATTATCATTGAAGATTCCAATCATATTGCTCAACCTTTGCGGCTGCAAAGGTATAAAAAAAATCCCACATACGCAAATGTACGCGGGATTTTTTTCTAAATTAGTTTACTTTTTACGGCATCGCAATGATTTTACCGGATTTGAAATACCCATTTGTGCTAATGAAACCATAGAAGTAAATCTGTCCCGGTTTGATATCAATGAGTTTACCGCAGCTAAAGTCAATTACGTCCAGCAAGACGTCTTTTCCTTGTCCGCCGTCTTCTTCATTATCCTTGAAGGCAGACTTCGCCACTTCAATATCATTCGGATCAGCAACCGGCACTTTCTCCGCCAATAACTGGCGTCCTGCCTGGTCGTAGAGCATGAAGGTGACATCACTATTAATCGCAGCGACAAACAGTTGGGATTTGCCTACGCGACGCAGGAAGACATCGTTCGCCGAGGGATGCGGACGACCATAGTTGATACCCGAGACCTCAAAGTAGATACGATAGATACGTTTTTCTCCACTGAGAGATACGCACTCTATTTGGATGGTATCACCCGGCTGATTCTTATGCATGATAGCATAAGTGCCATCTTCCAATTCCTTAGAGTCCGTCTCTATCGCCACATTCTCCGATGTCTTCTTCACCGTGATACTCGGGATTCCCGCACCGTTCTTGAGTTTATATACATATACGGTATCCAGATACGGCATATAGCCCTCCAATTCCAACTCATCCAGATAAATCATTTGGAGCGTGTTGCAGGTATCTTTGCCTAACTCCTGATAAATGGTGTATGTTCTATCGGTGGTTTCATCCTGAGCAATGACGCGGATGGTGATTGTTCCTTCTTCGTCCAATGCAACCTCCTTCTTAGCGAGCGGATCACCGGTAACAATCTCCGTAATGTCCTCCAAGGTGTACTTGGTTTCCGTACCGAACGGAAGAGAGATTGTCTCGGTATATTCCATTTCCGCAAACTCGACGGTCTGTTCTCCCACCGTCACGCTCGTTAAGGAAGCATCGTTATTACGATTGAAGACAAACGTCAGTTTATATACCGTTTCGTTCTCTTCATTAGGCGAAACGACAAGGATGAGTACTTCTTTCTTTACGACAGACAGTTCATTCTCCACCATCTCTACATGCTGCAATGTATCTGCGGGGATGCACTTGATTTCCGGCACGTCATAGCTTGTGCGAGCGGGATCGTAAGGCATGACGATGGTGTACTCTGCTATATCGGATTCGAAGAAGAACATGTCGTACGGCAGTTGTTTGCCTTTGTCCGTAATGATGATGTTCGCGAGGGTAGCTATATCGGATTTCACACGTTCGAAGGTGAGCACATAGGGCATCTGCGTACCATCCTCAGCGGTTACAATCACTTTGACTACGTCGCCCTCCGGCATGATTTCATAGGTCTGTGCCTCTTCACGTTTGGTGACGGAGATAACGGGTATCTCTTCTCCCAAACCGATCTCAATGCGGTAGTTCTGTTTCTCGGGATCCCATCCGGGCACACGGCTGTTACCATACTTGATCTCGATAGGCGTAGCGTCGGACGAGAGTTCAACGGGGAACTGAACGGTATAGGTACGTGATTGGTTACCGGACTCGGCCGTTACCGTGACCGCGTACTTATAATCGAGCGTCTTATCCACGGACACATCCATCAATGTATCCACTTTGCATTTCTGCCATTCGTCGCCCAGAATCGGTTCTATACGGAGGTACTGACCATCGAGTGCTGCAGCTTCGGCTGCCGTCAGGGTCTTGTACTTGTACTCGAGCACATTCGGATCGAAATGTTTGAGTTCATTACCATTCACAAGGATTCCTTGCAAACGGTCGTTCTCCGACTTATTGATCTTATAGGAGATCGTGTATTGGTTCACATAAGTCGTATCTTCCGCCGTAACTGTGATTTGACGCACCAAGATCTTAGCAATCGAGTCGTACTCTACGGTATCTAACTTCACCGTCGGGAACTCCTCATCGTCAGGCCAATGGAGATCCGGGAACTGCTTCGAGCCTACTGTCAACGTATCAGAATAATAGAATACTTCGGGGTTATAGTTCTTCAGCGTATCTCTGTTCGCCAAGATATAATCGAGCGTAGCTTTGGACGAGAGTTTGACGTTGAACGAGAGGGTGTAAGTGGTCTTGTGGTTCTTATCTTCCTCATAATCTTCCGCCATCACAAGGATGGTAACCAAACCGTTGTTATTCGTGATCGAATAGGTTGCATTCTCATCCTGCGGAGTTACCGAGATCTTCGGCATCGCCTCGCCCGTTTTGAGCGTGAAGGAATAGAAATAGGTATAGGGATCGAAACCTTCGATAGGCAAACTACCCAACTCTATTTCCTGGAGCAACGAGTTATCCGATTTCTGCTGGTTGAAACGGAGCATATAGGTGTTTGTAGTCACTCCATCCACAGCCGTTACATGCAGCAGGAAGATATCCGTTTTCTCCTCGTGTTGATGTTCGATCTCTACTTTCTGACCGTCCATCTTCAGTTGTGCGCTCACTTCCGGCAAAACTTTGCTACCCTTGAGAGGGATCACATAGTTGTTATTACCCCCATCAAAAGAGAGGTCGCTATCAAACTTATCCATCGGTTTGCCATCAAAGAGGATATTTGCCAACTGGGCATCGTTCGATTGGTTCTCCACATAGATTTCAATGATATAATCGGAACTGGTACCATCCTCCGCAGTCACACGGAGGGTATCGCGGTACTGGTGACCGGCTGTGATTACACCCACACGTGTCTCCACTTTCTGGAAACGATCATCGGAAGTATAATCAATATTGATATCATCCGTTTTGAGCGAAACTGAATAGAAGTGACGTCCCGCCTCGAAATAATCGAGCGCCTCACCATTGATAATGATTCCCGTCAGGTCGGAGCAATGACTGGGTGCGGCATTGATGGTGAGGTAGTAATAAGCATTAGCGTTTCCGTCCTCGCTGGTCACAGTGAGGATAGTCTCTTCGCCGTTCAGTTCACCCGTTTGAAGGCTTACTCGCTGCCCTGGATGACCTACGAGATAAGATACGTTCGGCATCTTCGGTTGCTTTGTCTTCACGGTCGGGGAAGGCACCACTACGGTATAGTTGTAGTTATCCGGTTCGAAGTTAGCAACCATTACGCTATCCAGCATAATACCCGCCAACATAGCGTTAGCGCTTAGCTTAGGACGAACGGTCACTTGATAGGTATTGGTGGTATGCTCATCCTCTGCCGTTACTACGAAGGAGAATAAATGACCTTGTTCGGAGAGGGTTTGCGTCGTGGTAATTTGTTGATTGTCTTCTGCTCCTACAGCTGTCAAGACTACCGTCGAATCGGACTCAATCGTATAGTTGAAGTACGATGGGCTGAACTCGACATAGGGTTCTCCATTGATGAGGAGAGCAGCCAGGAATGCATTATCACTCTTCTCGGTCGGATAAATCAACTGATAGGTATGATTGACCGAACCGTAAACCTGCCATTCCATACCCTCTGCAGATTGAATATGTACCACTGAATCCTGCTCATACTTACGTTCAAAGAGGATAGCTTGGGTCGGTCTGGGTTCTGTGGTTTCATAGATGTCACCACCCAATGCAGGCCAAGGTGTAGTACCCTTCGTGAACTCATTTATCTGAGCGCTGGTAGTTACCTGCGGATCCTTACGACGGATAGTGAAGGTCTGCGTCGTTTTACCATCCTCAGCCGTGATAGTAAACACTGCACTATCAACCGCATAGTTCAGATCTACCAACTGACCTTCTTTCTTCACAATCTCTACCAACGGCATGGTGTTAGCTGCTACCGAATAGATCAATCGATCTACATCTTCGGTCACTAACGTACCGCTCTCCAACGCCCACATCTCCGGCATAGCGTCATCACTCTTCGCCTCGCGGAAGACATAGACCTTCGTGATCTCATCGCCATTCTCCGCTTTCACGTTCACAGAGACTGCGTTGCCGTTTTTGGTCATGGAAACCAATTGGTGAATATTTGCCGGTGTGATGGTCAAGTCCGGTAATTGCTTAGTGCCATAAGGCAGGCTTACAAAGAGGGAGTCGCCTTTCTCAGTAACATCATAAGCACCGAAATCAGCCGAATAATCAAGCGTCGTCACCGGTGTACGCTTGAGTACTACGGTATATTCGGTATGGTCGGCAAGGTTCTCTCCGTAGTTCACTACGCGCGCTTTCAGTTCGCCGTTCACCCATTCGCCGTTATTAAGCCATTCGATGGTTTGGGTCTGGTCATGTACCGCTCCGGTGAATTTCAACGCCGGAAGACCCATAATAGCCTCATCGGCAGCTAAGGTATAAGTAAAGGTATTGCCCTCCTTCACAGTGGATTTACCGTTTACGGTAACACCCGTCAGGTCGGAGTTATAAACAAAGCGGATGTTACGGATTTGCAAGTCCGAACTCTTGGATTCCGATCCACCATATACAGACAGACTATTACCGCTAAATTCGCTGGAACAAAGTAGAATATTCAATCTCTTTACAGTAAAGTTGTAAGACAAAGCCTGCGAAGCAGTTTTCCACTTGCCCAATTCATTATAATTTCCACTCAGCGTATATGCTACTTTCTTGCTATCTGTATTGTCCTCGCCTATCGATATCCATGCGTTCCATTGTGAGATTCCGTAACTCATAATCGGCAAATAATCAAACTCAAATTTCTCCGGCGTATTACGGAAAGTGGTGTATTTGGAAAGATTGTTTATGAACGAAACCTTCGTATTTCCACCGATTTTCACGCCACTTGGAAGGCTTAACCCTCCTATGGTTACTGCTCCGGGAATGGAACTATTCAATGCACCACCTCGAATAGTGGATAATATTAATTCTTTATCCCCAATGCGGGTCACCTCCTTGCCTGTATAATAGGTAAATGTCGAAACAACCGGTTCATAAATGATACCCGCAAACAAATCTGCCGGAACCGTCCACCCTTGCGGCTTATATCCGGTCGGATCCTTTATACCTTGGTCAGATATAGATCCCGTCAAACTGGAGCGATAGAAGTGTGCCTTCTCTGTCTGAACCCAATTGAAGGTAAACAGATTTTCATCTTCGGAATAATACCAGCAAACGGAATAAGTCTCTCCGCCGGAAACGGTCAGAGTGATTTGTTTCTTCTTGTTGTCCAAAGCGGATTTAGTAACGGTCTTTCCGCCAAAAGCGGTACCGACGAAATCAGAAGAAGCCGGTTGTGCCGTTACCTTCACGATATAATTATATACATCGGGGCGGAAATTCGGTACGGTGGTTCCCCTGAATGTGAGGTTTTCCAACTTACCATCCGTATCCATCTCGGGCATTTGCGGCACGATGGTATAAGTCACATCCGCTTCGTCCGCACGGTTAGAGACTGCGATGATCTTCGCGCCGCGACGGATACCTCCGTTGTAGAAGTAAACGGACTGCTCGGCATAGTTCTTCTCCACTTTCGTTACCTCGAAGTTCTTTGCGCCGAACGGCAGATGGAGGATATTCTCCCCCTGTACCGGCTGCAAACTACCATTAATAGTCTCACCCGACGCATTAACATAGCTATAATCCAAACTCTTCACTTTGTTCTCGCCTTGCGGTTGTGCTACCGTGTATCGAATCGCATACGTACGCGTATTTGTCCTTGTCTCGTTCGTTACGATGATCTGTGTAACACCGCTCAGCGGAGCTTCTATCACATGCACTAACTGACCCGGTTTAGCCTTATAGGTAACATCGTACGGTTCGATTTGGGTGAAGGGTACGTTGAAATGGAACTCGGTTGTGCTGACATCCTTACTCTCCCCGTTAATAACCAGACTCTGTAGTTGTGTATCTTCGGATTTCTCTACAGGGAAAGCGATTGTGTACTCGCCTTTCGATCCATCCTGTGCTACCACTTCGATACGCGTTACCCCATCAGGGCGAGAGAACCAAGTGGTTACTTTTTGATTCTCATAAACAGGTACGGGGAAGATATTCGGTACTACTTTTGTATCACGCGAAAGGGCGATGGTGTAGTCGGTTTTCTCAGGACGGAACCCATCCATCGACACACCGTTCACCAATATATCCGCCAACTGCACATTATTACTCTTGACGCGCGTGTACTCGATCGTATAGCTGTTTTGCGCACCGCTTTCAGCATAAACGATCACCTGTTGGATTGTATCGTTCACATTATTCTGCATGATCGTCTGTCCTTCTCGTGATTCGACGATGAGTTCAGGCAGCTGGGCACCCTCCTCTATTGTTGCGGTATAGGCAAACGTGTTGGGATCGAAAGCCGGCGTCATCGCTATCGGCGCGATACTCAGATTCGCCAACGTTGCGTCGTCATACTGCGCAATCATATACTGCACGGTATAAGTAGCCTCTTCGCCGTTCTCAGCCAAGACGGTGATACCCCATTTGCCGGGTGCCAACTGACCGAAGAAGAGCACCTGTGCCTCGTTGGACGCCAGATAAGTGATCTCCGGATAAACGCTGCCTGCCGGCAGATGATAGGTATAGTTCAGTTCCTCCGGCTTGAAACCGTCAATGAGGGTTCCGTTCGCATAGATCGCTTGGAGGGTGTTGTCTCCGGAGAGCGTACGGATGAAGGAAACGGAATAGATCGCTTTCAATCCTTCATGCTCCACATGCAGATAAGCCGTGTTGCCTTTCCAGAGCACGCTGATGTGCATATTCTCACCGATACCTTCTACGGTCGGCTGTTCGTTGTTTTCCAGCGTTACATCGTAGTGCATCGTTGTCGGTTCGAAGCCCTCAACGCTCTTCCCGTTATAGCGAATATCGCTCAACTGCACCGTTGCAGGGGGTGCTTTGGTAAAATCGATGGTATAGAGCGAGTTGCTCTCCTCCATCTCCACGAGGATTGTAGATGTTCCGGCAGCGTACGGCGCGGTGATGGTCACCTGTTGCTCCTCCACTCCCTTGACTGCAAGGATTTTCGGACATGTCTCGCCCGTCAGCGGATAGGTATATTCGTATTGGTCTTTGCGGAAACCGGGCAGCAAGATCGTATCGTTACCTTCCACCAGCAGAATGCTGTCAAGTTGCGTGCTGGCAGCAGAGGGAACGAGGAACTTGAGTTTATAGGTACGTTTGTCATCGTTCTCCGCTTTGACGGTCAGACGCACGATACGTTTGTTGTTCTCATCCCATTTCTTGGTCACTACCTGACCCGATTCACTCAAGTCCCAAGTTACGTCCGGCATATCGACACGTCCCGTATCCAACGTAAACGTATAATCGGTAAGCTCCGGATTGAAGTCCGGAAGCGGGGTGACGGTACCTTTGACGGTATCGTTGATATAGATCATCTGAAGGGCGGTGTTGCCCGAGAGTTCATAGACGAACTTGATCGTGTAGGTACGGCTTGCACCGTTCACCGGGCGCACCGAGATCTTGTATTTGCCGTTCGGCGAAGTAGTAGGATAGACGTCAATCGTCTGATATTGTGCATTCTGTGCTTCGTAGGTAACGGTCGGCAGCGAGTCGTTCTCTAATTTGACCCAGTATTCATTGCGTTGCGGATCGAAAGCAATCGGGTGATAGTTCTCGTCCTGCAAGTCATAGTACGGACCGACACTCAGGGATTTGAGGGTGTTATCCTTGTATTGGAGCACCTCAAAAGTGATATAGTAATTGGTGGTGCTTCCGTTACCGGCTGTGACGGAGATACGCATTCTTCCGTTCACGCTGGTAGGAGCGGAGATGGAGATGGTCTGGAACTCATCATGGGCTATCGGTTCAACTACCGGAAAAGTCTCCATCGTCGTACCGATCGGGAGTGCGTACCGGTACTCCGTTTTCTCCGGATCGAAGCCCTCCAACGGCACACCGCCTATAGTGATACCGGAGAGCGTGGAGATCTCGGATTTCTCCGCAGAGAAAACGATCTTGTAGATGGATTGGTCGGTACCGTTTCCTGCGGTCACTTTGACTTTCACCGTTCCGTCCACTACACCCGGTTCGAGCGTGAGGACCTCAATCGTTTGGATATCTTCACCCTTGGTAGCGATGATCTGTGGCAGCTCGGTTGCACCCATCATCAGGTTGACGTAATACGTCATGTTCTCCGGATCGAAGGACAGGACGGTAGGTTCGCCTTGTTTGGCGGGATTGACGCGGGCAATCTTATCGCCGATCACCTGCAGATCTGCCAGATGCGAATAAGAGGACGCCTCTTTCTTGAAGTTCAGTTTATACACTTTCGGTGTCGGGTTACCCGGCGTAGAGACGCTGATCTGGTATTGTCCCCCGTCCACTACGTCCGGCGCTTTGTAGGTGATAGTCTGTTCACCTGCCGGATAAGCGGAAACGGCTTCGACGGTCGGCATATCATCCGTAGAGACGGACACCTTATAGACGGTCTGAGCCGGCGAGAAACCCGGGATAGGTTTGCCGTTCACAAGGATGGACCGGAGGGTGTTATCCTTGAGCAGTCCGATAGAGAACTGCACCGTGTAGGTCTCCTTCATTTTCTTGCTCGGAGAGGTCACTACCAGCGTTGCTTTGCCCGTCGGAGAGGTAGCTTGGGTCGCTGAAACGGTCTGTTTCTCTTCCGCTAAAGTGTACAGCACTTTCGGCGTCTCGGTCGTACCATACGGCAACTCAACGTTGTAATTATTCTTTCCGAAACTGTAATCGCTCAGGGCTATCGTGTCGTTGCCTAATACGTATGAGATCCCCGCCAACTTGGCGTTATCGCTCTCAGCGCGTTGGAAGAGGATACGATAGGTAGTAGTGGAGCTATTATCCTCCGCGGTAACGGTGATAGTCGTCTCTTTGCCGTTGAGGTCACCCGGGGCAATAGCAATCTCCGAGCCTTGCAACTTACGGCCAGGGAAATTGAAGGTTTTGGTGAACTTGGACTTACGCTCATATCCCTCGCCTTTCGTGGAGAGGGTTCCTACACCGCGCCATGCTTCGATCGAGGGAATGGAAGTAGCGTCTGTTCCCAGCGAATAAACCTGCACTTCAGTAGAGTTAGGGTCGAAGGCGTTCCATTTCTTACCGCCCACCCAGAGCTCCTGGATTTTCGAGGAGTAAATCAACTCCACATCATCGACGTACAAAGCATTATCTACGTAAATACCGTCGTTGGCACGGAAGTTAGGATAGTTGGAAGCCGAGAAGAGCATGTTACAATTCGTCGGCACGAGATCGTTCATGTAATAAATAGGCACTACGACGCGTGTCCACGTGTTATAGAGTTTGCGGTCATGCAGCCATCCTTCGGCTACCTGCTTTGCCAGAACAGCCGTTCCACACTCGTTTCCGTCCAATACTTGACGGATATCGGACTCCTCGTTAACGATATAATCCGGTGTCTCGGTACATGATCCGGCTTTGTTCAGGAATTTCTTTCCTTTGGAGTCTCCCTGCCATGCATAATAGAGGATATGAAAATCCTCCTTGTCGGTATTATTACCCGTACGCTTGATCCATACGGCTACGGAGTCCGGACGATGGTCAAACTTAATACCACCCTTCGAACCGGCTGTAGCCGAGTTGGTGTCCAGGCCTTTGAGGTACTGCCATGCTTCCGCAAGCGAGAAATAACCCGGAGCGTTCTCCGTAATACCCGCTGCTCCCACCTCTTGACCTTTCGTCATGGCACAATAACCGGTACGACCGTTATCGCGATACATAAAATTGAAACGGAAGGTAAGACCAATGGCACTCTGCTCCACATTCGAACCATGCCAATGTTTCGGTTGGATCTGTCCGTTAAAAGCGCTACCCGACCAATCCTCGAAATGAGGGTCCGGCAACTGGAAATCCGTTGCTGCAAACGCTGTGACTGCGATTAGCAACAGTACTGTTTGAAATAAAAACTTTTTCATATCGAAATATTAATTAATTCTCAATTAATTTACGATTTACAGATTTACGATTTACGATTTATTGACGATCTATTATTATTGACGATTTACAGATTTACGATTTACGAGTTATTTACGAGTTGTATTTATTTACGATTTACGTGGCGGACAATCGTCAATTTCATTTAATCGTCAATCAATCGTACCTCGTCAATCGTCCATTCGTCAATTTTCAATTGTCAATTGTCAATTATCAACTATCAATTGTCAATTACTAAAAGGCGCATTCTTTATCGGGTGCAAAGGTACTGCTTTTTTGTCAAGTCCACAATAGCGATTATTACGAAAAAGGACACGTTTATTAAGTACATATCTAAAAATATGCCCCGCAAAGGGCATATTTAATAGTCAATCTTTAAGATTTTTCGGAAAATAGGATAATTATTTAGCCGAAGTCTTGGTAGGCGAAGTCGATTTCAAAACAATATCCAAGATATCCTCCATGGCTTTTTGTTCGTTCTTGGTCTGGTCACCGAGCGAAGTGCTCTCATCCATGATCAAAAGCACATAGGCATTCGTATTCGCCAGTTTGGACAGTTCGTACTCCGTGTTGGTTTCGAAATACTTGCCATGCTCCTGTGTGGCATGTTTGATATGAAATTTCTTGTCATTGAGATGAATCTCTTCCAGCCGGAAGACGGCAGACAGCTCTTTGCTGTCATTGATGGCGTAAAGTTCTTTGATGGGCTTGGGTTTGCCCGATGCACTTTTCATGACGGTCACATTATCGGGATATTGAATATCCGTCAGGCACCATTTGAACCATTTTTTCTTGAGCGTTCCCTCTATTTGTATTTTTTCTTTCTTATCATTCTCGAGGATCATACGTACCCGCTGATTGCGATACCCCGTCGGAACATAAAATTCAAATCCTGAGGAAGCGAAGAGCTCCTGAAAATCTCGGGTGATCTCCTTGAAATCCGTCCCGAGGATGACTTCCGGCACTGCCGCACCTTTCGATGCGCCACGATAGGATTGCATATCCTCATTGGCTGCTTTGAGGATATCCTCTTTGGTCGTCAATCCCCGTTTGGCGAGGTTAGCCTGCATATCCTTGCCGACGAATAGAATGGGGAAAATCTGGAACGTGTTTTGCCTCAGTTTACAAACACCCATCGTGTTCTTGATTTTTTTCCGGATCCGTTTGACGTATTGATCCTCGCTGTTGATGAACCAAAGTTGCTTCTTGTTCTTCGCCAGTTGGACGCTGGCATTGTCCAGTCCATCGGTCATATAGACGATGAAATACTTGGTATTAGGATCATTCTTGAACTGATGTTTGCGCACATATTCAATACGATCCAAACCGAGATCCAAGGCATAATAACCGGTAGTCTGATGTCCTTGTTTCTTCTGACGGATAAAGGATTTCAGATTGGCTACTTCCTTTTTGTCAACCCCGTTTTTGGTATACAAGGACACGGGATCCGATTGATAATATAAGTTCTTGAATTTACCGTCCTTGTGCGTATAAGTGGTGGTCACATCGTCGCCAAAACGTATGGCATCGCCCATAATCGCCTCATGCTGAGTACGACAAGAGACGCATACCAACAGACTCACCAACAAGATAAATAATGGAAAATAAGTTCTATTCATTTGTTATCAATTATTATTGTTCCTTCAAAGTATAAGTAAAATGCCGACCATCGAAGTCTCCACTGAGGGTAACGGTTTTTTGGGTAGCGTTGTATGAGCCGGAGAGGAATGTTTGTCCGGAGAGCGAGTATCCGGTTGTTTTGTCGTATGCTCCTTGCGCGTAACGGATGACCACTTCATTGTCGTTCGGAGACATCCACCACTCAAAATAGGAGTTTGCTACAGGAGCTTCGCCGGGCCTTTTAGCCTCCATCGTACACCGATAATTCATATGGAAAGAAAACTGCGAATAACTGTCTGCAGAGAGTGTCTCACGATACGTCTTTCCGGCAATCGGTTGCGTGGTCGGATCGGCTGTAAAGCCGCTATCTTTGTCACAAGAAGTGAATGCTACACAAACCAAACTCAGCGCCATTAGTGCAAAAAATACTTTTTTCATAATATCATCATTTTAAGTTGTTCATCCATATTTTTTTCAAACACGCTGCAAAGGTACTACAAATTTTGCATATATGCAAGCGCTCGGGGATTTTTTTTGAGAAAAAGGAGCGATTTATCGCGTCTTAAAGGTCCCTGAGCGTCAATCGGGAGCTTGCTCACGGATAGCCGCTCAGGGTCCTTTAAGTGTTGACGTTAGTCTCTTTTCTCAAAAAAATCCTCGCCCTTGTCTATATCCGGCAAAATGCGAACGTACTTTCGGTGGGCCCCTACTATTTTTAGTAGGGAGGACCGAAGTTACTACTTTTTTTGACATAGGCAAATAAAAAAGAGAAAATCGCCCGAAAGTGAGCGATTTTCCATTTTTGTAATTGACGATTGGACAATTGACGAGGTACGAGTGATGGACGATTGAATAGAATTGACGATTGATCATACTACGAACAATTGTCAATCCCGCAAAGCGGTAAATCGTAAATAAATCGTAAATCGTAAATTTGTAAATCGTCAATCCTCTTACCCTTCGTAGGCTTCCAGTTCGAGTTTCCAGAGGAAGCTCTTCATGGTTCTTCGACCTCCCGAGAGATCCTTCTGCGCGATGAAAGCCGCTTTGTCTGCCGCCATCTTCGTGAGGTCTTTAGCGCGTGCAGCAACGGCTGCTGATACGGTTGCGAATTTCTCGCGTGCTGACATCTCGTCCTGAGAGGGTGCTGTCGAACGCTCTACTTTCGAGCGCAGATACAGACGGTTGCAATCGGGGTTGGTGGTCTCTGCTACGCGGTGGGTTGCCAGCAGCATTTTGCTGCATGAGTGTTGCGGGTTCTTACCCGGCTTTGCGAGCGCTCCGGACACATGCTCTATTCCGGGGCTCCATGTTACTTTTGCCATAATAATTAAGGTTTGTTTTTGAAAATACCGAAAATCCATGCGGCATGCTTCCTTCTTCCTTCGTCCTTTCTTCGTCCTTTCTTGATTTTTGTCATTTTCTAATCCCGAAGGGATATTTTTGTAAGCAGCCAAGCGAGTGCCTATTGAGGCTGTCGATTGATTCCGAGGGCATGGAGGACGGTAGGAAGCTTGCTTACTGACCGGCATACAGGCTCTTGGGATCGAGAGCCTTTAGGCTCGGTAGGCTGCGCATTTTTCTTTACTTTTACTTTCTTGAGCCGTCATAGCTCTCTACGGTTTTGGTTTGGATGACGACGGAGGTGTCGCCTTTCTGCCATGCCTCGGAGCGGGTAGTGACGGTGCGTGTCACATTGCAGGAACTCAGTCCCAGTCCTGCCGCCAACGCCGTCAGCGCCGCTATCAGCACGGAGATGATTACTTTTGCAATCTCTTTCTTAGTCATCATTTTAAAATTTACGATTTACAGATTTACCATTTACGATTTATTGACGATTTATTTTTATTTACGATTTACGCTACGAACAATCGTCAATTATTCTCAATTGAACAATCAATCGTACCTCGTCAATCGTCAAATCGTCAATAGTTTACGATTTTTAATTCCCGAACTCGGGTTTGACATACTTCTGCGCAACGGTGTACGCAAAGAGGGAGGTGTACTTGCTCTGTGCCTTGAACGCCGCTTCGAGGGTCTCGCGCTCGGTCGGGTCAGCAAGGGCGGTCTTGGCTGCCTGTGCTGCGGTTTTCAGTGCCGCTTGGCATGCCTGGACTTTGGTGTCTTTAGTGTTTTTGACGGGGTTCAGCAGATCCACGCCTAACTGCTCCTTGCCGCAGTTGCAACGTTTGAAATACAGCGTCTCCGATCGGTTGAATTTGCCCATCACGCGGGCAAACATACCATGTAATGTGATTTTTGCCATTTTTGTTAATGTTTAGGTTTTTGATTATACGTGCACGGTCTTTCCGAATATCCCTTTCTGAACCCTTGGAACTGAGGATAGGCGATAGACGCTCCGCAGGTTCATTATCCTATCTTTCGGAAAAGATTTCCCCGGGGGCCCCGGCGGACGCTAGCGCTAGTGCGCCCGATGGGGAGAGGAGGAATTGAGACAATTATACAAGTTACGCAGTAACGCAGTCATTGATCTCCAATTCCGACGACAAAATTACTGCTTTTTCGCGAGATGACCAAAGAACGGCTTTTGCGGATTTAAGATTTCTTAAATTTCCGTCAGATCGTATCCGGCGTACTCGCTCAGTGATACCGTCTCTTCATAGGTCAGCCAGTTGCGCACATAGATAGCATGCGAGGTTATCCTCTGTTTCCATCGCCAGCCGTAGATCAGGTTTTTCAACCCCTCCGCGCCTACCGGCGCACCCACATGTTTCTCCAGAGATCGCACGAGATCGGTTTTCAAAAATTTCTTTGCCATTAGTCTGTAAATTCGATTTCCAATTGTCCTTTCATGGTCCGCTCGATAAACTCGCGGTGCCGTTCCTTGCCATAAGCGATGCCGAAGGCAGTACGGTTGGCGGCTTCGGCTTCGGAAGGCGTGTGACCGGACCGGTCGGGACGGGCTTGCACGATATGCATCACGCCGCCGTCGCGCGCCGGATAGCGCCGCAGGTAATACGGATCGGTGCCAATCAGGATTCCGCGGACGGATTCGATTCCGGGATCAAAAAATACTTTTCCCATCAAATCATTTACGATTTGGCCATTTACCATTTTGTCATTAAGTGGTTCTTTGCTTTTTCTCCGCAGATGGTCCCGTGATGGTCGGGTGTAGGACCCGACCATCACGGGATCATCTTACGGGAACGACTTAACCGCGACGGGGGAACGTGCCTTTCGGATAAGACGTACGTTTGTAGAGCGTACCTCGTTTGGTAGCGATGACGGATTCGACTCGACCATCCGCAAAACGCTTCCGGCTTACTACCCCGGACATGCTCTTGAACGGGGCTTCCAATGTAAAATGCAAAGACATAGTTGTTAATTTGTTAAAGGGTTAAACAGTTAGGGTTACATATAATGATGCACACTCAGGTTGTGCATTTCCGCATCCGCTTTGGTTACGGTGCCGAAACAATTCGCCTGCACATTCCGGCACACGGCAAGAGGAACGTGTTGCGCCAAAAGGAATCCCACTTCCTTAGGTGACAACCAATGCGGTTGAGGAGGTTGCCAGTCAATGAGGTAGAAATACGGATTCTTTTCGTGTACTTGCGGAACGGACTCCGCTTGGCGTTGGTTCTCCAACTCCTTCAGAATCCCCTCGCAACTTGCCTCGTCCATTGATTCCCACAATCGCTTGCACGCCAAATAGCGGTTGGAGAACTCTTTAAGGGGCGCATAGAGACGCCAAAAATCTAAAAATCGAGTATCCATACTTTTAAATTTTGTCCGACCGTCCGACCGACTGCGCCTCGCGCGTAACGCACGCATTTTTAACAACTACGTTGTGGACGGTCGGACAGACTTCTTTGTAAATTTTCTTTTGGTTCTTTTCTTTTATCGCTTTCTTTCGAAAGCTCAACGATCTGCTACGCCGTATGCTTTTATCGCTTTCTTTCGAAATCCGGTGCAAAGGTACGGCTTTTCTACGAAACACATAGCCCGTGATGACGGGTCGTGTGGGGGTATAGGATATTATACTGCGCAATAAAACACTGTTTTTATGATGAAATGTGGTAAAAATAACAAGATTTCAACGACCTATCGGCATATTTTTACCTATTTTTAGTTGAAATCTTTAATTTTCCTTGCATATTTCAGAAATTATTCGTACCTTTGCAGCGATTTTTGACAAAACCCTTTCAATTATGCTAATCGGACGAGAAAGACAACAGCAGGAATTGCTGGAATTGTTAGAGAGCGACGAGTCGCAATTTTGTGCCATCTACGGCAGACGTCGTGTAGGAAAAACGTATTTGGTGAAGCAGACTTTTCAGAATCAGTTTGCTTTTGTGCACACGGGACTTTGCGAAGCCACAAAAGAAGAACAACTGTGGGAATTCCGAGAGTCTTTGCGCAGTGCGGGTCTAAAGAAATGCAAGTTGCCGAAAACATGGTTTGAGGCGTTTCACATGCTGCAAGACTATTTGTCCACGCTTCCTCAGGCAAAAAAAATCGTATTCATTGATGAATTGCCCTGGTTAGATACGCCGAAGAGCCGCTTCTTACCTGCCTTTGAGCATTTTTGGAACGGTTGGGCGAATATGCGCGATGATATCTTCTTGATCGTCTGCGGTAGCGCTACTTCGTGGATTTTGGAGAATATCGTCAATAATCATGGCGGGTTGCACAATCGTCTGACGCGTAGGATTCATTTGCAACCTTTCTCGCTGCACGAATGTGAACGGTACATGCAGTCGAACAACATTATGCTTTCGCGTAAGGATATGGCCGAGGCATATATGATCATGGGCGGAGTGCCATATTATTGGAGTTATCTCAGACGAGGCGAATCGCTCAGTCAGAACATTGACCGTATCTTCTTTGCGCAAGATGCACCACTACATGATGAATTCAAAGCGCTGTATAAATCCCTTTTCAAACGCTCGGAAATATATTTGCAGATCGTGGAGTCGCTTACTAAAAGGCGTGCAGGTCTGCTGCGGGAAGAGATTCTGCGAGAGACCGGTTTGGATGACAACGAAGCATTCCAACGTGCGTTGCGAGAATTGGAAGAGTGCAGCTTTATACGCAAATACAATATGTATGAATATAAAGCCAAAAATGCTTTATACCAGTTGATTGACAACTTCACATTATTCCATTATCAGCATATAGCCGCTAATGTACCGCAAGATGAGCACTATTGGTCAAGCCGAAGAATGTCCGGAGACTTGGATGCGTGGGCCGGTCTGGCTTTTGAACGCCTTTGCCTGCTACATGCACCGCAAATCAAGCATGCGCTAGGAATATCCGGTGTAGTATGTACTTTCTATTCATGGACCTATAAGCCCAGCAAAGACGAACAAACGGAAGGCTTCCAAATAGATATGCTTATTGACCGAGATGACCAAATCATCAATATCTGCGAAATGAAATTTACGGAGGACGAATATGTGGTTAAAGCGGATGATGATCGGTTGCTTCGTCGGCGTATCGCACGTTTCATCGCAAAGACTGAGACAAAAAAGACAATCCACCCTATCCTCATCACCACTTATGGTTTGTCGCGCAACGGATATGCGTCTGTTTACCAACGCACCATTACTTTAGACGACTTGTTCCATGAATAAGCAAGAGGGTGCGTCAATCGTTTTGACACACCCTCTTGTGTGAATAGAAGCCTATGCAATCGGAGATCCCATAAATGCGATAGCTCGTTGAATGGTACTCTTGGTAACCACAAAACGGTACGAAATCTCAACGTTGCTCATCTTAGCATGCGCTAAATGATACTCATAATACTCCATCCAACTGGATAAATGGACTGGAAGTCCCAACTCGAAGAGGATGCTCAATTCTCCACTTTTTTTTTGCTAAGCAAATATTCATATTTTGTCATAAAGTACACCGGAAGGCGGGATTTCTCAGGGACGACGTGTCCCTGAGTGTGCCTCCGGCATACTTACGAAAAAAAGAGACGGCTCACGATGTTCGTGAACCGCCTCTTGCGATACAATGAGCCTAAAGGCTACTCTTTACCATTGCTCATCGGTGATGGTGCTGCTCAGACCCATCTGGTCGCCGGTAGGAGCAGGCGCTGCACTTCCGGCAAGGAGATTGGATTGCAGTGCAATCAACGCTACGGTTACTTCCGGTTGAAAATATGTCTTAGCCATAACTTGTTTCCTTTCTATTTAAATTGTTATACATTCAACCTTTACATATTACTTAACCATCATACCGTTTGCGTTGTAC
>Ga0256407_10001607_pt1 | contig 46501 bp, 37 predicted proteins | sample RumenRJG_04DNA_FD_193489 | JGI IMG/M metagenome (GOLD analysis project Ga0256407, IMG submission 193489) | Bovine rumen microbial communities from Lethbridge, Alberta, Canada - RJG_04 | ecosystem: Host-associated > Mammals > Digestive system > Stomach > Rumen | place: Canada: Alberta...
GACGAGTTTGTCTAACAAAGTCGACGAGTTTGTCTAACAAAGTCGACGAGTTTGTCTAACAAAGTCGACGAGTTTGTCTAACAAAGTCGACGAGTTTGTTCAACAAAGTCGACGAGTTTGTCTAACAAAGTCGACGAGTTTGTATCATGGAAGAGGCTCCATTGGTGATGACCTATACCTTTATTTCCCAATCAGGGCGAGCATGGCTTTGGCATCCTCGTCGCCCTGCGCAGCATCCTTACGCAGGTCTGCAAGAATTTCCTTTCCGCCTTTCTCATTCCGTACGGCACGCAAGAGCCATTTCTTGGCCTGCGCTTTGTCGGCGGCGACGTCCTTGCCTTTAAAATATGCCTTACCCACGGCAAACTCACCGTCAGCATTCTCTTGTTTGGCAGCTTGCATAAAGAGTTCGAAGGCCCGTTTCTTGTCCTTCTCAACTCCCTCACCATCCTTATAGCATTTGCCCAACTGGTACTGAGCCTTGGCATAGCCCTGCTTAGCCGACTTCTCATACCAGGAAAAGGCCAGCTTGTCATTCTCGGTAGTGCCCCGTCCCTTATCGTAGCAGCGACCCAATCGGTACTGCGCCTTCTTGTGACCCTTCTCGGCAGCTGCCTTCAGTTTGGGGAATGCAGCTGTATAGTTCTCAGCATCATAAAGCTGCTTACCCTCATCGTAAAGTTTGTCGGCACTCTGTGCACTGGCTGTCAGGCTCAGTGCCATGAATAGCATTGTAATTAACTGTCTCATTGGCTTGATAGTTTTCGGTTCTGTGCTGCAAATTTACGTCAAAACTCCCAATCAACCAAGAGAAAGGATGCAGAATTACGAAACATTATGACTTTCAAGAAGCAATTGCACGCATTTTTTTGACTATAGAGTTGTTTTTTCGAAAAAAAGCTATACCTTTGCAATAATTTTCGAAAAAAGCGGTTATAACTTATATATTGATTAATGTAGAACAAACATAGAGCAACGACAAATAATGAAGAAATTCTTACTTCTGATTGCCATCTCACTGATGACAACAATTGATGTTATGGCACAATCGACCATGAGCGACAAACAAATCATGGATTTTGTCACTACAGAAAAAGAAAAGGGTTCCTCGCAAAGTGATATTGTGCGAAAACTCATAGAGCGTGGTGTAGACATTCAGCAGATACAACGTATCAAAAGGAAATACCAAAGACAAATCAACCAGGCAGGCTTGGGAACCGTTGCCGACCAGGCTGTGGAGAATGCCGACAAACGCATGCGCGAGAATAACGCGAAGAAGGTCGAAAGAGCCGAGGAGACCAGCTACAGGATGAAGAGCACAAAGGTGCAGATAGGCAATAAGACAAACAACACGAAAATAGACGAGACCTCACAAGAATTTCTCCTGATGGAGTCAGAGCTTGGCGGTATTATGCCAATAGATTCCATTGCCCTGCTCGAAAAAATGCTTGAAGAGCAAGCCAAGGAAAAGCGCAAGATCTTTGGCCACGACATCTTCAACAACGAAGACCTGAGCTTCGAGCCGAACATGAATATTGCCACGCCACAGTACTACAGACTGGGGCCTGGCGATGCCGTGATTGTCGATATTTACGGAGCTTCGCAAGAGACTATCAACTCTACCGTTTCGCCCGACGGCGACATCACCATCCAAGGTTTCGGTCCCATCCAGGTGAGCGGACTTACGGTGGCTCAGGCTAATGCTCGCCTTCGCTCCATGCTCGGTACCCGCTACCAAAGCAGCCAGATTAAGCTGACCGTAGGACAGACAAGAACCATCATGGTCAACATCATGGGTGAGGTGAACGTACCTGGTACCTATACGCTCTCGGCCTTCTCGACCGTGTTCAATGCCATCTACATGGCTGGCGGCATTACCGACTTAGGTACGCTGCGCAACATCAAGGTCTATCGTAATAACCATGAAATTTCGACTGTCGACGTCTACGACTTCATCCTCAACGGACATGCCCGAGGCAACGTGCGGTTGGCTGACAACGATGTCATCATCGTGAACCCCTACGAGTGCCTGGTCAACCTGAACGGAAGAATCAAGCGCCCCATGTTCTACGAGATGAAGAAGAACGAGAGCCTTGCCTCGCTTATCAAGTATGGTGGTGGTTTCTTGGGCGACTCCTATAAAAAGAACGTGCGCGTCGTCCGCAAAGCCGGTGCCCAGTATTCTGTTCACACTGTGGGCGAGTTCGACATGAACAACTTCCACATGGCCGACGGCGACTCCGTATGGGTAGACTCTATCGTAAAACGCTACTCCAACGTGGTCGAGCTGAAAGGTGCCGTGTTCCGTCCAGGCTTATACGAGGTAGGCGGCAACATCAACTCCGTGCGTACATTGCTTGAACATTCAGAAGGCGTGACCGAGGATGCCTTCACCGCACATGCCGTCATGCACCGTATGAGGGCAGACCGTTCGTTGGAAGTGCTGTCGGTCGACGTGGCCGGTATCATGGACGGAACCGCCGAAGACATCCCCCTGCGCAACGAAGACGTGCTCTACATACCCAGCCGCAAGGACATACAAGAAGAACAGACGCTGACCATTCATGGTGAGGTACAGTATCCTGGTGTGTACAAGTATGCCGCGAACGAAACCATCGAGGACTTCATCCTCCAGGCAGGCGGTCTGAACGATGCCGCATCAATGGTGAAGGTCGATGTGGCCCGTCGCATCAGTGACCCACACGCCACCACAACCAGCGACACCATTGCCCACACCTACAGTATGTCACTGAAAGACGGCTTCGTCATCGATGGTGAGCCAGGCTTCCACCTGATGCCCTTCGACGAGGTCTACGTGCGCAAAAGTCCCGGATATACTACCCAGCAGAACGTGAAGGTCGAAGGCGAGATACTCTTCGAGGGAACCTACACCCTTTCGAAAAAAGGCGAGCGATTGAGCGACATCATCAAGAAAGCTGGTGGCCTGACAAAGACAGCATACGCCCAAGGTGCCCGACTGATGCGCAAGCGTACCGAAGAAGAGCGCATGCGCGACGAGAACCTGCTAAAAATGGCCATGCGTCAAAAAGGCAGCAATAGCAAGGATTCGCTCGACATCTCGAAACTTGAGGTCAGTTCCATCTATTCAGTAGGTATAGAACTTGACAAAGCCATCAGCAACCCGGGCGGTGATGCAGATATCGTACTGCGCGAAGGCGACCGAATCATCGTACCCGAATACACCAGCACCGTGAAGATCAACGGTGAAGTGATGTATCCCAACACCGTCAGTTTCAAGAAGGGAGAATCGACCAGCTACTATATCAACCAGGCTGGTGGCTACGGATCCAATGCAAAGAAAAAAAGCACCTATATTATCTATATGAACGGTAATGTAGCAAAGGCCGACCGCAAGCACAAGCCCACCCCCGGCTGCGAGATTGTGGTGCCCAGCAGGATACGAGGCAACAAGTTGTCGATGACCGAGATTCTAAGTATCGGTACCGGTACTGCATCTATCGCCACCATGCTCGCCACCTTTGCCAACCTGATAAAATAAAACGATTATGGAAGATAATAAAGACCAAAAGCCAATCGACGTCACCCAGATTATAAAGAAATTGTGGCCACACCGAAAAAAATACTATTACGTATTGCCAGCCACACTGATTATAACATATCTCTTTACTCTGTTCGTTCCGCGCTATTATAGATGCACGGTAAGTTTAGCACCGGAAACCAGCAGTGGCTCTTTTTCCGGCTCGTTGGAATCACTGGCCTCATCTTTTGGCTTGGGAGGTTCGCTGTCTAAGCTCAACTCTACTGACGCCATCTATGCAGAGATATATCCTGAGGTAGTAGCATCAAAGGACTTCATTGTCGAATTGATGTCTGTTGACGTGAAAACCCAGGAAGGCGATGTGCAGTGCGACTACTACACTTACCTGCGTGACCACCAAAAAACAGCATGGTGGAATGTTGTGTTTTCTACAATTGGCGAGCTATTGAGTCCGACACCGCAAGACGCACACGCTGAAACAGAAAAGATTTCCGTGTTTGACCATAGCAAGCAACAGGAAATGCTTTTTCAGGCCATACAGGGAAAGATAACATGTCGATATGACAAAAAAACAGACATTGTATCAATCACGGTAAAGGATCAGGATCCCCTTGTATGTGCTCTCATGGCAGAGGCTACTTGTAAGGAATTGCAGAAGTTCATCACCAATTATCGCACTAACAAAGCCCGCATCGACTACGAATACTACCAGAAGCTCTGCGAAAAGAGCAAGGCCGACTACGAGAAAGCGCTGCAGAAGTACGCTGCCAGTGCAGACGCCAACACCAACACCGTGCTGGCTACATATCGGGCAAAGCTGGAAAGCATGGAAAACGACATGCAGGCCAAGTATAACATCTACACAGCCATCAACAACCAGTTGCAGGCTGCCGCAGCCAAGTTGCAAGAGGCGACTCCCGCGTTTACTGTCATTGAGAGCGCTTCTATTCCACATAAGCCTGCAGGGCCTAAGAGAATGTTTACCTCCATCGCCATGATGATGATGGCTTTCTTCATTTTGACAGTTAAACTGCTGATGAAAAAAGAAGTATCGAAATAAATGGTCATCTCATTAGTTCTGCTTTTCATAACATGCCTTTCTCTATCCTTTGTTGAAGAACAACTAAGCGACAGAGACAAAAAGATGCTATACGCTATCTTTGGAATCGCAATGATTATGATAGCAGGATTACGTGAAGTAGGCTCAACGCCTGATACCGAATCTTATGAAGCAATGTACTATGCCAAGGAAGGCGATCTTACCGCATTGCTAAGAGAACCCTCATTTGACATAATCACAGACATTCTCCAGTCTATGTCATTGGGTATCAACGGATTGTTTTTTGCCTACGCAATCCTTGCCGTTCCCATTCAGTTAGGAGCCTTATGGAAACTCTCAAAAATACCACTCCTAACCCTTACCATCTACATTTCATATTATTACATGATTCATGACATGGTTCAGATACGCTGTGCCGTCGCATCAGGACTGTTTCTATGGGCCATTTACTTCTATGTTGAACAGAGGAAGCTTATTTCCTTGCTATTCATATTATTAGGAACCTTCTTCCATTATTCCGCTATTGCCGGACTGCTTATGTTTTTCTTTGGCAACGGTTTCCCAAAATGGCAGAAATATATTCTATATTCAATTGTCCCCATCGGCATCATCGTCTATTTTACCCACATTGACATCTTCTCAATTATCCCAGACGAATGGGGAGGACTGAAACTCATGAAGTATCGCACAATGCGTGAGAAAGGACTCGACGACGAGCTGGCAGGCTGGAAGTTTGAGAGGAATCTCCTGATATGGATGAACATTGTGTTGTATTATGCATGCATCTATTATCATGACTATTTGGTCAAGCATTTCAAATACACGACGATTGCCATCAAACTTCAAGGCATTGGTTTCTGCTTTCTCTTCTTTGTCAACGCGTTGAGCCAGGTGGTTGGCAACCGCATGAACGACTATTTCTCTGTGGCATCAGTATTGCTATGGACAGCCTCTGTATATGCATTCTCACCATATATAGTTGGCAAGATTGTCAATAACGTTATATCCACCATCAGATTTGTCACTAGCGTGCTTGCCTATGGGTTAGCGCTGTTGCTCATGTAAAAAGAAGGTACACTATGAGTCTTAAGAAAAACTTCATATACAGTAGCATTCTGACAGTATCCACCTACCTGTTTCCGCTGATAGTCTACCCGTACGTGTCAAGGACGTTGGGACTGTCGAATATCGGTATTGTTAATTTCGTGGACAATCTGGTCAACTATTTCGTTTTCCTCTCTATGATGGGCATCACAACAGTTGGTGTACGTGAGATTGCTGCTGCAAGAAACAACAAGGAGGAGTTATCCAAGACATTCATGTCACTGCTTACCTTGACAGCTATTACCACCCTGATAGCCATCATCGCTTTATGGATTGCCATGTATACAGTTCCGAAACTAATTCCCTTTCAGGATTTATTGTATGTTGGAATCATTAAGCTCATATTCAATCTATTCCTCATAGAATGGTTTTTCATGGGTATGGAAAACTTCAGATACATTACCAACCGTTCTATCTTGATAAAATGCCTTTACGTCATAAGTGTCTTCGTCTTCGTGAAAGATGCCTCTGACTATAAGATCTACTATCTCTTATCTGTATCCACTGTTGTTCTCAATGCTATAGTCAATCTCTTCTACAGCAGAAAAATCGTTTGTTACACCCTGAAATCCATAAATCCCCGTCCCTTCTTCAAGGCATTTATCATCATGGGTGTCTATATATTACTGACAAATGTTTATACTTATTTAAATCCTGTATGGCTGGGCTTTGTAACAAATACGGACGAGGTAGGCTACTTCACTACCGCCACGAAGTTGCACCATATCATTATGGCCGTACTGCTTGCGTTTGCAAATATTCTATATCCCCGTGTCTCTAACCTACTTGCAGAAGGAAACGAGAAGGAGTTTTGGAATAAAATCAACATTGCCTTCGAAGCTATCTTTCTTTTTTCATTTCCCACAATAGTATTTTTGCTGGTCGCAGGACCAGATCTGTTGCACTTGTTTGTTGGCGATGGGTTCGAGGGGGCATATCTGCCTTTGAGAATTATTTCCCCACTGGTGCTTATCATTGGTATTGAACAAATACTTGTCATTCAGATACTCCTTACCATGCACGAGGATTACACGGTTTTGCGCAACTCCTTCATCGGTGCCTTTGCTGCACTCATCTTCAATATCCTTATCACAGCCAGTATGGGGGCACCAGGGTCAGCCATTGTCTGGGTCATAGCAGAATGTTTGATTATGGCACTCTCGGCGTATGATATATACCGAAAATACGACTATCTGATGCCCATCAAAAGGATGACAGTCTATTGTTTGTCGTATATTCCTCTCTTGCTAATAGCATTCCTTATCTTCCGAGAAGTTGGCAGCAATTATATGATGCTTGCTGTCGTGGCATTCGTCATTGTCATTTACGCCTTCCTTACAGAGGTCTTTATTCTCAAGAACGAAGTGGCAATGCTACTCATGAAGACCGTTCGCCAATCATTGAATTCACATAAAAACAAACCATAAGAGACCATGCTTTTATTCATATTTATATTAGTCATCTTACTCTACTTAAAGTGGATTCTCATTACTTTAGCGTTTCCATGGGTTTGCCTGCTGTTTCAGTTCAGAAGGCATAAAGGCTGCATGAGGAAAGTACTGGCTGTTCCAGGCTTGATGATTGAGAAGATGACCCATGACGGGGCTTCCAGATTTATCATTATCAACACTGGTCATATTCCTTCTATAACCTTACGCCGCACACTTTACCGAATGCTCGGGGCAGACATAGAACGCCAAGTAGTAGTTCACTACAAGACAGAGATTAGGGCTCCATACCGACTATCCATCGGGCAGGGAAGCATCATCGGCGACAATGTCATCTTAGACGCTCGGAACAACCTTCGAATAGGCAAGCACGTCAATCTCTCGTCAAATGTATCCATCTATACAGAACAACATGACTACAGGGATCCGATGTTTCTTTATGACAACAAAAGGAATAAAGCAGTAGAAATCAATGACAGAGCCTGGATTGGTAGCAATGTCACTATATTGCCTGGTGTCAAGATTGGCGAAGGTGCCGTTTGCTGTGCAGGCTGTGTTGTGACCAAGGACGTCGCACCTTACGACGTTGTTGCCGGTATTCCCGCCCATAAGATCAACACACGCCCACAGTCGCTCCAATACGAATTTGACGGCTCTTCAGGTTGGTTTTATTAACATGACACGCTTATGAGAAAGCTCATCATACTATCTCTACTAATCATTGGGTGGGGACGTTCATGTTTTGCGAACGACACTGAGATGCCTGTCATTGCCTTCATAGGCATTCCAGACAGGGATACATCAGAGGAGAGTTTTCAATCTTTCAGTGAGTGTGGATTTTCTGTTAGCCTGTCCACCTATCCCTCCTTAGATTTATTAGTCAAGGCTTGCCGCTATGCCGACAAATACGGTGTAAAAGTGTTGGGGAGGTGTCCTGAGATGGTGAGCAATCCCACGTTGGCAGCCCTAACACTGAAACGAGAAAAGGGGTTCTTCGGTTACTATCTCCAGGATGAGCCGTCTGTTCCTGAAATCCAAGAAAGGCAGAAAGAAATAGAACGATTAAGGACTATAGATATGACCCATGTATTCTATATCAACCTTTATCCCTATTATCGTGAGAGCTGGGTGGAACCGGCCACAAAAGCTAAGACATATCCAGAATATTTGAAGGCTGCTTCTGCGACATCTTGCCAGCAACTGTCGTTCGACTTCTATCCGATTATGACCAGCGGCATTCGTCCCACATGGTATCATAATCTGGAAATGATACGCCAGGAGAGCCTCGCTTCGGGGAAACCCTTCTGGGGTTTTGTACTTTCCGTACCCCATGAGGTGCCATTTACCCCCGGCACCTACTACCCCACCCCAACGATGGGTTCGCTTCGCCTTCAGATCTATTCTAACCTGGCATACGGGGCACAAGCCATACAGTATTTCACCTATTGGACACCCAGCTCATCGAGATTCCATTATCATGACGCACCAATTGATAAGGAAGGCAAGAAGACTGTCACTTATTCACTTGTTCAGAAGATGAACAAGGAACTGAAAACCGTTTCGAAGCTTTTCCATGGTGCAAAAGTGCTGTCCGTCCACCATTTAGGTAGCATTCCCCAAGGCACAACACGTCAAACAGAAATGCCTGTCAATATTCGGTCGTTGAAGATTGTCGGTCGTCAGGGAGCTATCATTTCACAACTTGAAAAAGACGGTCACCGCTATCTGGCCATTGTCAATAAAAGCCATGAGAACACGCTGACTGTGCGCACTAAAGCCAGAAACAAGACACCCCGCCACCTGACAAAATCGCTGTCTGAAGAGCTGATGAAGTCCTCATACACTGTCAATGCTGGTGATATATTGCTTTTTAAGTTGAAATAATTTTGTTCTTTGGTTTTTAATTCGTACCTTTGCAAAGATGAAGTTCTCAGTAACCATACCGGCATACAAGTCTCAATACCTTTTAGAAGCTGTTGAGAGTGTTGTCCGTCAGACTTATACTGACTGGGAACTGATTATAGTCGATGATTGTTCTCCTGAGAATCTGGAGGCTATCGTCCGACCTTTTCTACACGATGCCCGCATCAGCTATTACCGCAACGAGAAGAACTGCGGAGCTGTCGACGTGGTGGACAACTGGAATATCTGCCTCAGCCATTGCACCGGCGACTATGTCATTTGTATGGGCGACGACGACCGTCTGCTGCCCTGCTGTATGGAGGAGTATCAAAAGTTAATAGAGCAATATCCTGGCCTGAACGTTTATCATGCAAGGACAAGGATAATTGATGAATTAGGGAATGTTGTAGAAACAATAGAAGAATGGCCTTCCTATGAAAACTGCCAAGAGATGCTTAACGGTCAATGGAGGGACAATCGCAAACAATTCATTGGTGATTTCTTATTTTCCCGTCAGTGGCTGACTGACAACAAAGGCTACGTCAAATTCCCATTAGCCTATTGTAGTGATTGGGCGACAGCCAATCTTGCTGCGAAAGAAAAAGGCATAGCTAATAGTCAAACCATCCTGTTTGAATACAGAAGTCATAGTAATACCATCTCACGTTTACAGAATCTGAGGTTGACGTTCAGCGCCTGCGACGAGGCTTACAAGTGGTACCAGCAGAGATTCGGCGAACAGCTCCCCGACGCTTTCATGCCATTTTTCACAAAACACATCAAAAACTTTGTTTTTTTAGATGTGATGAACAGGCCTCTTCGTGAAATACCTTATTGGTTATTTATTTCACATCAAGTATTTATTTCGAAATACAAAATCATCAAAGCATGCTTGAAAGGCATAGCTGCAAAAGCCTTTATAAACCCTAAATGAATTATTATTTCCAAATTATATGAACATTCTCTTAGATTTGATACCATTACAATTTAATGGAGGCATTGGAGGGGCTGCCAGCTTTACCAAAGCTGTTTGTGATGAAATATGTCTAAGAAGTAGTTCTGAAGACAGATTGTTTGCTGTATACGATTCATCTTTAGGCATTGGCAAGCAATACAACTATCAAGAATATGCCCAAGAACATGACATTCAATTACTTGATCTGACTACAGCAACCATTAGTCAGTATATTACCAAACATACTATCAACACGTTTTTCTTACCCATAGGACAATTCTATGAGAAATATTCATTGGACCAAATAAACTGCAAGGTTGTCATGGGTATACACGACATCTGGGATGTTGAACGAGCAGACAGTCACATAGAACTAGTTATTCACGACAGGATAGCCGAAACCAGATGGCGATGGGCAAAACGAATAATTAATACAATGAGCGGACGTTTCAACCGTCAGCAACAAGCTATCTACAATCATATTATGCCCTTATATTCGGCCCCCAATACCGTTGCTTTTACGGTGTCCGAGTATACACGTAACGCTTTGGAATATTATTTCCCACAACTGGTTGACAAGAAAATACACATTTGTTATGCTCCAACCAGAAAAGTAACAATGCTGTCCGAGGTTGAAAACAAAGCATTACGGAATATTATCGCAGAGGGTAGAACATATCTTTTGATGCTGGCAGCCAATCGACGCTTCAAGAACGCTCATACGCTTACCAAGGTTTTCAAAAGGCTGCAATCTGATTATCCAGACCTATATTTGATAACTACGAAATACGGCCATTCCATCCATTCGCACCATATCGATATTCCTTTCTTGTCGGATTCCGACCTTGAACATGCCTATCGACATGCCTACGCATTAGTCTTCGGCTCCTTTTTCGAAGGGTTTGGCTACCCTCCTATAGAGGCCATGCGTCACGGGACACCCTGTGTAGCTTCCAACGTCACCAGTATTCCAGAGATACTTGGTGATGCAGGTATCTACTTCTCACCCTTCTACCCCGCTGACATGTATCGTGCCATCAAGGTGGTCTTGAATGATCGGAACTGCCGAAAAGAACAGATAGAACGTCGTTTTGCAGAAGTATTACACCGTCAACAAAATGACTTAGAAAAAATGATAGTCGAATTATTCCACTAAGGGAAACCAAATGATTATGAAAGCAAGAGTTATAGCATATTACCTCCCACAGTTCCACCCCATTCCAGAGAACGATGAGGCGTGGGGACCTGGCTTCACGGAATGGACAAACGTGGCAAAAGCGAAACCTCTTTTCAAAGGGCACTATCAACCACGCATCCCAGCCGATTTAGGTTTCTACGACCTTCGTCTGCCCGAAGTTCGTGAGCAGCAGGCACAGATGGCCCGCGAGGCCGGCATCGAAGGATTCTGCTATTACCACTACTGGATGGGGAACGGGAAACAGCTATTGCAGCGTCCTTTCGAGGAAGTGCTACATAGCGGCAAGCCTGATTTCCCTTTCTGTCTCTGCTGGGCCAACCACGAGTGGACGACAAAAACCTGGAAGAATGGCGGAAAGGAAAAAATGATTGCCCCTATGGTATATCCTGGAGACGAAGATTATATAGCTCACTTCAACTATGTGCTGCCGGCATTCAAAGACAAGCGGTATATTACTGTTGATGGCAAGCCTATTTTCAGTATCTACGATCCCTATCATTTCAAAGAAGTTGATCACTTCATGGAGTTATGGCAGAAATTAGCAATAGAGAATGGGTTGCCGGGGGTTCATTTTTCAGCGATGATAAGCAACACGACCACCATACGAAGGAGGGGAGACGGTTCTTTAGAACGTGTGGTTCCCAACCTCCAAAGCAGCCAGAGGGTTTATCAAGACATTCTCTCATTAGGATTCGACAGCATCACCAGCTATGGAAAGTCACGTGGCGAGATGCTGGCATTGGGAAAATATCGGCGTATCATTACCCGTTTCCTTCACAATCACCTGTCGTTCCTTCCCGTCATGAGTTATAACTATCAGAAGACTGTTGCCAACTTCTTTTCACCAGAAGATTCATGGGAAAATGTCTTTCCCACGGTCATTCCACAATGGGATCGCTCACCACGTGTGGGCAGCATGGACGGTATCTACAAGAATGCCACACCAGATAACTTCAAAAAGCATCTGGCAAATGCTATCAGCATTGTCAGCAACAAGCAACCTGAGCACCGTCTGATTTTCCTGAAGTCCTGGAACGAGTGGGCAGAAGGGAACTACGTGGAGCCTGATGAGAAATACGGACATCAGTATTTAGAGGCAATCAGAGCAACTCTTTCTTAATAAAAGAATGCCATTATGAAAAAAATACTATTAGTATTCGGCACACGCCCAGAGGCTATTAAAATGTGTCCATTGGTAAAAGCCTTCCAGAAAGATACGGAGTTTTTTGATGCCAAGGTGTGTGTAACTGGACAACATCGGGAGATGTTAGATCAGGTTCTTGACATTTTTGATGTCAAACCAGACTTCGACCTGAACATTATGAGAAAAGGTCAAGATCTTTATGATATTACAGCAAGGGTGCTCACAGGAATGCGTGAAGTCTTAAATGAATGTAAACCAGACCTCGTATTAGTCCATGGCGACACGACTACATCCACTGCTTCAGCCTTAGCAGCTTTCTACCAACAGATTCCTGTTGGTCATGTTGAGGCAGGCTTACGTACCTATAATATATATAGCCCCTGGCCTGAAGAGATGAACCGTCAGCTGACTGGCCGCATTGCCACCTATAATTTCTCCCCAACGCCCCTTTCCCAGAACAATTTGAAAGAGGAAAAGGTACATGGTCATATTTGCGTGACAGGAAATACCGTTATAGATGCTCTCCAAATGGTAGTTAACAGGTTAAAGAACGACAAGGCTTTAGCAGATCAACAAGACAAAGTGTTAGCCGAAGCCGGTTATGATACTAACCGTCTTGCCGATGGAAAGAAATTGGTATTGATAACCGGACACAGACGTGAGAATTTTGGTGATGGTTTTATTCGCATGGTTACGGCCATGAAAGATCTGTCTGAAAAGTATCCTCATGTGGATTTTGTATATCCGATGCACCTCAACCCCAATGTGCGGAAGCCCATTCATCAGGTTTTCTGTCCAAAAGAGCCTGATCCACAAATTGTAAATCGTAAATTAGTAAATAGTAAATATCCAAACTTCTTCTTCATTGAACCACTGCAATATCTGGAGTTCGTATATCTGATGGAGAAAAGTTGCATTGTCCTCACTGATTCTGGAGGCATCCAAGAAGAAGCCCCAGGACTTGGTAAGCCAGTATTAGTGATGCGCGACACAACTGAACGTCCTGAAGCATTAGAGAGTGGTACTGTCCATTTAGTAGGCACTAACCACCAGTTGATAGTGAATGAAGTGAGCACCTTACTCGACGACCCTGTTGCTTACAATAAGATGTCGAAGGCCGTCAACCCCTATGGCGACGGTAAGGCTTGTCAAAGAATCGTAGATTATATCAAAAAGCAATTATTATGAGAATTGGACTTTTACTTCCCTTAAACATTTCGATAGCTCCATACCTGAAGATCTATACAAAAATATTGGATCGACTTCCAGAAGTTGAATACGACATCATCTACTGTGATAAACGTGGGAAAAAAGAACCTGCCAAGCATCGGTTTAACCTAAAAACCAAGGACAACGTCAGTAGATTACAGAAACTGACATACTATTTCTTGTATTCACGTTATCTATTGCATGTACTAAAAAAAGAAAAGTATGACAAGCTCATAGTTTTTGGTCCGCAGATCGCCATTTTCATACAACCTTATCTTTGCGAGCACTACAAAGATAAATTTATTATGGACTATCGCGACCTTTCCATTGACCGTATCTTCAAGAAACGATACAAGAAAATAGTGGACGCAAGCGCATGTAATGTCATTTCCTCTCCTGGATTCAAAGAATATCTTCCTGAAAAAGACTATATTCTCAGTCACAACTTCGACATTGATATCGTAGAGAGAGCCATTGCCGATGTGCGCACCGAGCCATACACACTGACAAAGAAAGACGGGAAATACCACGTGATGACCATTGGCGGCATTCGCCACGTGGAACAGAACTGTGAGATTATCAAGGCACTGGCTAATAACGACAAATTTCAGGTAACGTTTGCAGGATGGGGATTTGGTGTTCCTGCATTACAGAAATATGTTGAAGACAACCACATCAAGAACGTGGAGTTCACAGGCTTCTACAACAAACAAGATGAACCGGAAATCATAGCCCAGGCGACCTACCTTAACATCTACTATTCTCTGGAACCCAATCCACGAACTGCTATCTCTAACCGTTTTTACAACTCTATCATTTACCGCAAGCCCATGATTACCACCATCGGCACTATTCAGGGGAAATATGCAGCAGACTACAACGTAGGATTAGCAATCAAGAACGCAGACGACCTGCCGCATGATTTGGAGCAATACTATCAGAACTTTGATTTCAAGAGTTATGAGGAGCAACGTTTGAAACTCCTAACATTATTCAGAGAAGACTATCAGGTCTTTCAAAACGCTCTAATTAAGTTCACAAAATCCTCATCATTATAACATTGCAAATCCCCCTCCTACAGGAGGGGTTAGGGGAGGTCTTATTTCAATAGTAGCCAGCCCTGTAGGGGCTTCATAGGGGTAGCCAACCATTTAGGTGGAAAAGATACCGCAGGGAAGTGTGCCTTTAGGTACGCGACAACTTCAGCGACCGAAGGTCGAGCGGAGCGAATGCGAAACTTAAATTATTTTTTTTAAATTAAGATACTCAAATTGTGTTATTTTTAAAAAAAATAGTACCTTTGCACCCGCAAAATTCAAAAGCGACAAATGAAACAGGAGTTAGTATCAGTCATTATGCCCACTTTCAATGCCAGCAAATACCTTGCTGACAGCATTGAGAGCGTGCTCAACCAGACCTATACTAACCTCGAGCTCCTCATCACCGATGACTGCTCCTCGGACAACACACGCCACATTCTGAAACAGTTTGCAGAACAGGACAAGCGAGTAAAAGTTGAATTCCTGAAGGAGAACTACGGACCGGGCATTGCCCGCAACCGCTCCATAGAGCGCGCCAAGGGACGCTATATTGCCTTCTGCGACTGCGACGACCGCTGGATGCCCGAGAAACTCGAGAAGCAGATAGCCCACATGACCCGCAAAGACTGTGCCCTGTGCAGTTCGTCCTATCTGATTTGCGACGAAAACAACACCGTCACCGGAATCAATATCTCGCCAAAGCACCTTACACTCGGCATGATGAAGCGCGACAACAAAATCGGCTGCCTCACAGCCATCTACGACATCAAGCGCCTTGGCCACAAGTTCTACATGCCCGCCATACGCAAACGTCAAGACTGGGCACTGTTTCTGAATATTCTCAAAGAGTGCCAGATATGCTTCTGCGTCACTGACCCGCTGGCCTACTATCGCCAGCGCAGCCAATCAGTATCGAGCAACAAGCTATCTCTGATCAAATACAACGTCAATGTCTATGAGACCGTCTTCGGTTATACCAGACCGAAAGCCTACCTCTATTTCCTGTTCCGTTTTCTTCCATCCTATTATCTGAAGATTCTCAAGCGGAACCGAGACAGCAAACGCTATGTTGCAGAACAAAGGAAAAAATATGGTACTTCTGTGCAATAATACCGGCGCATTTACGTTGATTAAATAGAAATGCACACAAGAGACCTGCTGATGGAAAACGACAACGGATATGTTTATGACGGTATGAATGCTTTCGAACGGGAAGTCAAACGATGGTTTGATTTCTTTGCCGCATTGTTTTGCCTTGTCTTGTTCTCACCGCTCTTTCTACTGTGCTATATAGCCATCAAACGCGACGATGGCGGTCCCGTTATCTACAAACAGATTCGCATTGGACGCTTCGGACGTCCTTTCTACATCTACAAGTTCCGTAGCATGAAGACCGATGCCGAGGAAAAAGGACCGCAGCTTTGGAATGCCGACACAGACAACCGGCTGACCAAGGCTGGAAAATTCCTTCGCGACCATCATTTAGACGAGCTTCCCCAGTTCTGGAATGTGTTGATGGGCGACATGTCGTTTGTGGGACCGAGACCTGAGCGACGTTTCTTTATCAAACAGATCATGGAGCGTGACCCGCGCTACGAATATCTTTACCAGATACGTCCGGGAATCACCTCGATGGCCACCATCTACAACGGCTATACCGACACGCTTGAGAAGATGCTCAAGCGCTTGGAGATGGATCTCGACTACCTGAAAAGGCGCTCGTGGTGGCTCGATCTGAAGATTATTGCCCTGACGTTCCTAAACATTACCTTCGGAAAGAAGTTCTAATCTCAGCTCCATTCTCATCATGTTCGCATTCAAATTACAGGCTTTCTGTAACGGCATTACAGACCGCTTGTAACAGCATTACAAAGTATTTGTAACGGCATTACAAAGCATTTGTAACGGTATTACAGACCATTTGTAATACCGTTACAAGCCGTCTGTAACGAATCAGGTAACTATAGTTTTCTGTTTTCACCGGAAACGCGGGCGTCCTCGCCCGCAATGTCTCTCACTTAATGTAAACCTTCCGTCCGTTCACTATGTTCAGTCCCTTCTGCAAGAAGCCGATGCGCTGGCCTTGCAGGTTGTAGATACTTCCATTTCTTAATTTTTCATTTTTTACATTTTCCTCGATTCCTGTGGTTAGGGTCTCGAATTCGCCTGTGAAGGTCTCGCGGCTGTTCTCCACAGTGACGGTATAGCGGTCTTCTGCGTAGGCAGAGATGTCGATGTTGAGGGCTACGATGCTGCCTGCGTTGACGGCTTTCTCGTAGACGGTCTTGTCCGTTTCGTCAGCGATGCGTACCAGATACTCATCGTCCAGCGGGTCGAGATTGATGTCTAACTGCTTGGCGTTGTATTCGCCGTAGAGTGTCTGTCCTTCCTCAGCGGGAACGCAGGCGTCTTCGCCCGCAATAGTGGCGGGCGGGGTCGCCCGCGCTCCTGTCCACTTAATCGGCGCCTTAGGCTTTGTCTTGATGGTGTGGGTGAAGTCGAAGCGTTGTCTTTCTTTGATACCCCCTGGGGTAGCTCCATCCTCCCATCCTTCGCTGAGATAGATGACTTCATCACCAACGGTGCATGAAATCAGTGCCCAAAGGGGATCTACATAACCTGGATAGACATTTGTTGTCGGGCGGTCAGTACCTCCGACACCTTCCAGCCAAGGAACACTGTAAATGCTTTCTCCGTCAGCCCACAGCCTGACATCTCTGTATACGCCCTTAAAGCCACTTATACCTCCTGTCTGCCTCGGCCCTACCACATAAAGTTGATTATCTATTTGCAGGGTAGCATTGGCTTCAACGGAGAAGTCGTACATCAACTTGAACTGATTGCTTGTTGCGTCGCAGAAATACACTTTCTTGTCCTCTTCGTACCATGCTCCAACATAGTTCAAGGAGGGTTGTTGTAAATGAAAATCAGGGCTGACATACCGTTGGCACATCATCGACTTGCAGGTCCTTCCGTCGATGATGGTATCACCAACGAAATAGTAGTACTCAACGCATTGTGCTGGATTACCCGAGGTGATGTCTCCTACTTTCCACACCTTACCTTCTTCGACGAATGGGCGGTAGGCAATGTTGATGTCAGCCGTCAGGTTGTTGAAATCATCAGCTGTAAAGATACACTTCCCATCCTCATAGCAGGACAAGAATCGTTCTCCATAAATGATACCATTTGTAGGCTGGTCTGCATAAAATTCCACGATGTTCCAGCCATTTTCACAACCCACGCCCTCGATAATAGGAACTGGAGCAAAGTTTATAGGTGACTCTGTGGGGTCATATCGATCATACATATCATAAAAAAACACGTTGAGTAGTTGATCATCATGGAACCGCATAGGTTTAATGGAAGTAAGCTGAAACAAGAACGGTTCGTAGGTAGGCTTATAACTGTCACCGACAGACATGCCAAAATCATAAAGCAGATGGTCGCCTTCATTGCTGGTATACAGCCACACCTTTCTGTCCTCCTCACGAAGAGCGCAATAGTAGTTGTTGCCGTCTTCGCTTATGCGATACATTTTATAATATATCTTGCCGTCTATCTCTGTGGTGCCATTGATGACATACGAGACTTCCTTTGTCCATTGCTGATTATCCCATACGTTGTGATAATACTCTTGATAGTTCCACGTCTTTCCCTCTTTCAAGAAAGGATGGTAGGAATAGAATGACCCACCATAGGTTGCCTGATACGACTGTCCTTCAGTCAGTTCTACCCCCCCTTCATACCACCAGCACTTCAGGTAGAAAGTGTTGGCCTCCAAGTCACGCAGCGTGAACGACACGTTGTAAGGGCAAATGCAATTACAATCATACTCAGCAGAAGGAGCCACAATAATAGAAACCGAACAGGGGGCACCATCGCTACCGCCGCTAACATTGGCTATCACACCGAAATCGTCTGTGCAGCAGTTTTCTTCATAGTTTAGTAGTTGTACAGACAACGCGCTACCCTCTTTTGTCAGAACAATTGTTGGTACCCTTTGGGAATCTGTCCCTCGTGTCTCATTCAGGCAACCGCTGTTCTGTATATCCACAACAGGCAATTCTTCTTGAGCCGACATCGTCAATGATGCCAGCACATACACGATAAAAAATAATGTCCGTTTCATATCTGTCTGTTTTTTGTTAATTCTTAACTCTTAATTCTTAACTCTTAACTCTTCAACATCTGCTCAAGGGTGATGTCTGGATTGGTTTCTCCGAACACTTCCTTCTTCAGCTTGAGCTTGCGGTGCTGGACGGCAGAGATGGTGATACAGTAGATGTTGCCAATGGTGCGGTTGCTGATGCCAAGTCGGGTAAGGAGGCACAGGCGGATGTCGTTTTCCTGCATATTGGGGTACTTCTCACGGAGGTTGGCAAAGCGGTTATTGTCGATGGCGTTGAGCGTACGCTCTATCTCGCTCCATTCGTGGGGACTAAGATAGATGATCTCATCACCGCGCTGGTTGAGTTTCTCCATCACCTCAGTACGCTCGAGGATGAAGTTCTGCAGGAACGTCACCACTTCGTTTGCCTGATGTAAGAGGGTCTTTTGATGCGCTGCCTCCTGCTGCAGCTGACGTTTTTCCTGACGTTGCACCCGCATCCTGTAGCGAACCACCAACACTATTGTGAGGATGACAGCGAGCGATGCAATAATAGTCATCAGGAGCGTGCGGCCGTACATCTGCGAACGGTATTCAAGTTGCTGGTTCTCCAATTCCTGACGCAGCGTCTCCTGATAGTACTCATCCTTCTGTTCAAGTGCCTTATAATAGAAGTCCTCTATCTGCTCGAAGGCTTCGTCCACGCTGTCTTCCAACTGTTTTACGCCCAGCCGTCGGAACGCAATCTTGGCAAGGTTGCTCTGCACGATGTAGGCCAAATGGACATCGTCGCCTGGTTCCATCTGCCGATAGACGGTTTCTGCCGAGTCGAGCATGTTGAGATTGAGATAGCTACGGGCCATCACCTGTAACGTTCCTTGTCGCAGATCGGCAAGCCCCCCTCTGTCTCCCCCCGAAGGAGGGAGAATAGATTCCGCCTGGTGTGCATAATCGAGTGCCTGACGGTAGTCTTTCTTTGCCCAGGCGATGTTGGCGAGGGTAGTCAGCGTCTGGCACATGAGGTCGGAGCCTCCCGGAGGGAGAAGAGTCTTTGCGATATTGTAGGCACGACGGACGAAATCGAGTGCCTCATCAAATGACCCTTCATTGATGTAAGCCACTTGTGCGGCATAAGTGCCGGCATAGTCGAGCAGGATGACATGATTCCGCTCATCGTCAGGATGCTGCTCGTAGATAGCCAGGGCTTTCTTCATCAGTCGCAAGGCCTCTTCAGGGTTGCTCTGCGACAATGCCTCTGCCAATCGCTGGTACGCGATATAATTGGTGTGCCAATCCTCTGACTCCTCAGCCAAACGGATGGCCTTCCGTAGTAAAGTCTCACCCAGACGGATGCTGTCATCGGCCAAAGCGGCTTCAGCTTCCTCCAGACAGCGTGTCGCCGTCTGTGAGTCTGCCTCCTGCTGCTGTTGACTACAAGCCATCAGCAGAACGCCTATAATAGATGTGTATAATACCTTTATATGCATAGTTATTGGCCGTTTCGTTACAATTCCGATGCAAAGATACTACTTTTTTCTGAGTACCGTATCAGATACCTATGGAAAATACGTAAGTAAAGGAATCCCGCAATCCGTTACAAATCAGCCTATTATGTAAAACAAAACGCAACACCCCATGGAAAAATGATGGAGAGGGCATGGAAATCTGAGAATAGTTCCCGCTTGTAACGAGAATAGTTCCCGCTTGTAACGAGAATAGTTCTCGCATGCGACGAGAATAGTTCTCGCTTGACACGGGAATAGTTCCTAAGGAGGTCAAGCAGTATGTTTGAGGGTGCCAAACGGCATGTTTGAGGAGGTCAAACAGCATGTTTGAGGATATGGTGGCAGGGGGCGAGGTGGGGGCATAGTAGGGGCACGTTTTTTTGCAAAGTGTGCCCCCTTGAAATGCCGATAAATAAAGGGGGATTGAAGAAAAAGGGGCGAAGGGGCTACTTTTATTATAATTCTATTACTACATTCTGTTTCCTGTAGCCGCTCGAAGTGAAGATAGCCACGAGCTTGCCTTGCTCGTCGGTCAGCCTGACCTCGGCAAAGGGCATGCGGCGATGGTCGACAATCTCGGTAGCCTCGGCATAGACATAGCCGGAGGCCACGGGACGGAAGAAAGTAATATTGGAACTGGTCGAGACGGTGAGCACAAGATGGCTGTTCACTGCTGCCGCAAAGGCCAGGTCGGCCAACGTAAAGAGTGCCCCACCCTGACAGACATCACCTCCGTTGAGGTGGTTTTCAGTGACGAGCATACGGGCCTTGGCATGTCCCTCGCCCACTTCGAGCAACTCTATTCCTGCCATAACGGCAAAGCGGTCTCTTTTGAAAAACTCCTTCAGTGTCATCTTGTATGGTTTTGTTTTGGTCACGCCACAATCTCACGGGCACGAGCCAGCGCCAGGTCAATGTGGTTACAGATGTTCTCCTCGCCCAGCAGCTCGTTGAAGCCGTTGCGCTTCAACACTGCCTCTACCTTGGGTACGACACCCGAGAGCACGATGGTGATACCTTCTTTCTGGCTCATCAGACAGAGGTTCTCCAGGTTGTGCAGGCCCGTGCTGTCGATAAACGGCACCTTACGCATACGGATGATGCGCACCTTGGGCCGCTGGCCGTAGCGTCCCATGATGTCCTCGAAACGGTTACCGGCACCGAAGAAGTAGGGACCATTGATCTCGTAGACCTCCACGCCCTTGGGGATGGTAAGGTGCTCCAGATTGCCGGCCTGCATGTCGGCATCCTCGTTCAGGTCGATCTCGTCGTAGATCACCTGCACGTCAGTAGTCTCCGACATACGCTTCATAAAGAGCAGGCAGGCACAGATGATACCCACCTCGATGGCAACGGTGAGGTCGAAGATGATAGTGAGCAGGAAGGTGACGACGAGCACAGTGACGTCGCTCTTCGGGTTGCGCATCAGGGCCTTGAACGAGCGCCATCCACTCATGCCATAGCTCACGACGACAAGCACGCCGGCCAGACAGGCCATCGGGATGTACTGTGCCAAGGGCATGAGCAGCAGGAAGATGAGCAGCAATACCACAGCATGGATAATGCCCGCAACGGGCGTACGTCCACCATTATTAATATTGGTCATGGTGCGGGCGATGGCTCCCGTAGCAGGTATGCCACCAAACAGCGGCGACAGGATGTTGGCCACACCCTGGCCTATGAGCTCGGTGTTGGAGTTATGATGATCGCCAATGACACCATCGGCAACCGTAGCCGAGAGCAGCGACTCGATGGCACCGAGGATGGCAATGGTCATGGCCGGAGCCACAAGCCCCTTGATGGTATCCCACGACAACTCTGGCACAACGGCGCCAGGCAGCTGTGACTGGATGCTAAAGCGGTCGCCGATAGTCTCGATCGATGTCACCCCGGCATATTGTTTCAGCAGCAAGGCCACCACCGTCATCACCACAATAGCGATGAGCGAGCCAGGCACGCGGCGGCTCAGCTTTGGCGTAACTGCGATGATAACCACACTGGCAATACCTACGATGGCACTCCAGAGGTCGATACTGCCCAGATGCTGGAAATAGGCTATCCACTTCTCGATGAAGTCACCCGGCACGTCGGTCATCTGCATGCCCAAGAGGTCTTTCACCTGAGTAGTGAAGATGGTCACGGCAATACCGCTGGTAAAACCCACGATGATGGGATAGGGAATGTACTTGATGATGGTACCTAATCGGAGCAGGCCGAAGCCAATAAGAAAAACGCCTGCCATCAGCGTAGCGACGGTCAGCCCCTGAATGCCATACTGGTTGATGATGCCGGCCACGATGACGATGAACGCACCCGTGGGTCCGCCTATCTGCACCTTACTACCGCCTAACAGCGAGATGGCCAGTCCGGCCACAATAGCCGTGATGATACCTTTCTCGGGCGAAACACCACTCGCAATACCAAAGGCGATGGCCAGCGGCAAGGCCACAATACCTACAATAATACCTGCCATCAGATCGGCCATGAACGTCTGACGGTTATAGTTCTTAATTGCCGAAATCATCTTCGGCTTGAAGTCTGGCATCTTCTTCATTGCTCGTTCTTGCTTCTATAATATCGTTATCCTTTTGAAAACACGCTGCAAAGTTACGAAGAATCATTGAATTACGTAACCATCGAGGCAATGTTTTCAACAAAAAACATCTTCTTCTTGATTTATCCCAAACGCCTTCGGTTCTGCACGCCTTATACCTTATTAATATATAAGCCCACTTTAAGAAGTCCAAACAATGACAGAATCCAGCATAAAACATCGCGCAGCCGCTCCCCTCCCTTGTAGGGGAGGGGCAGGGGTGGGGTCAGTATCTTATTCGCTATCAGGATATTACAGACCCCACCCCGCCCAAAGGGCACCCCTCCCCTACAAGGGAGGGGAGCGGCTACGGGTAGGCGAGCTCCGATCGGGAATGCGGCTACGCATTGATTTTTACTCAAATTTCTCATGTTTGGACTTTTTCAAGTGGACTCATATATAAGTCATTCAACTTCTGCTGGTGAATGAGTTCTGGTGTGTTGAAGATTATTCCACAGTACTTATAAAGAATGTTAATAATACTTCGTAAATGTTGGCATTAATGAAAAAATAATGTAATTTTGAGCGCAAAACAGATTAACCCATGTTAAAAGAAGAGTATCTTTTCGCAGGAAAATATAAGTTGAAGCGACTTTTGGGCCGTGGAGGATTCTCTGAGGTTTGGCTGGCTGAGGACACGATGACTAACGTCGAAGTGGCCGTAAAAGTCTATGCCTCACAAGCTCGTTTGGGCGAAGAAGGCATTGAAATCTTCAGGAAGGAGTTTGCCCTGGTCTTCGACTTGAACCACACAAACCTGCTTCATCCCACCTATTTTGACGTGTGGGAAAACATGCCCTATCTCATCCTGCCCTATTGTAAAGAAGGCTCTGTGTTCAAGTACATCAGCACGGGCGAGCAAATCAGCGAAGAGCAGTGCTGGAACATCTTGCACGACGTAGCTGCCGGACTGGCCTACATGCACGACCGCACCCCGCCACTCATCCATCAGGACATCAAGCCCGACAACATCCTTATCAGCAATGAGGGACGCTACATGATTACCGACTTCGGCATCAGCACCAAGGTGCGCAACACCATGGCCACGATACAGAATGCGGCAACTATGAGTAGTGGCACGCTGGCCTACATGGGACCCGAGCGTTTCAGCACCAAGCCTAAGCCACTGATGGCCAGCGATGTATGGTCGCTGGGCGCCATGATGTATGAACTGATGACGGGTGGAAATCCGCCTTTCGGCAATCATGGCGGTGCCCTGCAGAAAGGCGGTGCCGAGATTCCTGAAATAGAGGAGACACAATATTCAGACCAGCTGAAACAGATGGTCTACTGGTGTATGGCAGTCAACACGTGGGACCGCCCCGTGGCTCGTGCTATCGAGGAGATTACCTATAAGAAGCTGCACAACATCGACATCACTGCCGATCTGGCCAAAGCCAAACAGGAACAGCAACAGCAGCCCGAACCGCCGAAGCCGCAGCAACAGCAGCAACGACCGGCACGTCCCACCACCATCGGAGCCAGTCAGTGGCAGCAGGGAGGCTTCACACCGCAACCACGCTTTAGTGGCACCTACGATCGCCAGCCACGTATGAGCGGGAACTACGGCCCACAACCAGGTGGCTATGACCCGAACCTGTCCGGCACTCAGATGGATCGCAGCCATGCAGGCAGCGTCATGCCGTATGGTGGGAAGTCGAAAACAGGTCTATACATCGGTATCGCCGCTGCTGCCATTGTTGCCGTCTGCATAGCGTTATTCCTTGTTTTGAGAAGCTGTTCTGACGACAATGATGTCCAAGAGTCCGAAACTACTGAAGCGAATATCGACACAGCCAAGCTCTACAAGCTACAATCAGATGCTAATAGTCAGATAAGCGCAGGAAGTCAAACCTACCAGTTGAAAGAGAAGAACAACGAGCTGACCAACGAGGACGGGGGCGCTGTGGAGAGCTACTTCATTAATGCACTTGACATCTATGATCAATTGGAAGGCACGTCTGGTTATGCCCAAATGGACAATGACTTCAAGAACGAGGTGGAGCAAAATCGCAAAACGGCGAAGGAATACTTGACCAAAATTCTCAAAGCAATCAACGACAAGGCAGACCAATTAAAGAAAGCATTCGGCGAAGATGACGAAATTACAAAGAAAGTAAACGACCGAATCAAAAAGATTAAGAACAGACTGAAATAACTACTCACATACTGTAAGATATCACAAAAGATCAGAACAACAGTAATAATGGGAAGAAATTTGTATAAGAAGATTATCATGGTAGTGCTGATGGCATGTTTGATGCCATTGGCTGCAGCTGCACAGAGTGCCAGCAAGTTCTACAGCGACGGCATGGCACAATACAACAAACGCAAGTACAGTGAGGCCATCACACTCTTCAAGAAGTCTATCGCTATAGACGGTAGCAAGACCAATACGGCCAACTGCAACGCCATGATAAAGAAGTGCAACCAGAAGCTGAATCCATCGAATTCATCGAAGCACAAGTCAATGTCTGACAGTAGTAACGACGGAACCTACCCTGCTGAATGGAGACGAATAAGTGTTGATGCAAAGCCTAAAAGAAGTGAATACAGGCCCATCCTGCCCAAAGGCGACAAATGGGAATACAAATTGGTTGGCGGGGCCAACTGGCTTCACATAGAGAAGAAAGACTCAGCCGACAAAAAAGCTCTGTACTTTACCTGCGATCCCAACAGTAGCAACACCACCCGCACGGCTACTGTCGACGTGTTTCACGACGGAAGACGCTATCCCATCACCATCACCCAGTCTGGAGTCAAAGGCCCTGGCCCTGGTCCTATTCCTTTGCCTAAGACCATAAAATATGTACAGCGTAAGGAGACCTACCTGCTCCTGACTGGTCTGAAGGGGAACACGAAGGCATCGTCAACACCGGAATGGATGAAGCAACTGGATTACAAATACAAGAAGCCGAACGTCTTCCAAAGCTTCCTGAAAATATTCGGAGTCAAACCCAAACTGAAAATAACAAACCTGGAACCTGGAGAGGCAGCATTCTCTGTCGAGCTCTACTACGGTGAAGACAGACGTGAAGGCGACATCGTCTTTGAGGGTGTCGAGCAATTCCGAGTAATCCAAGCCTCCTCTAAATAAACAGGTTCCACACACCCAACACCTAACACCTAACAACTAAGAATATGAGATGCATTAACTGCGGATGGGACAACCAACCAGGGGCAACGACCTGCATCAAGTGCGGACAGCAACTGGATTCAAGTGACAACAACGAACAGGCCATGCCTGAACAACCACAGGCAGCAATGCCGCCTTCGTTTGGCATGCAACAACAGCCCATGCCAAGGCCAACGGTGGTAGGTATGCAACAGCAGCCCGCACCGCGCCCCACAGTAGTGGGCGTGTCCAACCAGCCGGAACCACGCCCGACAACAGTCATAGCACCAGGTGAACTGCCTCAAGGCATGCCGCGCCCTACGGTAGTGAACAACATGGGGCAGCAACCACAAATTGAACGTGCAACGGTATCAGTACCCGCCGAGCAACTGGTCAAAGACTTGGTTCAGGCACCGCCCACACCTAATATTCCTGAAGGAAACAAATCGTGCCCCGGATGCGGTTATCCGCTCGTAGGATCACCTGCGACGTGCCCTGCCTGCGGATTCCAGCTGAGCAACTCTCAACACGAGTCCAAGCCTGCTTCAGGTGCACCTGTGCCTCCACCGGTCACCCCCAAAATGCCCAATCCCATCAACCGTCAGACTGTCGTTGGCGATTTCGGGCATCATTTCATCCCAGAAGAACCGGCTGTGACCACGGTTCAAGAGATTACGCCAAAATGTTCGCTGACACTCATCCCTGAAGAGACCGAGACCGCACCATCCAAGAAGAACGACTATGAGGGTGACACCATCATACTGAACCGCGACAATACCGAGCCCGACAACCGCACCATCACTTCGCGCGAGCAGGCCGTATTAAGCTATGCCGACGGACAGTGGTTCATTGAAGACCGCAGCGACCTGAAGTCGACGTTCATTCGCGTCAGCCGCAAAACCGCGCTTCAGCCCGGTGATGTCATTGTGCTGGGTGACCGCCGCTTCACCTTCAACGAAGAATAATAACGTATGCCATTCAACGCAAAAAACGTCATTGCCGACAGATGTGATTTCCTGCCCGGACAGCGCATCAACAACCGATACCTCGTTCGAAAGGTTTTGGGCGAGGGGTCGTTTGGCATCGTCTACATGGTAGAGGATGCCGGACGTACGTTGGCCTGCAAGCTGCTCAGGCTATGGGAGGTGCCGCCTGACATCAGATCGGGCCTGATGGAACGTTTCGAGATGGAGTTTAAGACCGGACAGATCAATAACGAGTGTCTGGTCCGTTCGCTCGACTTGGGCACTGTAGGCGGAAACCCATACATCATCATGGAATTTTGCCCTGGGGGCGACCTGACAAAAATTCTGGGAAAGAACGACAGACGCATGCCAGACATCTGCAAGCAGATTCTCACAGGATTGCAGTCGCTCCATGCCAACGGTAAGGTGCACCGCGACCTGAAGCCCGAGAACGTACTATTCAAGGAAAACGGCATCGCGGCACTGACCGATTTCGGCATCGCCGGCGACCGCAACCACCGCATGACCCAGCGTAGCATACTGGGCAAGCCCAACCAGATATTCGGGACATACGCCTATATGCCGCCCGAACAGGCTGGACGTGCAAGGGGCGGTGCTACCGTGCTACCCACTACCGACATCTGGTCGTTTGGCGTGGTCTGTTTCCAGATGGTCACGGGACAGCTGCCTTTCGGACAGCTTGAGTCGCACAACGACCTCGTTTCCTACCAACGACGCGGCAAGGACGGCCAGTGGGACCGTAACCTGCTCTTAAGCATGCCCAACGGTCGACAGTGGGAACGCGTCATCGAAGGATGTCTTGTGCCCGACTTCAAGCACCGTCTGCAAACATGTAAGGACGTGATTAGGCTTTTACCGCCATCACAATCACCAATCGTCGACCTCAACTCCAATAACTGGCACCCAGTCGTACCAACCCCACAGCCTACCCCCAGCACCTACGAGCCCAAGAGCCTCACACGAGGCTATCTGCTACGAGTGATGCAGGGCGAACAATACGGTCGTTGCTTCGACCTCACCCAGCTTGTAGGTACTTATGGCCGCGTGCTCAGCATGGGCCGATTGGACGACTGCATCATTCACATCCGCTCGGAAGAGCGCGGCTATGTGTCACGACGTCATGCCACCATTGAGCAACACGACGTGCCGACGGAATGGGTATTACGCGACGGTCAATGGAACCGCGAGATGCACCAATGGGTGGAATCAAAGAACGGCACATTCGTCAACTCCGTACCCGTGAGCCGCAACGGCTATTTCCTACAACCCGGAGATATTATCGCCATTGGCGACGTAACCCTAAGATTCGAGAACTATTAACAAATAACTATTAACCCTTTATTATTTAAATGTATGGATACACAAACTAGTTACAAACGCACAGTGGCCGGCTCGGTAGGAGCTGGTATGGGAGCTATTTTCAATGGCTCAGGTAGAACTTACTACATGCTGGAGCACAAGACCAGCTCGAAGTACCACCAGGCAGGTGAGACTCAGAAGATCATCATCGACCAGGTCGAATTGGGTCGCGATGCTTCATGTCAGGTTCGTTTCGACGAGTCGTTCGACACTGTCAGCCGCAAGCACGCTGCCATCGAGCGCGACGGCGACAACTGGAAGCTCGTTCACCTTTCAGCTTCTAACCCCACACTGGTCAACGGACGCCCCATCCAGGACAGCTACTATCTGCAGTCGGGCGATGAGATCCAGCTCTCTGTCAACGGTCCTCGTCTGGGCTTTATCGTGCCTCAGGGCAAGCAGGCTCTGACGTCGAGCATTAAGCTCACCGAGCGTATGAACCTCTTCCGCCAGCAGGCTCTGCGCCCCTATCGCCGCGCTATCTGGATTCTCGGTGCACTTCTCGCACTGGCTATCATCGGCTTCGGCACATGGAACTATAAGCTCTCGCAGGACAACGAGGCTCTGCGTCAGGAAATGGCAACCTATCAGGCACAGATGGATTCGCTGAGCCTTGAGAAGGCACGTCTGGACAACTTGGAGAAGCAGATCCAGGAGAAGCTCGCTGCCAACCCGGAGGACGAGAATCTGAAGAACGAACTGAATCAGGTTCAGGAACAGCGCAACCGCGTACAGACACTCTATGTTGCCGCCAACACAAATTACAATCGCGCAAGGAACAAGGTTAGCGGATTTGGCAAGAAAGATGCTGAAAAAGAGAAGGAAGATGCCGATACCGATGAGAAAGAAGTAGAGGAGAAGGAGGAAGTTGCCGACAACAACAAGGCTAAGGAAGCTTCCGATAACATCGCTAATTATTACGATGACATCTACACCCTGAAAGTGCGCCGCGTAACCTTCGAGAAAGGCGATGAGGCCGTTGATGCAGGTATCGCACTGAGCAATGTCGTCGTGGGTACTGGTTTCATAGTCGATGGAAAGTTTATCACAGCACATCAAAATATTGAGCCGTGGTTACCCATCGGTGGAAACTACGATGCAGACTGGAAATATGAACTGGCTATAGCCAAGTATTATCACAGATGTAATGTCATCATCGACTACGAGGCTTACTCTACTCGTGGCTCTGGTTATCCCATCCGTTTCAGCAACCTGCAGTTCGACTTGAGCGGTTCAGTTGAGGAACTACGTGAAACTGAGGTGCCTACTTCTGTGGTCGAGCATCTGAAGGATCTGGGTCTTGTCGACGAGAAGGCTGAGAAGGCCGGCAAGGGCAAGAGCAAGGAAAAGAATAAGGTCGTTGTCTACTCGTTGCCTTACTACACCGAAAAGTCTTACCTCGCTGTGAGCCTGCAGATGAGCGCTCCTGGCGGACTGCCCATTGACCGCGAAATTGCAAACAGCCTGAAGGGTGGCGAAACGGTGACAATTGCCGGTTTCAACAACCGCACCAACATCCAGAACCTGAGCTCGAACTTCAAGTACTGGACAAGCACTACTTCACGCACTGGCTTCAACTACATCACCTTACAGAATACCGATCCCAACAGTGGATTCATTGGTTCGCCCGCATTCTACAAGGAAGCTGACGGCTCATACCGTGTAGTTGGCGTCAACGCCGGTGTATACTTTGGTGAGAACCGCGTCGTTCCTATCACTCGCGTACCTTAAAAAAAAGAAACAATAAGGACATACAAATGTCCTGAACAACTGAAAGCTGTAGGGGCATAGGCAACTATGCCCCTACATAAAAAACACTAAAGTCAAAAACATTTAATATGTCAGACATTAAAATCAAGTTAGCCGCAGGCACGAATGTAGGACTTGTCCGCACAAACAACGAAGACAATTTTGTAGCCAGTCGTGACCTGACTGCTTCTGATTGGACCATTCCCCAAGTCGATGAGCAAATCGACTTGGGGGAATATGGTGCACTCTTAGTCGTTGCCGACGGTATGGGCGGTGCAAACGCTGGCGAAGTGGCTTCGGCCATCGCCATCGAAACCATCCAGACAAAATTCGTACCCGAGAACCTCGAAGATGCCGTCCAGTCAGACGAGACTATTCTTCAGTTCATGGTTGATGCTGTGAAGTCGGCAGACATAAACATACTCAACCGCAGTAAGGAAGACGAGACGACCATGGGCATGGGCACAACCATCGTCATGGCATGGATTCTGGGCAACAAAGCCTATATCTGCTGGTGTGGCGACAGTCGTTGCTACGTGTTCAACGAGAACTTGGGGCTTACCCGGTTGTCAAAAGACCACAGCTACGTACAGGAACTGGTAGACCGTGGCGAATTAAGTCCGGAGAATGCCCACAACCATCCCTACAGCAACGTCATCACCCGCTGCCTTGGCGATTTGCAGAACCGTGCCGTTCCCGACACACACATCCACTATCTGAAAGACGGTGACATCTTCATGCTCTGCAGTGACGGTCTGTGCGGTCTGTGCGTCGACGAGGAAATCATCAACGTGATTCACGACCACAAAGACAACATCAACGAGTGCAAGAACGAACTGATTTCTGCAGCGCTGAATGCTGGTGGCCATGATAACGTGACCGTCGTAATGGGTGCCGTTCAGATTGAAGCCAGCGAAGGCGAAGAAGAAAGCGTTGAAGAAGAGTTAGTATCAGAATTAGACGAGACAATCCGTCCAAAGATCCGTCATTCCCATAAGGTGCGTAACACACTGCTATTACTGGTCCTGTTGCTTGTTATTGTCGGTGTATGCATCTACTTCTTCAATCCCCCACTCTACGAGCAGATCTCAAAATTCATCAACGGTCTGTTCTCTCCTGAAAAGTCCTGATTTCAGTAACTAAAGTATTGTAGTATGAATCCTGTTCCTGGCTTAGAAATTGCCGAACATTATCGTCTTGTCAAACCTTTGGGCAATGGTGGCTCAGGGAGCGTTTGGCTGGCGCAAGACCTCTTGGCCGACATTGATGTGGCCATGAAGTTCTATGGTTCCTTCGACGATTTCGGTTTGTCAGAATTCAGGAAGGAATACAAATTAGGCTTTAAGCTGAATCATCCAAACCTGTTAAACATCAGACATTTCGATGTCTACGAGAATTGCCCGTATCTGGTAATGACTTATTGTAAAAATGGGTCATTGGCAAGAAAAGCTGGCAAGATGAACAAAGAAGAAGTGTGGAGGTTCGTGGAGAACGTAGCAAGCGGACTGGCATATCTGCACAGTCAGCGACCCCACATCATTCATCAAGACATCAAGCCCGACAACATCCTCATAGACGACGACGGTTCTTTTCTTATCTCCGATTTTGGTATCAGCCGTAAGTTTCTCTCCACGCAAGCGAAGATGATGTCGACAACAACGGCATCACAAACGTCAGCAGGCACCATGCCTTACATGGGGCCTGAGCGATTCTCGGAGACCCCCATGATCATTATGGCCAGCGACATCTGGTCGTTCGGTATGACGCTCTACGAATTGATCACAGGCGAACTGATGTGGGAAGGCATGGGTGGATGCGCACAGCTTAACGGTGCCAAACTCCCAAACAAGGTTAATGAGTTGCCAGAGCTACTGTCTTTGTTGGTAAAATCTTGTCTGGAACAGGAGCCGTGGAACCGTCCTACGGCTGCGCAGATAGCCAAGTTTGCTAAAACACGCGACTTAGCAGACCTAAACAACAGTAAAAAAACAATTAATCCAAAGCCTGTTATCAGGGAGCCTGAGTCTCCAGGGACAGAGACAACGACTACTAATCAAAGACCTGTTACAAGTCCAACCCCCAGAAGACTGGTGCATGTACAACCAACGCCAACACCACCAACGCCAACACCACCGAAGCCAAAAACGCAAACCAATTCATGGCTCGACAATATTAAGAAAATGGACACTCGGCACTTGATTGTCTTGATAGCAGGCATCCTCCTACTGTTTGTATTTGTAGGTGGAGCCATTTATGTCGTACTAAACGACATGAATGAGAAAACAGAATTTAAAAACTGTACTACCTACGATGACTACAATAACTTTATCAACAAGTATCCTGACTCAAAATTCATAAATGCAGCACGCAACAAAATGCGCGAGTTGCAGCCAAAACCCCTCTATGAAAGGTCTTCAGTACCGGATGTGCCACAAAAAGTAATAAAGAAATCGTTCACCATTAGTAACAATAGCAAGGAAGATCCTAACAGCAACAATGTAGCACAAGATCAACTTCCTGGCAGGTCAAACAAAAGCAAGAGAATCAGTGGCAACAACAAAAACAAAACAAAGAATCATGATGATGAGAAAGAAGACGTGGAGGAGACACTACTCTACGATCCCGTCACAAAAAAACTCATAAAAATCACGAAGAAAAAATAGCCGATGATTCCAAGCCCTTCGAATAACACGATTAAGGGATGTTCGTGCTGAAAACAACAGACGGCAGCCCACCTCTATAATATAAAAGAAAATGGAAATATTTCACGACAGATACGAACAACTGACTTTGTTGGGACGCGGTGCTTTCTCAGAAGTATGGAAAGTTCGCGACATCAAGACCGACGTCATTGAGGCACTGAAGATATACAGTCCCTCAACAGGCGGCAACGAGGACGGAAACGAAATGTTGTCGCATGAGTTCGGCCTGATGGTCAATGCCAGCCACAAGAACCTCTTGCGGCCGCTCTATTTTGACATCTGCGACAATCGTCCGTATCTGGTACTTCCTTTCTGTGAAAAAGGAAACATCAGCAGAATGATTGGCAAGATGAACGAGGACGAGGCATGGAGACTCATCCGTGACATGGCCAGCGGACTGGCTTTCCTTCACGCCATGAACCCGCCTATCCTGCATCAGGACATCAAGCCAGCCAACATCCTACTGAGCGACAACGGCGACTTCCAGCTTACCGACTTTGGTGTGAGCGCTCGCGTAAAAGCTACCATGAGCCGTGTGTCAAACCAAGAACTGGCACTCTATTCTGCTGGCACCATATCGTATATGGCACCTGAGCGCTTCAAGCGTAGGAACCTCCCCATCAAGCCCAACGACATCTATTCCTTAGGCTCGACTGTCTACGAGATGCTGAGCGGTGACGTACCTTTTGGCAACGACGGTGGTCTGCTCCAGATGAGGGGCGCTGAAATCCCTGAGCTTCCCCAAGGATTCTCCCCACTATTGAATCGCACGCTTGAAGCCTGTCTGCAAGAGAATCCTGACTACAGACCAACAGCCGCTCAACTTGAGGAGATTGCCAACAACGCATTGCGTGACCCGAACTACAGGAACTATATACCGCAGGAACTTAACAGGTCGCAACAGACCGTAATAAATGAAACCCAACCATATTGGAACGGGAACATGGACAACCGGCAGAGTAGCCAGCATGCTGTCAACGGAAACGTCAGCGGCTATGACAGCACGGTACGAAATAGCAACATGGGCAGCGGTTATGGCATGACGACTCAAGGCAGTGGTATGGGTAGTGGCTATGGCATGACCATGCAAGGCAGTGGTATGGGTAGCGGCTATGGCATGACCATGCAAGGCAGTGGTATGGGTAGCGGCTATGGCATGTCTTATGCTGACAATCCTGTGACAGAAAAGAAGAAAACGTCGAAGGCCATCATCTATTCTGCCATCGGAGCAGCCGCCGTGGTTTGCATCCTTGTGACACTTTTCTTGTCTGGCGTATTCTCCAACAAAAAGCCTGAACCGAAACCCGTCGCAGAAAGCTTCGAAGTTCGATTTGAACGGGCCAAGTTTATGATGATGAGCAGCGAGAATAGTGCCAAAGCTACGGCAGGTCTCGACAGTCTAAAACAGCTGTCGCGCGAAGGCTATAGTCAAGCCACCTTCCTTTGGAGTCGTATCATATTTGACAATCAAGCGATACAATATGGACTTGACAACCCTGAATGGAAAAGGATCAAGAGTGTGCTCAAAGGTTATGAGCCCATTGACAACATGCGTGCCCACGAACTTCTGGAACTGGCAGTAATACAAGACCGGGAAGGCCAAAACTGGCAAGCACTTACCGAACTGGGTTACGACTATTATAAAGGTAGGGATCGCTGTAAAGAATATGAAAAATTTTTATCAGAGGGAAGAAACGAAGATCTCAATAAGGACGAGAATCTGAGAAAAGCCAAGGAATACTTCACAAAAGCCGCTATCCATCCTGAAGCTGATGCCAGCAAGACAAAAGTTGAAATCTTAAATATCGAGACACAGCAGAAATTATACAGTAATGGTCGACACTGAACATGAAAATGAATAAGCATATATATTGGGTTCAAATGACCATGACCCTGGTCATGGCGATGATGCCATTATCACTTTTGGCACAGACTGTAGGCTGGGAGCTTGCCCCTACAGACTATGCCAGCATTGTGCGTTTTGGCCCCAACCTATACCAGGTTAAACAGAAAGGTAAGATTGGACTTATTCATTCCGACGGTACTGAGGTGGTACCTGTGAAGGCCTCAAGCATCGGAGGATTCCATGAGGGCCTGGCCTTGGTAACGTTAGATGAGTCGAAAGAAAGTCATCGTATTCTCGGTGTATTAAACGCCAAGGGTATCTACACCCCATTCTCACAAAGCTACTACACACTAAATGGCCAGGAGTTCTATTCCGATGGAGTACTATCGGTGATGGACGCTAACGGTAAGAAAGGCTATATAGACGAAGTTGGCAACGTGGTATGCGGATTTGACAAGAAATACGAACTGATCAAGCCCTTTACAGATGGCTATGCCGCAGTGTGGGACGGTTCCAGTTCATTCAGCTTGATCAACAAGAATGGAAGACCTTACCCGCTTACACTGCCTGAAGACATGGTAGGACGCACCATCTCCTACGTTTACAATCCTATTGGGGGCAAAGTCCTCTTTTTTGACGACTACGGCAAATGTTACAAGTATTCCCTGCAAGAGAAACAATGCGAAAAGCTGGACATAAAGAAAGCTAACCCGCCACTGCCCACTGATTACCTTTTCCGACCAAAAATGGTCTTGGAGAACATTGACGAGCAGGTACTTACAGCTGCACCTTTCACAAAATTGCCCGCTGGAAAGATTGGTATCTCTCCAATAAAAGAAAACGGAAAATTCGGTTTCTCAGAAATAGGAAAGCCCATTCTGCCTTGTCAGTTAGACAGTGCCACGGTGTTTGAAGACGATTTAAGTATTGTGTCACTCGGCGGGAAGTGGGGTATCCTCAAATACTACAGCCAACAGCAAGACTTCAGCTTGAGTACGCCACAAGCATACATCGACTTCGATGGAGGAAGCATCGTTTCGTGCCAGTTTGAATTGCAGGTGCCCACAGCTTGGAATGGTAAGCAAATGAACGTAACACTCAACGACAAGGACACCAAGGATATGGTTAGCCATACGAACAATGCCAGTCTTTACACCTTCCAGCTGAAGCCCGAACATAGTACACAGAAAAACTACGACGTGACTGTCGCTTCTGAAGGACTATTGCTATGGACAGGCGAACTATCATATACGCTGAAGAAGAAAGCAGTGGGTCTCGAAATCAACTCACTTGCCCTCGACCACAACGTGACCGACCCGAACTACAGAGTGCCGGGATCATTCACCATCTACAACCCCAACGAGAACGAGGTGACTGCCGACATTAGCTTCACACATTCCAGCATGATACGCGAAGTGGGCGGCTACCCTAAGTCCGTCACGCTGAAAAGTGGCGAGCGCCGCAGAGTGGAGTTCTACATCGAAACGACAAACCGCCGTGGCGATTGGAAGCATACCATTGGCGTGAGCTCGTCGAAAGGCGGCGCAACATCTTTAACTATGGAAGTAAAGACACTATAATGACACTAACAAAACAAATGACAAATATGAGGAAAATTATTATTGCAATGACATTGCTGTCCATATTCGGCATCATGCCGACTTGGGCACAAAGTGGCGACGGTTTCATTTTGAAAACAAAATCGAACGTCGTAAAACTCGGTCCGAAGGTTGGATTAGGCTTTACGTCTATGGGACAACCCAAAGAAGTAGACCTCGTCGACGGTGCTGGCGCAGGCTATTCCTTCGGTCTCGCCATGAAAGCCCGTTTAGGCCGTGCCACCAAGGAAACGCTCCAAGGCGGAACAGGCATACTGGGATTCGGCCTTGAGATGCTTTACAAGCAAAACAAGGTGAACACCATCGGTGACCAGAACCTTTCATTGAGTTACCTTGAGATTCCCCTGACGGTGCAACTCTATCCCATGAGCAAATCGAACATAATGAACTCGTTCTATGTTGAGGTAGGCCCCGACTTTGCCATGATTGCATCCAAGAGTCCTGATGTGCTCACCGTACCATCGGCCAACATCGCCTATCATACCGGTGACTTCAAGGGCGGCGACCTGCGCATCATAGCAGGCATAGGCTACACCATCCCCAAAACCTCGCTCGACATCAACGCACGCTACTATATAGGAACCAGCGAACTGGCTGGAAACTTCCCGTGCAAGACCAACACACTCGAATTCTCGCTGGCCTGGATGTTCAACATTGCTAAGTTCTAACCCACTAAACCATTATTGAAGTATGATGAAAAAATATATTTCCATGGCTATGGTCGCCATCGCGGCCTTCACCTTCAGCGGTTGCTCGAACGAAGACATCCAGATTGATCGCAATACTGTGGTATCCATACAGCCTTCAAGTGTAATATCACCATTTAAAAAGCAGGACAACAACGAACTGCAAACTTTGGCAGATACAAAATTTAAGTTGCGTACCACACTGCTTATCTACGATAAAGAGGGTGTGCTTGTTGAATCTGCTACGGAATATTTAGAGAACTACTTGTCAATGATGCGCAAAAACATTAACTTGCCAGACGGCACCTACACAATGATCGCCATCACCAACGTTGTTGAGAAAGTGGGTTCAAATATTAGCAGAGAAATATGGAAAATTGAAAACACTTCGACCATAGGAAATCTTAAAATAGAGTATCAGGAAGTGGATCCCAACGACGAATTTATATATCAAAGAGCCATACTCGGTATTGGAAAACAAATTGTCACTATTGCTCCCCAAAAAACTGAAATTACAATAAAGCCAGAACCCGCTGGCAGTTTAATCAGGATGGTCTACAAAGGCATTCACAAGTTTGAGACGAGTGACAATATTACCCAATTGGGAATGGCTATTGACATCGTTCCAGACAGATTATCCTTTGACGGAAACGGCAATCCAATCTCAAGTACAAGAAAATCGAGCTATCCCGTTTTAACCAGCGGTCCAACACCGATAAACTACAGATATATTGACTTGTTCAAAACGACATCACAATCTATGAATGGCATTGACGAACGTGTAACATACTTCTTTGCATTCCCCCCTACCGAGGGAACAATTAATTTCCGTGCAGTATACACAGGCAAACTAAAGTCACCCATAACATGCAACTTAGTGAATGCCAGCGAGTATGAGATTATGTTTGACCTTACTTCTGCCAATAAAATCGCTGACGTTATCCCAACAATAGAAGAAATCAAGTTCAATTAATACAAATAATATATTCATTAAAATTACGAGGTATATGAAGAAATTACATTTTTCACATTTCTTACCGGTTATCATATTGACTGGGGGAATAATGATTGCCGGTTGTACTGACAGCAACTACGATCTTGGCAATCTTGACAAGACCATTGCCATTGGCAACGATGAAGGTTTTGCCCTTCCTGGTAACAACTCAACTTCGGAAATGGTGCTTGACGATGTGCTTGATCTAGAAGACAATGACTTTGTTATGGTGGCCGATGATGGCAGCTACTACATCTCCCGTGGTGCTGGTGAAGACGAGATTGACCCTTCCATGCCCGTTGTCGATGAAATTCCATTAACTTTGATAGGCGAGGGAAGCACTGCCGAGTACGAAATCACAGAAGTCACCGAAGAAGCCCGTTCCTTTAAAGCTGGTACATCGTCCACCGAGCAGTCTATCTACGACTTCTCATTTACGAACCTCGAAGAGGTGGCCGACGTGCTCGGCATGTCGCTGGCTAACCTCACTGCCGGTATCAACGTTGACCTGGACTTCTCCGACGCTCTAAAGATTAACGTCGACTACCTGCGTCAGCTGACTATCGACCTTCCCGACTTCTTCGACGTGGACATCACACCGAAGGAAGAGCACGTGGCCGTCAGCTTTATCAAGGCGACCAACACTCTCATTATACGCAATATGAAGGAGGATGGTGTTCACCTGATGATGAAGCTGAACGGCATTGACTTCAACAAGGGTATGACACCGGATGCCCATGGTTGCTATTTAAGCTTCTCTCCTGAAGGTGTTACCATGGTGGGTAGCATCTACCTTGATGCCGACTACGACTTCAGCGCAGCTGCCATGGCACGTGGCGGCAAGGAACAAAACGACAAAGAGCTGAACATCCTGTGCCACTCACACATGGATGAGGAGGTATTACTGACCCGCGCCAAGGGCTTCTTCAATCCAGAAATTGACCTGGGCGAGAACATTGGCTCGTTCGAGGTGAACAACCTGCCCGATTTCCTCGACGACGAAGAGGTACATCTGAACGTAAAGGATCCCGAGCTACGCATCTGGATTGACAGCAACATGGACATCCAGGGTCTCATCACCGGTGCCAGTATCAACGCCATCGACGCCAAGGGCCGCGAAGTAAAGATTGCACTCGACACCAAGAACCTGCTCATCGACCCCCACACTGGTTTGGAGAAAGACGCCAACAACGACTCACTACTCTCTACGCGTACCACCCTCATCATCAATGAGACGGGTGTACGTCCGACCAACGCCCCTGCCCACACCTACTACGGCAAGCCTAAGGACGGTAAGAAACTCTCTGACCTGCTCTATAACATTCCGCGCAAGGTGACCTTCGACTTCGACGTCAAAGCCGACGAGCGTTACGAGGGAACCATTAATCTGGGTTATAAGGAAAAGGAGACCAAGGAGCCCTGGTACAAGATCCAGCCCAGCTACGAAGTCTATGCTCCTCTGGCCTTCGATGCCGGCTCGGCTATCATCTATCGTGACTCCATTACCGGATGGCACAAGGATCTTGAGGACATCACGCTGAGCGAAGGTGCCACAGTAGTGCTCTTGGCCGACGTACACAACAACATCCCCCTCGACCTGAAGATGCATGCCAGTGCCATTGAACTGGTGGGCGACAACACTTGGAAGGAGATGGACAAGAACCTCTTCGAGGTGCTTATCACCGACGTGAACGACAACGCGGACTTCCGCATCAAGGCTGGCACCGAAAAGACCAAGGAGACCACACGCATCAAGATCACACTGAAGCAGAAGAGCAAGGAAGGCTTCAAGCGCATCGATGGCATTACATACAGTGCATCGTGCCTGACTCCTGAAGACAGCGACAAGCAGGCCATCGTGCTCAACAACAAGTCACAGCAGCTGAAAGTGGACAACATTGCCATTACGATTCGCGGCAAGATTGTGTTCGATCTCAATGACTAACCAAAACAAACTTTATAGAAAATGATAAAGCATTCAACGACTGTGAAAGCCCTGACCGCCATCATTATGATGGCGTCAGGCACAGCCTTGGCTCAGGAGATGAACTCGGCCTACTTCACCGAGGACTACAACTACCGCCATGACCTGAACCCAGCATTCGGCAACAGCCAAAACTATGTGGCCATACCCGCGCTGGGCAATGTCAGCGTCAAGATGCAAGGCAACTTTGGATTGGGCGACATACTGTTCAAGAACCCTAACTCGGGTTACTACAACTATACGTTCATGCACCCCGACGTGTCGGTCAGCGAAGCCCTCAGCGGCTTCAACAAGGGCGGCAACAAGATCTCGGCCGATTTGGGCATCACAATCCTCTCAGCTGGTTTCTCAGCCTTCGACGGATACAACACCGTGGAGTTGCGCTCACGCACCAGCGCCAACATAATCCTACCCTACGAGCTCCTTGAGTTCGCCAAGGACATACGCAATAAAAACTATGAGTTCGACGACATCAGCATGCGCGCCATCTCCTTCGCCGAGCTGGCATTTGGACACTCACACCAGATTACCGATCAGTTGCGTGTTGGCGGCAAGTTCAAATTGCTCTTCGGCATAGGCCGAGCCGACATGAAAATATCAGGAATGACAGCCAATGTGTCGGGCGACCAGTGGCTCATCAATAGCGGAAACGCTGAAGGCTACGTCAACATGAAGGGAATAGAGTTCCATAACACCACGGCAGACTATAAGCACCGCAGCGGCAGCTACGAGCATGTAGACCTGGGTGAGACCAAGGTCAAGAGTCCTGGCATCAGTGGCTTCGGACTGGGCATCGACATGGGTGCCGAGTACGAGGTGATGGAAGGACTGAAGGTCAGTGCTGCCATCAACGACCTGGGCTTCATCAACTGGAGTAATAACTACCTGCTAAAGCAGAAACAAGGAACATTTACCTTCAACGGATTCCACGACCTGAAGATCAACGACAACAATGGTATCAGCATCGACGATCAGATGGACGATTACAAAGACCAGCTCTCTGACTTTGTCAGCTTTGAGAACAAGGGTGACAAGGGCAGCAAGAGCACTATGCTCGCCGCAACGGTGAACCTGGGTGCCGAGTACAAGCTGCCTATGTATGAGCAACTGTCATTCGGACTGCTGGGGCAGCACCATTTTGCTGGTGACTACTCGTGGACTGAAGGACGACTAAGCGCCAACTGGGCTCCACTCAGCTGGCTCAATGGCGGTATCAACGGTGGCATCAACAACTACTGCGGCTCGTTCGGCTGGATTATTAACATTCATCCCAATGCCTTCAACTTCTTTATCGGCATGGACCACATCATCGGCAAGCAGTCAAAGGAGTTTATTCCCCTTAATTCCAATGCCCATATTTCTTTCGGTATGAACATTGCGTTTGGTGGCAGCAAGAAGCAGAAAGCCGAGCGCCAAGCTCCTGTAGAAAAGCCTAAGAAGGAAGCAAAGGCAAAGAAGGAAGAAGCAAAGGAAGAAGAGGCTGCCAACCAGGAAGAGCCTGCAGAGACAAAGGCTAAGGAACCGAAGGCAAAGAAACAAAAGGAGCCTAAAGAAAAGAAGGTCAAAGAGAAAAAGCAGGAGGAAGAGCAACAGACCGAGAAGCAGGAGGAGAAGAGTGGAAATGCTAAGCTCACTCCACGCAAGCGCTTCACCTGGTAACTATACTAACGATGACCGACGACGTGAGATACATGCAGCGCTGCCTGCAGTTGGCACGCAATGGCATGCAAAATGCGCGCCCCAACCCGATGGTCGGTGCTGTGATTGTAGCCGAAAACCGGATTATCGGCGAGGGCTATCACGTACGTTGCGGCGAGGGTCACGCCGAGGTGAACGCGTTCGCCTCGGTGCGACCTGTTGATGAGCCGTTACTTCCCAAGGCTACAATCTACGTCTCGCTCGAACCCTGTTCCCACTTCGGTAAGACACCTCCCTGTGCCGACCTCATCATCAGCAAAGGTGTTAAGCGCGTGGTCGTAGGCTGCATCGACGAGTTTGCCGAGGTCAAGGGCCGAGGCATCAAGAAGCTCCGTGAAGCAGGCATCGACGTAGTGGTCGGCGTGCTTGAGGCCGAATGCCGCGAACTGAACCGCCGTTTCCTGACCTTCCATCGCGAGCAACGCCCCTATATCATCCTGAAATGGGCACAGACAGCAAACGGCTTCATCGACAATCACGGACAGCCACTTGCCATCTCATCGCCTTTCACTCGTATGCTTTCCCATAAGCTACGAGCCCAAGCCGACGCTATCCTCGTCGGACGAGTGACCAACGAGCGCGAACATCCACAGCTGAATGTGCGCGAATGGAGTGGTCCGGCACCGAAGCGACTGGTCATCGACCGACAGCACCCACTCAATCTTTCAAGCCTATATGCCCACGGCATTCAGTCGCTCATCGTCGAAGGTGGTGCCCAGACACTTCGTTCGTTTATCGACGATGGCCTTTGGGACGAGATTCGCGTTGAGACCGCACTCACCATGACGGTTGCCGACGGCACACATGCCCCCTCAATTCCTGCTGATGTACTCGTAACCGACACACAAAGTTACGGACAGAACCTCATCGTCACTTACAGACATACCACATGTCCGACAACAAACCCACACTAACACTGCTCGGCCTTGCCGCTATTGGCATAACGCCCTCAGTTGCTCAAGACACCCAGGCTCCTAAGGCCACCCCTGAACGGCCAAACATTGTGTTCATTCTGGCCGACGACATGGGCTATGGCGACTTGGCCTGCTATGGTAATGACTTCATCAAGACACCCAACATCGACCGGCTATATGCCACGGGCACAAGTTTTACACAAGCATACGCCGGTAGCGGCATCAGTTCCCCTTCGCGCTGTTCATTAATGACGGGTCGCAACAGCGGCAACTCACGCATCCGCGACAACCAATGCTATGCAGGAGGACTCACGGGACTGAAGATCTCACCCCGTGGCGATACGACCATCGTTCGACGTGCCCATCTGTTGCCACAAGACACGACCATCGCCACCGTCCTACGCACTGCTGGCTATCGCACCTGTCTCGTCAACAAATGGCACCTCGACGGCTACGAACCAGAGGCCACTCCGCTGAACCGTGGCTTTGACGAGTTCTACGGGTGGCTCATCTCCACCGTCTACAGCAACGACCCTTATTACTATCCCTATTGGCGATTCCGTAATTACGAGCTGACCAACATCGAGGAGAATGCCCACGATGCCCATGTGCGACATAACACCGATATCTCTACCGACGACGCCATCGCATTTATCCGCCGGCAGAAAGATGCTTCCTTTTTCCTCTATCTTGCCTACGATGCTCCGCACGAGCCATATAATATCGATGATACGTCGTGGTACGACGAGCAGGGATCATGGACAGACAACACTCGTCGCTATGCCTCGCTCGTGACCCACATGGACCAGGCCATCGGACGGTTACTCGACGAGCTTGAACGGTTAGGCTTAAGAGAAAACACCCTCGTTATCTTCGCCTCTGACAATGGTGCTGCCGTGCAGGCCCCGCTGAAGGAACTGAACTGCGGTGCAGGACTGAAAGGGCGCAAAGGCCAGCTCTATGAAGGTGGCATCAAGGTGCCCCTCATCGTCAACCAGCCCGGCCGGGTACCGGTGCGTAAGGTCGATAATCTGGTCTACTTCCCCGACTTCATGCCCACACTCGCCCGCTTAACCGGCAGCGAGAGGTCACTGCCACAGAACATCGACGGTATGGACATCTCACCCCTCTTCTTTGGTGACTCCCTCGATACCGACAGCCGCTACCTCTACTGGGAGTTTCCCGGCAAGCAGCGCGCCATCCGCCACGGCGAATGGAAGTGCGTCACGGTGAAGAAGGACGCCCCACTGGAGCTCTACCATATCTCTGTCGACAAAAACGAGCAGCACAACCTCGCCGACCAGTATCCCGAACTTGTTCAACAGCTCGACGAACAGATGCAGCGCATGCACCATTACTCCGAGAACTACCCGCTGCCTGGAGAAAAGCAATGATTCATCCCTTTGGCCGTCCACTCTATGTGATGCTGAAGCCTGCAGGTGCACGTTGTAACCTGCGGTGCAGCTATTGCTATTATCTGGAAAAGAGCGGATTTTATGGCCAGCATGAGCAGGTTATGAGCGATGACCTGCTCGACACCTTCACCCGCCAGTACATCGAGGCACAGACCATGCCCGAGGTGCTTTTCACCTGGCATGGCGGCGAGCCGCTGCTACGTCCCATCAGTTTCTACAAACGCGCACTGGAACTACAGCGCCGCTATGCCAAGGGACGGCAGATAGACAATTGTCTGCAGACCAACGGCTTGCTTCTAAACAACGAGTGGTGCGAGTTCCTGGCCGAGAACCGCTTTCTGGTGGGCATCTCCATCGACGGCCCACAGCCTATCCACGACACCTACAGACGCGATGCTACCGGTCGGCCCACCTTCGACCGCGTGATGCAAGCCATTAGGCTATTACAGAAACATGGTGTGGAATGGAACGCCATGGCTGTAGTCACAAGCATAAGCATGAATCATCCGCGTGAGTTCTACCAGTTCTTCAAAAGCATCGGTTGTCAATACCTACAGTTCACTCCCGTCGTTGAACGTATCCAAGAACAGGACACAGGACAGCGACTGGTTGCAGGCAGTGAGAGCGGAGGCATGCTCACCGCTGAGTCGGTCACACCCGAGGGATGGGGCAACTTCCTCTGTGGTGTCTACGACGAGTGGGTGCAACAAGACGTGGGACGCGTGTTCGTACAGACCTTCGATGCCGTGCTGGCCAACTGGGTGGGCGAACAGCCTGGCGTCTGTTCCCTGTCTCCGATGTGCGGCCATGCAGCGGTGATGGAGTGGAACGGCGATATCTATTCCTGCGACCATTTCGTATTCCCCTATCACCTTCTTGGAAATATCCATCGTAACACCGTTACCGAGCTGATGTACGGTGAACGACAGCAACAGTTTGCCAGTCGCAAGCTCGGCACGCTAACCCGCCAGTGCCGGGAGTGTCCCTTCCTGCGAGCCTGTTATGGTGAGTGTCCGAAAAACCGTTTCGCAACCGACGACTATGGCAACCACGGACATAACTACCTGTGCGAAGGCTATCGCTGCTTCTTCGAGCACGTCGCCGCCGACATGGACTTCATGGCTGCAGAACTACGCGCAGGGCGCTCACCTGCAAATATAATGATACAATAGAGGAGCCGGAAACAATTCCCGACTCCTCTTTCAGTTAGTTCAGTGTTGTCTTAATTCTTCTTCAGCAGGTCGCGAATCTCCGCCAGCAGCTCTTCCTGAGTGGGGCCCTTCGGAGCCTCGGGCTCGGGAGCGGGCTCTTCCTTCTTGCGATTCAGTTTGTTGATGCCCTTCAGCATCAGGAAAATACAGAAGGCCACAATGAGGAAGTCGACCGTGTTCTGGATAAAGTTTCCATACTTCAGCACGGCAGCCTCTTCGCCCTCGCCAATCTGGAAAGCAAGGTTGGTGAAATCCACGTTACCCGTGAGCATACCGACAAGCGGCATAAGCACATCGTCAACAAGCGAGCTGACAATCTTACCGAATGCACCGCCGATGATCACACCGACTGCCATGTCCATCACGTTGCCCTTCATGGCAAACTCTTTGAATTCACTAATAAATCCCATAATACTTAAATGTTAAATGATTAATTTATAGTACTTCTTACTTTTTTACCCTTTTACTTTTATTTTGTAATCTTCGTTTTGCAATATAACCGTTTTCAGTTGACATATCGCAATTTTCAATCCTCTATCGCTAATTTTCAATTTTATTAAGACAGATTTCACCTGCAAATATAGGAATTTTTTCGTAACTTTGCACTCGAAAAGAAGAAAAAATGCTTCTAGGAGCTAAAATTCTTGCTTTTCACCCTCAAAACAGTAAATTATCAATAGTAAAATACTAAATTGTAAATAGTAAAATTGAAATCGAAAGAATAAATTGTAAATAGTACAATTGAAATCAAAAAAATAAATTGTAAATTGTAAATAGTAAAATTGTAAATTATTATAACCCCTTTAAATAACAAACTGTATTAAAATGACAAAAGTTGCAATTAACGGTTTTGGCCGTATCGGTCGCCTCGCTTTCCGTCAGATGTTCGAGGCTGAAGGTTATGAAGTAGTAGCTATCAACGACTTGACCAGCCCCAAGATGCTGGCTCACCTGTTGAAGTACGACACCGCTCAGGGTGGTTTCTGTGGCAAGTTCGGTGAGAACAAGCACACCGTTGAGGCTGGTGAGGACTTCATCGTTGTCGATGGTAAGAAGATCACCATCTATGCTATTCCTAACGCTGCTGAGCTGCCTTGGGGCAAGCTGGACGTAGACGTCGTTCTGGAGTGCACTGGTTTCTATACTTCTAAGGAGAAGGCTTCTGCCCACCTGACCGCTGGTGCCAAGAAGGTTGTTATCTCTGCTCCTGCTGGCAACGACCTCCCCACTATCGTTTACAACGTGAACCACAAGACCCTGACTCCCGCCGACACCGTGATTAGCGCTGCTTCTTGCACCACTAACTGTCTGGCTCCCATGACGAAGGCTCTGAACGACTTCGCTCCCATCCAGAGCGGTATCATGACCACCGTTCACGCTTACACTGGCGACCAGATGATTCTCGACGGCCCTCAGCGCAAGGGTGATGTTCAG